>WNFM01349977.1_pt2 | contig 21490 bp, 24 predicted proteins | sample 5400271 | NCBI WGS metagenome assembly WNFM01 (sample SAMN13153352, study PRJNA577476) | soil metagenome | isolation source: 60 cm saprolite on Douglas fir-dominated hillslope | place: USA:California | collected 2013-09-17
TCCGAAAGGTGGGCGATGCGCAGGCCGTCGAGCTCGGGCGGCAAGCCGGGCAGCACGACCTCGCGCACACGCAGCCGTACCCAACCCGCTTCGAACCATCCATACGTAACGACGAGCGCCGCCAGCGCGACGAGCCCCGCGAGCCAGAGCAGAAAGGTCAGATCTGAAGCTTCTGGATGACCGATTCGACCGACACGACGTGCCGCTTGAACTTCAGCTCCGACTCCTCGAGCCCTGCGGCGACACCGACGAGCTGCGACAGGTGGAGGATCGGCATCTTGAAGTCACGACCGGTCGTCTTCTTCAGCTTCGACTGCCACGCGTCGAGCGAGAGGTGGCAGAGCGGGCACGGCGTGACGATCGCGTCGGCGCCCGCTTCGTAGGCCTGCTCGATCGGCTGGATCAGCTCGCCCAGCGCGGTCTCCTCGCGCGCCTGGATGATCGGGAAGCCGCAGCACTTGATTTTCGCGGGGTAGTCGATCGCCTCGCCGCCGCACGCTTCGATGATCCGCTCGAGCGACCACGGCCGGTCGGGATCCTCGAAGCCCTGGATCTTCGACGGACGGAGGATCTGGCAGCCGTAGAACGGCGCGATCTTGATCCCTTTCAGCCCGCGGTGCGCGGACTGCTTCAGAAGCTCGTAGCCCTCGCCCTCGGCGATCTCCCAGAGCAGGTGACGAACGTCGACATCCTTCTCGTACGCAGGGACGCCGACCGAGACGAGATTCTCGTTCACGCGCGCGCGCAGTTCGGCGTCGCCTGTGAGCATGAAGTTCGCCTGGCGCAGGTTGAGCGTGCAGACGTTGCAGACCGTGAGCAGGATGTCGACGTTCTCGGCCGCCGCGTACGCGAGGATGCGCGCGTTCAGGTGCAGGTAGTAGTCGGGCTCCGCCTCGTGGATGTCACCGGCGCCGCAGCACGTGACCGACTCCAGCTCGACCAGCTCTAGGCCGACCTTCGGCGCGAGCGCCTGGGTAGCCGAGTCGAGCTCCTTCGCCGACAGCGACGCGAGGCACCCCTTGTAGTACGCGACCCGTTTCATGTCTACCTTTCCGGCGGTTTTTCGAGAAAGACCGGCGCCTCGAGCTCTTCACCGGCGATGAACGGCCGCTTGAACGCGCCAGGGCGGTCATAGATCTCCGCGAGCGTCTCATTGTCGGCCGTGTGGCCGTGCGCGAGCCTGCCGAGCGCGTGCTCGCCCTGGACGATGCCCATGAAGCCCTTCGGGCCCGACTGGGTGGTGATGTCATACAGACGGCGCGACTCCTTGACGTCCTTCGCTACGTGTGGCGGGAACGGCGGCGGCACCTTTCCTTTCCGAGCAAGATCCAGCGCGAACCGTGTCTGCTTGATCGCGGCGATCACACCCTGGGTCTTCGGCACGAGCTCGGTCTCGCGGAGCCAACCGGTCGTCTTCGCGGAGACGACGAACCAGTTCGCGTGCTTCGCGCCCATGTCGCGGTCGATCCCTTCGTACATCGACTCGGCGCCGAGCTTCGCAATCGCATCGCGCGGATCGACGCCCTTCGGGCAGCGCTCGGTGCACATGTAGCAACGCGTGCACTCCCAGATCCCGTGCTCGCCGTTCAGCTTCTCGAGGCGCGCGATCTTGTTGCCGTCGCGCGGGTCACCGACGAAGCGCATCGCCTTCGCGAGCGCCTGCGGACCGAGGAAGTTCGGGTCGGCCTCCATCGAGTTGCACTCCGAAACGCAGCAGCCGCAGTTGATGCAGAGCGCTTCCTTGTGGATCACGTTCATGCGGGCCTGGGTGACGCGGTACTCCTTGCCGTCCGGCGGCTCCTCGTAGCCGGGCTGCAGGTACGGGTCGACGCTGCGGAACTTCTCCCAGAACGGCTCCATGTCGACAACGAGGTCCTTGACGATCGGCAGGTTCCCCATCGCGGAGATCACCGGCACGTGGCCCGCCTGCGCGATGTCGTACATGCGCGTCTTGCACGCGAGCACCGCGGCGCCGTCCATGCGCATCCCGCACGAACCGCAGATCATCATGCGGCAGCTCTTGCGGTAGGCGAGCGTTCCGTCGTGCTGGTCTTTGACGATGTCGAGGCAGTCGAGGAGCGTCGCCTCTTCGGGCGCCGCGATCTCATACTCCTGCAGCTCCCGCTCGCCGGTGCGCGAGTTGAAGCGCCAGACCTTCAGGCCGACTTGCATCGTCACTTGGTTCCCTTCACTCGCGGGACGGTCACCGAAACATGCTCGCCGTACTTCGAGAAGACGTAGGTCGCAACGCCACCCTTGTCACGGATCGTGATACTGCGAACAAGGCCATTCTCGATCGTGGCCGGTAGGTGGGCACGGAACATCTGCGCGGGGGTCTGCGGGCTCTGCGCCCCCACCTTGCTCGGCAACCACTCCCCATACGCGTTGACGTAGAGCCGTCCGTTCGCGAAAACCTGCTGCTGCGCCGCGCCACGGACCACGAAGCTGTAGCGCCCGCGATCCGGCGCATTTGTGAAGTCACCACTTCCCTTGATGAGCTCGTGCGCCTTGCCGTTCGTGGCGTCAGCAGTGAACTCGATGTGCTCGCTGCCCATCGAGAGCGACTTCGCGTAGGGATCTTCAGACTTCCCGCCGCACGCGGTTGCAGTGGCGAGCACACCAACGCCGACCAGGAGCCGCACTAGTACGTGCGCTCCATCGGGTCGTACTTCGTGTAGCGCACGTCCTTGTACGAGAGCTCGGGGCCGTCGCCGACCCAGCGCGTGATCGAGTGCTTCATGAAGTTCTCATCGTCGCGCGTCGGATAGTCATACGGCCGCGCGTGCGCGCCGCGGCTCTCCTTGCGCGCGATACCTGCCTGCAACATGCACGCAGAGAGATCGATCATGTTGCCGAGCTCGATCGCCTGCACGAGATCGCTGTTGAAGACCTCGCCCTTGTCGTCGACGATCACACCGCGCTCGTAGCGCTCGCGTAGCTCGTCGATGACCTCGATCTGCTTCGAGCTGCCGAGGTCGTTGCGGATCTGCCAGGGGCGCTCGCCCTCGCTGACATCGAGGAGTCCCCGCAGCTCGCGCTCGGCGTCGGCCTCTGCGCTTGCTGGCACGTCGATGGTCGTGTTCGAGAGCGCCCACTCGGCCGCGGCGCGGCCCGAGCGCCGGCCGAACGTGATCGTCTCCATCAACGAGTTGCCGCCGAGACGGTTCGCGCCGTGCACAGACACGCACGCCACCTCGCCTGCTGCGTAGAGACCGGTGAGCTCCGTCGCGCCGTCGTTGTCGGTCTCGACACCACCCATGTGGTAGTGGGCGCCCGGGCGGACCGGGATCGGGTCGTAGATCGGGTCGAGGCCGGCGAACGTCATCGACAGCTCGCGCGACCCCGGCAGCCGCTCGATGATCCGCTGTGCGCCGAGGTGGCGCATGTCGAGCATCACCGACCCGTTGATGCCGCGACCCGCGTCGATCTCGGTCATCTCGGCGCGCGATACGACGTCGCGCGACGCGAGCTCCATCGCGTTCGGTGCGTAGGTCTTCATGAAGCGCTCGCCTTCGCTGTTGATCAGATAGGCGCCTTCACCGCGGCAGCCCTCCGTCAACAGAATCCCGGTCGGGTAGAGCGTCGTCGGGTGGAACTGCATGAACTCCATGTCCTTGAGCGGCAGCCCCATGCGCAACGCCATCGCCGCGCCGTCGCCGGTGCACGCGTACGCGTTCGTCGTCGTGCGGTAGATACGACCCTGGCCGCCGGTCGCGAGAATCGTCGTCTTCCCGCCGACGACCTTGATGCCGCCGTTCAGTAGGTCCCAGCAGATGACGCCCTGGCAGCGGCCGTCGTTCTCGACGAGCTTCCACGCGAAGTACTCCTCGTACACCGTGATGTCGCGCTTGACGAGCTGCTCGTAGAGCACCTGGATCAGCACGTGCCCGGTGATGTCGGCGGCGAACACCGTGCGCGGCGAGCCGGCCGCGCCGAACGGGCGCTGCGCAAGCTTTCCGTCGAGCATGCGGGAGAAGAATGCACCCCAGTTCTCGAGCTGGTAGATGTCGCTGGGCGCCTCGCGCGTAAAGATCTCGATTGCGTCCTGGTCGCCGAGGTAGTCGGAGCCCTTGACGGTGTCGAAGGCGTGGATCTCCGGCGAGTCCTCGGCCGCGTTGCCGAGCGCCGCGTTGATGCCGCCCTCGGCCGCGCCGGAGTGGCTGCGAGTCGGGTGCAGCTTGGAGATCACGGCGACGTTTGCGCCGGCGTCGTACGCCTCGATGGCCGCACGCATGCCCGCACAGCCGGCGCCGACGACCAGAACGTCGTGCGTGGCTTCCACGTGGACGGACGCTACCGAAACGCCGCGCCGAGACGCGGCACTAGGCAGGTTCCGATTCGAGGATCCACAACGGCCCGTCGGCGCACTCGATGCGCTCCGCCTCTGCGACCTCGGTCAGGCTCGTGCGCAGCAGCCGGACCCTTGTGCCATCCCGCTCGAGGAGCGGCCCCATCATGGGCAGGATCGGCGGGATGAACGACCACGCTCGGGTCTGCCGATGCACCGCCTCGGCGGTCTGCGTGAGGTCGGCGAACCAGTAGTCGGGCTCGAAGATGCTTTGGTATTCGCCGCCCTCCTGCGGGACACCCCGGTCACCGCGCGCCAGGCGGTCAAACACGATCGGCAGGAGCTCCGCCGTCAGCGGGGGGAACCGCCCGAACAGCGACTCCATCGTGTCGTCCGCCGTGATCTCGATCGGCACCTGAGCGAGCACGTTGCCGGTGTCGAACTCGGCGTCCATCAGGTGGAAGCTCATGCCGATCTCCGTCTCGCCGTTCCGCACCGCCCACGCGACAGGGACGTTGACGATCCCGTGCTTCGGTACCGCGATCGCCTCGGCGGGGATCTTCCACGGGAAACCGGTGCAGAGGGCGAGGTCGGGCTCGTAGGCGCGGAGCAGCGCCGCGAGCGAATGCTTCGACGACGCGAAGAGCACGTCGAGCTCCTCGGGATCGTCGGCGACGTGCTCCGCCGCGAACGGCGTCGGCGGTGCTCCCGGCACGCGGCGCCGCGGTGCAATCACCGCGACCGGCTCGTGACCGAGCGCGCGAACACTCTGCGCATAACCCTGCGCGACGACAGGGAGCACCGTGATCAGGACGACGCGCCACGGCGCCGCGGGCATCAGAGGTTGGGGCCGGCGGCCTGGACCGACTCGCCGACGTCGCCGAATCGCTTGGCGAAGTTGTCGACGAACATCTGTGCCAGCTCGCGTGCCTTGCGGTCGTACTCTTGCGGGTCGGCCCAGGTCGCGCGCGGATCGAGAAGTTTCGCGTCGACGCCGGGAACCACTGTGGGAACCTCGAAGCCGAACAGGGCGTCGACACGAAACTCCGAGTTGTCGAGCGCACCCGACAAGGCGGCACTCAGCATCGTGCGCGTCGCCGCGATCGGCATCCGCTCGCCTTCGCCGAACGGGCCGCCGGTCCAGCCGGTGTTGAGGAGCCACACGGTCGAGCCGTGTTCCTCGAGCTTCGCGTCGAGCATTCGCGCGTAGACCTTCGGATGCTGCGGCAGAAACGGCTGGCCGAAGCAGGTCGAGAAGGTCGGCTGCGGCTCGGTGACGCCGATCTCCGTGCCGGCGAGCTTCGCTGTGAAGCCGGAGAGGAAGAAGTAGAGCGCCTGTGCGTTCGAAAGCTTCGCGATCGGCGGCAGGATCCCGAACGCGTCTGCGGTGAGGAAGATCACCGACTGCGGATGGCCCGCCATCTTCGTCGGGAGCGCGTTGGCGATCTGCTCGAGCTTGTACGCGGCGCGCGTGTTCTCGGTCTTCGACGCGTCGTCGAGGTCGACGATGCCCTGATCGTCGATCGCCACGTTCTCGAGAATCGTCCCGAACGTGTGCGTCGTCTTGTAGATCTCGGGCTCGGCGGTCGGCGAGAGGTGGATCACCTTCGCGTAGCAGCCGCCCTCGATGTTGAAGACGCCGCTGTCCCCCCAGCCGTGCTCGTCGTCGCCGATCAGTTTGCGCTCCGGATCGGCGGAAAGCGTCGTCTTGCCAGTGCCGGACAGGCCGAAGAAGACCGCAACCGTGCCGTCGTCGCCGACGTTCGCCGAGCAGTGCATCGGGAACACGCCCTCGAGCGGCAGGCGATCGTTCATCACGGTGAAGATCGACTTTTTGATCTCGCCCGCGTAGAACGTGCCGCCGACAAGCAGCTCGGTCCGGCCGGGATGCAGCACGATGAACGTGCCGCTGCGAGTGCCGTCGGTCGCGGGATCCGCTTCGAGGTCGGGCGTGTGCAGGACGAGCGCCGCCGGCGTGAACGACCGCTCCTCGCCGGGCGCGAGGTCGATGAACATCGTCTTCGCGAACAGCGCGTGATACGGGTGCGCGGTGATCACGCGCACACCGATCCGGTGCGCAGGGTCGGCACCCGCCCAGGCGTCGATCACGTAGAGCGCATCCGCGGACTCGAGCTGCGTGGTCACTTTGTCGCGCAGCCGTCCGAAGCTCTCCTCTGCGAGCGGCTGGTTGACCTCGCCCCACCAGATCCGGTCCTCCGAGCTCGGCTCTTGGACGAGGAACTTGTCCTTGGGCGAGCGTCCGGTGAACGTGCCGGTGTCGACCGCGAGCGGTCCACCCTCGGCGATCTTGCCTTCGCGCCGCTCGATCGCGTGCGTGTAGAGCAGCGCCGTCGTCGGATTTCGATAGACGGGAGCGGTCGATTCGATCCCGTGCTCGGAGAGCTCCACGTGCGCCGGCAGTTCGGTCGCGGTCATGCCGAGCGCCCCTCGTACGTCGAGTGCATGCCTGGATGGTACGGATTCAGCCGCCCGTTTGGGATCCGAACCGTTTAGAGCTGCCAGTCGCCGCCGCGGAGGATCGGCACACGCTCGCCGCCCGCGGTGACGCCGTCGACCTCGAGCTCCGGGGAGCCGATCATGAAGTCGACGTGGGTCGCGCTCTCGTTGACACGCGACACGACCGAGTCCTCGACAAGGAACGGGAAGCCGCTGCCGAGCGCGACGTGACTGGCCGCGTTCTCGTCGAGGAGCGTGTCGTAGAAGACCGTGCCGAGCGGGCCGATGCGGCCCTTGCGGTCGACCAGCGCGAGCTCGCCGAGCCGCAGTCCTCCTTCGTCGACCGCGAGCCGCGCGCGCAATGCCTCGGCGTTCTCGTCGGCGTCGATCTGGACGGCCTTGCCGCCCTCGAAACGCACGCGCAGGCCGCGCACGATCGTGCCGTCCTGCAGCACGAGCGGCTTCGTCGACGTGACCGTGCCCTCCGTGCGCAGCGGGTCCGGCGTCGTGAAGATTTCCTCGGTCGGCAGGTTCGGCAGGTGGCGCAGGCCCTCGGCGGTCGTGAAGTCCGCCGACCACCACGTCGCCGTCGGCAGCATCCCGACCGTCAGCTCCGTTCCCGGTCCGCGCAGCTCGATCGCGTCGAAGTGCCGTTCGGCAAGCCGGGCCGCGGACTCGTTCAGGACTGCCATCCGCTCCTCCCACGCCTGAACCGGATCGGGCTCGTCGAGGCGCAGCACATGCTCGAGCTCGCTCCACAAACGCTCGTACGCCTCCTCCTCAGGAAGCTCGGGCCATACGAGCGAGGCCCATGCGGGATGCGGCGCGGGCACGATGCACCAGTTCGTCAACCGTTTGCCGACGATGTCACTGAGCTCCTTGACGCGCGGCAGGCGATCGCGGCCGACGAGCGTCTTGTCGAGATCGTCGAGCAGGTTGGGCGCGGTGACGCCGTTCAGCGTGACGCGCGCTCCGTGCTCCTTCGCGTGCTCAGTGAACCGATCGCCGTACCACGAGGGCACGAATTCGAGCGTGTCGGGATCGGCGTGCTCGATCCGCGCGCGCTTCACGTACGGGTCGAAGTAGTTGACGTCCACGAACTTCGCACCTCGGTCGTAGGCCGCGCCGGCCACCGCCCGCGCCAGCTCTTCGTGGCCGAGGTCGGCCTGCACGAGCACGATCTGCCCCGGCTGCACGTTGGCGCCGTGGGCAGCGAGGGTCGCGAGACGTGTCCAGCGGTCGGCCATCGGCAGGCGATCCTATCCCCTACGCCGAAGAAGGCAGATCGTGACGTTCGATGCAGCAACCGAGCGCTTCCTGGACGCCGCCGGCCTCGCCGGCGCGACCCAGCGCGCCTACGCCTCCGACCTCCGCGAGTTCGGAGAGTGGTTCGGCCCGGACAGCCCGGTTGAGGACATCGACGTGCGCGTCCTCGTCGACTGGGTCGCCGAGCTCGGTCGCGCGCGCGAGCACGGACGCCTCGCACCGTCGACGATCTCGCGCAAGCTCGTCGCGGTGCGCTCGCTGCTCCGCTTCACGCTCGGCCCGCAAGGCGTGCCGGACGCCGCGCTCGCGCCGAAGCGGGCGCGGCGGCTGCCCGACGCGCCGAAACTCGAGGAGATCGACGACCTCGTCGACACGTTCGACCCCAGCACCGCGCTCGGCATTCGCAACCGCGCGCTGATCGAGCTCGTCTACTCGGCGGGGCTGCGCAGCGCAGAAGCAGTCGGCCTCGATCTCGGCGACGTCGACTTCGAACAGGAGCTCGTGCATGTGCGGGCGGGAAAGGGCGCGAAGGACCGGATCGTGCCGCTCGGCGAGGAGGCAGCGCACCTCGTCTCGTTGTACCTCCACCGTGCGCGGCCGGAGCTCGCACGCGGCGCCGAGAACGCGCTATTCATCTCAGCGCGCGGGCGGCGGCTCGACACCTCGACTCTGCGCCGGCTGACCCCTCATCCGCACCGTCTCCGCCACGCGTTCGCCACGCACCTGCTCGAGGGTGGCGCCGACCTGCGCACGATCCAGGAGCTGCTCGGCCACTCCTCGCTCTCGACGACGCAGATGTACAGCCACGTCGACGCCAAGCGACTGCGAAAGGTCTACGACGGTGCCCATCCGCGCTCCTGACGCCAGAGATCCCGACGTCGAGGGCTTTCTCGCGCTGCTCGCGGCGCGGCGGGCGCCGAAGACGGTCGAGGCCTACCGGCGCGACCTCGCTCAGCTCGGCGCGTTTCTCGACAAGCCGGTCGCGAAGGCGACACTCGAGGAGCTCGAGCGCTACACGGCGCAGCTGCGCGCCGACGGGCTGTCGGGCGCGACGATCGCGCGCCGCACCGCTGCAGCGCGCAGCTTCTACCGCCATCAGCAACTACTCGGCGCGCGTGACGACAACCCGGCTGCGGCGATCAAGCTGCCGCGACGCGCCAAGCCGCTGCCGAAGACGCTCTCGCCCGGCGAAGCCGAGCGCCTGATCGAGGCCGCCGCCGGCACGCAGCCGCGTTCGCTGCGCGACCAGGCGCTCGTCGAGTTGCTCTACGGCGCGGGGCTGCGCGTCTCCGAGGCGATCGGGCTCGAGAAGGCCGGCGTCGATCTCGAGGACCGCCTCGTTCGAGTGATCGGCAAGGGCGGCAAGGAGCGCGTCGTTCCGATCGGCCGTCACGCTGCCGAAGCGCTCCGGCGCTACCTCTCTCGCGGCCGCCCGTACCTCGACGCGCGCCACCGACCCGAACTGTTCCTGAATGCCCGGGGCGGGGCCCTGACACGGGCCGGCGCCTTCCTGATCCTCCGCAAGCTGGCGGAGAAAGCCGGGCTCGACCCGCACCGCGTCCACCCCCACCTTCTCCGGCACTCGTTTGCGACCCACCTCCTCGAGGGGGGAGCTGACTTGAGATCGGTTCAAGAGATGCTCGGACATGCCGATCTCTCGACGACAGAGCTCTATACCCACGTAACCGACAAGCGTCGTCGGCAGTTGTATTTCCAGGCGCATCCACACGCGCGCCGCAGAACCACGGAGGAACAGGTTGCAACTCGATCCGCACATCGAATTCCTGATGGCCCTGGCGTCGGCCGCGGCGTGGCTGATGATGAGGGCCGGGCTCACAAAGAACGTGCTTGAGCTGAAGCGCAAGCGGCTGACGCGCCCGTCGTGTGGCCGTCACGACGGCTGCAGCTGCGTCTAGTTCTCCGCGTTACTTCGTGGTCTTGCGCCGAAGCAGCTGAGCGACCTTCGCCGCCGCTTCACGCAGCTCGCGCGGCTGCTCGTCGTTCTCGCCGAGCGACGTGAGGATCTGAATCGTGTCCGGTCGCGCCGAGCCGTTCTTCAGCGCTACCACTGCCAGGCGGCGCACCGCCTCGTTGTGGTCGCTCGTGAGCAGCTCATGCAGCAGCGAGCGAACGTCGTTCACGTCGCCGGGATGGTCGCGCGAGAGTCTCTCGAGCGCGAGCAGCGCCGAACCGCGAACCGCCGGGCTGTCGTCCTCGAGCCCGCGCCGCAGCAACTCCCTCTTCGTGCGGAACCTGAACTGGCCGATCGCGCGATAGGCGACCGCCCGCATGCGGAAGTCCGACGTGCGCGCCGCGGCCTCGAGCTCGTCGTCCCACTGCGCGCGCAGCTGCGACAGCTCGCGCTCGTTTCCCTCCTCCGCGAACGCGTCAGCCTGAACGGCCGCTTCCGCGAGTGAGCTCATGACTTCTCCGGATACGAGCGGCGCGGCTCGCCGACGTACGTCGCCGACGGTCGGATGATCCTGTTGTCGCTCTGCTGCTCGAGCACGTGTGCCGACTGGCCGGCGATCCGGCTGGCCGCGAACACCGGCGTGAAGAAGTCGGTGGGGATGCCGAGATAGCGGTAGACCGAGGCCGAGTACAGATCGACGTTCGGGTACAGGCCTTTCTCGTCGAAAACGGTGCGCTCGGCGGCATCCGTGATCGCGAACCAGTTCGGCTCGCCGCCCGTCGCCGAAAGCTCCTCGGACAATCCCTTGAGGATCGTCGCCCGCGGGTCGTAGGCGCGGTAGAGCGGATGGCCGAAGCCGAAGAGCTTCGCCTTGCGCTCGAGCAGCTCGTGGACAGCCGCGGGAGTCCGCTCCGCCGAGCCCCACTGCTCGAAGAGCGCCATCGCCGCGGCGTTGGCACCTCCGTGGAGCGGGCCGCTCAGTGCAGCGATCGCGGCAACGACCGCAGCCGTGAGGTCGGCACCCGTCCCCGCAACGACGCGCGCGGTGAACGTCGACGCGTTCATCTCGTGCTCGGCGTGGAGGATCATCGCGACGTCGAAAATCCGCGATTCGCGCCCGCTCGGCGACGTGCCCGTGAGCATCGCGAGGAAGTTCTCCGAGTGGCCGAGAGCCGCGTCGGGAGCGATCGGCTCGAGGCCCTCACGGCGGCGGTGATGGCGGGCGATCGCCGTCGGGACCTGCGCGATCAGCCGGATCGCTGCGGTAAGGCTCGAGTCTCTGTCGATCGCGCCGGCATCGCGAGCGCCGAACGAAAGCATCGACGCGACGGTGCGCACCAGATCCATCGGAGTTGCAGCGGACGCCGAACGGTCGACCGCGTCGGCAACCGCGTCGGGCAGCTCGCGCTGCGCAAGCGCACGCGTGAACCCTTCCAACGCACCCGGGTCGGGGAGCTCGCCGTGCAGCAGGAGGTACGCGACTTCCTCGTACGTCGAATGCTCGGCGAGGTCGGCGATGTCGTAGCCGCGATACATGAGCACGCCGGCATCCGGATCGATCGACGAGACCGACGACTCGGCGACGACGACGCCTGAGAGCTGAACCGACTTCTTCGCCGTGACGGGCGGAGTCACTTCGCGACGTCGGAGACCGGGCGCGGCGGCGGCCCGATGTAGCGGGCGCCGGGCCGAATCAGGCGCCCGGTGCGCTTCTGCTCGAGGATGTGGGCCGACCAGCCGGCGACGCGCGCGCAGCCGAACATCGCGGGTGTGAGATCGGCGGGGATGTCTGCGATGTCGAGCACGACGGCGGCCCAGTACTCGACGTTCGTCTCGAGCTGCCGGTCCGGGGACTTCTCGCGCAGCACCTTCAGCGCCGCCCCCGCGAGCGCAGCTGCCACTTCCACGCGCGGCGAACCGAGCTCGAAGGCGGTGCGCCTGAGCACCGTCGCCCGCGGGTCGTACGCGCGGTAGACGCGGTGGCCGAAGCCCATGATCCGTTCGCCGCGGTCGATCATGTCGCGCACGTACTGCTCGGGATCGCGCGCCGCCGCTGCGCCGTCGATCATCGGCAGCACACGCGCCGGCGCGCCGCCGTGCAACGGGCCGGAGAGCGTGCCGACCGCCGACGACATGGCTGCCGCGCAGTCGGCGCCGGTCGAGGCGGCGATGCGCGCAGTGAACGTCGAAGCGTTCAGGCCATGCTCGGCTGCGGAGATCCAATACGTGTCGAGCGCCCTGACGGCGCGCGGGTCGGCCTCGCCGCGCCAGCGGATCAGGAACTTCGCGGCGGCGTTCTCGCCCTGTTCGATCTCGGCCTCGGGGACCGCCGGCTGCTTGCCGCGGGCCGCCTGGGCGACGATCGTCAGCGTCGCCGACGAGAGGCGCGCGAGATCGTTGCGCGCCTGTTTGTCGTCGATGTCGACGAGCTTCTGCAGGTCCCACTTCGGGCCGAGCGTCGCGAGCGCCGCCTGCAGGTCCGCGGGAACGGATCCGCTCGGATCCTGGAGATGGATTGCCTCGGTCGGCGGCAGGGGCGAGTTGAGATCCTCGTCGACGAGGAGGCCCCACACATTCTCGAACGGGTACTTGCCGACGAGGTCCTCGATGTCCACCCCGCGATAACGAAGTGCACCGCCGTCCCTGTCCGGCTCTGCGATCTCGGTCTCGAAAGCAATGACGCCTTCGAGGCCGGGACGGAACTCAGTATCGGCCGCCGCCATCTGCGCCGAAAGGTACAGAAAGGCCGTTCGCGGCGGCTCCCCTCTAATTAGGGAGTCGCCACGAATGCCGAGAGAAACACGCGGGCCGCCGGCGTGTCTAGCCGGTAGCTGCTGCTCTGGCCGGTGCAGTTCTTGTTGCCGGCCGAGGTGACCGCGACCACGACGTTGCCGAGCAGGCGTGGGCCGCCTGAATCACCGAAGCAGACGCCGCCGTCCTTATCACTGAGGCGAAGCTCGGTCGGCTTGAGGCCGGTGAACGAGGATGTCGACCAGCGGCGGAAACCGTCGAAGGCGAACGTGCGGTCGGCATAGCCGTAGCCGACGTTCGTGAAGTTCTGTGAGGAAACGCCGGGTGCGTCCAGCGCAGCCGCCGCCGGGAGGGCAAAGGGCGTAACGCCGCTGACTGCGCTGTCGAGGACGACAACCGCAAGGTCGTGCGAGTCGTTTTTCACGAGGCCCCACTGCGGGTCGGTGTGAGCGGTTCCCGTGAGCAGTGTCGACGAGCCCGAGACGTACTGCGGATCGAAGCTGACCCACACACGGGCCGAGGCCAGGTCGCCGGTGCAGTGCGCTGCGGTGACGAACACCGTCGGCGAGATGAGGCTGCCCGAGCAGTCGGGCTCAGGTCCGTTCCCGCGGTCTGCGAGCAGCAAGCCCACCGCCGGATGCCCGCCACCGTCGAGCGAACCGCTCGTGATGGCGAACGCCGCCGGCGCCGCGACTGCGAGAGCCGCGACGCCGGTCGCGATCAGAAGGTTCGTGCGGAGGCGCATTAGCCGCCGTTCGAGAAGCCGTAGTGGGGCTTGACCTTGCCGAGGAATGACGCGAGCGCCAGCGCGAACAGGATCACAGCAACGAGATTGATGTGCTTTTTCACTTGGTGCCTCCTTCCTAGAAGTTGAAGTCCTGGAGCGCCTCGGCAGCGCGGCGATACAGCGCCGTCGATGCTTCGAGGTCACCCTGGCGGCTGTACAGATCGCCCTGCGCCATCCACGCGGCCGCCACGTGGCTGGCGGATCCGAGTGACTCGAACAGCCACTCAGCCGCAGCGAACTCCTTGATCGCCTCATCCCCGCGCTCCTGGTCGAGCAGTGCGCGACCGAGCACGAGGTGGACGTTCCCGCGCTCGTCGACGAAGTCCGCGCGCTCGTTGAGGATCGAGAGCGCGTGACGCGCCTGCTCCTCGGCGAGCTGCGGTGCGCCGCAGCGAAGGTGAACTTGAGCGAGCGATGACACGGCCTGGGCTGCGTCGGCGTCGTTGCCGACCTCGAGGGAGATCGCGAACGCTTCCTTGAGGTAGGCGACCGCGACCTGCGGCTCGCCGAGCAGATAGCTCAGGCCGCCAAGGTTGTTGACGATCCGCGCTTCGGTCTGGCGGTCGCCGTTGTCGCTGGCGAGTGCGCGGGCGCGCTCTGCATAGAAGCGCGCGAGCAGAGGATCGCCGCGGCGCTGCGTGACGAGCGAGCACTGCATCTGTGCGAGGGCCTCGAGGCGGCCGTCGCCGATCTCCTGTGCGAGCTCGACCGAGCTGTGCGCGTCGGCCTCCGCTGCTTCCCATTCCCGCTGAAGCTGGTAGCAGCGTGAGCGCCATTCGAAGGTCTGCGCGCGCAGACGGTCGCCTTCGATCCCGCCGCGCTCGCTGAGGCGAAGTGCGAGCGTGAACAGCGAGACCGCGTTCGTGACCCGGGTGAGCTTGAGCCGGCAGCAGCCGAGGCGGAAAAGCGATTCGGCGCGCTCGAGGTCGGAGAACCCGGAGCCTTCCGAGAGTGCGCGCGCCCGCTCGGCGACCGAGTCGGCCGTCTCGACGTCGCCGAGGTAAAGCCGGGCCCAGGTCTCGGAGTGGAGGACGCGGAGCGCGAGATCGGGAGCCGAGGTGCTCGGAACGTGCACGCTGCCCAGCGCTTCGAGGGCCTCGTGGTAGCGGTGCGCCTCGATATCGCGCTCTGCCTGCGCCAGGGCCGCCGTCGTCTCGGCCCGGCCGGAGCCGGACACCGACGCCGTGTGCATGAACGCAGGCGTGACGGGGGGAAGGGTTGGGAGCGCCGCAGTGCTTTCCATGCACCCATCCAAGGTCGGCGCGGCGCCGAGGGGAATCACCGGGGGACACGGCCGGCCTCCCCGTTACGGGTTAGGCGGCGCAACCTATGTCTGTGTGTACTCTCCGCCCCCGATGACGCACCGCGTCACCCTGATTCCCGGCGACGGCACCGGGCCTGAGCTCACCGAGGCGACCCGCCGCGTCCTCGAAGCGACCGGTGTCGCCTTCGACTGGGACGTGCAGGAGGCGGGCGTCGACGTGATGGAGACGACCGGAACGCCCCTGCCCGAGGAGACGCTGGCCTCGGTCAAGCGCAACAAGGTCGCCCTGAAAGGGCCGATCACGACGCCGATCGGCACCGGATTCCGCTCGGTCAACGTGGCGCTGCGCCACGAGCTCGGCCTCTACGCCTGCTTGCGCCCCTGCAAGACCTACGAGGGCGTGCGCTCGCGCTACGACAACGTCGACCTCGTGCTGGTGCGCGAGAACACCGAGGATCTCTACGCCGGCATCGAGTACGAGGCGGGCACGCCGGACGCCGAGCACGTGATCGCCGAGCTCAACAAGCTGCAGAAGAAGCAGATCGCAGCCGGCTCCGGCATCTCCGTGAAGCCGATCAGCCGCGGTGGCTCCGAGCGGATCATCCGCTTCGCGTTCGAGTACGCGCGCGAGCACGGCCGCAAGCGCGTCTCGTGCGTCACGAAGGCGAACATCATGAAGTTCACCGACGGCCTCTTCCTCCAGGTCTTCCGCGAGGTCGCGGCCGAGTACCCGGAGATCGAGCCGTGGGAGAACCTCGTCGACGCCGTCTGCATGGGGCTCGTGCAGCGCCCGGAGGAGTTCGACGTGCTCGTGCTGCCGAACCTGTACGGCGACATCGTCAGCGATCTGACCGCCGGGCTCGTCGGCGGCCTCGGTGTGGCGCCCGGCGGGAACATCGGCCCGGACAGCGCCGTCTTCGAGGCAACGCACGGTTCGGCACCGAAGTACAAGGGCCAGAACAGGGTCAACCCGACGGCGATGATCCTCTCCGGCAAGTTGATGCTGGATCACCTCGGCGAAACGGACGCGGCGCAGCTGCTCGAGCGCGCCGTCGCCGACGTGATTCGAGAAGGCAAGTCGGTCACGTACGACATGAAGCCGTCGCGCGACGATCCGACTGCGGTCGGGACGAGCGAGTACGCCGACGCGATCATCGAAAAACTGGAGGCATGACAATGAGTGCGAGGCCCAAGGTCACGGTTGTCGGAGCAGGGAACGTCGGCGCAACGTGCGCGCAGGTGCTTGCGCAGCGCGACTACGCAGACGTCGTCCTCGTCGACATCAAGGAAGGCCTACCGCAGGGCAAGGCGCTCGACATCAACCAGATGGGCGCCGTGCTCGGCTACGAACCGAACGTCACCGGCTCGAACGACTACGGCCCGACCGCGGGCTCCGACGTCGTCGTGATCACCGCTGGCCTCCCCCGCTCGCCGGGCATGAGCCGCGACGACCTCGTGACGACAAACGAAAAGATCGTCAAGGACGTCACCGAGAAGGTCGTCGACAAAAGCCCTGACGCGATCCTGATCGTCGTCTCGAACCCGCTCGACGCGATGTGTCACGTCGCGAAGAGCGTCTCGGGCTTCCCGAAGGAGCGCGTCTTCGGCCAGGCCGGGATCCTCGACACCGCCCGCCTACAGACGTTCATCGCCTGGGAGACCGGCGCGTCGGTCAAGGACGTTGCTGCGGTCGTGCTCGGCGGCCACGGCGACCAGATGGTCTCTGTGATCTCCGCGACGACGGTCGGCGGCGTGCCGATCCGCACGCTCGTGTCGGAGGACAAGATCGCCGCGATGGTCGAGCGCACGGCGAAGGGCGGCGGCGAGCTCGTGCAGCTGATGGGCACCTCGGCCTGGTACGCCCCGGGCGCCGCGTCGGCTCAGATGGTCGACTCGATCCTGCTCGACGAGAAGCGCGTGCTCCCCTGCACCGCCTATCTCGAAGGCGAGTACGGGATCGACGGCCTCTACATGGGCGTCCCCGTGAAGCTCGGATCGACCGGGATCGAGCAGATCTACGAGGTTGACCTCGACGCTGCGGAGCTGGCGGCCTTGCAGACCTCAGCCGACGCCGTTCGCGAGGTCGTCGGAGTTCTCAGCTCGTAAGCGCACCGAACCGGTGTCTGACACCCGTTCGAGGCGCGAGCTCGGGCCGAGCGCGCCAAAGGTGTCAGACACCTGGGCGGCGGCGAAGCGCGGCACGCTACCGTCCCGCCCCAATGGATCTCGGTCTGCGCGGCAAGACGGCGATCGTTTGCGGAGCGTCCTCCGGCCTCGGGCTCGCTTCTGCGGAGGCGCTCGCGGACGAGGGCGCGAACGTCGCGATGTTCGCGCGGCGCCGCGACGAGCTCGAGCGCGACGCGGAACGGATCGGCGCGCTCGCCGTTCGCGGCGACGTCACCAACGCAACGGATCTCGAACGGCTCGTCGCCAAGACGCTCGAGGCCTTCGGCGGCATCGACATCGTCGTCTGGAACTCGGGCGGGCCGCCCGCGAGCAAAGCGTCGGAGATCACCGACGAGCAGCTCGAGGCGGCGTTCGAGCTCCTGCTCGTGCCCGCCGTTCGCCTCGTGCGTCTGTGCCTGCCGCACCTGGAGCAGAGCGCTGCCGGCCGCGTGCTGTGCATCACCTCGGTCGCGGTCAAGGAGCCGGTCGCGCACCTCGCACTTTCGAACACGATCCGCCCCGGCCTGACGGGCTGGGCGAAGTCGCTTGCCCGCGAGCTCGGTCCCAAGGCGATCACCGTCAACTGCGTCGCCCCGGGACGCATCGACACGCCGCGCATGACCGAGCTGTACGGCGACGCAGGCCCGCCGGCGGAGGAGCTCGCACAGATCCCGCTCGGGCGCCTGGGCACGGCGCGCGAGTTCGGCGACGTCGTCTGCTTCCTTGCCTCCGAGCGCGCCGCCTACGTCACCGGCACCACGGTCCTGGTCGACGGCGGAAGCTCGCGCGGGCTGCTGTGAAGCTCGTCACCGCCGCCCGACTCTTCGTCGCGGGCCTGGTTCTGATCGTGGTCGTGCTCGCGCTGCTCGTGATCCCAGCAAACGAGTACCTCTTCCTCCCCGATGTGGCGCACCCGGTCGCCCCCCTCGTCACCGTGCAAGGCGGCCACGACCCGACGCATGGCGCTGTCTACTACGTCGACGTCGTCGTGCAGAACGCGAACCTGCTCGACAAGCTGACGGGAGGAGCGCTCCACTCCAACGCGGACCTCTACCCGGCGCAAGCCGTCGACCCGCCCGGAGTCAGCCCGCAACTGCGGCGCAAGCTCGACCTGCAGGACATGCACCTCTCGCAACAGATCGCAGGAGCCGTTGCGCTGCGCGCCGCCGGCAAGAAGGTCGTGATGCGGCCGGTCGGGATCCGCGTCACCTTCGTCGGCCAGGGCTTGCCGGCGTTCGGAAAGCTCGAGCCCGGCGACGTGATCGTCGCCGTCGACGGCACGGCGACACCGACGGTCAGCGGTCTGCGCGCGCGCACCGGCGCGCACCGCGCGGGGAGCACCGTCACCTTCACCGTGCGTCGTGGCGCGCAAACGCTCGTCGAGAAGATGAAGACGGTCTCCGTTGGTACGGGTAAGGACCGCAGGTCGATCGTCGGGATCAGCACCGAGCAAGCGCTCGACATTCACCTGCCGCTGCGGGTGAGCATCAACGCCGGCAAGGTGGGCGGCCCGTCGGCCGGCGTTGCGTTCGCGCTCGAGGTGATGGAGGAGCTCGGACTCGACGTCGTCCACGGCCACAAGGTCGCGGCGACCGGCGAGATCTTCGCGGACGGCTCGATCGGCCCGATCGGCGGGATCAAGCAGAAAACGATCGGTGCGCGCGCTGCACATGTGGATGCGTTGCTCGTGCCGGCTGGGGACAACGCGCAGGAAGCGCGCAAGTACGCGCACGGCCTCCGGATCATCCCTGTGCACACCTTTCCACAGGCGTTGCGCGCCTTGGCGACACTCGGCCCGACCGGGTAGGAAAACCCAATTTTCGGCACGCTGGAAGTTGCCGGAAACTGCACGTTTTCCGTTTAGGCAAGCTCTTTTCCCGTGTAGACAGGCGTCGTACGATGCCGTCCCGTCAGCCCGCTACGAACCCCCGGAAGGACTCCATGACCCGACTGAACGCTCCGACCTGCGACGACTGCTATTTCCGCCGTCACGGACTCTGTGCAATGACTCCGGAGCGTCCTTGCCCGACCTTCCGCGCGGCGACGCGCACGCTGCAGCCGCCCAAGCAGCCGCGGCTCGTCCCGCTCGCCGTCTCAGCAGCCGCCGTCGCATAGAGTCGCTCGCATGAGCGATGCAGGCACGACGGAACCCGCGCAACCTCCCGCGGAACAGAAGCAGAAGCGGCGCCGGTCGTTCCAACCCGGTCTCTGGACGCGCCTTCTGCCGCTCGGTGTCGTCAGCGTCTACCTGATCCTCTTCATCGCCTTCAACACGCGCAGGACGAAGGTCGACTTCGTCTTCAGCTCGACGCGTCTCTCGACGATCTTCCTGATCCTGCTCCCACTTGGAATCGGGATCGTGCTCGGCGCGCTCGTCTCGCAGCTATACCGGCACAGCAAGCGCCGCCGCTAGCCGCGAGACGCCTTCGGCGATCTCGTCGACGGAGACGAAGCTGTACGCGAGGCGCAGCGTGTCCGGCTCGCCGTCAAAATCGGTGCCCTTCACGAACGTCACGCCGGCCGCCTCAGCGCGCGCGAGCAGCTCGGTCGCGTCGACGCCGCCCAGTTCGGCCCAGAGGAAGTAGCCACCTTCTGGACGCGTGATCCGGATCTCCGGCAGCTCACGGTCGAGCGCGGCGAGCATCGCATCGCGGCGCTTGCCGATCAGCTCCCGCACGCGTTCGAGGTTCGGCTCGAAGAGGCCGCGGGTAACGAACTCGTGCGCCGCAGCCTGGCCGAGCAGCACCGGGCCGATGTACGTGCCGTTCGCGGTCAGCTCGAGCTCGCGCTCGAGCGGCTCCGGCAGCACGAACCAGCCGACGCGCAGGCCGGGAGCGATCGTCTTCGAAAAGCTCGAGCTGTACGCGATCTCGCCACCCGACAGCTCGAACACGGACGGTAGCGGCTCGCCCTCGAAGCGAACGAGACTGTACGGATCGTCCTCGAGCACAAGTACGTCGTGCTCGCGGGCGAGCTCGGCGATGCGCCGGCGGCGCTCCTCGCTCAAGGTGCGGCCACTCGGATTCTGGAACGTCGGGATCAGATAGACGAAGGCGGGCTTCTCACCGCTCTTGAGTGCGGCTTCGAGCGCGTCGGGGTCGAGCCCCTCGTCGTCGCAGTGGAGGCCCTCGATGTGCGCGCCGAGCTCGCGGAGAATCTTCAGCGGCCGGTCGTACGTCGGCCGCTCGACGAGCACGCGCTTGCCGACCGCCAGCCGCTGCGCGAGGAACACGAACCCCTGCAGCGATCCGTTGGTGATGAAGATGCGGCCCGGCTCGACGTCGTGGCGCGCTGCGAGCCACTCGCGCAGCGGCCCGTAGCCCGACGAGGCGCCGTAGGAGAGAATCGTCTTCCCGTCCCGCTCGAGCGCGACGCGCGCGCAGTCGGCGAGCTCGTCGACCGGCAGGCATTCCGGTGCGGGAACGCCGCGCGCAAAGGAGATCATCGCCACGGGCTCAGACTAGAGGAACGAGCTCGGTCGGTAGCTCCACGACGAACCGCGCGCCGTCCGGTTGGCCGCGTTCGTAGCGGAGGTCGCCGCTGTGTGCCCGCGCGTAGGCGCGCGCGATCGCGAGTCCGAGCCCGGTGCCCGCGACGCGGTCGCGCGCGACGCCAGCACGCGTGAACCGCTCGAACAGCGTCTCCTCGATCTCATGCGCTACGCCCGGTCCGGAGTCCTCGACCAGAATGCGCACCTGGCCGCCCTCCACCACGGCGCCGACGAGCACCGGCGCCTGGCCGTAGCGGAGCGCGTTCGTGACGAGGTTGGTGACGATGTGGTCGAGGATCGACGGGTCGACGACGGCGACCGCGGGACCGACGACCTCAACCTGGACGTCGGCGAGGCGGGCGCCTGCAGCGACCGCGACGACGTCTTCGAGCCGCTGGCGCAGGTCGAGCTCCTGCGGCTTGACCTCGACTGCTTCTGCGTCCAGGCGGGACAGGTCGAGCAGCTGCTCGACGAGCGCAGCCATGCGCGCTGTCTGCTGCTCGAGCGCGAGCCGCAGCTCGTCCTTCTGGCTCTCCTCGAGCCGGTCTCCGAGGTGGTTGAGCGTCTGCACGAAGCCGTGCACGGTCGTCACGGGCGTTCGCAGCTCGTGCGCGGCGAGCGCGACGAAGTTCGTCATCAGCTCGTTCGCCCGCTCGAGCGCGAGGCGCGACTGGTGCTCCTGTTCGAAGAGGCGGACGCGATCGAGCGCGATCCCGGTCAGCGCCGCAACCGTGTGCAAGGCACGCAGTTCGTCCTCCCCGAAGAACGGCGCGTAGGGCGACGTCCAGACGTGCAGGACGACACCAGGTTCCTCGACGACCACCGGGTCGACGACCCCGGTCTCGTCCGGCACCCACTGCTGCGCAAGGATGTTGCCGTCCGTGTCGAGGATGCAGGCCGCGCGCGCGCCGACGAGCGCCGCGATCGGGCCGAGCACCCGCTGTGCCACCTCGTTGCGTGTCGTCGCGAGCGTCATCAGCCCACGGATCGCCTCCTGTAGACGCTGCTGCTCCGGTGCGCGCCAGGAGGCGCGCACGAGCTGTGGCGGCTCGAGCCCGAGCAGGTACGCGATTGCACTCGCGACTGCGAGCAACTGGACGATCACGGCG
>WNFM01074248.1_pt1 | contig 21484 bp, 20 predicted proteins | sample 5400271 | NCBI WGS metagenome assembly WNFM01 (sample SAMN13153352, study PRJNA577476) | soil metagenome | isolation source: 60 cm saprolite on Douglas fir-dominated hillslope | place: USA:California | collected 2013-09-17
GAGCTCGGCGCCGATCTTCTCCCACGGGTCCTCGAGCTCGATCTCCTTGGCGATGGACACGCCATCGTTGGTGATCGTGGGGGCTCCCCACTTCTTCTCAAGCACCACATTGCGGCCCTTGGGGCCGAGGGTTACCTTCACGGCGTCAGCGAGCTGGTTCATGCCGCGCTCGAGGCCGCGCCGGGCCTCTTCGTTGAACGCGATCATCTTCGCTGCCATAGGCTCCAGTCCTCCCGGAACTTTGTGCCTTGCGTGCCGACCGGGCCGACGCCCGCGACGGACGGCCTCGCCCGCGGGCAGTCCCTGCCTGCCCGCCGGATCGGCCTCGTCGCCCCGATCAAGTCACTGCGCTGTCACTCTCACCCCGAGAGTGCCAACGCCCTGTTTAGCACTCTCCGGGTGAGAGTGCAAGCCGGACCGGCTCAGGCGGCCCGCCGCCTGCCGTCCGCCGCAGGTCAGGATGGGCCGACCGGGCCCGCGCCAAAAGGCCCGGCCCCGCCGGGGGGACCGGGCCTTCCGGCACGTGATCAGAGACTTACACCATGCGGACCGCCTCTGCCTGCGGTCCGCGGTCGCTCTGCGTGATCTCGAACTCGACGCGCTGCCCCTCCTCGAGGCTTCGGTAGCCATCCGCCTGGATGGCTGAGAAGTGGACGAACACGTCCCTACCACCGTCGACCGCGATGAAGCCGTAGCCCTTGTCCGCGTTGAACCATTTGACGGTGCCCTGAGCCATTACCAACAACTCCCTAACTCTGCTCGGGCTTCGGGTTCCGCCCTTGCAACCGCGGAACCCGTCGATCGCGGAGCGGGCCAGACGTGCTGCGCAAGCCGAGCTTGCCGTTCTCGCCGTACCGACAGCGACCGGACATGACAATACATCGTAGCGTGTGACCCCGCGTCCAGTTACTCCGTTGCCGCTGAGGTTGCTGCTGGTTGCAGGCTCAGGCGGCACCCTCTCGGAATCAGGCTGCGCCCGCTGGCTCCGGGTGGCCGGGCACGCGCCCGTCAGCCCCCGGCGACAGCGGGAATCACCGAGACCTGGATCCCCGGGGGCACCTGGGTGTCGAGCCCCTGCGCGAGCCGCACGTCCTCCTCGCCGACATAGACGTTGACGAAGCGCCGGAGCTTCCCGCCCTCGTCAAGAATCCGGCCGGCCAGCCCGGGGTATGCCGCGTCCAACTTCGCGATGACGTCGCGGAGGGTTCCCTCCTCCGCGGTCACCTCGGCGGCACCGCCCGTGTGGGTGCGCAGGATGGTGGGGATGCGGACCGACACGCTCATGCGATGACTGCCTTTCCGGGGTGGGTGGACGTTCGTGTGGAGGATTCGAAAGCGGCGAATGCTTCCAGGGTCGGGCGGATCGGGGTGATCTGGGGCACCGACCCGGCCACGGCGTCGAGGGTCTTGAGCCCGTCGCCCGAGTTGATGATGACGGTCTCGGCCTCGGGGTCGAGCTGCCCGGACTCCAGCAGCCTGCGCGTGGTGGCGAGCGTGACCCCGACCGCGGTCTCGCCGAAGATGCCCTCGGTGGCGGCGAGCAGCCGGATCGCGTCCACGATCTCGTCGTCTCCCACGTCGGCGACCACGCCGCCGGTGCGGCGCGCCACGTCGAGGACATAGGGGCCGTCGGCCGGGTTCCCGATCGCCAGCGACTTCGCGATCGTGTCCGGCCTGACCGGCTGGACCACGTCGTGCCCGGCCCGGAACGCGGCCGCCACCGGCGCGCAGCCGCTGGCCTGCGCCCCGAACACCCGGTACGGCACGTCCTCCACCAGGCCCAGCGCGGCGAACTCGCGGAACGCCTTGTCGATCTTGACGAGCTGCGCGCCCGACGCCACCGGAACCACGATCTGCGGTGGCAGCCGCCATCCCAGCTGCTCGGCGATCTCGAAGCCGATGGTCTTGGAGCCCTCGGCGTAGTAGGGCCGGACGTTGACGTTGACGAACGCCCAGTCCTCGCGCTCGTCGGCCAGCTCGGAGGCCAGCCGGTTCACGTCGTCGTAGCTGCCCTCGACCGTGACCATGGTGCCGCCGTACACCGCGGTGGCGAGGATCTTCTGGGGCTCGAGGTCGGACGGGATCAGCACGACCGAGCGGATGCCCGCCCGGGCCGCGGCGGCGGCCACGGCATTGGCCAGGTTCCCGGTGGACGGGCAGGCCAGGACCTTGTAGCCCATCTCGACCCACCCGGTCCTTGAAGGAGTGCGTGGGGTTGCCGCGCTCGTCCTTGACCCAGAGCCTGCGCATGCCGAGCGCGCTCGCCAGCCGGTCGGCCCGGACCAGGCGGGTACATCCGGGCTCGGTGTTCGGCGTGGCGGCAATGTCGTGCGGAACCGGCAGCAGGCTGGCGTACCGCCAGATGGTCTGCGGTCCCGCCTCGATGGTTTCCCGGCTCAGCGGCGGAAGGTCGTAACTGACCTCCAGCGGCCCGAAGCACTCGGCGCAGGCGTGCTGCGCGCCCAGCTCGCAGGTCTGCCCGCACTCACGGCAGGAAAGCGCCCTGGCGTAGCCGAACCGGGACGGTCCCGTGGTTGCTGAAGCCGTGGTTGCTGAAGCTGTGGTTGCTGAAGCCGTGGTCGCTGAAGCCGTGGTCGTGGGGGTGGTGGTCGTTGCAAGTGTGCTCACGTGGCGAGGCCCTTTCCTCCTCATCTTTCCCAGCGGCCGATTGACCGCGGGCCGGAGTTGGCACCTGTCACGGAATGGCCTCGCCGGGGCGGNNNNACCGTGATGGTTGCCGGGGCTTCACAGGGCCGATCCCTCCACCCCTCTGGATGAGCGTTATGAAGTTGTAGCCAGTACTGTAACCCGGATTGGCTGCGCAGTCTGCAGGGGGGCCGTCCGCATCGGCGGCAGGGGGCAGTCCGCATCCGGCCGCCGGTGCAGTGAAGGGGGACGGGGAGGTGGGTGAGGGATCCCCTCCCGATAGCCTGCCCGGTCATGGGCGCAAGATCAGCCGGCGGGCGGGTACTCATCGCATCCAACCGGGGGCCGGTGTCGTTCACGCTCGGCGATGACGGGCGTCTGACGGCCCGGCGGGGGGCCGGCGGGCTGGTGTCCGGGCTCACCTCGGTCGCCGACCACAGTGACCTGCTGTGGGTCTGCGCCGCGCTCAGCGACGCCGACCGGGCCGCCGTCCGCGGCACGCTGGACGGACGCATGGGACTGGACGGGACGCCCGGCGGCTCGGCCGTGCGCATGCTCGACATTCCCCCGGCGGTCTTCCGCCGGGCGTACAACGCGGTGGCGAACTCCACGCTGTGGTTCGTGCACCACATGCTCTACGACACGCCGAACCAGCCGCATTTCGGGATCGCGTTCGAGCGGGAGTGGGAGTCGTTCCGGACCTACAACCGCGCGTTCGCGTGCGCGCTGGCGGACGACGCGGGCCCGGCACCCGCGCCGGGCCCGCCGGCCGGGCCGGGCGCTTCCGGCCCGGGCCCGCAGCCAGAACGCGCCCCGGCCCTGGCCGCGGTGCAGGACTACCACCTGAGCCTGGTCCCGCGAATGCTCGCCGATCTGCGCCCGGACGTCCGGATCGCGCACTTCTCGCACACTCCCTGGGCGCCGCCCGACTACTACCGGATGCTGCCCGACGACGTAGGCCGCGAAGTGCTGGACGGCCTGCTCGGCGCCGACCACGCCGGGTTCCTCTGCCAGCGGTGGGCCGACGCGTTCCTGGACTGCTGCGAGGTGCTACTCGGCGCGGAGGTGGACCGGGCCCGGCAGCGGGTGACCTATCGCGGCCACGTCACCGGCATCGGAGTGCATCCGCTCGGCGTGGACGCGGGCGAGCTCACCAGCCGGGCCGCCGAGCCGGACGTTCTGGCCCGGGTCGCGACGCTGGCCGAGGCCGCGCGCGGGAGGAAGCTGATCGTCAGGATCGACCGCACCGAGCTGTCCAAGAACATCGTCCGCGGCCTGGCCGCCTACCGCGAGCTGCTGATCGCGCACCCGGAATGGCGCGGGCGGGTCATGCACCTGGCCTTCGCCTACCCCTCCCGGCACGACCTGCCCGAGTACCGCGAGTACACCGCCACCGTGCAGCGGGTGGCCAGCGAGATCTCCGCGGAGTTCGGCACCGAGGACTGGGACCCGCTGATCCTCCACGTCGACGACGACTACGCGCGCTCGCTCGCCGCCTACCGGCTGGCCGACGTGCTGCTGGTCAACCCGATCCGCGACGGCATGAACCTGGTCGCCAAGGAGGGCCCGATCCTGTCCGACCGCGGCTGCGCGCTGGTGCTGTCCCGGGAGGCCGGCGCGGCCGCCGAGCTCTCCGCGGCGGCCCTCATGGTCAACCCCTACGACGTGTCCCAGACCGCGGAGGCCCTGCACGAGGCGCTCACCATGCAGGATCCAGAACGTAAGCGCCGCGCGGCATCCCTCGCCCTGCAGGCAGCCGCCCTGCCCCCCGCCCAATGGTTCGCCGACCAGCTCGCCGCCCTGGGTCATCAGCCCGGCGCATCGATGAATGTAACCTCCTCCTCCAGGGGGGCTATAGGCCGTTGAGTGAGGCATCAGTGAACCTCAGTCAATCGCCCATTTCGGGCGACAGTCCGTGTCTTGCCGTTCCGTGGGTGCGGGGCGTGCACGGTTCCCGTTTCATCGCCACCTGCCAGGCGTGGCCTGGTCTTCTGGTCGGCTCGGCGGGCGTTTCCACCTGGTGGTGTGGGCCCGGCTGCTCCGGGGCCAGAGATCGCCGCGAGGGCGGCGAGGTTGCGTGCGGCGTTGACGTCCCGGTCGAGGACCAGGCCGCAGTGCTCGCAGGTGAAGACCCGGACGCTGAGGGACAGCTTGGTTTTCACTGTCTGGCAGGCCGAGCAGGTCTTGCTGCTGGGGTACCACCGGTCGGCGACGACCAGGCGGCCGCCGTTCCACCCGGTCTTGTAGTCGAGCTGCCGCCGGATTTCGCCGAAGGAGGCGCCGGCCAGATGCCGGGCCAGCTTCGGGTTGCGCAGCATCCCGGCGACGTTGAGGTCCTCGACCACGATCGTCCCGTAGGTGCGGGCGAGGGTGGTGGTGAGTTTGCAGAGCGTGTCGGCGCGCAGGCGGGCGACCCGGGCATGCGCTCGTGCGAGGGCGTTCCTGGCTTCCAGCCAGCCCGCCGATGGCTGCCGGAACGTCTTTGCCCCGGTCACCGGGTCGTAGACGACGGGCCCGGCCCGCCGCGACAGCACCCGGCCGGCCCGGCGGAGCCCGCCCAGGGCGTCCTCGAGGTGGCGGGGGTTGTCCACGACATGGTGCCGGCCGGCCCCGGTTCCGATGACGGCCAGGTGCTTGATGCCCAGGTCCACCCCGGCCACGGCGCCCGGCCGGGCCGGGGTGGCGGCGGCCCGCTCGACCTCGACCTGGAAGGCCACATGCCAACGGCCGCCTCGATCCCGCCGGACCGTGGCCGACAGGATCCGGGCCGTCCCGTCGGCGAGGCGCCGCTGGAGCTTGCGCGTGTTCTCATGGGTGCGGATCGTGCCCAGCCGGGGCAGGGTGACGTGGCGGCGGCCGGGCTCGATCCGGATCACCCCGGTGGTGAACCGTACGGTAGGTGTGCTCTTGCGCCGGGACTTGAACCGGGGAAACCCGATCTTCGGGCCTTTGCGCTTGCCGGTCCGCGACTCGTTCCAGTTGCCCAGCGCCCGGGCCAGAGCGTCCAGGCCGGTGTTGTAGGCCTCCTTGGAGTTCTCGCCCCACCACGGCGCGACCTGATCTTTCGCCTGATTCCACGCCTTGCGCAACGCGGGGAGCGTCCAGGAGATGGCCGGGGCCAGATCCTGCGCGGCGATCCCGTAGGAGGCTTCCGCCGCTCTCTGATCCATGACCGCCTTCACCTGCGCCAGGCCCCAGTTGAAAGCGAGGCGGGCCGCTCCGCAGTGCGACCACAGCGCCCGTTCCTGGGCTGGAGAGGGGTCGAGGGCGAACCGGTAGGCCTGCAGTGTCCACCCGTCGCGGGCGGTGAACCTGTTCACCCCTTCACCCGCCCGGCCTGCTCATCATCGGCGCGGCCGGTCGCGACCGCGACCGCCCTGGCCGCGCGGCGCGACGCCAGCCGGCGCCCGTACCGGCGGGCGCACAGGCTGGTGAGTACCTCGGTCACATCGCGTACCAGGTCATCGGTGGTCTCCGTCTCATCCAGCACCACGACGCGGCGGCCTGCAGCGGCCAGCGACGCGGCCAGATGCTCGAACCCGAACCGGGTAAGACGGTCCCGGTGCTCAACGACGATGACGGTAGCCGAAGGGTCTGACAACAAGCGGGTCAGCTTGCGGCGGTGCCCGTCCATCCCCGACCCGACCTCGGTCACCACCTGCGAGAGGGCCAGGCCACGGCCGGTCGCTCCCGCGGCCACCCGCGCGGCCTGCCGCTCAAGATCATCCCGCTGGTCCGCCGGCGAGACCCGGCAGTACGCCACCACCCGCCCCTCGCCCGGCTCCGGCACCGTGACCAGCCACCGGCCCGACGGCGTCTGCACCACCGGGACCGGCATCTTCCCGTCCCGCGCCCACTCCCACGCCGTCTGGTAATGCACACCGTACCGACGCGCCCACTCAGCCAGCTTCACCCAGCAGACAACACCTACGAAAACTGAGAATCACCTATGAAACGAGCAACAGTTGGCAACCCCTCATCGGTACATTCACCAGCCAAGATCCGCAACGCACGATGCTGATGTGATTAGAGAGGCTGATGCGGCGCGAGGGCGGGCGACAGCGCGCCGACGGGCATTCACTGGCCGACACTGGCCGACACTGGCCGTCGGCTCGGGTCAGGCATGGGCGGCCATGGCGGCGGCGAGTGAGTCAAGCAGGGCGACGACGCCTTCCGGGCCGTCCACGACCAGGTCGGCCAGGTCGGCCAGGGCCATAACCTCCGCGGAGCCGCTGCACACGGCCAGGCCAGCGACGCCCCGGGCGCGCAGCTCGGCGACCGCCTCGAACGCCGGCCCGTCGCCGAGGTCGTCGCCGCAGTACATGACCGCGACGGAGCTTCGCTCTGACTGAAGGTCCTTCAGGGCCACGCCCTTGTCCCCGCCGGGCGGCCGCAGCTCGATCACCATCCGGCCGGGCTGGACGGCGAGGCCGGTCCGGGCCGCGAGCTCGGCAAGGGGGGCACGCAGCAGGTCCAGGGCCCGCTCCGGCTCGGCGGCCGGGCGGGTGTGCACCGCCAGCGCGTCGCCCTTGTCCTCGGTCCAGGTGCCCTCGGGTGCACCCGCCGCCACCAGCACCGCGGGCAGGTCCCGCCGCGCCGTGGCCAGGCCGGGCGGGGCGGGCGGCGCGGTGAGCGTGCCCGACTCCCAGCGCTGCCTGCCGTAGCTGCCGAGCACGATCAGGCCGGGGATCTGGTCCAGGCCGCCGAGGGTAACGGCCTCGGCGGCCGGCCGGCCGGTGACCACGGCGAGGGTCCCGGCCAGCGGGGCCAGCCTGCGCAGGGCGGCGGCTGCGCCCGGGTGCGGGCGGGCGGCCATCGGGTCGGACACGATCGGGGCCAGCGTGCCGTCGTAGTCGAGGGCGATCAGCGCCCGGTCTGGTGCCCGCAGTAGCGCGGCCAGCCCGGCCCGGCCAGCCTCGGAACGAGGCTGGGGCAGGCCGCCGGCACCGGCCGGCGAGTCGCTCGGCATCAGGCTCAGTCCGGGCGCGCGGACCGGATCCGGTGCCGGCGGCTCCGCTGCCTGCGCAGCCGGGCGACGAGCACCGGGTCGAACTCGGCCGCCTCCGGCCGGTCGATCAGCGCGTTCAGCAGCTGGTAGTAGCGGGTCACCGGCATGCCGAGCACCTCAAGGATCTCTCGCTCCTTCGCCCCCGGGAACCGCCACCAGCTCCGCTCGAAGGCCAGGATTCGCATGTCAAGCTCAGAAAGCCCAGCCATCCGGCCTCCAGACAGTTCATCGAGCTATCCATCGTAGGCAGCCCACTAGTACTGCCCTAGGGGGGACGACCCCCCTTCAACCCCCCGCCGCGGAGCAAGCTCCGCGAGGGTACTATCCGCCGCGCCTCCGGCGACGTACGCTCACCCTTCGTGGCTTCCTTCGATTCGCTGACATTCATAACGGATTACGGCCTGGAGGACGGGTTCGTCGCGGCCTGTCACGGCGTGGCCGCCCGGATCGCTCCCGCGGCCCGGGTGATCGACATCACCCACCTGGTGCAGCCGGGAGACGTGCGGCGCGGGGCCGCGGTGCTCGCCCAGACCATCCCGTACCTGCCGCCCGCCGTGCACGTGGCCGTGGTAGACCCCGGCGTCGGCACGGCCCGCCGGGGGGTCGCCGTGCAGGCGGGCGACAGCATCCTGGTCGGGCCGGACAACGGCCTGCTGTCCTGGGCGGTCGCCGCCCAGGGCGGGGCGGAGCGGGCCGTCCAGCTCACCAACGGCGACCTGTGGCTGCATCCGGTGTCGCCGACCTTCCACGGCCGGGACATCTTCATGCCGGTGGCCGCGCACCTGGCCGCCGGGACCGACCTGGCCTCGGCCGGAGACGAGATCGACCTGGCTGACCTCGTGACCCTGCCCGCGCCGACCAGCCGGGTGCGCGACGGCGAGGCCGAGGGCGAGGTGATGTCGGTGGACAGGTTCGGCAACGTGCAGCTGTCCATCGTCGGCCGCCGCCACCTCACCGTGCCGTTCCTGGAAACCTTCGCCGCCGTGGCCCCCGGCGAGATCGTCGCGTTCACCGACAGCGCCGGGCTGATCTCGCTGGCCGTCAACGCCGGCGACGCGGCCCAGCAGCTCGGCCTTCCGCCCGGCGCGCACGTCCGGCTGTCCGTGGCCCGCCCGTCCTGAGCCCTCGTCCGGGCTGGCCGGCGGCCTTACCTGACGGCGGGAGAACCATGCCCTGCCGAATGTCCGCACACGGTACGTAACCATCGTGAAGATGGCAGAATGCGGGGGTACCCGCACGGAAGGCAAGGACGGTGCCGCTGAGGTTCCTGCGCCCGGCGATGGCCACCGCGGCCATTGTCCTGGCTGTCGCATGGACTGCGCAAGGCAGCGTTCCGGCCCTGGCCGACCAGGTGCGCAGCCAAGAATGGTGGCTGGCCAAGCTGCACGTCACCCGGGCGTGGGCGACCACCAGGGGCTCCGGGGTGACGGTCGCCCTGCTGGACACCGGCGTGGATCCCGCCCAGCCCGACCTCTCCGGCTCGGTGATCACCGGGCCGGACCTCACCAACTCCGGAGAGAAGCAAGGCAGCCAGTTCTTCGGGATCCACGGGACCGCCATGGCGAGCCTCATCGTCGGCCACGGCCACGGCCACGGTGCGGCGGGCGTTACGGGCGTGGCCCCCGATGCCCGGCTGATATCGGTCAGGGTGACCCTGGACGGCAGCGACCCGCTGCTGGCCAGCTCGGCCGTCACCTCCGGCCTGCCCGGCGCGATCGCCGCCGGGATCACCTACGCGGTCCAGAACGGCGCGCAGGTGATCGACCTGCCGCTGGACCCGGGTCAGACGCCGTCCGACCTCGTGGCCCCGCCCCCACCCCCGCCGCCTTCCCTGTCCCCGACGCATTCCCAGCCGCCCCCGCCCCCGCCGGACGGCACCGCCGCCGAGCAGTCGGCCGTGGCCTACGCGCTCAGCAAGGGCGTGGTGCTCGTCGCGCCCGGCGGTGACAACGGGGCCGGAACCGATGCCCCGAACTTCCCGGCCGCCTACCGCGGCGTTATCTCGGTAGGCGCGTTCAACAGCGCCCTCATCAAGGCGGCGTACTCCAGCCACCAGTCCTACGTAACGCTGACCGCCGCCGGGGACGGCATGATCGCTGCGGTCCCGAACGGCTACGCCCCGGTCAGCAGCACCAGCGCGGCGGCGGCCGTCGTCACGGGCATCGTGGCGATGATCAGGTCGCAGTTCCCGGAGCTTACCCCGGCCCAGGTCACCAGGGCGCTGATGCGCGGCACGGTGATCAGGCCGCCCGGCGGGACGACGGACGGCTCCGGTCACGGCACCGTAGATGCCGCGAAGGCGCTGGCCGCGGCGGCGGCGATCGCGGCTCCGGGCCCGATCCGGGCCGGCGCCGGGGCGGTCTCCCGCCAGCTGCCCGCGGCGCCGTCGGCATCGCCGCTGGCCGGCGAGAACCTGCGGCCGAAGCTGGAGCGTTACGCGCTCATCTCGCTGGCCGTCCTGGTCGTGCTGCTCCTGCTGATCGCTGGTCGCGGGCTGCTGCGGCGCCGTCGCAGGCGGGGTCGCGCCCAAAGGGAGCAAGCTGCGCGGGCGCCGTACGCGCATAACGGGGACGGCACCGCGGACATGATGCGCGAGTACTTCGCCACGCTGCCCGGCCAGCCCGGGGGCCATGGCGGCTCCCGTTCGGCGGCCGGCGCCGCGAGCGCTCCTGGCGGTGCTGCGGGCGCGCGCGGCGCGGGCATCTTCGCCGACACGGGGTTCGGGGCCGGCGACGAGGCTGCGCGCCGCGCCGGGGCCCAGCTCCCGAGGTCGCCGCTGACGCCGATCACACGAGCGAGTCCCCCGCGCACGCCCAAGGTGTCTGGCGCGCCGCCGTGGGGCCCGGCTCCCCAGCCAGACGGGGAGGTGCCGTGGGCCAGCGCCCCGGCGCCGGCGGCACTGGGCCGGCGCGGGGCCCATGCCGCGCCGCCGACCGGCTCGATCTGGGGTGCGGCGGCCCCGGCGCCGGGCGCGAAGGGTGACACAGCTAGCGGCCAGGGGGCGGACGGCGGCAGCGCCGGGGCGGACAGCGACAGCAGGCCGATCTACGTCTGGAATCCCAGCGAGACGACGGAGACCTTCCCTCAGGTGCCCCGCGACGGAGGGTCCTGACCTGCTCGGTGGCCGGCGGCCAGCTGCTCCTTGCGGGCGGAGGCGTAGATCGGCACGTACTCCTGGCCGGACAGGGCCTGGATGGACTTCATCACCTCGTCGGTGACCGCGCGCCGCTGCCGGGCGCCGCAGGGCTGGCCCCGGTAGTCGTCGAAAGTCAGCGGCTCGCCGATGCTGATCCCGATGCTGGTGAACCGCGGGACCTTGTGTCCCGGCGGCAGCACGCGATCCGTCCCGGACATGGCCACGGGTATCACGGGCAGGCCCGAGTGGAGCGCCAGCCAGCCGACGCCCACCCGGCCGCGGTAGAGCCGCCCGTCCGGCGACCTCGTGCCCTCGGGATAGATGCCGAACAGCGCGCCCTGGCGCAGCAGGCCGAGCGCCGCCTCCAGCATGTCCTGCCCCGCGCGTGCTTCGGTCCTGTCGACCGACAGCTGCTTGGTGGCCCGCAGGTACGCGCCGGTGGCCCGGTCGATCAGCCGGGTTCCGGTGAAATACTCGGACTTGGCGGCGAAGGTGACCGGCCGGTCGACCATCAGCGGCAGGAAGACCGAGTCCACGATCGACAGGTGGTTCGACGCGAGGATCGCCCCGCCGGACGCCGGGACGTGCTCCATCCCGGTGACCTTCGGCCGCCACAGCAGGCGCAGGAACGGCCCGGCGATCAGCCTCGACGCCCGATACTGCACTCAGTCCTCCCGTTGCCGTCCGCCAACGCGGCCTGTCACACATTAACGCGGTAGGCCTGATGCGGGTGCCGCTGCCGGGCCCGGGCCGCCGGGCTGGGAGTCCGGCCGCTGCTCATCTCCCGGGTCTGCGCTAATGAAGAAGTCATGGCGGGTACGGCCCGACTGTGAAGCTAGGGCGTGACTGGCTCAGGACCCTGACTGTCGGCGTGGCCGACCAGGCGGCATCCAGCTCATCGGCGATGGCCGCGGTGAGCTCGTGCATGTCCTTCGCTGCCGAGTCGTGCATTGCTTCGGCCACGATCAGGGCGGCGGCCGTCGTGTCCTGGACGGCCGACAGGCCGCTCTGCCGGTTCGTCCATCGCCGGGCGTGGGCCCGGCCGCCCCGGTCGGCGAAGATCACCTCGTGGGCGCCCGGGTGCTCTACCTCGCCGGAGAACGTCAGGTACTCCTCGTCGCCGGCCGCGTACAGAACCTCGAGGTGGCTGGTGATCTTGGAGACGTCGAAGACCGCCACCGGGATGGCGAAGGCAACCGAGACGGAGTTGCACAGGTCGACGAGCGGGTGCAGCTGCGGGAGGGTCCCCTGCGTGCGCAGGCGCCGCAGCAGCGACTCCGCGGCGCAGCGGTACTGGGTCGGCTTGAGCCCCATCCTGGAGAAGGCGCGCCGCCAGGCCCGTACCTCCGGTAGCTCGCCTTCCGGCCCCTGTGCGAGCCGGGACCTGGCGACGGCCGTGAACCTGGCGACCGGAGAGCTCACCGAGACGTCGCGGGAGATCCCCTCGGCGAAGATGGCCCCAGGCACCAGCTCAGGGAAGTCACGCCAGATCTCACCGGAGTGCTGGAAATCCATTTGCTCACCTCGTTGCTGGTAATGCATCCTGCCGGTGGTCTCGCAGCCCAAGCGCAAGACCGGCGGCGACCACGGCGATGCCCGCGCATACCAGCGGCCTGGGAGCGGGGCCGCCGAGCAGGACCCCACCGGCTGCGGCGGCTACCGGTGCCACGCCGGTGAGGAGACCGGCCCGGCCGGCACCCAGGCGCCGCACGCTGGAGTACCACAGGACGAAGGCCACTGCGGTGACGGCGACGGCGAGGTAGGCGACGGCGAGCCAGTCCCCCTGGCTCAGGTGCGTTACGGCGGCTGGTCCTTCCCGCACCAGCCCGAGCCCGGCGAAGATCACCGTCGCCAGCCATGTGGCGTGCACCGATAGCCCCCACGGGCCGTGGCGGCCGAGGACCGGTACCGCCAGGAGAGTGAACCCGGTCTCGCAGCCGAACGTTACGGCGGCCCACGCGATGCCGGTAGGGTCGCTGCGGCCCGTGCCCTGCACCAGGGCCGCCCCGCAGGTGACCACCAGCGCGGCGGCCACTACGGCCGGGCGCGGGCGGGCTCGCTCCAGCAGCGGGCCAGCCGCCGCCAGCAGCGGGGGGACACAGGCCACCGCCACGCCGAGGACCGCGGGCTCGGCGTGCTGGGCGCCCTGGACCAGCGCCACGTTGAACAGCACCAGGCCGGTCGCGGCGACGCCGGAAAGCCAGAGCCACTCCGCGCCACGCGGCATGACGAGCCGCCGGCCGGTCAGCCGCCCGAACGCGACGAGAAGCAGGCAGGCCAGGGCGTAACGCACCGCCTCGGCTGTGTACAGCGGCGCCCCGGCGAGCACTGACGAGACCGCCACACTCCCGCCCACGCAGACCATGGCCGAGGCACCCGCCGCAATCCCGAGCCGCGCTCCAGGTACGGACGCGGCACGAGGCACGGCGGCGCAGGCGCGATGAGGGCCGGCGCAGGAGCGGATGGCAGGCACGACGGCCACGATACGGCTCAAATGGTCCAGCGAACAGGACCATAGAACTGACTCTATGATAGACCAATGAGGGCTGGCAGCCCCGTGGCCCGCAGACCGGAGGGCGGGGCGGACTTCCTGCAGCTGAGCGCCGCGTCGGCGCCGGCCCGGGGGCTGACGACCTGGCTGGCGGACGCGCTGCGGGCCGGCATCTGCGACGGGCGGCTCCCGGAAGGGGTGTCCTTGCCCGCCACGCGCGTACTGGCCGATGATCTTGGCGTCTCGCGAGGGGTGATCGTCGAGGCCTACCAGCGACTCAGGGAGGAGGGCCTGGTCGGCGCACGGCGCGGGGCGGGAACGAGGGTACTGCCGCTGACCCCGCGGCACCAGCAGCCCGGCCCCAGTCCCGCGGCGCCGGCCGACCGGCCCCGGACGCCGGCCGACACGCCGGCGCCTCCGCGGCTTCCGCGGCGCTGGCGGGGGCAGGCGGAGACTGACCTGTCCCCAGGTGTGCCCGACCTGTCAGCGTTTCCCCGCGCCGCGTGGCTGCGCGCGGAACGGGCCGTCCTCGCGCAGGCCAACGCGGCCGATCTCGGTTATGACGACCCCCGCGGCAACGCGTGGCTACGCAAGGAGCTGGCTGGGTGGCTGAGCCGCACCCGCGGCCTGCGCACCAGCCCAGAGGACATCATCATCGTCACGGGCGTGGCGCAGGCCCTCGCCCTGCTCGCTCAGGGACTGCGCGAGCGGGCCACGACCGGCATCGCCGTCGAAGACCCGGGATCGCGCGGCGCCCGCGACGAGCTCATCCACTGGGGCCTGGACCCCGTGCCGATCCCGGTCGACGACCAGGGGCTGCAAGTGGGTGACCTGGTATGCAGCGGCCTGCGGGCAGCGCTGCTCACGCCCGCCCACCAGTTCCCCACAGGAGTCGTGCTGGCCCCGCAGCGCCGCCGCGACCTGCTGGCCTGGGCCGCGTCCGGCGGCCTCGTCATCGAGGATGACTACGACGCCGAGTACCGCTACGACCGGGCACCGGTTCCCGCGCTACAGGCTTCCGCCCCTGACCGGGTCGCCTACGCCGGCAGCACGTCCAAGACGCTGGCCCCCGGCATGCGCCTGGGCTGGCTCGTCCCTCCCCGGCGGATGCATGCCCAGCTGGTCACGGCCAAGCACGCCAGTGACCTGGGGAGCCCTGCGCTGCCGCAGCTGGTCCTGGCCCACCTGATCGCCGGCGGTGAGCTCGAGCGCCACGTTCGCCTGGTCCGCAAGCGCCTGCGAAACCGGCGCGATGCCCTGCTGGACGCCCTGCGAGAGCACCTGCCCCGAGCCTGCGTCCAGGGTGTCCCCGCAGGCCTTCATCTCCTCATCACGTTCCCCGATCTTGCCGACGAGGTCGACGACGCGGACCTCGCCAACCGGATCCACCAGGCCGGCGTCCTCGTCCACCCGCTGTCCTGGCACCGTCAGCGCCCCGGACCACCCGGCCTCGTGCTGGGCTACGCCGCACACCCGCCCGATCAGCTGCGTGAGGCGGCCCAGCTCATCGCCCACGCCGTCCAGATGAGTCGCACTGGCCCGGTCACCAACACGAGAGTGCTCCCTACCTCAGCTCCTCGGGTACCGGAGCGTCGAGGAGTTCCAGGAGATGGGCGAGCTGTCTGTCCAGATCGCGACCGACTTCGGTGATCCTCGGATCGCTGTTCACGGTCGCTGAGCTGGGAGCCGGTGAGCGGGATCGAACCGCTGGCCTGCCGTTTACAAGACGGCTGCTCTGCCTGCTGAGCTACACCGGCGCGGGACTCGTGCATGGTAGCCGACCGCAGTTCCGTCCCGCGCTACCGCTCCGCGCCGGGGCTTTCTCCGTGGGAACGGGTGCTCTCGGAGGCTCTCGGAGGAGCACCGCCAGTCCTGCCCGGGGCGCCTTGTGCTCCGTCCTGTCCGCTTCTATCGCGGGGACGTGCTGGCGCTCGCGGCTGTACCCCGGCTGATGGCCCGCAGCCGGGTGAGCAGGTCGCCGCTGGACTTGGCGACGACGTATCGCCGGGACCGGCCGTCCGGCGAGCGCCAGTAGGCCGTGCAGATGTACAGCCCGCCCGGGTGGACGTCGATCTGCCAGTCCGGGAACTCGCGGCCGAGCGCGCCTGGCAGGCTGCGCGGGTGCTCGCAAGCGGTCAGCCGTGCCTCCATGTCTTCGAGGCTGGATCCGCGCAAGATGGCGCTGCCCCGGACGGCGGTTAGCCCCTCGGCATCGCTCCACACCATCCAGAGCGGGAATCTGCACCTGATCCTGGCCAGCTCCGAGGCCCCCGGCGTGATCATGACGGCGGGCGGTGGTGGCAGGCGTTGCCATTAGCGGTAGCCGCGGCGAACTCGGCTGCGGCGGGCTCCAGCACCGGAGCGGGATAGCTGGGCTGCTCGGACATGATGACGGTCCTCCCTGTGCTGGACAGCGGACCTTACCTAAGAAGCCTAGCCTACAATTACAACGTACACAAGTTAGTTTGATACATTGAAGTTGTGAGATTGCTAACAGGGTAAAATGCAAGCGCCACGAGGAGGTAGTCACATCGACGAGCAGTGGACGCTGGCGCTGGATCGCCAGCTGTGCTTCGCGTTGTACGCCGCGTCCCGCGCGGTCACCGCGCTTTACCGGCCCTTGCTGGACGCGCTCGGGCTCACCTACCCGCAGTACCTGGTGATGCTGGTGCTGTGGGAGCAGGAGTCGGTGCTGGTCAAGGAACTGGGCGCGGCCCTGCAGCTCGACTACGGCACGCTGACGCCACTGCTTAAGCGGCTCGAAACGCACGGCCTGCTTCGCCGCGAGCGGCGGGCCGACGACGAGCGGTCGGTACTGATCACGCTGACTGAGCAGGGCACGGCCCTGCGTGACCGGGCCGAAGCGGTCCCGGGTCTCATGGCCAAGGGCACGGGCCTGGAACCGGCTGAGTTCGCCCAGTTGCGCGCCGCGCTGCGTCAGCTAACTGCAAACGTCACCAAGGCCGCCCACGCCAACGCCGCCAGTCCGCCCGCTGAGCTGGCTGACCAGGTCGCCCGCCGCTGACTGACGGCGTGATCATCTTGAACGGATACACCACGACGACATGTCCAGGCACTCCTTGAGGGCCGGGCGGCGTCTTACCAGGTTTGGTCGGCGGCGCGGACGAGCATCTCGTTGACCGCCACCCGGCGGTCGCGCGTGACGATGTAGGCGATGCTGTCGGCGATGTCGTCGGGCCGCAGCGGTTCGATACCGGCCAGCTGCTGGCGTGCCGCCTCGCGCACGTCTGCTCTGACATGGTCGACGAGTTCGGTGTCAACCGTGCCGGGCTCCACCACGCTGACCCGAACGCGGTGGGCGAGCATCTCCTGGCGCAGGGACTCGGAGAAGGCGTTCACCCCGAACTTCGTCAGGGCATAGACGCTGCTGCCTGGCCGCGCTACTCGTCCGGCGGTGGAGCTGACGTTGACGATGTCGGCCACGTGCCGCGGGGATGTCCCCGCGGCGTCGACCAGGTGTGGCAGCGCCGCATGGGTGACGTAGAGCACCGCCTGCACGTTGAGCGCGACCATCCGGTCCCAGTCGTCGGTCGTGGTCTGCAAGGCCGGGCCCAGCAGCATCACTCCGGCGTTGTTGACCACGGTGTCCAGGCGGCCGAATCGGTCGACGGCCTGCCGCACGGCGCCGGCGGCTTGCGGCTGCTGGGTCACGTCAGCCTGCACGACATCAGCGGTTCCGCCCGAGTGCACGATGGAATCAGCGAGCTGCTCCAGGCGATCGCGCCGGCGCGCGACCAGCGCCACGGCCGCGCCCTCGGTGGCCAGGCGCCGGGCGGTTGCGGCGCCGATGCCGCTGCTCGATCCGGTCACCAGCGCGACCGTTCCCGCAAGCGCGTGGGCCATCAGCGATTCTTCCCGTCCTCTGTTACACCCGTTCGTTACAGCGTACGAACGCCAGGCTCGGCTGGTGAACGCCACGCGCCATCTGACGACCTCTTGACGTGACTGATACCAATTGCGGGCGGGGGCGCGGGCCGGACAGCTGTGTTCGTGGTCGGGGTCCGTCTCCCGATTGTCGCCGAGCTGGCTTTCCACGGCCTGACCTCGGTTCCGGACAGATGCGCAGGCGCCGCTACGACTTAGACCACGGCGCGCGGTGGATGCCCGAGGGCGAGTCCGCGCGAGCTTGGAGCCAGCGCGCACCGCGAGGCCGGTACCACGACACAGCCTGGCATCATCAAGCACATGACTGTTGTGAAGATCAATGCGATTACAGTGCCAGCCGATAGCGGGGACGAACTTGCCCGCCGGTTCGCCGCCCGGGCGGGCGCGGTCGACAACCAGGAGGGCTTCGAGGGCTTCGAGCTCCTCAAGCCGACCGACGAGCGCACCACCTGGCTCGTGGTAACGCGGTGGCGGGACCAGGCATCCTTTGACGCCTGGCTGCGCTCGCCCGCATTCGGGCACGGCCATCGCTCAGCGGCTGAGCGCAGCGGCGGCGAGGCGCCCGCCCCGGTCGGCATCAGCAGCGAGCTGTGGTCCTACGAGATCGCCGGCGGCTCGGCCGGGTAGGACGCCAGGGAGGTTTCGATGAGGCGCTCGACGCCGGGCCTGGAACTCGGGCTCAGCCGCGGCAGGTGACCAGCGTCGGATCAGTCGTGACCCGGTCCCCGGACGGCATGTCGAGCAGCATGCGTCCGCAACATGGCAGCTCCGGGCTGTCAGGGGCGGGGCTGCGATGCGTCACCCCAGATTGGTTCGCGCTGTCGCGGCGGTGGCTACGGCCTCGGACTAGGGACTCGGGCGTAGCGCCCGGGGAGACGCCGGGTGTCGTCACATCGGCACCGCGAATGGCGCCGTCATCACGAGCCCCCCCGGGGAGCCAACGCCGGGGTTTGGCGTGGGATCCCATGCTGGGGATGATACGTGGCGAGCACGTGAAATGCCTAGAGCATTCTTCCGAGATACAAGTCATAGTCACATGGACCTGATAGTGAATCAAGCCCTGACCGGGATGGCTATGCAGGCGCACGTGCACCGCGGCCAGTTGCCGCGCGTCAACACATCAGCTATTTATCCGCTTGCTGTCCGCATATCCAGGGCATTTATGACAAAGTTCCTGATCAGCCGACGATAAATCCTGGCTGCGCTTCGGAAGCGCCGACGCTGCCTATGGTCGCAGCTCTGCTGATCATGCTGGCCGGATTCGGCGTCGCCACGGTCCGATGATTCGTCATGCCCAGCAGGGCATGCCGACGAGGGTCAGTAGGCGCCGGACCCGTGCCTGACTGCCGAGAATGTCTTCCAGAGGATCTGCAAGTCAAGCACGATCGACCAGTTGTCCACATAGCGCAGATCGAGCCTGAAGGCCTCCTCCCAGGACAGGCCAGATCTCCCGCTGACCTGCCACAGGCCCGTGATGCCCGGCTTAACCACCAGCCTGCGCCGCATGTGGTCTCCGTAGCGTGCGACTTCCCCCGGCAGGGCTGGCCTCGGACCGACCAGGGACATGTCACCGATCACCACGTTGAACAGTTGCGGGAGCTCGTCAAGGGACCAGCGGCGCAGCCCGGCGCCGACCTTCGTCACCCGCGGATCCTTGCGCATCTTGAACAGCACCCCGGCCCCTTCGTTGTGAGCCTCAAGCTCTAGCTTGCGCTGTTCGGCGTCCACGACCATGGTCCGGAACTTGAAGAGCTTGAACGTCTGGCCATCCCGGCCGACCCTGGTCTGCCTGAAGAACACCGGCCCCTGGTCATCCAGGCGGATGGCCAGGGCGAGCACCACGAACAGGGGCGCAAGCAAGATCAGCACCAGCCCGGCCGCAACTTTGTCGAACACCGCCTTGATGACCTGCTTGCCGCCGGCGAGCTCCGGATGATCCAGCTGCAGCAACGGCAGGCCGGCCACCGGACGGATCGTCGTGCGCGGCCCCGCGACGTCGATCAGGGCTGGCGCGACGCACAGGTCGGTGCCCATCTCCTCGAGCTCCCAGGCCAGCTCGCGCAGCCGGATGCCGCTCATCTCCGGGCACGCGAGCACGGCCACGGTATCGGCACCGAACTGGTCCACGGCCGCCGACACGCTGCCCAGCCCGCCGAAGACAGGGACGTCGGCGATCTCGTTCAGCATCGTCCGCCCGGCCAGGCACGCGCCCACCACGCTCAGGCCGTTGTACTTGTCCCGGCGCAGCGTGGCGACGAGGTCGGCGACAGCGGGCGCATGCCCGACAGCGATCACCCGCTGCATGCACGACCCCAGGCTGCGCAGCCTGTGCAGGCGCTTGCGGAGTCGAAACCTGGCGGCCAGGTCCAACGCCGCGGCGCTGGGCAGGGCGATCACGAAGTAACCGCGGGCGAAGTCAATCTTGAAAACGTAGGAGACGATGGCCACGCCGGCCGCCAGGCCCACCGCCGCGTTCAGCACCCTCCGGAACTCGTCAGAGCCGGCCCCGATGATGCGGGACCCGTACCCCCCCGCCAGGGCCACCGAGGCGCACCACAACGCCGGCAGCGCGACGGCGAACGCGACGTAGGAAACCGGCAGGTAACCTTGGCCCGCGAAGCGCACGTAAAGAGCCAGCCCACCGCCGAGCAGGCCGCAGCCGGCGTCGGTGAGCGCCGCCCAGCGAAGGTAGCTCCTTGTCCAGGGTACGGGCTCCCGGGCGGCCAACCGGAGTTTGCGATCGGAAACTACGGCATGATCAAGTACGCTCACAGTGTCCCCCTTGTGCCGCTTTCCGTCCCGTTTATCCGGTTCATCAAACCCAGGACGCATACCAAAGACGCCGGATCAAGGAGACTGGTTTACGACTTTTTGCTGGTGCTGCCGACATCTTGTTGATCTAGACATGCAAGTCCGGCTCTGTCAGCAATCCTCACTGGGTAGCTCGGCCTTGATCATTTACGCCCGGCCAGCAGAGCGTCGGTGCAGGCGAGAACGGGAGAGGGAACCGCGCCACCCTGGTTGGCTTGCACCCGCTGCGGGTTCTTCGCAAGAACAGCTTCGGGGACCATTCGCGAAAGAAACCCCTCTAGTGGTAGAAATCGTAGAAATCGCATAATCCCGACTAAAGGCGGTCGACCTGTTTGATCTTGGTGTCGGCCGATCAGACCCGCGTGCTGAGCAGCGATGACTCTTCCCGCACCGGTAGTGCGATTAATGCGTTGATCACTGCTTGTTATATGAAGCCGGACGGCCCTGGCCGCGACCTCGCTGGCTGTCTACCAGGTGCCGAACGTCCCGCCGCGCCTGCCTGGGCGTTGGTTCACCTGAAACCCCGGCGCTGGTCACGTATCGTGCCGCCCAGGGCAATCCCAGCTGAGAAGGCAAGCCGGAAATGACCAGATCACCACGGATCATACTGGCCGCCGCCGCCGTCGCGGCCGTCGCGGCCGTCGCCGCCGCCGTGGCCGTACCCGCCCTGATGGCCAAGCCGGCCGCGACCGACCGCGCCGTCACGCCCGCGGCTGCCGCCGGCACGACGATCTACGCCTGCCTGACCTCCAGGCACACCCTCGTCAGGGTGAGCGTTACCACGCCGCCTGCGTGCCCGGTAGGGACGGTTCCGGTGCAATGGCAGGGGCAGGCCGGGCAGCCGGTCCCGACGCCGAGCGCCAGCCCGACCAGCAAGTCGGCTGCGCTGGGTTCGAGTCCGACCGCCACGAGTCCGTCTCCTGGCCGGCCTCCGGCTGGGGCGGCGTGCGTGCGCTCGGCGCACAGCGGCAACTGCGGCCCTTACGCCTACCCGCCGATCAGCAACAGCAACGGGTACACAACCTACGTCGGAAACAACATGTGGGGGTGCGGCCCGGACACCAACACCACCAGCTGCGGCCCGCAGACCGTTGCCGCCTACAACCCGGGCAACTGGTCCGCCACGTCCACGCAGGCCAGTGGGAACACTGCCGTCCTGACTTACCCGAACGTGCAGCAGGTGTTCACCAAGACCACCAACCAGGACCCGGCCATCTCCGCGTTCGCGTCGATAACCTCGGACTTGACCGAGACGATGAACCCCCAGGCCGGCACCGACGCCGAGGCCGCCTACGACATATGGCTCAGCAACACCTCCGGGCCGAACGAGATCATGATCTGGGTGGACAACGCGGGCCGGGGCAACGGCGGAGCGCGGCAGATCGGGACCGCGACGATCGGCGGGCAGGCGTTCACCGTCTACCAGTACGGCGGCGGGGAGATCATCTTCAGCCTGGATCACAACGAGCAGTCCGGCACGGTTAAC
>WNFM01020269.1_pt1 | contig 21478 bp, 21 predicted proteins | sample 5400271 | NCBI WGS metagenome assembly WNFM01 (sample SAMN13153352, study PRJNA577476) | soil metagenome | isolation source: 60 cm saprolite on Douglas fir-dominated hillslope | place: USA:California | collected 2013-09-17
GACGACCGCCGAGGATCGTCGTCTCGCGGTTGTAGACACCATGCACATACGTGCCTGGGTAGTGCACGCCGTCGGCGTCCTCCCACTCCGCGGCGCCCCGCGCGCACAGGAAACCGTTGCCCGTCGAGGTCAGCGCCTCACGCAGCCCCTCCCCGGCCGGGTCGAAGCCCTCGTACCCAAACATGAAACCGTTCACCGGCACACCTCCTCAGACCACGAGACGACCACCCAGCCCGACACTCACCGCTTGTCCGGCTCGACCCGGACCTGGTCACCGCGCAACGCGTGACCGCGTCGGTTGCGACCCGCGCCCGCCCAAGCGCTTGGTTACCCGCCTGCCAGCCGGAAGGCAGGGCCTTGGTGCTCCTTCGGCGCGGAGCCGTAGATGGCATACCGCAGGATCGCAAAGCGCCACGGGACCAGAATGCGCCAGCGGCGTGCTGCGATGACCCGGAATTGCCGGCAGCATCGAGCCCTCTGAGTGACTCTCCATGATCAATTCGCGCTACATGGCCGTTCGGCGCCTTCGACGCACAGGCCGTAACGTTGATCTTGAGCTGAGCTGCGAACGCGTTACGTACACTCGAAGACACTACTCCGAGTCACCAGAGGCCCGCCTGGAGGTACGGCCGAGGACTAGGGTCACGACTCGCAGGTCCCCCTGTGGGGCTAGAACACACGATCGCTCTCCCATTGATTGAGAATATACCTGAGTTTCTAGAAAAATATTGCTAGTTTCTAGGTTCCAGAGTACGCTGTTGGAGACACTGGGTGACAGCGGCCGACCGCGGCCAGGTACCCGGGTCGGCAACACGGTGGCCAAGGTCCTCTAACTCGGTCCCCGTCCGCGAGGAAAGCAGCGCCATGACCGAGCCAGCCGCACCACACGCCCTAGCCAGCACCCTGCCGCGACCCTCAGCCAACGGCTCTGCCCCGCCGCCCCAATCCGCGCCGCAGGCGCCCCGGCGACGGCGGCTGCAGACCCGGATCAGTGGTTTCCGCACCGGGCTGATCGCCGGCGTCGCCGCCCTCATCGTGGTGATGATCTTCATCATCCAGAACGCGCACGCGGTGAACATCAGCTTCCTGGGCGCTCACCTGCGCCTGTCGCTGGCCGTGGCGCTGCTCTGCGCCGCCATCGCGGGCGCGCTGATCATGGCCGCGGCGGGAACCGCGCGGATCACCCAGCTGCGCCGGATCATGCGCCGCGACCGGCACAAGCCCCAGGCCGGCCGCGTAGGGCGCGCGGTCACCCGGCAGGTCACCGGGACACCTCCTCCAGCACGTCAGTGGCGAAGACCAGTCCGTGCCCGGGCGGAGTCTGTGCCTGCAGGCTGTCGCCGGTGATCAGCACCCCGCTGGGCTGGGCCAGCGCGCCGAGCGCTGCGAAGGACCCCTCGTCGATGTCCTCGATCATGCCGGGCAGCGGCAGGCACAGGGCCAGCTGCCCGGAGATGTCGGGCAGCAGGTGCGGCATGACCGGGATGCCGAACGTGCGGGCGAGTCGGGCGATGCGCAGGAACGGGGTGATGCCGCCCACCCGGCAGACGTTCGGCTGGAGGTAGTCGACGGCGTCGGCCAGCAGCAGGTCCCGGAACTGCGCTTCGGTGTACAGGCTCTCACCGGCCGCGACGGGAATGTCGATGGCGGCCCGCAGCCGGGAGCAGGCCCGGAAGTCCTCGGCCGGGAGCGGCTCCTCCAGCCAGAAGACGTCGAACGCCGCCAGTGCCCTGGCCGCCCGGCGAGCGGTCGGCAGGTCCCACAACTGGTTCGCATCGACCATAAGCAGCCGGCCGGGTCCGATGATCCGCCGGACCGCGTCGACCCGCTCGAGATCCTCCTCCAGGCTGGGCAGCCCTACCTTGATCTTGACCCTGGTATGCCCCGCCGCAACCCAGCGGCTCACCTGCTCGGTGAGCTCATCCAGCGTTAGGTGCCGGTTGACGCCACTGGCGTATACAGGCACCCGGTCGCGCTGCCGGCCGAGCAGGTCGGCCAGGCTCAGCCCGGCGGCCTTGGCCCGCAGGTCCCACAGGCCGATGTCGACCGCCGCCATCGCCAGAGTAGTGATGCCCCCGCCGGCCTCGCGCAGGTGCCACCACATCCGGTCCCAGGCCGCCACGGGCGCTACCGGGCCGCCCTCAGCAACCGGACGGCAATCCGCCTCGACCATGGCCCGGATCGCCTGCGCCCCGGCCTGAACGGCCCAGCTGAAGCCCTGCCCGATACCGCCCTCGCTGCTGTGGATCGTCGCGGCGATCAGGTACTGGCAGGTGACCGTCGGGCCCCACGGGCGGGGCATCGGCAGCCGGTAGACCTTGCTCGTCACCCGCGCGACGTGCGCGCTCACAACCGCCTCCCGGTGCCGCGGGCCGGCAGGCACCAGCCGCCGCTCAGGAAGGTCATCACACGAGAATCATCGCAATAGGCGGCACGACTCAGCACAGCCGTTGCGAACATCGTGACGCCGTCTTGCCCGCTCTCATGCCCGTCGGGTATCGGTTGTGGGTCAGGCCAGTGTCGCGGCAGCGCGGGATGCTCGTCGTCTGGAAGCTGACCCGGCACTGGTCATTCTGGTTGAGCAGACCGGCGTTGGTGTGCGCCGCGATGCGGCCGACGGGTCAGGGCGTCTCCGGGCCACAGCGCAGGTTCGTTACGGTGTAACTGGCCCACTCGGCGCAAGGGTGCAAGGCCCGCTGCCGCAAGCCCTGCAGCACCCGCAAGTCACCCTGGCGATCCACGCGGACGCTGGTCGCCCACGGGTAGGCGAGTTCCTGGCCGCTGGCCGTTCGCACGGTGACAGTCTGCGCGCCCGCCTTCCGCTGGCCGCCAGAACCGGGGCTCATGGTGCCCCAGCCGGTGGCCGGCCGTCTCCGATATCCTCTTCAACCGCGCGGATATAAGGCGCGATCAGTTCGGTAAGGCGCTGCGGTGCGGCAGCCAGCTGACTGGCGGCCGCACGCATGTCTTCATCGGTCGTGCTGCCGATCAGCTCGGTCTCCTCCGCGGTGAAGGGCCTCCCGTCCCGGTGCACGAACCGCTGGCGGGCGCCGGCGCGCTCCACGTCAAAGTCGGTGAGCAGCGCTACTACTTCGGGTCGAGCGGTCATGGTGAGTTCCTTCCCTGGCTCGCGCAGGCGCCGCGAGCAGGTGCGGTTCGCGGCGGCGGTGCTGGACGCGGGCCCGGCCGCCTGGGGCTGGCAGGATCAGTGCTGGACGCTGCCGGATCGCCGAGCTGGTGCGCCGCCGGTTCGGGGTGGATTACACCCTCGCCGGGCTGGATCTGCTGTTGCGCCGGATCGGGTGGAGCGTGCAGGTCGCGGCCCGGCCTCCTCGACGGCTTCCTGGCCAGCACCGGGCCCGACCCCGCACCCTTCTGTAACCCCGCCATTGAGGATGTTTAGCTGACTCGCTGTCCATCGACTGTCAGCCTTTGACGTCGCTCCTGGTAGCCAGTTGTCCCGCCGTGACCGCCACCTGATCGGCCGAAGAAGTAGGCAGGTGCCTGGGCGAAGGAGGCTGGAAAGTCCGATACATATAGGTATTGAACGAGAGCGTTGCATCCGGCGAGGGCGGCGAGATCAGCGATCTGCGACGGCAAGGCATTGTGCGGCAGGTTCAGTACCACGAGACGGGCGCCCTCAAGGCCCAGCCTGACGAGTTCTTGCACGTCTACAGCGAGACCCTCGAGCATGAATGGCCTGGTCAGATCGTATTGATAGGTGCCTCGCCACGGCGGATCGAGATGAACGACCGAGAATCTTCGAAGCGTATTGACGGCGGAGGCCAGCGTCGCGGGCCCATCGCCCAAACGGTATTCGACAACGCTGGCCAAGCCGGCGAGCGCCATGTTGTGCACCGCGACGTCGACCGTCGTGCGATCGTTGTCGACCGCCTGGACGTGGCAGCCCGCTTTCGCGTAGGAGTACGTCATCTGACCAGCGCCGGCGAATATGTCGAGCACCCTCCCGCCTTCTTCTTCACGGCCACCATCAAGACCCGACAGGAGTTCAAGGGCTGTGCGGGCGATCTCCTCGGCACAGGCGTGTGGTGTCGTCTCCCGCAGTGCACGCTGCGTCATCAGGTACCCCGACTGGAGCGCCTTGTTGACCGGCAAGCCGAAGAAATAGCGCAGGTAGCCAGGAGCGCCGAACTTCGACCCCATGGCGTGGCAGTAGGCGAGAACCGCCTCCGCGTGGTCACCCGACAAAATGACGCCCCTGCCGGCCTCATCAGGGATCGGGCCGAACGGCAGCATGAGATCCTGTCGCACGCCGTCAGGAAGCGGCGGCCCTGTCATGGCCGCGCCGACGCTTCCCGGCCCGAGGCGGTGCACGTACCGGGCGCGCGGCGGAATCGGCAACACCTGGCGACGCCAGGATGACACCTCACCATGCCTCTCCAACAGCCCCTCGGTCAGAATCTCTATGTCGTCGACACACGGCAAAGTGTATCTGGACCGCTTTGTAACCCCACCATTGAAGATGTTAGGCCGATCCAGCGAGACGAGCGGCGGCCCTGACCAGTTCCTCGTTGGACGGCGCGTGGGTGCCATCGGGGAGAAAGAGGGTGTCTTCAAGCCCGATGCGGATGTCGCGTCCTAGAGTGACTGCTTGTCGCAGAACCGGCCAGGTGGCGTCCTGCTCGCCGTGGTGGAGCCTGGGAGTGGCGATGCCGAGACGATCGAGCCTCTCGTCAATGGTCATGGCTTCGGCTGCCGGATCATCCACGGGATGGACGATCTCAACGAGGACTCGGACCACCCGCGCTGCAAAGCCGCTGGCTGCGAGTCGTTCGGCGTCACCGACGCTCCAGATCCCGGCCTCCACCCCGACCCCGGCGTCGAAAAGAGCCTCCATGACCGCCTCGGCCCCATCCTCGCTGAGGTTGACCGACGCCATGTCGGGCTCACGCCAGGCCGCGACCAGATCGGCTCGGCGCCGGGGGTCTGGCTCGATCCACGCGCCCGTGCTCACCCCGACCGCCACTCCGGCAGCGAGGCGGACGGCGCGTACCGTCTTGTCTACAACGTCGCCGGCCAGCGTCTCTCGGCCATCCTCGTCCCGAGGATGTAGGTGGATAGCGGCGGCCCCGGCTCTTACGCAGGCCGCTGCGTCTGCCGACAGCTCGCCGGCTCCGAGCGGCAGCGCAGGATGGCTCCCCTGTTTCCGGTTGCCGTTCAGTGCTGCTTTCAGCATTTAGCGAGGGTGGCGGCGGAACTCGACATGGTGCGGCGCCCGTCAGTACTGCCGAACCCGGCGCTGCCAGCTTGAGCGCCGACTTCGAGCTGGATCTCGAAGAACGCCTGGTCCGCGTCCTTCGCGGCTGTGGCCGCGCCGGCCGAAGTTGCCAGGAACGCCGCGCGCTTGCGCCGATGCGTACCCAGCTGTTCTCCGCAAAGTCTGCGATATAGCAGCGACGTAGGCCGCCGAGCGCGTAGCCTGACGTTGCAGGCCGAAAGCCCCTTGTCCACCCCCCCGGGCAAGGGCTTTCTGCCTCTTCCGGATGGTCTCCTGTCCGCCAGGCCGAGCGCTTCGACGTACGGGACTGCGTCGATGCTGGGCCAGTTCGCCGCGTTCGCGTGCCGCGCAGGCGCACGGGATCGCATCGGGCGATCGCGTGGCCATCTGTCGCGGCCGGCCACGACGAGGCTAGCCTGCCGATACCGGCAGGTGCGCCGGGCCGCGCAGGTTGATCCGGCCATTCCACACCACGTCGCCGTCGAGCGCCAGGCCGGGGAAACGGGTTATGAGGCGCTCGATTGCGATGCTGGCCTCCAGCCGGGCCAGGGACGCGCCCAGGCAGTGATGGGGCCCGGCGCCGAAGGACACATGCTGGCGCGCGTTCTCGCGGCCCAGCTTCAGCTCGGCGGCGTCTGCGCCCCAGAAGTCCTCGTCCCGGTTGGCCGAGCCCAGGCCCGCCATGACGAACGCGCCCGCCGGGATCGTGGTGCCCCGGACCGTGACCGGTTCCAGGGTGATCCTCCTGCTCGCCTGCACCGGGCTGTCATAGCGGAGCAGTTCCTCGACGGCGTTGCCCACCAGTGACGGGTCACCGCGCAGCAGCGCGAGCTGGCCGGGGTGCCGCAGCAGCGCGAGGGTCCCGCCCGCGATGAGGTTGACCGTGGTCTCGTGCCCCGCGATGTAGAGCAGCAGCGTCTGGGAGACCAGTTCGTCGTCGTCGAGAACATCCCCGTCGTCCTCGGCGCCGATGAGCGCGGTGAGCAGGTCGTCGGCCGGGTGGGCGCGCTTCCACGCGATCATTTCCGCCCCGAGTTCGGCCAGCTCGTTGTCGGCGGCCACGATCGCGGCGACCAGGCCGGGATCCACCACCGGCTCCAGCGAGCGCACCACGGTGCCGGTGAGCTGGCGGAGGCGCTCGTGGTCGGCGGGCGGCGTGCCGAGCATCTCGGCGATCACGGTGAACGGCAGCGGGAACGCGAGGGCATCGACGAGGTCTACCCGCCGGGCCTGGGCCATCTCGTCGAGCATGCCATCGACCAGCTCGGTGATGCGGGGCCGCAGCGCCTCGATGGCTCGCGGGGTGAACGCCTTCGACACCAGCCGGCGCAACCGGGTGTGGTCCGGCGGATCCCGGTCGAGCATGGACTGGGCCTCTGCGCGCGGCAGCTCATTCCCGTACGCCTCCTCGCGCAACTGCCGCAGCAGGCTGTCGGCGGCCACGTTGCGGTCCTCGACCGAGAGGCCGGCCCGCAGCAGCCAGGACACGTCGTCGTAGCGGGTGAGCAGCCAGAACCCCAGCGGATGCTGATACACCGGCGCCTGCGCCCGAACCGCCCCGTACGACGGGTACGGGTCGTCGGTGAAGCCTGGCGCAAACGGGTCGAAGAGCGGCGAGGGCAGGGTCTCGGTCAAGGCGGGCTCCAGATTTATATACTCTTTGATTGTCACACACTCGATTCGCCTTTTGGATGCTCGGCGGCGCCGGGCTCAATCTCGCCGAGGCGCCCGAGGAAGACCCGCCGACCGTTATGGGGAATGTCATCGTCCCGAGAAGCGCGGCGGGCGTTTCTCTATGAAGGCCGCCAGTCCGTCCCTGAAGTCCTCGGCGCTCGTCGGTCCGTCTCCAACGCTCGCACTCCGCTCAGATCGCGCCGTCGGTGCGCATCTGCTCGATGTCACGCCCGCCGAAGCCGAGCTCGCGCAAGATCGCCGTGGTGTGCTGCCCAAGCGCCGGCACCGGGTCCAGCCGCCACTGCCAGTCGTCCGCCTCGGGCGGCGGCAGCAGGCCGGTCACCGGGCCGACCGGCGAGCCGAACTCACACCACCGGCCGCGCTCCGACAGCTGCGGATGGGCTAGCACGTCGGTCGGGCTGTTCAGCCGGGCATGCCCCAGCCCCGCTGCCTCGGCGGCCGCCCGGCCCTCGGCCAGGGTGCGCCCGGCCGCCCACGCCGCGATGATCTCGTCGAGCTCGGCGCGGCGGGTCACCCGCAGCGCATTACTCGCATAACGGGGATCATCGGCCAGGTCCGGCCGGCCCAGCATCCTGACCGCCAGCCGCTGCCACTCCCGGTCGTTGGTCGTGCCCAGCACCAGCACCTGGCCGTCGCCCGTCCGGTACGCCCCGTACGGTGCGACCATCGGAGAGCTCAGCCCGTTGGGCTGCGGGTCGACGCCGCCGTACCGGGCCTGGTTCAGCGCGAATCCCATCCACTCGGCCACGACGTCGAACAGCCCGACCGAGATCGCGGTCCCCCGCCCGGTCCGTTCTCGGACCAGCAGCGCGGCCAGCACGCTGGTCAGGGCGTACATCCCGGCTCCGATGTCGGCGACCGGGATACCGGGCTTGGCCGGCGCGTCCGGCCAGCCGGTAATGGCACACGAGCCCGCCTCGGACTGGACCAGCAGGTCGTAGGCACGGGCGTTCTGCAGAGGGCCACCCCGGCCGTAGCCGGAGATGTCCACGGTGACCAGCCGGGGGTGCCGGGCGCGCAACTCGGCGGCGTCCAGGCCGAGCCTGGCGGCCGCTCCCGGCGCCAGGTTCTGCACCAGGACATCGGCGGTGGCGACGAGCCGGGCCAGGACCTCACGACCCCGGGCGTGCTTGAGGTCCAGCGCGATGGACTCCTTGTTGCGATTAGCCCACACGAAATGCGCGGCCATGCCGAGCACGGTGTCGTCGTAGTCGCGGGCGAAGTCCCCGCCCGCGCGGCTCTCCACCTTGATGACCCTGGCGCCCAGGTCACCCAGATGCCGCGTGCACACCGGAGCCGCCACGGCCTGCTCCACGGCGACGACGGTGATCCCATCCAGCGGCATCATGCTCCGTCTCCTCCTCGGAAGCCCGACCACCTCACCGACGTCCAGCGGCCGTGACGTCGCTGGCACCAGTCCGGGAGCGCGGCCAGGGCGGCCGGCGACGGTGGCTGATGCTAGCCGTTATCGCCACCGCCCATCTGATGATCGCCCGGGATGCCACGGTCTTGAGCAGCGCCGCGCTCGGCGCAACGGGCGCGTCGTCCTGGGGAGAGGTGCGTCGTCCTGGGGACTGGCTCGCCTCGTCTCAGGAAAGGGGAACGTCACCCTCCGATAGGCGCACAACGATCTGAGAGAGGCGCAATCGGCTCATGAGAGGCGCACATCCCTTCAGGAGAGGAGCACATTCTTCCAGGAGAGGCGCACATCGTCCCAGGAGACGCGCAATGCGGCGGCGAGTCGCGGCCAAGCGACTCGCTGACAGTCCCGCGGATATTTTGATTTATCTACCAATTTATGTGGGCAGCCCGGCCCGCATGCTACGCTCCGTTACGCTCCATGCGGCCGTTTCTCCTGGATGCGAGCCCGCCGCACGAGGCAATGGTGCCGGAGGCTCATGGTGAAGGTCTTGATCGACGGGAAGACCCGTCCCGGCTATCGCCGCCCCTGGCCATGCCATCCCTGCTGCGTAATGGCGCGGACAGACGAGGCGCAGCCAGCGGTGGCCGGCCGGTTTTCCGCTCCGACCCTTGGTGAGAGGTAGCATGTCTGTCCGCACCCAGCCGACCCACACCCGGCCGGCCCGCAGCCGCCCGGCCCGCACCCGGCCGGCCCGCACCCGGTCGATGCGGCTCACGCTGGCCGGCCTGCTCGCCGTCCCGCTCGTCTCCCTCATGGCCCTGTGGGGCTTCGCCGCGAGCATCACGCTGAACAACGCCATCACGGAGCACAACTACACCAAGAGCGCCCATACGGTCGGCCTCAGCGTGGGGGAGCTAGACCTCGCGCTGTCGCAGGAGCGCCTGGAGTCCTTCGTCTGGCTGAGCACCGGGCGCCGCGCGCCCGCCGCGCCGCTCGATGCGGCCCGGCGTCGCACCGACGCGACGGTCGCGGCAACCCGCGGCGGACTGGACTCGGCGCGGGGCCTGCTGCCGACGACGTCACAGCCGCAGATGTCCGCCCTCTTCACGCAGCTCGGCCAGCTCGCCACCATCCGGGCCGCGATCGACTCCGGGCGCATGAGCCCGCCGGCGGCGTTCCAGGCGTACACCAACCTCATCGACGCCGAGTTCCATTTCTTCGACGCCGCGGGCCAGTCCAACGACGGCGTCCAGGAGCAGGAGGCGTATGGGAGCATCGACGCCGCCCGGGCGATTGAACTGGCCGGAGGCGAGGCCGCGCTGGTCGGGGGGGCACTGGCCGCGCGCGGCCAGATGAGCACCGCCGACCGTGAGCTGTTCGCGTCCAGCGTGTCCAGCCAGCGCCTGCTGATGGGCGACGCACTCGCACTGCTGGGCCCCGGACCGGGCGAAGCGTTTGCGCGGGCCTACAGCTCGCCGGCCCATCAGCAGTTCGCGACCATCGAGAACCAGATCGACGCGAGTGCGGGCAGCGGGAGACCGATACCGGTGAATCCGGCGACCTGGCAGGCGGTCTCGACATCGTTCCTGACCGCAATGGGGAAGGCGCAGCTCGCGGCCAGCATCCCCCTGGCCCAGCTGGCCAGCCAGGTCAGCAGCAGGCTCTTCACCCAGGCCTTCCTGGCCGGCGGCGTCGGCCTGGCCGCGGTCGTCGCATCGATCTTCCTGATGGTGTGGTTCGGCCGCAGGCTCACCAGGGAGCTGCGCGGGCTGCGCGACAGCGCCAACAGCGTGGCCTACGAGCGGCTGCCCGGAGTCGTCGAGCGGCTGGGCCGCGGCGAGGAGGTGAACGTGGACGCGGAGTCCCCGCCGCCCAGCCCCGGAAAGGTCACCGAGATCGCCAAGGTGGCCCAGGCGTTCTCCGCGGTGCAGCGCACGGCGGTCGAGGCCGCGGTCGGCCAGGCCAACCTGCGTAAGGGGGTCAGCCAGGTCTTCCTCAGCCTGTCCCTGCGCAACCAGTCGCTGCTGCACCGGCAGCTGGGCATGCTCGACTCGATGGAGCGGGCGACCCAGGAGCCCGAGGCCCTGGCCGACCTGTTCCGCCTCGACCACCTCACCACCCGCATGCGCAGGCACGCCGAGGGCCTGATCATCCTGTCCGGCGTGACCCCCGGGCGCGGCTGGCGGGAGCCGGTACCCGTCGTTGACGTGCTGCGCGCCGCGATCGCCGAGGTCGAGGACTACACCAGGGTCGATGTGATCAGCGAGTCCCGTGACACTGTGGCGGGTGCCGCGGTGAACGACGTCATCCACCTGATGGCCGAGCTGATCGAGAACGCCACCAGCTTCTCCCCGCCGAACACCCCGGTCGAGATCAGGGCCGACCGCGTGGGCAACGGCCTGGTCGCGGAGATCGAGGATCGCGGGCTCGGCCTCTCCCGCGACGAGCTGGCCGAGATCAACGAGCGGCTGGCCAGCCCGCCGGAGTTCGACCTGGCCAACAGTGATCAGCTCGGCCTGTTCGTGGTGGGCCGCCTGGCCGCCAGGCACGGGATCAAGGTCTCGCTGCGTCAGTCGGCCTTCGGCGGGACGACCGCCATCGTGCTGCTGCCTTACAGCGTCATCGTGCGGGAAGGCGAGACGGACCCGCGGAGCACCCCGGCCGGCCGTCAGCCGGTGGCCTCCGGCGCCTCGAACGGATCGCACCCGGCGCAGGCCGCCGACCCTATCGAGCATCGCGAGCGGGCATCAGCATTCAGCCCGGCCGGGCGGAATCGGCTGGGATCGGGTCAGCTGGAGATGGGCCCTCCCGCGGCGGACACTGCTCCGCGCTCAGCGCCGGAACGGACGAATTGGTTTGACCCCCCGGCTGACCGAAGGGCGAAGGCCTCCCCGCCGCAGGCGATGCCTCCAGCCCGGGAGAGCCAGGATCGGGTCAGGCCGGACTCCCCGTCGGCCGGGACGCACCGAGGGCTGCCGATCCGCGTCCGCCAGGCCAGCCTCGCCCCGCAGCTGCGTTCCGATCCGGAGCCTGAGTCGGCCGCCGCCCCCCGCCCGCCAGGCGGGACCTCCGCGCGTTCTCCTGAGCAGACGCGCGGCATGATGAGTTCGCTGCAGCAAGGATGGCAGCGTGGCCGCACCGACGACCTGGATGCCCTCGGCGCGGGCCCGGACGACGGGCCGGATGACGCACGAGGCGGTGCGCCGAACGGGCGGGCCGACCGGAACAATGGCGAGGCTGTGTGATGGCACCGGCAAATGCGGCAGGACAGCTGAGCTGGCTGCTGGACAGCCTCGTCGGACGGCTGGAGCATGTCCGCCAGGCGCTGATCCTGTCCAGGGACGGCCTGGTCGTGGCGGCATCGCAGAATCTCAGCCGTGAGGACGGCGAGCACCTGTCCGCCCTGGCCGCCGGCGTCCAGAGCCTGGCCCGGGGGGCCGGGCGCCAGTTCGATGGAGGGGAGGTACGGCAGACCATCATCGAGATGGAGTCTGCGTTCTTGTTCATCACGGCGGCGGGGCAGGGAACATGCCTCGCGGTGCTGACGTCCGTGGAGGCGAACATGGGCCTCACGGCCTACGAGATGGCCATGCTGGTCCGCCGGATGGGCAGGTACCTCGCCACTAACCCGAGGTTCCCCGACCACGAGCCAGCCACAGGGTGAGCGGCCATGACCGCCCCGAAGGACAGATGGCTCGACCGGGAAGCAGGCCCGGTGGTCCGGCCCTACGCCGTGACCAAGGGCCGCACCCTGCCGGCGGGCGGAACATTCGGCCTGATCGACCTCGTAGCGGCGAGCGATCTGCAACCTCCGCACGGGGCCCGGCTCTCCTCGGAGCACCGGCGGATCCTGGACCGATGCCTGCACCCCATCACCGTGGTGGACCTGGCGTCAGACGTTGACCTCCCGGTCGGGGTGGTACGCGTGCTGCTCGGCGATCTGAGCCAGCACCGAATGATCAGGATCCTGCCGACGGCGAGAGGACCGGTAACCAGCGAGCGCCTACTGAGGGACGTACTGGATGGACTCCGAGCACTCTGACCCGGCCGCCGGTGGCGCAGGCCCGCCGACCACCACCAAGATCCTCGTCGCGGGAGGGTTCGGTGTGGGCAAGACCACCCTGGTCTCCGCGATCAGCGAGATCCGGCCGCTGCGCACCGAGGAGACGCTGAGCGACCGGAGCATCGGCGTCGATGACGTAACGGGCGTGGCCCGCAAGACGACGACCACGGTGGCCATGGATTTTGGCCGGATCACGTTCCCGTCCAACCTGACGCTGTACTTGTTCGGCACGCCGGGCCAGGAGCGCTTCTGGTTCATGTGGGACGAGCTGGCGTACGGCGCGCTCGGCGCCGTGGTCCTGGCTGACACGCGGCGCCTGGCCGACTGCTTCGCCGCCGTCGATTACTTCGAGCGGCACGAGACCCCGTTCGTGGTGGCCGTCAACTGCTTCGACGGCGCCCCGTACTACGACCCGGACGACATCCGGATCGCGCTCGCCCTCGATCCTGGGGCGCCCGTCGTGCTGTGCGACGCGCGGCAGCGGGAGTCGGTCAAGCGGGTGCTGATCACCCTGGTCAGATACCTGCTCGACCAGGCGGAATCCAGCCGCGAGCATCAGGGGATGCCCCAGCCGTCGAGATGACCCTGGCCCACGCGAGCCGCAGGGGTCCGCCCTCGCTGGTCGTCTCGGCGTGAAAACACATTCTGAAACGAGGTTTCTGTTCTTTCAAAAGCGCGATATGGCTCTGCGGCGTCATGGTTGCGCATGCTCCAGGTCCCCGACCGCGAGACGCCTGATAGCGTTCAAGAATGATGTTTCAAAAGAGGTGACGGGCCGGCGGAGCTCGATGACAGCCGACAATGGACAGGATTGCGATGGGTACGAATCAGCGCGCGCAGATCACAATGACCGACGCCGAATGCGCGGAGTTCATCGAGCAGGAGCGAACCGCGACGGTGGCGACCATGGGCCCGGCGGGGTTTCCGCACCTGGTGGCCATGTGGTACGGGTTGATCGACGGCCAGATCTGGCTCGAGACGAAATCCAAGTCGCAGAAGGTCGTGAATCTGCGGCGTGATGACCGGATCACGTGCCTCATCGAGGACGGCCAGACCTACGACACGCTGCGCGGTGTCTCGCTCGAGGGCCGGGGCGTGATCGTCGAAGACCCGGACGCGCTATGGCAGGTCGGCGTGTCGGTGTTCGAGCGCTACACGGGCCCCTACACCGAGGAGATGCGGCCCCTCGTCGAGGTCATGCTGCGCAAGCGCGTGGCCGTGCGGATCGACGTCGAACGGGTGCGCCTCGGCATGGACCCGCTGCCGCTGGCCGGCTCGACCGCACCCTACCTCTCCGCCAGAGCCGGGTGAGGACTACGACACCCAGGTGGCGCCTCCCGCCCGCCCCGTCCCGCACCGCCGGAACTAGAGGCGGTACTCCTCCAGCAACCTGCGGCCGATGATCATCTTCTGGATGTCGGCCGTGCCCTCGCCGATCAGCAGCATCGGGGCCTCCCGGTAGAGCCGCTCGATCTCGTACTCCTTGGAGTAGCCGTAGCCGCCGTGGATCCGGAAGGAGTCCTCGACGACCTCCTTGCAGTACTCGCTGGCCAGGTACTTGGCCATCCCGGCCTCCAGGTCGTTGCGCTCGCCGGAGTCCTTGCGCCGCGCGGCCATCACCACCATCTGGTGCGCAGCCTCGACCTTGGTGGCCATCTCGGCCAGCCGGAACTGCACGGCCTGGTGTTCGGCGATCCGCTGGCCGAACGTCTCGCGCTGCTGCGCGTATGCGATGGCCAGCTCGAACGCCCGCCGCGCCACGCCGGCGCCGCGGGCGGCCACGTTGACCCGCCCGACCTCGATCCCGTCCATCATCTGGTAGAAGCCGCGGCCGGGCACGCCACCCAGGACCCGGTCGGCCGGCAGCCGGTAGGAGTCGAAGAGCAACTCGGTGGTGTCGACGCCCTTGTACCCCATCTTCTCGATCTTGCCGGGAACGGTGAGGCCGGGAGCGACCTCCCCGAAACCCGGCTCCTTCTCGATCAGGAACGTCGTCATGTTGCGGTAGACCGAGTCCGCTCCCTGGTCGGTCCGGCACAGCACCGCGACCAGGTTCGCCGAGGCGCCGTTGGTCAGCCACATCTTCTGGCCGTCGATGACGTAAGAGTCCCCGTCGAGCCGGGCCTGGGTCCGGATGCCCGAGACGTCCGAGCCGCAGCCCGGCTCGGACATGGAGAAGGCCCCGCGCAGCTCGCCGGCGGCCAGCCGCGGCAGCAGCCGCGCCTGCTGCTCCGGCGTGCCGTGCCGGAGCACCAGGTACGCCACGATGAAATGGGTGTTGATGATGCCCGAGATGCTCATCCAGCCCCGGGACAGCTCCTCCACGGCCAGCGCGTAGGTCAGCAGCGACTCGCCGAGGCCGCCGAACTCCTCCGGGATCATCAGCCCGAAGACGCCGAGCTTCTTCAGCCCTTCGACAATCTGGAGGGGATAGGCGTCGGCGTGCTCCAGCGCAGTCGCGACGGGCAGGATCTCCCGGTCGGTGAAGTCACCGATCGTGCCGAGGATCTCGCGCTGTACCTCGGTCAGGCCCTCGGTTCTGGCCAGACGACTCATCACAGATCCACCTCCTAACCTGGCAGCCCCGCAGCGAGGCACGCCGCGTGCTCGTCGGGCGATCCGAAGCAAGTCTCCAGCAGCCAGGCCCGCTTCAGGTAGAGGTGGGCCGCTCGGTGGGCGATGCGCCGAGAAGGCGGCTGCCACCATGGCAGAGTGGGATAGTCGGAAGATGGAATTCAACCTCTTCCTGCCTCAGATGCGGATGTCGTTCGACCAGCTTGTCGCCCGGGCCCAGGCCGCCGAGGCGGCGGGCTTCGTCGGGATAACGGGCATGGACCACCTGGCGCCGCCCATGGCCGAGGACCAGCCGATGTACGAGGCGATGGTCACCAGCACCTGGCTCGCCGCGCACACCGAGCGGCTGAGGGTCGGCTCGCTCGTGCTGTGCGACTCGTTCCGGCTCCCGGCCGTGCTGGCCCGCGAGGCGGTGTCGATCAGCCACGCCTCCGGCGGCCGCTACGAGCTGGGCATCGGGTGGGGCTCGGTGCCGGACGAGCTCGCGGTGTTCGGCGTCGGGTCGACCGAAGCCCGCGATCGCGTCCAGCGCTTGCGGGAAACCCTCGAGGTGCTGCGGGCACTGTGGACGGGTGAGGTCGTCGACTACGAGGGCCAGTTCCACCACCTGCGCGGCGCGCGCCAGGAGCCCGTGCCGCTCGGCCGGATCCCGATCGTGATCGGCGGCACCGGGCCGAAGACGCTGGCGCTGGTGCGTGAGTTCGCCGACTGGTGGAACGTGCACACCGGCTTGACCGCGAAGGTTCCCGAGCTGCGGGAGCAGGTCGGCGACGCCCGGGTGTCGATCCAGCAGGTGCTCGCGCTGGTGCCGCGCGGCGGGGACCGTCAGAAGGTCACCGAGCTCGCCAGCAGGCGGTTTCGGCACTCCAAGCCCGTCATCGGCTCCGGCCCCGAGCTGCTCGACCACTGTGGCGGCCTGGCCGGGCAGGGCATCGAGCGGGTCTATACGTGGTTCGCCGATTTCGCCCCGCCCGAGACCCTGGCGGAGTTCGGCGACGAGGTCGTGGCCCCCCTCCGCGGGAGCGGCTGACCGCCCGCGACCTCGCAGGTGCTCAGAGCGCGTAGCTGTAGCCGCCGTTGACCGGGTACACCTGGCCGGTGATCCACTGCCCGGCCTCGCTGGCGAGCAGGAGGGCGGTGGGTGCGACATCCTGGGGCCGGCCCGGGCGCCGCATGGCGTACGGCTTGAACCGGCGCTGCAGCTCGTCGCTGAGGCCGACGGCCGGGTCGTAGCCGGGGAGAACCGTGGCCAGGGAAATGCAGTTGACGGTGACCCCGCGCTTGCCGATCTCGCTGGCCAGCGACCGGCTGAATCCGGCTGCCCCGGCCTTGGCGGCGGCGTAGACGGCCTGGAACGGGTCGCCGACCCGGGAGGCGTCGGAGATCATGGTGATGACCCTCCCCCAGCCGGCGTCGACCATGGGCGGGGCGAACGTCCGGGTCGTATAGAGCACGCCGTAGAGGTTGAGCCGCAGCATCGGCTCCCATTGCGCCGGCTCGGTGTCGAGGAACGGCGTCATCTGGACCGGGCCCGGGGGCAGGCCGGCGTTGTTGACCAGGATCTGGATCGGCGCGTCGAGCTGGCGGGTCACCTCGGCCATCGCCTCGACCGCGGCCAGGTCGGTGACGTCGGCCGCCACGGCCAGCGCCTGGCCGCCCGCGTCGCGGATCTCGGCGGCGACGGCGTCGGCCCGGTCGGGGAGCAGGTCATTGACGACGATCGTGCCTGCGCCGTGCTCGGCGAAGGTCAGGGCGATGCACCGCCCGATGCCCTGGCCGGCGCCGGTTACCAGCACGTGGCGGCCGCCGAGGGTGAACGGATCCGTCATCAGCGGCGCTCCACGGTCACGCCGGCGGCCTCGCGGTCCCAGGTGGCCGGGGTATACGGCGTGCCGCAGCAATCCAGGAACCGGCCGTCCGGGTCTTGCGCGAGACGCCGGTCCAGCAGCGTCTGCTGCTCGGCATTCACCCAGGCGTCCACCAGGTCAGGCATTTCCGCTCCCTCTCCTCGCTCCGCCACCGCAGGGTCGGGGTCGCGGATATGAATACATTATCTAATATGGGTCCTTGCGGACCCCTCGAAGCTGGTGTTGACTTCATTGTCATAACGGTTCGGCCGGAAGCTGCCGAGGCACGGCATGGACCTCGCGCTGGCGGTGCTGCGGGCCTACAACGACTGGCATGTTGACGAGTGGGCCGGCGCCTATCCGGGCCGGATCATCCCGATGATGCTTCCGGTGCTGTGGGATGCGGGGCTGTGCGCCGAGGAGGTCCGCCGGGTGGCGCGGAAGGGCTGTCACTCGGTGACCTTTACCGAGAACCCGGCCACTCTCGGCTACCCGAGCTTCCACAGCGACTACTCACCGCGACGTGAAAGACTTTTGCGGTGTCCGCAGACCCTCGGTCCCTGCCGCCGCGCCCGCCAGCGGAGCCGGTTGAGCTCAGGCCTGTCGACCGGACGCATCGGGCGGTGCTGGAGAATCTCGGCCAGCTCTACCGACACGACCTGTCCGAGGCTTACCGGCATCTTCCCAATCTCGATGGCACCTTCAACAACCGCAGGCTTGACCTGTTCCTCGCCGGAACCGACTCGCAGCGGCGAGCATGGCTCGTCACGGCAGCAGGTGCTCTCGGCGGATTCGTCATGACGGCACCCGCCCGCAGTGGCGGCATGTCGATCAGCGACTTTTTCATCGTTCGCGCACTCCGCCGTTCCGGGGTCGGACGAGAAGCGGCGCGCCAGGTCATCGCCACGACCCCGGGACGGTGGAGCATCGCATTCCAGTCCTACAACCCGGGCGCGCAGCGCTTCTGGACGCAGGTGGCCTGCGATGCCGTCGCTGACAGGTGGACCGCACACGACGACCCGCCCGTAGCAGGCAGGCCCCCTGATACCTGGATTACTTTTCAGACCTGAGTACCAGGTCATGAGGGCAACCCACCATCCGCATCTGCCGCGGCGGGCGGGGGTATCCGGTCAGGTCGAGGTCCGGGCGTCGCGCAGGGCCGACCGGCGCACCTTGCCGGCGTCGTCGCGGACCGGCTCGGTCACGAACTCGAAACTGCGGGGCAGCTTGTAGGAGACCAGCCGCTCGCTGAGGTGGGCGCGCAGCTCATCCTCCGGGACGCTGCCCTCGGCCTGCACGATCGCGTGCAGGCGGCTGCCCGCGTCCTCGTCGGGCAGGCCCACCACCGCGCAGGACCGGACCTGCGGGTGCTCCTCGAGCGCGGCCTCGATCTCGGCCGGGTAGACGTTGGCCCCGCCGACGAGCACCATGTCGTCGCGGCGGTCGGTGATATACAGATAGCCGTCGTCGTCGACCCAGCCCATGTCGCCCAGCGATTCCCAGCCGTCGCCGAGGGTGCGGGCCGTGGCCCCCACGTACCGGTAGGCAGACGGCGTCGACTCGCCGGCGCGGAGGTAGATTTCGCCCACCTCGCCCACTGCCAGTGGGGCGCCCGCGGAGTCGACGATGCGGACCTCGCCGAACGCCGGACGGCCGGCCGACCCCGGGTGTTCCAGCCAGTCATCCCCGCGGATGAACGTCGCTGCCTGCGCCTCGGTACCGGCGTAGAGCTCCCAGATGCGCTCGGGCCCGAGCCAGCCGATCCACGCGTGCTTCAGCCAGGCGGGGCAGGGAGCGGCCATGTGCCACACAACCTGCAGCGATGAGAGGTCGTGCGCCAGGCGCTCGGACTCGGGGAGGCGCCAGATGCGCAGCATCATCGTCGGGACCAGGTACACCATGTCCGCTCGGTGCTCGGCGATGCGCCGCAGCGTCGCCTCGGCGTCGAACCGGCCGAGCAGCACCACGTGACGGCCGGCCAGCAGGCTCCACGCTGCCCACACGAACGGGCCGTTGTGGTAGAGCGGCCCGGGCACGACCGTGCATCCGTCCCTGGTCATGCCGAGCGCGGGCGGCGCGTCCGGGTCGACCAGCCCGGGCGTGGCGGCCAGGATCAGCTTCGGCCGCCCGGTGCTGCCGCCGGAGGTCATCGCCTTCCACGGATCAGACACCGCGTCGGCCAGCGGCGCCCGGCCGTCCGCTGCGGGCGGCGGCTCCCATCCCCGTGGCAGGCAGGTACGCCCCGGGTAGGTGCCGGGCTCGCAGCCCAGCACGACCTTCGGATCCGCGAGCCCGACGATCGCGTCGAGCTCGCGGCGGGGGCTTCCAGCACCCGATGGCGGCCGCCAGGAAGGCGGCGGTGTTCGGCAGCGCGATCGTCACCCGGTCGCCGGCCTGCACTCCGCACGCGGCGAAGGCCCGCGCGGTCCGGCCGGCCAGGTCTTCGAGCTCATAACGCGTCGGGGTGCGCTCATCGTCGGTCACGGCCGGCCGTTCGGGGGCCTCGCCGGCCAGCCGCGCCAGCCAGGCCGCGTAGGAAACCATGGCCACGCCGTGCCTCCTTCGCTGCGCCTGTCTCGAACGGTCAGCCGACTTCGAATTCCGGGGGCCCGGGCGGAAAGTCCGCGAGCGCGGCCCGCAGCTCCCCGACCTCCCACCGCCGGCCCTTCTCGGCGCGCCGGGCCACCGTCCACCCCCGGTAAAGCCCGACGCTGCCGCCGTGGACCGAGAACACCTGGCCGGTGAACGGGCAGTCGGCTGCGGCGAGGTAGGCCACCAGCGGCGAGACGTTGCCAGGTCCCCACACGTCGAATTCGCCCGGATCGTCCGGCTGCTCGATGCGATCTCCCATCCCGGCGACGGTCGCCATCAGGCGGGTGCGGGCGATGGGCGCGATGGCATTGACGCGGACGCCATAACGCCCCAGCTCACGGGCGGCGACCACAGACATCGCCGCGATACCGGCTTTCGCCGCAGAGTAGTTCGCCTGGCCGGAGTTACCGTGCAGCCCCGAGCCCGACGACGTGTTGATGACGGCGGCGTTCACGCTGTGGCCGGCCTTGGCCCGGGCCCGCCAGTGCCCGGCCGCCCATCGCGTGGGGCAGAAGTGGCCCCTAAGGTGGACCCTGATGACGTCGTCCCATTCCTGCTCGGTCATGTTGACGAGCGTCCGGTCGCGGAGGATTCCCGCGTTGTTCACCAGGACGTGCAGGTCCCCGAACGTCTCGATGGCCTGGCCGACAAGCCGCCTGGCACCCTCCCAGTCGGCCACGTCGTCGGTGTTTGCGATGGCCTCGCCGCCGGCGGCCTTGATCTCGTCCGCGACCTGCTGGGCAGGTGTGACGTCGGACCCCGAGCCGTCGACGCCGCTGCCGAGGTCGTTGACCACGACCTTCGCGCCCTCGGCTGCGAACAGCAGCGCGTGCTCGCGGCCCAGCCCGCGACCGGCGCCGGTGATGATCGCGACCCTGCCCTCGAGAGCTCCCATGGCCGTCCCTTCGCCGCCTAGCTGCCGGTCCCGGTCCCTGCGTCGCTCCTGGCCCGGCGTCGCGCTTTCTTGACGCGCCCGAAAGGCAAGTTTAGTATATTAAATACCAGAATCAAGAACCACGTTATCGAAGCTAGGGCCGGGAAAGTCGGGAGCACGTGACAGCAGCGAGCGGGCAGGTTCCGCTGGTCGATTATCTCGTCCTGGGGCCCGCGCCCCACCTCGAGGCCAGCCAGTGCACGGAGTGCGGCGCGAGGTTCTTCAACCGGCGCAATGCCTGCGCCTCATGCAGCGGTACCAGCTTCGCGCGGGTGCCCGTGGCCACCGAGGGAGAGGTGCGATCGTTCACCATCGTCTCCCGCGCGGCGCCCGGCATCCCGGTGCCGTTCGTGCCCGCGGTCGTCGACTGCGACGGCACCAGCGTGCGGACCAACCTCGTCAACGTCGAGCCCGATCCCGACCACGTGTCGCTCGGGATGAAGGTCCGCCTGACCACGTTCCCGATCGGCACCGACAGCAACGGCGTCGAGGCGATCGGCTTCGGATTCGAGCCACAGGAGGGGCCCTGATGGCCAGCAGCGACGTCTGGATCCTCGGTATCCACATGACCAAGTTCGGCAAGCACCCAGACCAGGACATCGTCGACCTGGCGGCCGAGGCCGCCCAGGCCGCGCTGGCCGACGGCGGGGTGACCATGAAGGACATCGGCGTGCTCGCCGCCGGGAACCTGATGAACGCGTCGGCCGGCCTCGGCCAGCAACTCCAGAAGCAGATCGGCCAGACCGGCATCCCGGTCTACAACGTGGCGAACGCCTGCGCCACCGGGGCGACCGCGCTGCGTACCGCGATCATGGCGGTGAAGGCGGGCGAGTGTGACCTGGGCCTGGCCGTCGGCGCGGAGAAGCTGTCCGGGGCGGGCCTGCTGGCCGGCGGCTCCCGCGCCGCCGACGACTCCGGCCGCGGCTGGACCCCGTCGGGCCGGTACGGGGCCGTCGCCGGCCTGGACGGCCGGGTGGGCACCGAGACAATGCCCGGGGTCTTCGCCCAGGTCGGGATGGAGTACGGGCATCGTTACGGCGGTGTCAGCTTCGGCCTGTTCGCCCGGATCGCAGAGAAGAACCACGCTCACTCCACCCTCAACCCGCTGGCCACGTACACCAGGAAGATGACGCTCGAGGAGATCATGAACGACGTCATGATCGCCTACCCG
>WNFM01153656.1_pt1 | contig 21475 bp, 18 predicted proteins | sample 5400271 | NCBI WGS metagenome assembly WNFM01 (sample SAMN13153352, study PRJNA577476) | soil metagenome | isolation source: 60 cm saprolite on Douglas fir-dominated hillslope | place: USA:California | collected 2013-09-17
CTTCCTGGTGGGCCAGCGCCTGGGCGACCTCCTCCAGCAGGCTCAGGGCGAGAGCGGCCACCTCCCTGAAGGGCATTGAGCGCCCCTCGCGATAGGCTGCGTCCCACCCCTCCCCCGTGAGTTGCTCGCTCAATCCCCCCACTTTCTGCCCCGCCGGCGAGCGCTGCCACACCAACGTCGCGCCGGTCGCTTGGGCCAGGATGTCCGCCGCCCCCAACAGGCGCGCCCACGCGGCGGGGTCGGCGCGCGCCCCGACGAGCACCACCGTCACTTGCGCCCCAATGCTAAGGAGCCAGCGGTCCTGCAGGGTGACGCTGGTTTGCACCCCCGCCTGGACCTGCTCCACGGCGTCGGGCAGATCGCCGCGCCTCCATTCGACCACCCCCAGGTAGCAGTGGACGAACCCCGCGCTCTGCGCGTCGCCTGCACCACCCAGCCACTGCAGCGCGGCCGCGTAGTGCGCCGCGGCGACCGCGTCCCCCATCGTGTCGGCGGTAGAACTTAGATTGAAGGTCGTGTCGGCGGCAAGGCCAAGATAGAAGAGCGTGAGGCCAAGGCCATGGGAATCGCCCAGCGCCTCCCAGCGGCGCAGCGCCTCGCGCAGCCGCTGGGCACTTTCCGCCACGTCCCCGGCCAGGACCGCGCGCAGCCCCAGGTAGGTGTGGGCCTCCGCAGTGGCGGCGGGATCCTGCCGCTGCTGGGCCAACGCCAGCGCCTCCTCCAGCACCGCCTGCGCCCGCGCGAACTCTGCCTGCAGCGTAAGGAGCGGACCGGCGGCAACCAGCGCGCGGGTGCGCACCGCGAAGTCCGCCCCCTCCCCCTGCACCGCGCGGGCCAGCGCTTCACCCGCGGGAATCCTTGCCCAGTCTGCGGCGGCCATAGGGACCTGCCGCACGGCATTGGTGAACGTTGCGCGGGCTTCTTGAGCAGCAGCGGCAGGTGGGCATTCTGCACACGTGAGGAGTTTGCCGGCGATCTGGAGCTGAGCGAGAATACGACTCCGCCCACCTACAAACACCGGCTGGATGGTACATGCGGCTGCAACGCCGAGCACAGGCCGACTGAACGACACGCCGAGCATGCCAACGACGGCGCGAGCTACGGCGTGAGCGGATACGAGCGTCGGTTCCGCCTGTATGACGCCGATGGAGCGCTGGTCGGTGTTCATGTTCGCATTGACTATCGGCGTGGTGATGGAGCGCGCGAGAAGCGTCTGTACTGGGAACAGCACAATGGCCGTAGGTCAGTGGATATGCCGCTCTACAACCTGCCGGAACTGCTCATGACGCCAAAGGGCTCGCCGGTGTACGTGACTGAAGGAGAGTCGGCGTGTGAGTCGCTGACCATGCGAGGCGTATTGGCAGTCGGCACAGTGACCGGCGCGCATGCGATCCCATGTGATGCGAGCCTGTCGGTACTTGGTGGGTACGATGTGATTCTGTAGCCCGATAATGACGAGCCAGGTTGGTCGCATATGCAGCGCATTGCGGAGCGACTTACGACGCTGAGCATATCGTCACGTTGGCTCATCTGGCCGAATGCGCCCGAACATGGAGATGCGTCTGACTACTGCTATCTGAACGACGGGAACCTGACGGAACTGGAGGACCTGACACATGGCCTCTAGGAAATTAGCCCTGGTCACAGTTTCCGGCGATGATCAGATGGGCGGAGACGGTCGGAATGGTACAGGTGCGCAACATGATAAGCAGCATGGCGGTGGAGACGGCGGTGGGAGTGGAAATGACGGAGACAAGAAAAAGGTACTGAGTGAGGCCGACCGGCTACTTGCGTACGTAGAGCCTATCTTTAGGCGTCGTGGCAACGAGGTGTTCCGTGATGCAGACGGCTCTGCGTATGCCACAGTACCGGCGCTTGGACATCATGAGACCTTCCCGGTGCAGAGTCGTGATATGCGTCTATGGCTCAATTACCAATTCTACATGAACGAGAATAGGAACCCACGCGGCGAGGCGAAGCAGCTAGTTATTGAGGGACTAGAGTCGCGCTCTCGATTCGATCCGAGGTCGCAGGAGCGGCCCGTGGCGGTCCGCGTGAGTAAGACTAGTCCCGGCGAGCTTTGGTTGGATCTCGGTACCCACAATCACGAGGCGGAGCAGATCGTCGCGGCTGTGCGAGCGCGCGGACGGCCCGCCGAGCTGCTGCTGTTTGCCGATGAGGGCCACTTCATGCTGCGCGAGACGACGCAGCTCGTGGCGTATCCAGCGATCGGCGATTGGTTCGAACGCCACATGGGCTGATGCATCGGGGGCTGCTTTTCCTTTCGTCCCCCTCAAGATGGGTCAATCGCCCCATGTGGACGCACCATCCCCTCCGCTACACTTGTCTTCACTGAGCCGGCAGAGCTTTCACGTTGGACGGCCCGGCGCGCCGCGTGGATTTGCCCACGCGGCGCCACCAGCGACGCAGCGACGGACGCATGCTACGCCGCCAGTGGGAACCAACAGCCGGCGAGTGACGTCTATGTCACTGGACGTCCGGTGCGAACGGATCATAGAAAGGGACTCATGAAGATGTGGTGGGGGCTACGAGCAATGATCAAACATCGCGGAGCGCTGGGTCTGGGGTGCCTGGGAGCGCTGGCGCTGATCGTGGCGGGCTGCGGCAATTCGGTGGGCACCACATCCGCGGCGGCCAATGGCGTCTCCCACTCAGCCGGCATCAGCAATTCATCGAGCTTTTCGGCGGCAGCCACCCCGAATCAGGCGCAGGTCGGGAGCAAATCCCCCAATGGCACGCAGCAGCCAGCCGCCACCGCGCAGTACCTGATCAAGTCGCTCCAGGCCGGCTTGGCGGTGACGGATCCGCGGCAGACTGCCAACGACCTGCGCCAGTGGATTCTGAGCACCGACCCCCGCGCGCAAACGGCGGGCATCGACTACGAGCGCCAGGGTGACGGCACCTACAACGTGCAGATGACGTTCTCGGTGCAGGCCACGCTGTATCCGCAGGTAGAGAATTATCTGGCGAACTACGCGCAGGGTCACGGTGGTCGGCTGCTGCGCCTGCACGAGGATACGCAGGATGTGACGAACCAGTACGTTGATTCGCAGTCGCGGCTGAGCAATCTGCGCGTCGAGCAGCAGCGGCTCCTCGATCTGCTGGCGCGTTCGACCGATCTGACTCAGACGTTGGCCATCGATCAGCGGCTGACCGATGTCGAGGGCCAGATCGAGCAGATCGAGGGCCAGCTGAACCAGCTCGGCGCGCAGACGACGTTTTACAACGTCACCATCGATCTCTCGCCGATCGGCGCGGCAACCTCAGGGCCCAAGCCCGGGCCGTGGAACATCGCGGACGTGTTCCAGGCCGCCCTGAATGCGGCGTTAGCCTTAGGGCAATTCCTGGCCGCGGTGGGCGTGTGGCTGGGCGTCTTCGCCATCTACATCGTGCCCGTGCTGTTGGTCATCTGGCTAGTCAGGCGCTGGCTCCGCACGCGGAAGCCGGCGGCGATTTGAGACGGGGGCGCGCAGGGGGCCGGCAGGCGAGCTAGTCGTGCTGCGCCCCCACGCGCTCTATCCACCGCGCGAGCCGATCCTGCCAGCGCGGATTAATCGAGGCGCCCTCCAGGAAGGTTGTCAGCGTCGCCAGCTCCAGGCCGGCCTGGCGGGCGACCTCCTCCGCCGACAGGCCATCCAGGCGCATCAGCGTGCGCAGCTCAGCGCGCAGTGTGGGCGCCTGCGCGTCGGCTTGCCGCTTCATCTCGCCCATAGCTGGCGGGCGCTTCAACTGATGTCGCTCCGTCATCATCTCGCCTCTCATCCTACGGCGCGGTAGCTCCATGGGCATCCAGGCGATTTCCACAGTACCACCATTGCCCCACGCCGCGCCAGCGCCCGGCCTTCCGAGCGCAGCGCAACGCCGTCGCATTTGGGCAAAGTGCCCAAATGCGACGCGCCTCTTCGGGTCAGAATCATCAATGCCTTATAGCAATCTGATACAGTATCATGACAGTAGTCGTTCCACTTGTGCAAAGTGTGGTGTGCCGCGTCCTGGCAGGCAGCCAGCATCCGAGTGAAACGACCCGTAGAGACGGCGTAGCGCGGCACAGGTCGAGCTCGACCAACCACAGAAACCAGTGAGGCACAGCAGCACATGATGACTCCAGAGGGCGCGCTGCGCCTGGCCCGAGAACACGGGGCGCGTATGGTGGACCTCAAGTTCACCGACCTGCCAGGAACCTGGCAGCACTTCAGTGTGCCCTTGCGCGCGATCAACGAAGAAACCTTCAGCGAAGGTATCGGCTTCGACGGCTCCAGCATCCGAGGGTTTCAGGCGATCAACGAGAGCGACATGCTCTTGATGCCGGACGCCACCACCGCAATCATGGATCCCTTTACCGCCGAGCCCACGCTGAGCCTGGTCTGCGATGTCGCGCAGCCAGGTAGCGCGCGCGCGCCCTACTCGCGCGACCCACGGCTCGTCGCCCGCAAGGCGGAAATCTATCTGCAGTCGACCGGCATCGCGGACACCGCCTACTTCGGGCCTGAGGCCGAGTTCTTCGTCTTCGATGACGTGCGCTATAACTCCACCCAGAACGAGCAGCTCGCCTTCGTCGATAGCGAGGAGGCGCACTGGAACTCCAAGCGCGATGGCGGCGTTCCCAATCTGGGCCACCGCATGCGACCGAAAGAAGGCTACTTCCCCGTCGCGCCCAGCGATACACTCCAGGACATCCGCACGGCGATGGTGCTGACGATGGAAGATACCGGGATCGAGGTCGAGGCGCAACACCACGAGGTCGCGGCCGGTGGGCAGTGCGAGATCGACATGCGCTACGACTCGCTGCTGCGCATGGCCGATAAGGTGCTGCTCTACAAGTACATCGTCAAGAACGTGGCGCGGCGCCACGGCAAGACGGCGACCTTCATGCCCAAGCCGCTGTTCGGCGACAACGGCTCAGGCATGCACGTCCACACGAGCCTCTGGAAGAACGAGCGGCCGCTTTTCGCGGACGCCGCGGGCTACGCCGGCCTCTCGGAGCTCGGGCGCATGTTCATCGGCGGGCTGCTCACGCATGCGCCCGCCGTCCTGGCGCTGGCGGCGCCAACCACCAACAGCTATCGTCGGCTGGTACCAGGTTATGAAGCGCCGGTGAATCTCGTCTTTTCGCAGCGCAACCGCTCCGCGGCGGTGCGCATCCCCATGTACTCCGACAACCCGAAGGCCAAGCGGATCGAGTTCCGCCCGCCGGACCCGACCTGCAACCCGTACTTGACCTTCTCGGCGATGTTGCTGGCAGGGCTCGACGGCATCGCAAAGGGCATCCTGCCGGAGCGGCACGGCTTTGGGCCCATCGACCGCAACATCTACGAGATGGACGCGGCGGATAAGCGCGAGATCTGCTCCGTGCCCGGGTCCCTAGATGAAGCGCTCAATGCGCTCGAGCGCGATCACAGCTTCTTATTGGCGGGCGACGTGTTCACCATCGATCTGCTGGAGAAGCATGTCGAGCTCAAGCGCGAGCAGGCCGCTGAAGTGCGGCTACGTCCCTCACCGTTGGAGTTCGCGCTGTACTACGACGCCTAGCGTCCAGTCACCACAACATCACACGATCGTCTGCGAGAGGCTGCATCCGCTGGGGTGCGGCCTCTCGCAATTGTGCGCTGGCTTTGCGGAAGACGGCCGTATGTTCATCCCGGGGACTCGGGTGCGCGCCTGGCCGGAATACACGCCATGACCCGCTGCGAGACATGCGCACTTCCTTGGGCGTGGCCTCATAGTGTCTCAGAGGGACACTCGCCGTGTGATCACGATGTCTGGGCGGCGCTGGTCGCGCAGGCAGCAGGCCACACGCGACACCATGTGCCCAGTTTCGGTATGTCTTACTCCGCACGCACGCGCAGGTGCAGCTCGCGCAGCTGCTCCTCGGCCACGGGAGAGGGCGCGCCCATGAGTGGGTCGCGGCCATTCTGCATCTTGGGGAAGGCGATCACATCGCGGATGGTCTCGCCATCCGCCAGCAGCATCACCAGGCGATCGATCCCCAACGCGATCCCGCCGTGGGGCGGCGCGCCATATTCGAACGCCTCCAGCATGTGGCCGAACTGCTCCGCGATCTGCTCGTCCGAAAGCCCGAGCAGCTGCAAGACGCGGCGCTGTAGGTCCGGCACGTTGATGCGGATGCTGCCGCCGCCGATCTCATAGCCGTTGGCGACCACGTCATACTGGCGCGCGGTCACCTTGAGCGGATCCGTCTCCAGCAGTGGCTCTTCGCCGGGCCGCATCCCGGAGAACGGATTGTGGGTGGCGTGATAGCGCCCGCGCCCCTCCTCTTCGATCCATTCGAGGAGGGGGAAATCGACGACCCAGCACAATGCCATCTCGTTGGGATCGATCAGGCCAAGCTGTTCGCCCATGCGGCCGCGGAGCCGCGCCAGCACGTCGTTGCAGGTCTTGGCGTCGTCCGCGACGAAGAGCAGCAGATCACCCTCTTGGCCGCCCAACCGGTCGATGATCTGCCTGAGCTCCTCCTCCGCCAGGAAGCGTGTGAGAGGTGACCGCAGACCGTCCGGCAGCAGCGCGAGGGTCACCAGCCCCTTCGCGCCGAGCCCCTTGGCCCACTCGGTCAATGCGTCCAGCTCCTTGCGCGAGGCCTGTGCGAGGCCCGGCACCCGCAGGCCCTTCACCATGCCGCCACGATCCAACGCGTCATGGAAGACCCTGAACGCTCCCAGTCGTGCCAGGTCGCCAAGCTCAACCAGTGGAAGGTCGAAGCGCAGATCGGGATGGTCGGTGCCATACCGATCCATGCATTCGGCGAAGCTCAGATGTGGGAACGGCATCTGCCGTATGCGCTTGTGCGTGGCTCGCTGAATCAGCTGCACCAGCATCTCCTCGATCAGTCCCATCACGTCTGGCTCGGTGACGAACGCCATTTCGAGGTCCAGCTGGGTGAACTCGGGTTGGCGATCAGCGCGCAGGTCCTCATCCCGGAAGCAGCGCGCGATCTGGAAATAGCGATCAATCCCGGCGACCATGAGTAATTGCTTGAACTGCTGCGGCGCCTGCGGCAGCGCATAGAACTCGCCGGCGTACAGGCGGCTGGGCACCAGGTAGTCGCGCGCGCCTTCCGGCGTGCTCTTGGTGAGGATGGGCGTCTCAACCTCTAGGAACTGGCGCGCATCCAGGTAGTCGCGGATGAACTTCACGATGCGGTGGCGCAGCTCAATAGCAGACCGCGGCGAATCGCGGCGCAGGTCGAGATAGCGGTAGTGGAGGCGCAGCGCCTCGTCGGCGGTGACCCGATCGGCAATGGGGAACGGCGTGGTTCGTGCCGGATTCAGCTGCGCGGCATGCTGCGCTTCGACCTCGATCTCGCCCGTCGCCAGGCTGGGATTCTCTTTGCCGGGCAGGCGGCGCCGGACGACGCCCTCGATGCGCAGCACGCATTCCAGGCGAGCCTCGCTGGCCAGAGCGTGCGCCGCGGCGGCCCCGGGCGAGCGCTCCGGATCGAACACGACCTGGGTGAGCCCGTAGCGGTCGCGCAGATCAATGAAGATGAGCTTCCCGTAATCGCGGCGGTGGGCCACCCAGCCCGTAAGCGCCACCGTGCGATCGGCATCCGCGGCGGTCAGGCTCCCACACGAGGCTGTTCGGAGCGTGGTACCGAGCGGCGACCGGGAAGCGCTGGCGGGCGCGGCGCCGGACTTCACGGATGACTTGCGCGGACGCGTGCTCACGGGCGATCTCCTGGCTGCACTGGAGGAAGACAGTTCGTGTGGAGGAAGGCTGGCGTCAAGCTGGCAGCGTCACCTCGACGAGCTGGTCACCGCTCCAGGCGAACAGATGCGTACCATCGGGCGAGCTGGTGACAGTGCGCAGCGGAGCCCGCGACGTCGCATAGACGTACTGGTGGACGAGCAGCAGGTCCGTGCCGCTCACCGTGAAGCGTACCACGCGCGGCGTCGTCCCGTCGCCGATGAAGAGCCCGCCAGCGCGATCTGTGGCGAGACTGCTGGATCCGCCAAAGACAGTCACGGCGCCCGTTGGCGTCGCGGTGGGCGCTGGGGTCGGGCTCGGTACGCCGGAGGTTGCCGTGGCCGTCGCGGTGGAGGGGGTGCTAGTCGGCGCGCCGGGCGTGGCCGTAGTGGCCGGCGCGGTCGTCGGCGTCGCGGTCGTCGCTGGCACGATCGAGCCCGAGACGGGGGCAGGAGTCGGCGTCGGCGTGACCGGCGCAGGCGTCGCCGTGGGCGGGAATGTAGGTACTGGTGTCGCCCCACGATAGGCGCTGGGATCATCCGAGACCACTGGCTGCGCCAGGGCGATTGCCACGACACTCACGTGCCCACCGGCGTCCCAGGTTACCACGGTGCCATCCCGCAAAAGCGCGAAGGGACTGCCCGCCGCTGAGGCGACGAGCGCGGTGACGGTGGCCGGCGTAGCGATGGTCTGCGTCGGCTTCTTCAGGTCGCCACCACCGAAGTGCAAGATGGCGCTGCCCAATGAGGATGCCTGTTGGTAGACCACATAGAAATCGCCGCCCCGCGCCGCCAGCGCGACGGGGGTCCCAGGGGTGTCCGCGGGCAGCGCGACCTTGACCGCGGGAGGCGCGCTGGCGTCAACCGCCAGCACCGCCCAGGCGGTGCCTTGCTGGACAAGCGCGTAGAGCTGAGTCGCGTCGCTGGTGATCGCCTGGACGCCCGCGGGCACGAGCGGGGTGGCGCCACAGGTGGCGACCCCTGAGCCATAACTCATGGCGTAGAGCGCGCCTGATCTGGTCACGGCGTAGAGCGTCGGCGGCGTCGCTTCGCTGCCTCCAGTGGGGACGGCGCCCACCGCGGCGAGCGGGCCGGACGCTACGGTCTCCCCGCCGCACGAGACACTGTAGGGCGTCACCGCGGATGCCGGAAGCGCAGCAATGCGAAACTTGGTATTGTAACCGTCCAGCACCTTTTGCACGGCGGACGCGATCGTTCCGTCCAGCGCCTGCTGCACTTTGGCGCGTCCTGTGGCGTCCAACGCGAGGGTGGCGAGGTCGTGTCGGAGCTGTTGCTGCTGTGCAGCAAGATTGGCGAGCGCGCTATCGGGATTCTGGGACAATGCTGCGGCGGCGACCGATTGCGCGGTGGCCACGTCCCGCAGCGCCTGAGCGTTGGCCGTTCGCCCATCCGCATAGGGGCCGGCCAGCAGATCCCACGCCCCGAACGCGAGGAGGCACAGAGCCGCGACCGCGAGGAGGCGCAGTCCGACCACGGGCCACACGGCGCGTTTGGCTCGATCGCCTGCGATCGCGACGGATGCGGCGATGGCAGCTACGGGCTCATCCACAGGCGCTGCCGTGGTGGGGGCTCCTACGGACCGATCGAGGCGCAGAGGAACGGTTGCCTCCTCCGCGAGATTGCGGGTCTTGCGGGCCATCCCAACCGCGGGGAGGGGCACTGTGTCGGCCTCCACAGGCACCTCGAGCAGCCGCACCACCACGGCTGTGATGTTGTCGGGCCCGCCATTTGCGTTGGCCAGGTCGACGAGCTGCCGCACGCCCGACTCCGGATCCTGCTCTAGAATCACCCGTTGGATCTCGTCCGCGGCGACGTAACCATGCAGCCCATCGCTGCAGAGCAAGATATGGTCCCCGTCCTGTATGTCCTCGATGAACAGGTCAGCGCTGACATCTGGTTGAGTCCCCAGGCTGCGGGTGATCACATTGCGATGCGAATGCGTGCGCGCCTGTTCCTCCGTCAGGACCCCCGCGCGCACCTGTTCCGCCACCCACGAGTGATCACGCGTGACCTGGCGCATCACGCCGTGGCGCACGATGTAGCCCCGGCTATCGCCAATGTTGACGAAGTAGCCACGACCACCGACGAGCGCGACGGCGACGCAGGTGGTACCCATCCCAGTATGGGAGAGATGCTCGCGCGCATGCTGGAAAATGGCGGCATTCGCGGTGCGAATCGCGTGGGAGAGGGCGTCCACGACGTCTTCGTCGCCATGCTGAAAGTACTCGTCACGGATGGTGCGCACGCCAATGTCGCTGGCGATTTCGCCCGCGGCATGGCCGCCCATGCCATCGCAGACCACGAACAGCGCCCCACGGCGGGAGAAGAGCTGAGGGTCGGTGGGTACATAGTGGATTACGTTGTCCTGGTTGCGTTCACGCCGGCGGCCGACATCCGTGAGCTCGCCCACCGCCAGACGGAGTTGCTTGGTCAACGACGTCTCTCCTGCCTCCCACACGTGCAGTGCCCCCTGAGAGCACATCGCAGCCATTCTACACCTACTGGGCTGAAAACGCAACGTAACCTGGCGAGCGTGTGGCTCCGCGCCTTTGCCGCGCAGCGGTGATGTGAGCCCGTGGTCCGGCGCGTCACCCTACCCGATTTCCACTGACGAATGGGCCTGGACGTGGGCAACGGCGGCTGACGTGGCAGCGCGTCAATGGAGATGCCGAGCCGCATGCTGCCGGCGCTCCGCCGCGCAATCGGTCTCCCCATAGTCCGACGATACCGCCGCACATGCTATAGTAAACCTGCATACTGGCACGTGCCAAGCTCCTGTGCTACGACGTGTGGCAGGTCGCTGTGCTGGAGACCGAGGGGGATCGCTATGGGCCGGAGTACGGGCCGCGATGGGGTACTCGAGCCCGCCGCCTCCGCGACTGGCATGCAGGCGCACCGGTTCACGGGCTTCGCCGGGATTCTGCGCCAGGCGCCGTTTGCCATCAAGGCGATGCGCCCTACCCAATGGTCCAAGAACGCGCTGGTGTTGCTCGCCGTCGTGTTCGCGCGACGCCTGTTCGAGCCGCGCACTCTTGGGCGTACCCTGATCGCATTCGCCGCATTCTGCCTGGCCGCGAGCATGGTCTACATCATCAACGACCTTGCGGATCGCGCGCAGGATCGTCTCCATCCAATCAAGCGACTCCGCCCGCTGGCGTCCGGCGATCTTTCGGTGCCTGTCGCGCTGGCGACCGCAGCGCTGTGCGGGCTGGGCGCCGCGGGGCTCACCTATCTGATTGCGGCATGGGCGCTGGTGGGCGTGACGGATCCGTTCCTGACCTGGGGCGGAAGTCCCCTGCTCTTCGCGATGACGTTGACAGCTTACGTCCTCATCAACGTCGTGTACTCGCTGTGGCTGAAGCACGAAGTCTTGTGGGACGTGTTCATTATCGCGGCTGGCTTCGTCTTGCGCGCACTGGCGGGCGCGTTTGCGGCGCCGGTGCTCATCTCACCGTGGTTCTATCTGTGCGCCACGTTTCTGGCGCTGTTCCTGGCGNNCCCGCCGCAATCTCCGTGCATACACTGTCCAGTTGCTGGACCAGCTGCTCGTGGTGGTTGTCACCTGTACCCTCATCACGTACAGCCTCTACACGTTTCAAAGCGAGACCGCCAGCCAGGGCGCCCTGATGCTTACGATTCCATTCGTCATCTTCGGGGTCTTCCGCTATCTCTACCTGGTGTACGTGATGGGGGAAGGCGAGAGGCCCGACGAGCTGCTCTGGCGGGATCGCCAGGTGTTGGCCTCGGTGGTGCTGTGCGTCCTGGTCGTCTTCACCGTGCTCTATGTGTTGCCGCTGCTGCGGGGCCAGAGACACCTGCTGGGGCTGTGAGCGCAGCGGCCACCTGCGCCGCTATGCGGTGTGCGCCAGGGCGCGGTACACCAGCCTCTGAAAGTGGCGGAGCCCATTCTCCCGCGAGAGCATCAGCCTCCCCTGGTCGAAGTAGCCGGAGCGAAGGCCGCGCTGCACCGATGCGCAGAGCACCATATCCTCTTCTTGCACCTGATCGATGAAGCGCACGAAGTCCGCGGCTTCGGCGTCGCCGACCGCATCCACGAAGCAGTATTCGTATATGGCAAGTGTGCGGTGTGTGTCGATGGGGAGGATGAGATTGAGCGATACATTCCCCGGACCGGGATAGATGTTGATCATAAAGGTCGGCCAGAGAAATGCGTAAAATCCAGCCTCCACGCCGCCACTCACATCGTACAGACCACCTTTGCCCTCGCGGGCTGACCGCGTCACCGGGCCCGTCTGGGTAGAGAAGTAGTCATACTCGGTGACATGGTAATTATTCACGTCGATCAGATCCGAGAACGATGGATGGGCGACCGGGCAATGGTAGCATTCCAGATAATTATCGACGACCACCTTCCAGTTGGCAGCGATCTCGAAGTCGCGCCGCACACGGCGCTTGATCGCTCCCAGCTGCAGGCCGGTCGCCGCTACCATGTCTGGGAGACCACCGAGCACCTCCGCCAGCGGCCGCGCCGCGCGATCAGGATTGACGAAGATGAATGGTCCCCACGTGTCGGTGTGGACGGACACCAGAGGAAAGTCGTTGCGATCGAACGCGGTTTCGGCCTTCTCCCCAGGGGCCGCGCGCAGGGTGCCGTCGAGATTGTAGGTCCAGGCGTGGTAGTGGCACTGGAGCGTCTTGCGACTGCCACAGCCTTCCAGGACGAGCTGTGAGCCGCGGTGCCGGCAGACGTTGACGTACCCCCTGAGACGGCCCGATTCGTCCCGCACCACGACGATGGGAACGTCACCGGCGCGGCAGGTGATGAAGTCACCAGGCTGCGCCACTTGCTCGGTCAGTCCCACGTATTGCCAGGTACCACGCCGCCGGCAGCGTATGGCCTTGTTCAAGCGACGCCGCCAGCCGCGAATCGGCAAGGGAGTGGGCGAGACCCAGGCTCATCGTGGGATTCCTGCCTTCTCTTTTATGAATACTTCGCACATCGCAGGGAGATCGCTCCCTATGTGGCCATAGCTGGGCAAGAGACCGTGGCAGTTCCACCCACGCCGCGGGTCTCAGCGCCGCCGCGGCGTCACCACTACGCGGGCGCCACGCAGCCTACACCGTCGAGCTGCCTTCGGCAGAAGGAGCTACGTGGCTGCCCACCAGGGCGTGGCGGCGATAGGTCTGTACCACCGCACGCACGAAAGGCGCCAGGCGCTTTTCCTCCAGCTTCGTGATGATATAGGCCGTTTCCGTTTCAGCGGTGAGCTCGGTGGGAGCGATCGCCGTCTCGGCAGCCTCGAGCTGGTCAAACGCGCCCCAGAGGTGATCGCCCGCCCAGAGGACGTAGCGCCCTTCCCAATTGCCCGAGGGGTCGTTACGCAGCGCCTCAATGGCCAGCTCGCCCCGCAGCCAGGGCGAGCGCGAGCCGTCGCGGGCATCGTTGGCGGACATGCCATAGTGCAGGAGCTGCGTCTCGCGGGCGGTACTCGAGAGCGGCAGGGGCGCGGGCGCGGGCGTGGCCGAGCGGCGATAGGAGTCGGCGACCAGTCGGCGATAACCGGGATGATGGCTGGGCAACAGATCGAGCAGGACGATCAACGCATGATGTCGTTCGCGAGGAAGCGCCTGTAAAGCGATCAACGCGTCACGATAGGTTTGCCACGGACCTTGACAGTCGCCGCCGGCTACCAGCAAGAACTGTTTCGGATGACGCTCGCTCCAGGCCGCGAACGTGGACTCCATAGTCCAATAGTTGCGAACGTATTCGGGCGTCGTATCGATATCGAACGGCCGCACGCTCCGCGCTTCCTTCCTTCCATGCGCCAGCAAGCCGCCTGGCGGACTGCGACGCGAACAATGACAATCTTTCCATGCCGTCCGTGGCATGCCCAGCGCTCCATGATGGCTCAGCGACGACGCGGTGGCGCTGGCTCGCGTCTGGCCTGCTGCAGGCCCCTCAACCGCATGTGCGAGCGCTGATGCTGATCGCGACACGACGGCCTGAGCGAAGGTGGGCCGCGCCAGGGTGAACGCGATGGGCGAGTCTGCATCACCTATATTGTATGCTACATTGTCCGCAGTAGCCAGCACGACTATTCGGAGCAAGGTGACACATTTACATCGCATCAGGCGCCACCAGCCGTGGCACCGTGCTGGTGGCCGCGTGGAGCGCTCCCCTGGGTGTCCTGCGCCCGGCAAGAAAGGCTCTTGATGACTGAGGAGTGTGGCGGCGCGTGGGCGCGCCCAGGCCATGTCTATCTCGGCCTCGACCTGGGGACCAGCAGCTTGAAAGCGCTCGCCGTGTCCAGCGCGGGGCACGTGCTCGGCGTCGAGAGCGCTGGCTATCCACTCCTGCAGCCTCGGCCAGGGTGGGCCGAACAAAACCCGGACGATTGGTGGGCGGCGGCGTGCGCGGCCCTGCGCCGACTGACCGCACGGCCCGAGATAGCGGACTGTGAGGTCGCGGCGGTCGGCCTGGCAGGCCAGATGCATGGCGCCACGCTGCTCGATGCGGATAGGCGTGCGCTGCGCTCGGCATTGATCTGGGCGGACAGCCGCGGCATCCCGGCGAGCAGCGAGCTCTTCGAGCATCTCTCCGCGACGCAGATCCTACGCATCACCGGCAGTCTGCCCCACAGCAGCTCCACGCTGGCCAAGCTCGTGTGGGTGCGCGAGCAGCAGCCGGAGCTCTGGGCGCGCGTCGCCCACATCCTGCTCGCGAAGGATGACCTGCGCCTCCGGCTTACCGGTGAGTGCGCCACGGACGCGAGCGACGCCTCGGGCACGTTGCTGTATGACATTCAGGCGCGTCGTTGGTCGCCTGCGATCCTCGATGCGCTCGGCCTGAAGCCGAATGTCTTGCCGCCGGTGCTGCAAGCCACCGATATCGGTGGACGGATTACTGCATCGGCGGTGCCTCCTACTGGCCTGCGGGTCGGCACGCCGGTCGCGATCGGCGGCGGCGACGCTGCCTGCGCGGCATTTGGCGTCAGGCTGGGAGAGCTGGTCACTGATGGGTGGGAAGCTGCGAGCGGTGACGTGCTCGTGTCTCTGGGCACGGCCGGACAGGTCTTCGCCCTGCTTGAAAATCCGGCGATCGATGCCACGGGCCGCGTTCACACGCTCTGTTACGTTACCCCAGAGCGCTGGCATCTGATGGGCGCCATCCTCTCCGCGGGCTACACGCTGGCCTGGCTGACCGAGATCACGGGGGAGGCCGACGTGTCGCGGCTGCTCGGCGCGGCCGCCCAGGCGCCGGCGGGCGCGGATGGCTTGCTGTGCGTGCCGTCGCTGCTCGGGGAACGCGGCGATCCTCCGGATCGGCCCTCGCGCGCGGCCTTCGTGGGGCTGACGGCGGCGCACTCGCGCGGCCAGCTCGCGCGGGCGGCGCTGGAGGGGGTCGCCTTGGCGCTGCGCGCACAGCTGGACGCCTTCCGCGCCCTCGGCGTTTCCGCAACGCGTGTGCTGCTCACGGGAAGACCGGCTGCCGATGGGCTCTGGCAGCGCGTGCTGGCGGATGTGCTCGCGCTACCGATCGCCGTTGCCGATGTGCCGTACAGCTCCGCGCTCGGTGCGGCACGGCTCGCCGCGCGCGCGGTGGGCGAGGACCTCCCGATGACACCCGTCGGCACAGCAGCAGACTTCACGCTGCCACACGAGCCGTCGGTAGCGGTCTACGATCGTGCGTACTCCGCATACTGTGCACTCGCCGACGCGCTACGTCCGGGGCACACCCTGGCTTCGACTTCCCTGAGCCGCGACACGCGCCCGCGCGGCATCGGTCCGTGAAGGGTCCCGCGATGTCGTGTCCCGCCACAGCATGCAGCTGCAGCACGGCCCCGGCTCAGTCGTCGGCGACGCCGTCCGTCGCGCTGCCCATGCGGCCGAGCGAGCGTACCGAGTCGAGCGCGCCCAGCACCCGCGCGATGTCGTTGGCGACCTCGCCGAGCAGATGTGGCAGCCAGTCTTCGGGATGTGGCTCGTCGTGGCTGCCATACGCATGGCGGGGCCCACGACCCTGCGCCGCGCGTCCGCCACGCCGATCGCTGCTGGTGCGGAAGCCGCTGACGCCATCGGGATCCCACAACGGCAGCTCCACGTGTTGCTGCAGAGTGAGCGCCTCGGCCTGCAAGCCGTTCTCGCCGGACACCAGCGCCACGTTGGGCTGAGTCTCGACCGCGCGACTGCTATGCTCCGAAGCGTTCAACTTGAGCGAGCGCATCACCGTCTGCAGCTGCGTGAGGCTTGACTCGTTCAGCGGCATATTCTGCAGCGGGAGCGTATACAGCAGCTCGAGCGCCAGGGGCGGCACCTCATCGGTGTGCAAGTGGGGGCACGACTCGTCAGGCTCGTGGAAAAACTCGCACACGCCCTCGGCGCCCTCACGGGAGAGGACGGTATCGAGCGGGCCCCAGTTGAAGGAGAGCGTGCAAGCGGCGTGGTTCTCAGAGTCTTCACACGGGCCCGCGTGGATCGTGCAGGTGAACTCGCGATCGAGCGTCTGGGTGTTGAGCCAGTGGTCAGGGTGCGCGGCAAGCGCGATCTCTTCGGCCGCGCCGCGAATCATCTCGCCAATTTCTTCGTAGGTAACCATGACCGTGCACTCCTCACTCGATCGCCTGGATGTCTCGGAGGCCGTCAGGTTGACCGGCAGCGCCCCCGCGACCGTCACGCTTGGCGCGCGCATGCTTTATCATACTAGTAATGGCGTGGTGTGTCAATTTAGCAGCCGATAGGCGATCCGAGCGCGCCCGCCCAGGGCGCCTCTCGGGAGAGGTGTGGGAATGCTGCTCGAGGACGATTTCGACGGCCCGGCTCTAGACGCGCATTGGTCCACGTTGTGTCCGAACGGTGGCACCCTCACCTGCGCGGATTCTGTGCTGCGTCTGGCGTTCGCCGGAGCGGCGCGGGGGCGCTACACCGACGCACAGATTGACGACTGCGGGCGCCTGGCACGACGCCAATACCCGTGGCGCCCGCCCCTCCAGCTCGCGGTCCGCGCGCGCGCCTCGCTGCGTCAGCATCCCCCGCTGCCGGCCGATGACGGAGAGCCGGGGGACACATTGCGGGGCACGGCCGGCTTCGGCTTCTGGAATTATCCGTTCTCGACACGCGGCACGCCCCTGGCCCTGCCGGAGGCCCTATGGTTCTTCTACGCCTCGCCGCCTGCGAACATGGCGCTGGTGCCAGGTGTGCCCGGCTGGGGCTGGAAGGCGCAGGTCGTTCACGCCCGCCGTTGGGGCGCGTTGGCCGCCGCCGCGCCAACCGCCGCGGCCATCGCCTGGGAACGCATGACGGGCCGCCGCGCGGCCGCCGCGCACTGGATGGAGCGACTGAGTGGCGCCGCCGAGATCCATCTTGCCGCGCCACTCACCACCTGGCACGAGTACGTGATCGAGTGGCGCACGGAGGTCGCACGCTGGTCGGTGGACGGCCACGAGGTGCTCACGGTGTCAGCGCCGCCGCCGGGTCCGCTAGGCTTCGTCGCCTGGATCGACAACCAGTACGCCATCGCCACTCCGCATGGCACGCTGCGCTTTGGCACGCTGGACGCCGGGCCGCAGTGGCTCGAATTGGCCCACGTGCGCATCAGTGCGCTGCCGCCCGCCTAGCCTCCCGCCGCGCCGGCATGCGCTGGGGAGCAAAGATTGCCGCGTGCGAAGACAGCTGACCGCATGCGACTGCGGGCGACCGGCGCCGTATTGCCCTTCGTGCGCCACCGGCCCAGGTTATGATCGGCCCGCCTCGGACGTTGAGATGGGTGAGGTGACGTGTAGGCGGGGGCGGTGAGCGCTGGAGCGACTGTGAGGCCTGGGATGGGGATGGCCGTCTCGACGGCGCGGCGCGCCTCGGCCATGTGGCGCCGCTGGACAGAGGCGATCCACCCGCATCGTCTGCCGCTCGCTGTAGTGCTCCTCGCGTGCGCGCTCGGCCAGCTGGCGGTTCTGACTCAGCGCCCTTTGGCGTGGCTCTCACAGGACTCTGGAGACTACATCCACGTCGCGGAGCGCATCCTCACTACGCATCAGGTCATCGACGCCTACCGCACGCCTGGCTATCCGCTACTGCTCGCTCTCATCTTCTCCCTCGCCGGCGGCGAGCGGTTCGATGCGGTGGCGCTGGTCCAGGCCGCGCTCATCGTGCTAGCCGCCGGCGAGCTCTACGTGCTGAGCTATCGCGTCTGCCGCCAACGCTGGCTCGCGGCGACCGTCGCGGCGGTCACGGGACTGAACGTCTTCGCGACGAGCTGGGAACGCGTCGTGATGACGGAGACGCTGGCCTATTGGCTCGTGGTCACGCTGTTCCTCGTGTTCGAGCGGTACCTGCGCAGCGCCCGCGCCCGCTACCTCATCGCGTTCGTGCTGCTCTCGGGTATGGCCATCATGACGCGGCCTATCTTCATCCTGCTGCCGGCGCTGCTCCTCCTGGTCCTCGGCGTCTGGGCGGCGCGCACACGGTCGCTCGTGCGCCACTGGAAGGCCCTGGCGCTCACTGGCGCGCTGATCTACGGCTTCGTGCTGGCCTATATGGGCGCGAACGGGCTCATCAACGGCTACTACGGCTTGAGCGACGCCACCAATATCCTGCTCTTCGGCAAGGTGCTGCGCTTCGATATGTATGCCCTCCCGCTCAGTGGCAGCGGCCAGCGCTACGCACAGCTGCAAGTCGAGATCGAGCGCCACGTGGCCGCAAGCGGTCTGCTGAACCGCGAGCCCTGGGGATTCGTGGCCGAGCATCCGACCTACGCGGGCGATCATCTCGCGGTCCTGGGCGCTTTCAGCCGGGCTGAGATCGCGCAGCACCCACTGTATTTCGCGGAGCAGAGCCTCACCGATGTGCGCCTTGGCTTCTATGCCGGTCCGGACCTCTACGCCCCCGCTCCCTATGCGCCGCTGTGGATCACGGCGCTCTACGCGCTCTACCGCTTCTATGCGCGTGTGTTTGGCTTCTTCCCGCTGCTGTTTCTGGCCGTGGGCGTGTGGGTGTGGCGCCGCCCCGAGCAGGTCGGCACGGTGGTGTGCTTCACGGCCCTGCTCGCCTATGCGGAGCTCACGCTGATCGCCACGGTCACGTCGTACGAAGGTTTCTGGCGGCTGCGCTTTCCCATCGAATGGGGCGTGACGCTCGTGGGCACGATCACGCTGGTCGCGGTCGTGCGCGGGCTGGCGCGCGCTCTGGCCCGCTGGCGTGGCCGCCCGGTAGCGCCGCTCGCGGCGGGCTCTGGTGGGGAGCGGTAGCGCCGGAATGCCTGCTTCCAGCCGCCTCACCGCGGCGCGTGGGGCCCATCGCGGTCGCCCGACCGCGCCGCCGTCAGGGCTTCGCCGACGTGCGAGCGCGCCAGCCGCGCTGGAGCAGGCTCATGGCGAGCCAGAGCGCGAAGGCGCTACTGCCGCCCAGCGCATCGCCCTTGAAGGCGTTGAAGTCGGTGAAGGTAGGCGCCTGCCCACGGAAGATGGCCTGAATGGTCTCCTGCACTAGAGCCGCCGCCGCCAGCCCAGGGAAATACCACTGCGGCTTGCTCCGCAACGGCGGGAGATAGCCGAGCACGAGCAGGCCAACGAGCAGGAAGAAGACCGTATGCCCCACAAAGTGGTCGTGCGCGTTGCGGAACACCATGCGAAAGGGCGCACCAAACGCCGGCCACACCTGGCTCAGCCAGTCGAACGGAAACCACAGAATCCCCAGCAGCGCCAGAACCGGCCAGCCATAGCGCAGCCCGGCGAGCGCCACCTGGCGCGGGGTACGCTGCGCGTTGACGTCAGTTATGGTCATCGGATCACGCTCTACAGACTGCTGCGCTCACGTAAGAGCAGTGTACCAACGCGTCATGCCACCACGACGCACTCAGGTGCGTCACGCGTGGCGGCCAGATGAGATCACCAGAGACTTCGAGCGCCCTGGCGCCGTATAGCGCCGCGCGGAAACTGGCGCGCGCGCGCTTCACGCCGCCCACTGAGCAGCACCGCCTCATCTTAGGGCGCTTCCTGCAAGCCATCGGGGCCGGGAATGTCAAGGCGCTCATCCAGCTCCTCTCGGCGGACGTCAAGATGTGGGCTGATGGCGGCGGCAAGATCCGCGGCGCCGCCACCCGTCCATTGTATGGACCCAGAGCCGTGGCGCAATTCGCCCTGGCCTCACTGCGTTACGTTCCAGGTCCGTACGACACCGAGGTCAGCGAGGTGAATGGCGAGCCAGCCATCATCCTGCGCGTGGACGGGAACCCGATTGTGGTCGTGTGCCTCACGCTGAACGAGGACGCGATCCACGAGATTCGGGTTATCGGCAACCCTGATAAGCTCACGCATCTTCGGCGCGGGCAGTGAGCATCCATCACCCGGGACGGCCGTGTTTGCGCGGAGCCTGGCGCGCTGGCGTACAGCGCTACGCCGTCCCTCACCTTCCACGCGACGGCAAATGTTGGATATACTACTGCGCATGACCTTATGAAGACGCCCGGCACTCGCACACAGGGGCGCCGCACAGCGAAAGAGCATGTCATGTATGCGCGTCTCGCGACTGGCTATTCCGTGCGCTCCCCGACGACCGACGACATCCCGTCCATCATTGCGGTGATGCGCGCACTCGACCTCGCCGAGACGGGCGAGCCCGACGTGTACGAGGCGAGCGATATCTTGGCCGATTGGGCCGATTTGGACCCCACCACGGACGTGTGGGTGGTATGCACGCCCGACGGCCTGCTCTGTGGCTATGCCACGCTCGCCACCGATGGCCCCTCGCGCCTCCTCGCGGACGGCTACGTCCATCCCGACCACACCGGGCATGCAATCGGCACGACGCTGCTCGCGCTGACAGAAGCGCGGGCGGAGGCGGTCGTCGCGGCGCTGCCGGAGGGAACTCGGCAGGTGCTGGTGAACAACATCATCGCCAGTAGCGATGCCGCGCGCGCGCTGCTCGAAGGGCGGGGGTACGTCCTCACGCGGGTCTATTTCCGCATGCACATCTCGCTCGACGCGCCGCCACCTCCGCCCGAGTGGCCCTCGGGTATCAGCGTGCGAGCGTGCGACGGCAGCCCGGAGGACATCAAGCGCGCGTACGAAACCGTCGAGGAGAGCTTTCGCGATCACTGGGCCCACACGCCACGCAGCTTCGAGGACTGGCAGGCCAGGATGGTCGGCGAGCGCTTCGATCCCTCCCTCTGGTTCCTAGCGCAGAGCGGCGACCAGATCGCGGGCGCCGCGCTGTGCCGCGTGCGCGAGCTGGGGAAGGGCTGGATCCGGCAAGTGGCGGTGCTGCGTCCCTGGCGCCAGCGAGGCATCGGGCGGGCGCTGCTGCAGCAGGCGTTCGGCGCCTTTTACGCGCGTGGCGTCATGCGCGTCGGGCTGGGCGTGGACGGACAAAGCTTGACTGGTGCGCAACGCCTCTACGAGCGCGCGGGGATGCAGGTCACGATGCGCATGGGACGATACGAGAAGGAGCTGCGGGCGGGCGCGGACTGCGCCGAGGACGCGTAGGCGACATCTTCCAGCGGACCTCCAGCATCATGGCGTGCGCCGTCTGCGGTGTTCCCCTTGCCAATACTCGCACATCACAGTTCGCTCCTCTTGCTGCTTAGTCGCTAGTTCGCCAACAGTATCGTGCTCACACTCAACAACAATCAAGAAGGAGCGAAGTCGCTCTCTGCCGCTCCGCTCCAGCCGTCACCCCACCAGTCCGCCTCAGTGCCCTACGCCGCTGTGACTTCCACGCCCCTGGCCGCCGTGTCGCCGCGGCCGGTCAACGCGGCCGGCAGGAGATCGCTCGCCAGTGAG
>WNFM01319639.1_pt4 | contig 21456 bp, 17 predicted proteins | sample 5400271 | NCBI WGS metagenome assembly WNFM01 (sample SAMN13153352, study PRJNA577476) | soil metagenome | isolation source: 60 cm saprolite on Douglas fir-dominated hillslope | place: USA:California | collected 2013-09-17
CGATCTCGAGGTCCGGAATGGCGTAGGGCGTCGTGCCGAGGATCTCACGGGCTTCGGCTACAGTGATGCCGGACCGCCGCCAATCGAGCACCCGTTCGTCCTGTGCATGCCGGATCAGGCCGCACCCTCCGGTGAGGGCCAACAGGGTCATCGTCGCGACGCGTCGTGTGACTGGCATCATAGAGCGCTCCGGTGGGGTGGTCCGGCATGATACCACTGCGTGCGGCGAGATGTTTCGGATGGCCGCTTGTTGCGCGCGTGCATCGCGCTTAGGGCCGGATCGGCTTCACCTGTTCGAGCAGCCGGTTGAGAGAGTCGGTCGAGAGTGGGCCCGCGATCTCGACGCGCACTCCTCCGATGTATCGCGCCAACCGCTCCGTCCCCGCGAACCGCGACGGCGCAGGCGCCGCCGCCCGCGGCGCGTCAGATCGATACGACTCCCGCGCGACAACGTCAGCCTCCATCCGCCGCTGGAAGATCTGAATCACGGTCCCTGAGTCCAGCGCCTGCTCCACGAGCACCACATCCCCGGTCGGGCTGCGACGGATGTTCCGCACCCCGAGTCCGGGAATCCCGACGGGGTCGGTACCGAGCAGGTCGCGCGCCGGTCCCGCGCGAATCACAGGCCACTGGGTCGCTAGCAAGCGGTCGCGCCCCCAGGCGACCTCTGCCCGGGCGTCGGTCGTTACGACGGCGGCGTTCGGCACGGGCGTCGGATTCGCGGGGCGCAGGGCGGGTTTGGGCTCGATCGTTACCACGCCGGACGCAGCGGCGATGTTATCGACGGATCGCGTCGCCGCCGCCGCGCTGTCGGCCTGCGCCTCCTCCCGCGCGGCGACCTGATTCGTCGTGCGCGGTGCGGTGCGTGGTCTGGCGAGCGCGCTGGTTGGGGCGCGGGTCGCGAATCGATTCTGGTGGGCCAGGCTGTCGCTGGCTGCTGGCGCCGCGGAGTCCTGCAGGCGCGCCTCGGCTAAAGGCGTCACCCGGCCGAGACTGGCGCCCCCTGCGTAATAGCCGAGACCCAACGCCAGCAGGACCGATGCCGCCCACGCGACGGGCATGCGCAGGCGCCACGCCAGCCGCGCCCGCCGCAGCTGATGCAGCGGCGGGACCGCACGCTCCGGGGGCTGAGCGAGGCCGAGCAGGCCGCTGGCCCGCTGGACCAGCGCCCGCTCCTCTTCGAGTCGGGTGCGACAGGCGGGGCACTCCGCGACATGCGCCTCGAGCCGTGCCCGCTCGACGGGCAGCAGCTCCCCGTCGAGATAGGCGTGTAGTGCGCCGTCATCCACGTGCGACATGTTGCCCCTCACTTCCTGCATCGTAGGCTTCTACTAACCGGCGGCGCGCTCGCGCCAGCGTGGTCCCGATGGCGCCACGCGCCAGGCCCGTCTGTCCGGCGATTTCGTCGTACGACATCCCGGCGTCCCACAGCAGCAGCGCCTCCCGGTCGCGCGGCGTCAGCTGATCGAGTGCTGTGCGCACGTGCTCGCGCCGCGTGTCGGCATCGATCTGATCTTCCGGCTCGGTGCGGAGGGCGTCCGGTTCGCCCTTCAAGAGTGTCAGATGCCGCCGTTCCCGCGCCGCCTTACGCGCGTCGTCCCGTGCCATGTTAGCCGCCACGACGAACAGCCACCCCCGTGCGTTCTCCGGTTTGTGGACCAGCGCCCGGGCGAACGCTTCCTGGGCGAGATCCTCCGCACGCTCGGCGTCCCATACCTTGCGGTATAGGAAGCGCACGAGCGAGCGGTAGGTGCTGCGGTAAACCTCTGCCAGGTCCTCGGGCATCTCGCCTCAGGAACGGAAGTCCCGCACCAGCGCGTCCAGCTCACCGGGCCGCCAGGCGGTCTTCCCGCCCGCTTCAATCTTGATGCTGGCGCGTCGCCCTGCTACCAGCACGGCCGGCTCGAGGGCCGCCGCTGGCCCAAGATCGGGCATCGCGTGCAGCAGCGCGAAGTACGCGTCGCTGTACGGAGCCACAGTCACTACGCGCAGCGAATCGCCATGGCCTAGATCAGTCCAGGTGCTGTCGCGCCAGATGAAGAGCCGGCCACCGACGCGCTGCGTCGGGTTTATACCGGAACGTGCGCGGAGCACCTCGTCCATCGAGACCGAATCGGCTCGGGCGGTCACCGTCACCGCGGATAGCGACGGGGCGTTGGCCAATCCCTGCTCCCTGGCCGACCGCGTCACCGCGTCGGCTCCCGCTTGATCGCGGGGTGCCGCCGCCGGTTCGGCGCGTAGGCGATCTTCGAATTGCCGGCGCACCACCATGTTGGGCTCCTGCACGAGATACGACGTGTACTCCGTGAGAATGCCATAGCGCAAGGCGAGCTGCTTCAACGCATCGAGCAGCTCTTTGGTCTGACCCCGGAGGCGGATCTCGCGCGACAGCGCTCCCGCCTTCCGGGCGGCCCACAATTGCTCGATGTAGCGCGCATCACCCTCGCGGTCTGTGAGCGTTGTCTGGAACGATTCATCACGCCCGTTGCGCCGTCCGCGCACGGAAACGGTGCGTTCGCCGCCAGCGCTCCCAGCGCCGCGATACCGCCCGAATACGACCATTTCGTCGCCGGCAAAGAGATCGGGAAGGCTGCCGGGCTGCAGATCGTACACCTCGACACCCGGTGAGGCCGAGAGCGCGAGGTCGGTGAGGACGGGGCTCGCGACCTTCGCGGCCAGCGCCCCGACGGCGCGCTCGATGTTCTCGCCCGGCCGAACGTATTCCGTGGTACCCCGCGCCCGTTCGGTCAGCCGGTCGAGCAAGTATGTGTTCACGTCGTCGCCGACGCCGAAGGCGAACACACGGAACCGGCCGCGCCCCTGCTCGGCCGCCTCGGCGATGCGCTCCGGGTCGCTCTCGCCCACGCTCGGCAGGCCGTCTGTGAGGAACACCACGACGCCCAGCGCTTCGGCATCGGGCGCATCGGCGAACGCCTCGGTCAGCGCACCGGCGATGTTCGTGCCGCCCTCGGCCTCGAGACTGCGGATCCAGGTGGCCGCGTCGCCGCGGTTTGTCGCGGTGGCATTGGTCCAGGCCGACGCGTAGCGGCGCACGCCACCCGAGAACGCCACGAGGCGGAAGCGGTCGCTGTCCCGCAACCCACCGATCAGCTGGGTCAGCGCCAGTTTCGCTTGTGCGATCTTTTCACCCGACATCGAGCCCGACACGTCGATGACGGCGACGAGGTCACGGCGCAGCGCTTGGGCTTCCGCCGCGGCGCCGGGGGCGAGGAGCAGCATGAAGTAGCCGTCTTCGCCGACGGGGTGCTGCGTGACGAGCGACAACCCCACCAGACCGCGCGCGAGCGGGAGCAGCAGCTCGAAGTCCCCGGCCGCGGCACCGTCGGCGAGTGTGACGTCGATCCGGTCGCCCGTCCGCACGGCCTGGATCTGGTGCGTCGGCGAGTACGGATCGCCGAAGCGTGAGGCACTGTCGACTTCCACGCGGAAGCTGCGCGGCGCGGTTTGGCGCCCGCGGTCACCGAGGTAGCGGAAACGCCAGGCCTCGCCGGCCCGGTCGAGCATCTGGGTGTACTTGAGGGTGATCTTACGGGTCTCGCCCGGATTGATGGGGAACACCCGCGCCCGGATGAGCCCCTGGCCGGCGAGCTCAATGAGCGCCGGATCTCGTTTCTGCCGCACGATGGCTTCGTAGATGGCGCGGGCCTGAACGGCGTCCATCGCCTCGCCGCGCAGCTCTTGATCCCCCTGCCACAGCGAGTAGCTCGAGAACACCGCTTCGCCGGGGAGGGGGAAGTGATACATCCCCTCATCTATTGTGGGTCCCACGTTGCGGAACCACTCCTCGACCGTCACGCGGGCGACGCGCCCGCTGACACTCACCTGGACGGCGCTACGAACGCGCTCGATCCGCCCAGTGGGCACGGGACGGATGGGGTCGATCCACCCCTGAGCGCCGACGGCTGGAGATGACGCAATGACGAGTGCGACGGCGAGCCCAACGGCGCGAAGTAGCGGCTGCATGCGTGGCATCCTGTGAGAGACGCCATGAGAGACGGCGAGCGGGGGGACTATTGCACAGAGCGGTCAGCCTTCAGCGATCAGCCGTCAGGTAACCACAAGCCCTGATTGCTGATGGCCAACGGCTGATGGCTGATGGCTGCTAGCGCACCGCGCACTGGTTGGGACCGGATTCCAGCAGGTTCGCATCCACGTCCGACACGTCGGCAAGACCGAGATTTGCCAGCTTGATGGTCCGATACGCTGACGGTGGCGGGGCTTGATGGTCGCCCACCCACTCAAGGAAGACGCCCTCGTCCTGGATCCGGGCGGCCGGATTGGTAGCAGCGATGACATCGAAGCGGGCGGCCACGGCGCGATCGGCACGGCGTTCCTCTTCACTCGCGTAGTGCGCGGGCAGCACCAAGAGCTCGCCCGGCCACTCGCGACGCACCCGCTCCAAGCTCTTCCATAAGAGCCTGGCCCACGCCTCGGCTGCACCGCCCAAGTCGGGCCGGCCCACCGAGCGGACGAACAGGAAGTCACCCGTCAGCGCGAGGCCGTCGTCGGCGATCAGCGCCACGCTGCCGAGGGTGTGGCCCGGCACGTGCACTACGCGCAGCGTCGCGCGCCCGAACGCGATGGTGTCGCCGTCGGACAGGCCTTGATGGGCGAAGCGTCCCGGCGTGGAATCATACGGCGAGATCGCGTCATCGTCGTGCACGAAGTACGGGACCTGCCAGCGCGCGGCCGCCGCGCGCGCCCCGCTCAGGTAGTCCGCATGCATGTGCGTGTCCACGACGGCGGCGGGCGTCGCAGCCAGCTCGGCGAGGAGCGCGTCGTAGCGGTCCAGGTGCCGGCCGGGATCGACGACGAGCGCATCGCCGTCACTCACGAGGATGTAACTCAGCGCGCCGTTACCCAGGCGGTCGATCTGCACGACGTGTGCCAGCGATGGCGTGGGTGCCAGGCCACGCGCGACGTAGACGGTCTCCCACGCCGCCATGCCTCCGATGACGGAAAACGCCTCGTAGCCACGCGCACGCAGAAACGCGGTCGACTGCTTGCTCGAGTTTCCGCGGTTGCAGATGACGGCGACCGGCCGCTCCGGATCGAGGTGCAGGCTGTCGAGGGAGGGCAACGCGAGGAGCTGGGAATTCGGCATCGCGCGAAAGTCGAGCGCTGCGCCGAGCGCCACGTGTCCCGCGGCGACCTTTTCGGCGCTGCGCACGTCGAGCACCTGCAAGGGCTCGCCGTGATCGAGCCGCTCGGCGAGCTCCTGCGGGGGGATTTGCGGCAGAGCAGGTGAGGAGTCCGGCATGGCGCTTATTTGAGCGGCAGCGTCGCCGCGAACATGATGGTGACCGTGTTCGCCGCAAACGGCGACCCGCTCCGCTCCTTGAACGTCGCGTACGCGATCTCGAGGCGGCCACCCACGTCCCCGGCCACGGGGAAGCGGGCGCCCCATGCGGCCGCGACACCCGACACGCCCACGGTGCTGGTGGTCGAATCCTTGACGACTTGCACGACTGGTCCCACCCCCGCGTACCAGTGGCGCGCGACGGCGACGTCCACCCGGGCCGCGAACGTCGCCGCAAAGCCCGTCGTCGCGTTGTCCTGACGACGATGCAGGTCGAACCCGGGCTCGAGCGCCAAGCGACGCCACACGGGGATCACCACAAACATCGTGGGTGGGGCGGGTATGCCTGCGGCTGCGGAGGTTCCGGGAGACGCGAACATGGTGACGTCGGCGGTGAGGCCCAGGCCGCTGAGGTGCGTGTGCGAATACCCGGCCGCGACGCCGATTTCCGGGACCCACACGCCCGTCGCGACCGGGGTGGTGGCCGCGCCGGCGGCGCGCGCCGAAATGCCGAGCAGCGCGCTGTACGTGTTGACCGGCTGCAGGTCGTTGCGGTACCCGCGCGCCGTCGCGAGGACCTGCGCCTCGACGCGGGCCACGAACCGGCGCGACAGCGACGCGCGGTACCCGGCCGCCACCGCCGCGCCCAACTGGGTGTCGTGCAGGCCTGCGGACTCGACGTAGAGCAATTGGCCACCGGCCGCGGCGAACAGGTGGGCGGTGATCGCGTAGTCCCAACGTAGGCCGAGGTCCGTACGCGTGGCACTCACAAAGAAGGGAGTGAAACCGGGAACGCCGAGCGAGATCTGGCTGAACCCGACGTTGGGCTCGAGCGCCAGCCGGTGCCAGACGGGGATGATCGCGAAGATGGAGCCATTGCCGACGCCCGGGAAATCGATGGCGTTCTTGTGATCGGCGACCGAAGTGCCCGCCGGTTTGGCGCGGATGAAGCCGCCACGCACGCCGATCTCCGGCCCCCATCGAGCCTGTGCCCCGGCCTCACCGCCCGTCAGCGTCGTGAACGCCAGCAGTGTCAACAACGGTCGCACGTCGTATCTCCACTCGTGAGTAGGTGCCGGAAGCTCATCAAATCGGCAGGAAATGCCAGGCCTTTCGGGCCTCCCGTTTTTCGGGGCGCCGTCTATATTGTGAACGAGTTCACAAGCCCACCAGCCAACGTATCCGGAGGTCATTCGCAATGCGCTTCACTCTGCTCACGACCGTTGTCGCGCTCGGCGCCCTCGCCTGTGGCGGCGAGAAGAAGGCCGACCAGACGCAGACGCCGGCCAGCCAGCCCGCTGCGACTCCCGCGCCAACGGGTCCTGTGGTCGAGGTCAAGATGACGGGCAACGGCAGCAACGTGGCCGCGTTCGACCCCAAGGTGCTCACGATCGCCCCGGGCACCACCGTCCGGTTCACCAATGTGTCGGGCGGTATGCACAACGTCGCGTTCTGGGGCGACTCGGTTCCGGCGGGCGGAGCGGCCGTGCTGACGGCGGCGATGACGAATACCATCGACAACCTGTCGGGCCCGTTCCTCATGCATCCCAACGACACCTACGAAATCTCCTTCGCCAACGCCCCGAAGGGCACGTACAAGGCGTACTGTGTCCCGCACGTGGCGTTGGGGATGCGGATCGCGATCACGGTGCAGTAAGCCGCCGCACGCGGCGATCGACACATACGGTCCCGAGAGCAATCCCGGGGCCGTTTGCGTTTGTGGGCAGACTTGCGCAGCGGCGGCCGAATACGACGTCGAGTACGAGCTCGCCACCGGCGGGATGGGAACAGTCTTCCGCGGGCGCGACACCGGACTCGACGGCTCGGTCCCGAGTGTAGCCGACGCGCGCGCCCTGCGAGAGAAATGCCCGCGGTAGTCGAATGCCGTCTCCTCGGCCCTGTCGAGCTCCGGGTTGCGGGGCGGCGCGCGCCCGCCAAGCTGATGTGGCGCAAGAACGTCGCGCTGCTCGTGTACCTGGCGCGCTCCCCAAAGCGCTCCCGCTCGCGCGATCACCTGGTCGGACTCCTGTGGCCCGATAAGCCGGAGGCGAAGGCCCGCCAGTCGCTCCGGGAGGCCCTAGGGGGGCTGCGTGCTGTCTTGGGCGCCGGCGCCTTGGCGACGCCGGGGAACCGCATCGAGCTCGCTCCCGGGGTCGTCGACCTCGACACCGACCGGTTCGAGACGCTGGTGGCGGCGGGTCACTGGGCGGCCGCGTGCGGCCTCGTCGACGGGGAGTTTCTCGACGGGTTCGTCGTGCGCGGCGCTCCGGAATTCGAGCAATGGCTTTCCGCCGAGCGCGTCGTGTGGGGCGCCCGGACCGTGGACGCGCTGACCAAGCAGGCGGAGGCCTCGCTCAACCGTGGGCACGCCGCTGAGGCCGCGGGGCTCACTGCCCGGGCGCTGGCACTCGATCCCACCGCGGAGCTTCCGGTTCGCGCCGCTATGCGCGCTCTCGAGATCGGCGGGGACCGAGCGGCGGCGCTCGCGGTTTATGAGGTCTTGGCGGCTCGGCTCGCGGCTGACGGGCTGGGGCCTCCCGCGGCCGAAACCAATGCGCTCGCAAGGCAGATCGCGGGTGGGCGGAGCCCACCGCCCGTGGGTTCGGCGCGTGATGGCGCCGAGTCACGCCGCGCGCCCCTGGTGGGACGGGAGACGGAGCTGGAGCGTCTCGGCGCTGCCTGGGGTGCCTGTTGGCGGAACGCGCAGGCGGCGGTGTTGGTCGTCAGCGGTGATGCCGGCACCGGCAAGAGCCGCGTGGCCGATGAAGTGTTGGCGCGCGCGCGCCTCGATGGCGCCACAGCGGTCGTCGTCCGTGCGGTCGACGCCGACGCGGCGGAGCCGTGGAGCGGCGTGCTCGGCGTCGCACGCGGCGGGCTGCTCGACGTTCCTGGGGTCGCCGCTGCCCCGGCGGCGGCGCTGGCGGCGTTCGTCGCCCATATCCCCGAATGGGCCGAGCGCTTCAGTCCCGCCGTCCGGGCGGCGGAGGGTGTCGATTCCCCTGGGCTGGCGCTGCGCGCTGTGCTGCGCGCCGTCAGCGCCGAACACCCGGTGGTGGTGTTGGTGGACGACGCGCACCGGCTCGACCGAGACTCGCTGCTCGCGCTCGCCGCCAGCGCGCGGGATCTCGCCACCGCTCCGTTCTGTCTGCTGCTGACGCGCGCGGAGCATGTGGGCCCCGTCGAGCTCGACGAGCTGCAATCGCGGCTGACCCGCGACGTGAACGGCGTGGTCGTGCACCTCCAGCCGCTGTCGGTTGACGCCCTCCGGCTCTTGGTGCGCTGGGCGCTGCCCGACTACGGGGGGGAGGACGTGGAGCGCGTTACGCGCCGCGTCGCGTCCGACTCGGCCGGTCTTCCTCTGCTCGCCGTCGAGCTGCTACATGCGGTCGCGTTGGGACTGGATCTCGAGCGGACCAAGGGTGTCTGGCCCCGGCCGCTGCGGACGCTCGACGAGACGCTGCCGAGCGACCTTCCCGAGGCGGCCGTCGGCGCGATTCGCGTCGGGGTTCGACGCCTGTCAGCCGCGGCGCAGCTGGTGCTGAAGGCGGTCGCCGTGGTTGGTGGGGCGGGGGGGAAGCGCGTGGCGACGGCGGTCCTCGCGCGTGCGACGGAGCTGCCGGATGCCGCCCTCGCCGCCGCGCTCGACCAGCTGGAGTCGGAACACTGGCTCGCCGCAGACGCGCGCGGATACGCGTTCGTGGCGCGCATCGTGCGGGGCGTGGTGGATCGGGACCTCGTCAAGTCCGCGCAACGGCAACGCCTCCTTGACCTTTCAGCGGGGATGCCGTAGCAAGGGTGTCCTATGGCGCAGACGTGGGACTTGGTCGTGGTCGGCACGGGGTTCGGCGGCAGCATGGCGGCGCTCGCGGCGGTGCGCGCCGGCCTGCGCGTGTTGCTGATCGAGCGCGGCCGCTGGGTGGACCGGGACGACTCGGCGTGGGATGCCCGGAGTATTCTGATCGACCGGAAGTACCGCAGCGCGTCACCCTTCGAAACGCCCCGCGCGGGATTCGGGCGCACGCGATTCTTTCCGGATGAAGCCGTCGGGGGCAAGTCGGTGTTTTACGGCGGCGCCTCATTCCGGCTGCGGGAGGGTGACTTCGGGCTGCGGAGCCGCTACCCCGGGCTTTGCTCCGACCTCGTCGATTGGCCCATCGGGTACGCCGACCTCGCGCCCTTCTACGACCAAGCGGAGCGCCTGTTGGGGGTCGCCGGTGTGGCCGGACGGGACCCTAATGAGCCACCGCGGGCAGGACCATACGAGGCCGCGCCGCCGCCGTTCTCGGCGCCGGCCCGTCGCGTCGCGGCAGCGGCCGAGGCCATCGGACTGAAGCCGTTCCCGATTCCGCTCGCGATCAACTTCGCGTCAGTCGACGGACGGCGGCCCTGCGTCCAGTGCCTCACCTGCGATCTCTTCCCGTGCAAGATCGGGGCGAAGAACGATCTCTCGGTCACGGTGTTGCCGGCGGCGATCGCGGCTGGAGCGACCGTGCTGCACAGCACGGTGGCGCTGCGACTGCGCCGCGACGGCGCCCGGGTGTCGGAGATCGAGTGCGTCGACACGGTCAGCGGCGAGCGTTTTTCCGTGGCGTGCCGCGTCTGCGTCGTCAGCGCCGGCGCGATTCCCTCGGCGGCCCTGCTGCTGGCCTCCGGCCTCGGTGCGGTCGAGCCGAACGGCTCGTGGATCGGCCGCTGCCTCATGCGGCACTGCTCCGGCATCGTCATCGGTATTTTCGGGGCGCCCACTAACCCCGAGCGCGTGTTTCATAAACAGGTCGCGCTGACGGATTTCTATTTCGGGGCAGAGCGGGGTTCTCCGCGCGGACCCTGGGGCATGATCCAGGGTCTCCAGGTGCCGCCACCCGAGTACATCGCGTCCGAGGGCGGCTTCCCGATCGGCACGCTGGGTGCGAAGGCGGCGGACCGCCTCGTGTTCCTGTTGTGTATCGGGCAGGACCTGCCCGACCCCGAGAACTGTGTGGCAATCGATCCCGCCATGACCGACCAGTACGGCGCGCCGATTCCGCGCGTCTTCCACCGCTACTCGCGTCGCGACCGCCAAGCCCGCAGCGCGCTGTACAGAGAGGGGACCCGCGTCCTGCGGAAGGCCGGAGCGCTGATCCGCGTGCGCAAGCCGATCAACACGTTCTCGCACGCACTCGGCACGTGCCGGTTCGGGGAGGACCCGACGCGCGCGGCGCTCGACCCGTGGTGCCGGTTCTTCGGCGTGCCGAACCTGTTCGTGGTCGACGCGAGCTTCATGCCGAGCTCGGGGGGTGTGAACCCGAGTCTCACGATCGCCGCGAACGCGCTGCGCGTCGGGGAGCATGTGGTGGCGGAATGGGACCGGTTGGCATGAAGCCGGTGCGCCTGTGCTTACTCGGATGCGGCAGGGTCGCTCGCACGCACAGCCGGGTAGCGCGCTCGTTGGGCGGCATCGAGCTGCTCTACGCCAGTCGGTCGCTCGAGAAGGCCGAGGCGTACAACCGGCGCTACGGCGGCATCGGTGCGTTCGGCGGTTACGAGGAGGCCTGCGCCGACCCACGGGTCGATGCCGTCTTCGTCTGCACGCCGCAGGCGTTCCACGTTGAACATGCCCGCCTGGCCGCGCGCCACGGCAAGGCGGTCCTGATCGAGAAGCCGGTCGCACGCACCCTGGCGGAGCTAGCCGAAATCGAAGCGGCCGTTCGCGCCGCGGGAACGATCGCGATGGTCGCCGAAAACTATCACTTCAAGCCGGCAGTGCGCGTGCTGCGCCAACACATCGAGCGCGGAGACGTGGGGCAGGTCCTGTTCGTCGAGCTGAACCGCGCCGGGCGTCAGCGCCCGACCGGTTGGCGCGCCGATCCGGTCCTGATGGGCGGCGGGGCATTGCTCGAGGGCGGCGTCCATTGGGTAAATTACCTGTGCCGGTTGGGGGGTGCGGTGCGCGACGTGTGCGCCGCCCGGCCCGAGGTCGATCGAGCCCTCGTCGCGCCTTTCGAAGATGGTCTTGAGGTGTTGGTCCACTTCACGAACGGCGCGGTCGGCAAGCTGCTGCACGCGTGGAGTGTGACGAATCGGCTCGCCGGCCTTGGGCTCTCGAAGATTTACGGCACCGAGGGGAACATCACCTTCGAGAGCAATGGTCTGTTCGCGCTCGTCACGGGACGGCGCACCCGGCTGCGTTTCCCGGGCGTCCGCGATCTGATGGGCTACCGAGCGATGCTGCGCCACTTCATCGAGTGCGTGCGCGAGCGGCGCGAGCCTGAGGTGTCCCTCGGCGCGGCGCGCCACGACCTGGCGGTGGTGGTGGCGGCATATCGTTCGCTCGAGTCTCGGCGGTTCGAACCCTTATCGATGGAGCACTGAATGCAAGCCGGTCACGTCCCGCTCGCTCTCGCCATCGCCACCTACGACTGGAGCCCCGAGATGGGGGTGTTCTGTCTTGGCATGCATTTCCTGCCCAACGCCGACTCGCTCGTCGTGAAGGCGGGGTTCGCCAAGCCCGAGTTCCATTGCACGGTGACGCACAGCATTCTCTTCGCCCTGGTGGTGAGCGGCATCGTGGCGTTGTTCTCGCCGCACTACGCGATCTTCGCCCTCATCGCGATCCTCGCACATTACGCGGCCGATATCGGGAGCACCGTGGGGTTGCCGCTGCTCTGGCCCTTCTCGAAGAAAAAATTCACACTTGCCTTCTTCAAGGACACGGGATACTGGGGCTGGCAGATGCTGATCGGGTACTACCGCCAGCCGATGGCGTGGGTGCTCGAGGGCGCCGTGCTGGCGTTCTTCGTCTACCGGCTGTACGTCGTGTCCGCCTAACCCGGGGTGCTTCGGGGCCTGGGTCGGGCGCTCGTCAAGAAACACGGCACGCCGCAGTGGGACGCGGTCATCCGCGCCACGGGCGTCCTGGGCCTGCTCGCCATTTATCCGACGCTGCGGTGGCCCTGGTGATGAACGGTCCCCTCTCACCCCTGTTCCCGGTGTTCTTCGAACCGGTGATGTTCGTGGCGGCGCGGGTGTACCCGCCCTTCATCGTGGGGCTCGTCGCGACGTTGGGCGCGTGTTACATGGAGTACCTCAACTACTATCTCCACGGGTACGCCATTTTCCACCCCAAACTCGACCGCGTCCGCTCGTCCTTCTGGGTCCGGAAGAGCGTCGAGCTGTTCGAGCTGAGCCCCTTCTGGGCGATCGTGCTCATGGCGTTCACGCCGTTGCCCTACTGGCCGGCGCGGATTCTCGGGCCCCTGACGCGCTACCCCATCGAACGCTACATCCTCGCGACCTTCGTGGGCCGGTTGCCAGAGTGGTGGCTGTATGCGGCGTTTGGCCGGTGGCTGCCCATCTCGACGCCCGTGCTCATCGTCGGGACTCTGGTGTTTACCGTGCTCTTTCTTCTCTTTGTCGCATTCCAGCGGCATCGCGCCACCCGCCAGGAGCCGACCTGACGCAGGAGGGGAACCAGCCGCGCAGGCATCTTGTTTGCTCCCATGAACCCCTTGAAATAGGTACTTGTGACTCGACGCGCCCTCATAGTCCTCGGTGCCGCTGCCGTGGTGGTGGCCTCCTACGTAGCGTCCGCTACCGCCCGCAGCTCCGTGACGCCCTCGTCCGCCCGTCCCCTCGCGGTGGAACTGAGTTCCCTACCCACCGCCCACGTGACCGCCGACGCCGCCAGAGGCGAGTTGGTGATCGAGCTGCCGCCCGTGGATCTGCCCGCCGGCGCCGGGCATCACAGCACCGATCAGCCTCCCGTATCGCTGGCGGAGCTCCCTGTCGGGGGCGCGATCTACGGCTTCCGGACCGAGCTGGTGGACGAAGCGGGACACCGGCTCCCGGCGCAGCTGGTCCACCACTTCAACGTGCTCGACCCGTTGCACCGCGAGCTGTTCCTCCCGATCGGCCAGCGCATAGCCGGGGCCGGCAAGGAGACGGGCGCGGTTCGCCTGCCGAAGCTGCTGTTCGGCGCCCCGTTCACCCGGGGCGAGCGGGTCGTCGCCAGCGCGATGTTGCACAATCCGACGAACGTGACCTACCGCGGCGTCCGGACGCGGCTGGTGCTGCTCTACGTCCCCGAGCGGCGTCCCTGGCCGCTGTTTCGGGCCTTTCCCTGGCAGCTCGACGTGGCGTTCCCGGTCGGCGACAAGTCGTTCGACCTGCCTCCCGGCCGCAGCGAGCGGGCATATGAAGGGCGCCCCGCGATCGCGGGCGACATCGTCGCCATCGGCGGTCACCTGCACGACTACGGCGTGAGCATCGAGCTGTCCGACGCGACCACGGGCGAGCTGATCTGGCGGGCGGAGCCGGTGCGGGACCCAGTGCGAGGGGCGTTCGTGATGCCGATCGGAAAGTTGTACGGGCTGACCCACATTGGCGCTCACATCGTGCCGGACGGGGACGTGCCCTGGCCGACGATCAACCCGAACGAATCACTGTATCAGGAGGATCTGCGTCATTTCCTGCGGCTGCACGGCATCTGGCTCGAAGCGAAGAAGCCCGGCGGCGCCATGCCGCAAGGAATGATGCACATGCACGACTAGGCGCCCCCGCCCGGCTCCACGCCGAAGTGCGCCACGGGAACGGGGCGCGGCTCGTCGGTCTCGCCCGCCTGCATGACGCCGAGCATCACCGCCGCCACAACGAGGCCGGCGAGTGCATCCACCGCATAATGGAACTGGCCGTAGACCACGGCGAGGATCAGTCCCGCCGTGAACGGCAACAGCACCCACCCCAGCGCCCGCCAATACCGCAGGGCCATCCCCGTGGCGACGACAGAGGCCGCCACGTGGGACGACGGGAACGCCGCCCCCCAGGAGTCACCACGGTCGAGCAGCCATTGCGCAAAGCGCGCCGGCCCGACGTTGGTAGCCGCATTGTGCGCCGCGTCGAAGGCGTAGCGCGGCCCGGCGACTGGAAAGAAGAGGAACACGACGTAGCACAGATAGAACGTGACCATCACCGCGAAGATGGTACGCCGCGCGGCCTCGCGGCGGCCCACCAGCCAGAGACCGAGCGGCGACGCGTAGAGAATCGGGAAGTACGCCAGATAGCAGGAGTGCAGGATCCACGAGAGGGTCGTGTTCGGCTCCTCGCGGATCCACCGGTAGGCGACCTGTGATCCGAACACCCAGGCCTCGAAGCGCTGGATGCCGAGATCGTTTTGGAATCCCGCGTCGAGCGTGAGCACGCCGATCTCGGCGTACAGCGCGGCCAGCAGGAACATCGGATACCACTCGCCCAGAAAGCGGCCCGTCGCGCTGCCGGCTCGAGCCCGTGGCGCGGCCAGGACGAGCACCACGAGCAGCGCATGCGCGACAAACAGCCACTGCCACCCGGGAATCGGATCGCCTTGGAACGACAGCGCCAACGCGACGCTCGCGAGGCCGACATACGCGAGCGTCGCGATGTCGATCCCGGTGAAGCGCCGCGCCTCCGTTCCCTGAGTCACAGCCATCCCACCTCCCGGTACCAAGCCGCCGTGCGGGCGAGGCCCGGCTCGAGGTCGATCTCGGCTCGCCAGCCGGTGTCCCGCGTCAGGGCATCGCCCCGGCACGTCCACGCGGGAGCGAGGTATTCATTCGCCTTGTCCGTCGAGAGAAATGTCGCACGCCCCGCCAGATGCGCGAGTGAGCCGATGGTCCACAGCAGGCCGCGTGCCACAAGGGCGGGGAGGGGGATGATCCGGGGGGGAGGCGTGCCCAGCGCCCGGGCGCAACCGAGCAGCAGGCCGCGGCTGGTCGTCGTGGCCGAGTGGGTCGCGAAGTAGACGCGGCCCTGGGCCGCGGGGCTCGTGCCCGCGACGACCAGCGCGCGCGCCAGGTCCGCCGCGTGAATCACGGACAACTCCTGGGAGCCGTCACCGAACACGGGCGCGACGCGCCCTCGGGCCAGCTGGAAGATCTTCAGGGTGCCGCGATCCCATTCCCCGTACACGACCGGGGGCCGCACGATCGTCCAGGGGAAGGGCATGGCCCGGACAAGGATCTCGGCCGCGAGCTTCGAGCGCCCGTAGTCGGTCACCGGAGCGGGATGCCGCGTCTCGTCGATCGGGAGCCCTGAGGTCGTCGGCCCCGCGGCGGCGAGCGAGGAGACGAGGACGAATCGCGTGACGCCGTGCTCCTGCGCGGCCTCCAGCACATTCGCCGTCCCGTCCCGGTTCGTGGCCATGAATTGGGCCGCGTCCTTGGCGACGATCTTCCCCGCCACGTGGAACACCAGTTCGGCGCCCTTGCATCCGTCGAGCAACGCTGCGGTATCGTCCAGATCGCCGCGCACCACGCGCACGTCGCGCCAGCGTAGCCGCTCCGCCAGCTCGGGTCTGCGGACGAGACAGGTGACGCGGTCACCTCGTTCCTGGAGCGCGCGCACGAGATGGGCGCCGACGAAGCCGGTGCCGCCCGTCACGAAGACGTTCACAGCGCTTTGTCGTAAACGCGGTAGGTCTTGTAGACGCGGAACCCGAGCGCCAATGCGGCGTTGTTCATCGGCGCATTGTCCTCGAGGATCCAGCCGCCCTCGCCCCAGTTGTAGCCCTTTTTGACGCCGTGGGTCCAGATCCAGTCGTACATCAGGCCGTCGATCCCGCGGCCGCGGTACTCGGGGATGACGCCGAGCAACAGCACCCGGGCGCGGTTCGTCTTGCCCGCGTACCAGAGGACCTTGAGGATCCCGGGGAACAGGCGGCCCGAGGGATTGTGCTTGAGCGCCACGTTGAGATCGGGGAGCGCGACACCGAAGCCCACGACGCCGTCCGCGCGCTCCGCGAAGACCACGAGGTCGGGAACGACGATCGGCTTCAGCTGTTTCGCCAGATGGTCGATCTCCGCCTCCGTCAGGGGAACGAACCCCCAGTTCTTCTCCCACGCCTTGTTGTAGAGCGCCTTCACCAGCTCCACTTCCTGCGAGAAGCGCTTCATGTTCAGCGGCCGCAGGGTGATGCCGGCGCGTTCGGCGACGCGCTTCGCGATACGGACCAGCCGCTCCGGGGGACCGTCGCCGCTGCCCTCGTAGGCGAGGAGATCCTTCGCCTTCACGAACCCGTAGCGCTCGTGCAGCGCCACGTAATACCGCGGGTTGTGCGGCATCATCAGGGTAGGCGGCGTGTCGAATCCATCCACCAGGAGCCCGCATTCGTCGTTGACGGAGGGGCTCATCGGGCCTCGCATGGTGTCGAAGCCCCGACCGCGCAGCCACGCGGCGGCGGCGTCCCAGAGGGCGTTCGCCACGGACTGATCGTCGATGGATTCGAAGAACCCGTAGAACCCGACCTGGTCATGCCAGGTCTGGTTATGGGCGTCGTTGTGGATGGCGGCGATGCGCCCCACGGTCCGGCCGCCCACGCGCGCGAGGAAGTACTGGGCGGTGGCGTGCTGGAAAAAGGGGTTCTTCCCGGGGGAGAGCAGCGTGCGGACGTCCATCCGCAGTTGCGGCACCCAGAGCGGGTCGCCGCGGTAGTGCTCGTACGGGAAGGCGATGAAGCGTTCGAGATCGCGCCCGCTGGAGACGGGCGCGATCTCCACCGTGCTCAGATGACCCCCAACGCTTTCCCGAGTCGCGCGAACGCATCGAGCGCGAGGTCGATCTGCTCCGGCGTGTGGGTCGCCATCAGGCTGGTGCGCAGCCGGCACTGCGACGGCGGCACCGCAGGCGGCACGACGGGGTTCGTGAACACGCCGGCGTCGAACAACTGGCGCCAGAAGAGGAAGGTCTTGTCGAGCGGCCCGATGAGGACCGGGACAATCGGCGTCTCGGTCGGACCGATATCGAAGCCCTGCGCGCGGAGGCCGTCCTGGAAGCGGCGGGCGTTCTCCCACAGCCGCTCGCGGCGTTCAGGCTCCCGCTGCATCACGTGCAAGGCCGCCAGCACGCCGGCGGTGTTCGCGGGCGGCAGGGCGGCGGTGAAGATCAGGGGGCGCGAGTGGTGCTTCAGGAAGTGGATCACGCTCTCGGTGCCCGCCGCGAAGCCGCCGATCGATGCCAACGACTTCGAGAAGGTGCCGACGATGATGTCCACTTCGTCCACGAGGTCAAAGTGCGCCGCGGTCCCGTCGCCCTTGGGGCCGAGCACGCCCACGGAATGCGCGTCGTCGATCGCCAGCGCCGCGCCGTACTTCTGCGCGATCTTCAGGAGGCCCGGGATGTCGGCGATGTCCCCTTCCATCGAGTAGATGCCGTCCACGATAATCATCGTGCCGGTACCCTCGGGGACCTTCTGCAGTTTCCGCTCGAGCCCGGCCAGGTCGCCGTGATTGAAGCGCACGGTCTCGCCGTGCGACATCTTCGCGCCGTCCACGATCGAGGCGTGGTCGAGTTTGTCGAGGAAGACGACGTCGCCCCGGCCAACCAAGCCCGAGATCAGCCCCAGGTTGGCCTGGTAGCCCGTCGAGAACACGAGGCAGGCTTCCTTCCCGAAGTACTCCGCCAGCTCGGCCTCGAGCTGCTCGTGTAGGTCCAGGGTGCCGTTCGGGAACCGGCTGCCGGTGCACCCCGAGCCGTAGCGCTCCAGGGCGTTCTTGGCCGCCAGCAGCACCTCCGGATGATGCGTGAGCCCCAGGTAGTTATTGGAGCCCATCATGATCCGTTCCTGGCCCTCGATGACGACGACGGTGTCTTCGGACTGGGAGATCGGCTTGAAATACGGGTACAGCCCGGCGGCCTGGATCTCGCGCGCCCGGGTGAAATTCTTGCACTTGTCGAACAGCGCGATATGCTGCAGGGTCTCGGTCCGCACGCAGCCTCGAAGTCTATGTGGTTAGCGGTGCTACAGCTTACCCCGGCGGCCCGAAAATGGCAAGGGTAACGTACCTTTCAGCAATGGGCCAACCCTCGCTGCCGCGGGTGATGACGCTCCGCGATGTCGTCCTGTTCAATATCACGGCCATCGTAGGCGTGCGCTGGCTGACGACCGCGGCGAGCCAGTTCGGCCTCGGCAGTCTCGTCCTCTGGGTCGTCGCGATGGTGATCTTCTTTGTCCCCTCCGCCATCGTGGTGCGCGAGCTCACCGACTTGGAGCCCGGCACGGGCGGCATCTATTGGTGGGTGGGCCGGGCGTTCGGCGCGCGACAGGGCTTCGTGGCAAGTTGGGGCTACTGGGTCAACAATCTTTTTTACTTCCCATCGTTGCTCGTCAGCACGGCGGCGATCGCCGCCTATGCGGGGGGCCCTCGCTTCGTGCGGCTCGGCGACGACGCGACGTTCATCGGCGGCGTGTCGTTGGCGGGACTGTGGATCGCGGTGGGCCTCAATCTCGTTGGACTGCGGGTCGGGAAGTGGCTGCAGAATGTGGGCGCGTACGGCACGTGGATACCGCTCGCGATCTTCATCGTGCTCGCCGCCTGGTCGCTCGTCCTCCACGGCAGTGCCACCCCGCTGCGCGCCGCCGACCTCCTGCCGCACAACTTCGACTTCCAGTCTATCAACCTGTTCGGGACGATGATCTTCGCGTTCGGCGGGCTGGAGCTGGCGTCGACGCTGGGCGGAGAGATCCACGATCCTGCCGGGACGGTGCGGCGCGGGGTGGCTCTCTCGGGGTTCGCAATCGTCGCCATGTATGTGCTCGGCACGGCGGCGATCCTCGTGGCGCTGCCGGCGGCGACGGTGAGCATTACGAACGGGATGCCGCAAGCGACGGCCGCGCTGGTCGAGCGGATCGGCTGGGCGCCACTGGCACCGCTCGCCGCGCTCGTCGCGCTGATGCTCGTCCTGGGAAACCTGGGCGGCGTGGGGGCGTGGCTCGCCGGCTCGGCCCGGCTCCCCTACGCGGCCGGCGTGGACCGGGCGCTCCCCGAGGCCTTTTCGCGCGTCCACCCGCGTTGGCAGACGCCCTACCTCTCGCTCCTGGCGCAAGGCGTACTCGCGACGGTGTTCGTCATCGCGAGTCTGTTCGGCACGACCGTGAAGAATGCATACCTGGTGCTCACCCAGACCACGCTGATCCTCTTCTTCATTCCTTATATCTACATGTTTGTGGTCGGGTATCGCGTCCGTGGCGTTCGCGATCGTGTTGGGGTTCGTGCCCCCCGCCGGTGAGGATGCCCTGTTGTACGAAGCCAAGGTCGTGGGCGGGGTGGTAGTGTTCATGGGACTCGGGTGGTGGCTCGCCGGACGGGGTGTGAGACAACGCACAGCCTCCGGGGTAGGCAGTCCCTAACCTAGATTGTTGGTTGCGCTCCTTGGAGGCCATTCCGTGAGACCATCCGCCGTCCTGATCGCGGGGCTCGCCGCCCTGCCGCTGTTGGCCGTCCCCCGATCCGTTGCCGCGCAGAGCGGCTTCCATCCCCGCTGGGAGATCCCCGGGTTCGATTTTCGCAAGAACGGAGCCTGGCGCGTGCGGGCCCAGCGGGTCGCGCAGCTGCGACACCAGTTGCTCGGCCAGCGCAAGATGGCGGCGCTGAATGGAGCGACGCCGGCCGGCGGGCCGGCCCCGTCGGACGCCTCGGTGACAGGGACGATGCTCGTCCCGACGCTGTTTTTCGGATACAGCAACACTGACGCGCAGTTCATGCGCGACACATCTCAGTACGCGTCGACGCTCTTCGGCGCGTCTCCGCCGGGCGGCAACCCCTACACGCTGCGCACGTTCTACGAGCAGATGTCCCGCGATTCGTTCCACATGAGCGGGAGGATGATCGGGTGGGTCGTGCTCGACAGTAACGAGGTCACGTACACGGGAACGCCCGGGACGTGTACCGGCAACCCGTACAACACCACCAACTGCAACGGCATTTTCAGTGTCGCCGCGACCAAGCGGATGCAGGACGGATTCCGGCAGGCGCTGGCGCGCATCGATACGGGCGCTTCGGGCATCAACTTCGCGCAGTTCGACAACGACGGGCCCGACTTGATCCCCAACTCGGGCGATGACGACGGGTACGTGGACATGATCATGTTCGCGCATCCGACCAAGGACGGGGCGTGCGGCGGCTTCGCGGGCCCCAACCCCAGCAGCCCCCCGTCGACCAACAACCACATCTGGTCGCACCGCTTCGTGTTGGTGAATGCCACGTCCACCAACTACCAGGACTACGTGACAAACGATCCAGCGTTCGGCGGCGGCTTCATCAAGATCAGCGATTACTTCGCGACGACCGCGCTGGGCGGGGCCTCGGCGTGCGACTCGACACAGATCATGCCCATCGGGACGGCGGCGCACGAGTTCGGTCACGCCCTGGGCCTCCCCGATCTGTACGACCTTTCGCTTGTGACCGAAGGCATCGGCGAATGGGGCCTGATGGGGTCGGGGAACTTCACGAGCCCGCGCAGCCCCTCGCGCATGGAAGCGTGGTCGCTGAATGAGCTGGGCTGGGTGTCCCTGCGGCTTCTCACCAGCGCCGGCACGTACCACCTCGGCGCGGCTCCCGTGTCGGATACGGCGTTCTATGTCACCGTGCAGGGGAATAACCCCCGCTCCGAGTACTTCTTGCTCGAGAACCGCCAAGCGGCCCAGGCGGACACGGCGCTCATCCGGATACACTGTGCCCGTTCCGGGCAGCCGCCCAACTGTCCGGGCGGCATGCTCGTCTGGCACGCCGACTCGCTCCAGATGGCGTCCAATGGATTCCATGCCGGCAACGCCGTCAATGTGGGTCCCATTCACGGGCTGGCGGTCGAAGAAGCCGACGGGCTGGGCCAGCTATTGTGTGGCGCCAACGGCTGCAACCGCGGCGATGCAGGAGATTACTACCCGGGCACGAGCGGCACCACCACGTTCTCGTTCAACACGATCCCCGCCGCCACGAAGAACTGGGACGGCAGCTTCATCGGCTTCGCCATCGACTCGATCCGCCAGATCGTGACCGGCGGCGAGATGGCTTTCCGCTTGCGCTTCGGCGGGCTGACGGTGGTGCAGGCGAGCGACACCAACGCCGTGATCTCCGTCGACGCGGTGAACTACAACGTGTTTCGGAACCTGTTGGACAGCGGCTCCACGCACTCGGTGAGCGTCGCGAGCTCACAACTCTCCGGCGACGGCCGCACTCAGTGGCAGTGGTCGTCGTGGTCCGACGGCCTGGGCCAGACGCACAACATCACCGGGACCTTCGCGGGCAGCACGGTGACCGCGATTCTGAACCGCGACTTCAAGCTCGTCTTCAGCGCGAGCGCCGGCGGGACGGTTTCGTCCAATCCGGTCGTCAACCCCGCGGGTACGT
>WNFM01015911.1_pt2 | contig 21454 bp, 21 predicted proteins | sample 5400271 | NCBI WGS metagenome assembly WNFM01 (sample SAMN13153352, study PRJNA577476) | soil metagenome | isolation source: 60 cm saprolite on Douglas fir-dominated hillslope | place: USA:California | collected 2013-09-17
TGGCCGGGGCGGGACGCTGGGATGGCCGGGGCGGCGGGTTCGCGGGGCTGGCGAGCCGACGCGGGCGTTGCGTTCTGGAATGTCACCTGATCCGCCCTCCCGGGTCAGTGGCGGAGCCGGGCGGCGAGCTCGGGCAGGCAGATGCCGCAGGGCAGGGTGGCGGTGAACGCGGCGGCCTGGCTGCGGTACAGCCGCTGCAGCCGGATCTTGGATGACTCGGCCGAGGCCTCGGTGTCGGCGGTGGCGCGAGACAGCTGGGCGGGGTCGGTGACGGTGACCGTGACGTACAGGCCGAGCAGGCTCACCCCGGCGCCGCGGGCTTCCTCGTCGGCGGCCTGGCGGGCGCGGGCGTGATCGTGGGAGTCGCGCGCAGTCGAATCGCGGCGGGTGCGGCGGGAGTACTCGCGGCGGAAGTCAGCGGCCCGGACCTCGCTATCGAGCGCGGCGGCCGCGGCGGAAGCGGGCAGCGGCCGGTACTGCAGGCTGACCCGCTTGGGCCATGGCCCGGGAGACAGTAGGCGGGCCAGCACGTCGGCCCGGACGTTCTGCCGGGGCGCCTCCCGCCAGGCATAGCTGACCGACACGCCGCTGTCGTGCCGGTAACGGTCCCAGGTTTCCTCCGCGCCGGCCGGCCCGGCGCTGGCCCAGTTCAGCTGCTCTTCCAGCGCCGGGCTGACGCCCGACGCCAACAGCCGGCTGATCTCGCCCCGGATCGCGGGGTCGAACGCGGTCCGGACGATGCCCGCAATGTCGGCGGCGCGGGCGCGGCGCAGCACGGTGACCCCGCACGAGGCGAGGGCAGATTCCAGGCCGGCCAGGGTCTGCCCGGTCTCGGTGATCGCCTCGGTGAGATTCCTGGGCGCGGCCGGGGACGCGGCGGGGTCGAAGGTGATGCTCACCCGGGTGTCGACGTCGGCCGCTGCGGCGGGCGCGGCGGCCACCAGCTGGTCCATGATCGATATGGCGGGCCGCGGCGCCGAGGTATCGATCGCGGCGGCGACCTGGTCAGTGAGCGTCGAGCCGGGATCGGGCGCGGTGTCGACCGTGACGGTCACCCAGCGGACGGTCGGCAGGTAGCCGAGGGACGCCAGCCAGGCGCCCCAGTTCGCGACCCACCCGTCGGCGTCGCCGGGGTCAGCCAGCCACGTCGAGGTCGGAACGACCCGTAGCGTGGCGGTCAGGTAGCCGGCGCGCCGGTCGCGGACCAGGCCGTACCGGCCGCCGTAGCCGTCCTCGGCCGACAGCAGCTCGGTCGCGGCCAGCGTTCCGGGCAGCTGCAGCACCCCGGTGTGGCGGAGGACGACCTCCGCGCGGTAGCTGGTGTGCCCGGCTCGCGTGCCGTGGTGCCAGCGCAGCCGCTGCCGGGCGAGCCGGCCCAGCGGTGTCCCGCCGACCCGGATCACTCCCGCCGCCCCCGCGAGTACCACGGGCGGACCTATATATAGGAGGGCTTTGAGCGAGAACGCGGCGAGCAGCAGCAGCGCGGCAAAGCAGCCGAGCAGGACAAGGGTGCCGACGGTGCCCAGCCCCAGCAGCCCGACGCTGCGGGTGCGGCGCCAGCCGCCGTAGCTGCGGACCTGGTCATGGTCGGGTGTCATGGGGAGTCCTCCGGATCCATCGCGCCTTCTGCGCGCCGGGCGGCGGCTGCGGCCTGACCGGCTGCGGCGGCAGCGGCGCCGATCGGCCCGGCGGCGGCCGTCGCGCCTGCTGCCGCTCCGCTCGCCGTCCCGGCCGTCCCGGCGGCTGCTGCTCCGGTCGGGGCAGCAGCTCCGCTGGCCGGGGCTGTAGTTGCCGTGCTGGCCGTAGCGCCGGTAGCGGGCGGGCCGCTGCTGCCTGGCGCGCCGGGCTGGCCGGGCGGCTGGCCCGGAGGGCTGTCCGGCGCTCCAGGCCGACCACCGCCGGGCGGGGAGTCCAGCCGGGTACTCAGATAGGCGGCCTGGTCCTGCGCGGGCCCGCCCGCGCCGCCCCCAGGTGACCGCATCGTGCCAACCGCGACTGCGCCGACCGCGGCGGCCCCGAGCAGCTGGCCGCCGCCCCCGGATCCCGCGACCGTGCCGGTGGTCCAGGTGAAGAACTTCATCAAGGCAGGCAGCGCGATCACCGACAGCAGCAGCATGACGAAGCCCATCAGCACCGTCCGCGGGTCCCGGCCAGAGCCGATCATGGTGAACGCGACCGCGTACACCGCCGCCGCGGCGGGCTTGTAGAAGATCAGCGCGAGCATCCAGGAGGTGATCTTGCGGATCCAGGGCCGGGTCACCGGCGCGATCGACCCGGCCGCCGCCAGCGGCAGCACCCCGGCCAGGATCACCAGGGCGGCCTGGCGGAACAGCATCAGCACTGCCTGCACCAGAGCCAAGACGATCGCGATCGTGCCGAAGATCAGGACCACCGCCGGCGCCGCGCTGTTGCCCAGGACCAGCAAGCCGGCCAGCCGCTGGCCGAACTGCCCGCCGGAAGAGACCTGCAGTACCCACGCCGACCAGGCATCCCCGGCCTTGATCAGCAGCGCCGGGACTACCGTGCCTACGGTCGTCGCGGCGGCCAGCGTGAGCAGGCCGCCGGTCACATCCAGCAGCGGGTTCGCCCGCCGCGCGATCGCCATCCGGACGCCGGCCGCGATCATCCCGGCGACCGCGACGGCGGCGGTCACCGGGAGCAGCCAGGCCTGGATCGCGGTGATCGCGGGCTCAGAGGCCAGGTTCGGGGAGGGGATGGTGACCCACCAGGCGGCCGTGTTCTGCACGGCCCAGCGGACCCCGCCGCTGATCGCGTCCGCGAGGCCGGACAGGACATCCCCGGCGGCCGAGGCCGTGGCCGACGCGATCACGTGGGATACCACGGCGCAGGCGGGCTCGATCAGGGTGTCGCACATGGGCCGTCACCTTTCGCCAGGGAAGATCGTGTAGCCGGTCAGGGAGGAAATAGCGGTGGCCGAGTTGGCCCAGTCGCCGCCGGGCGGGGCCACCACCCGCCAGTCCCCCCGCTGCCAGATGACCTGGATCCGGGTGCTGGCCAGCACGGTGGTGCCGCCATCGCCGGCTCCGGCGGTGACGATGTCGACGGTCGCCTCGGCCGGGGTGTAGGCCACGAACCGGTAGCCGGCCTCGGCCGCGTCGCCACGCCCGGTCGGCTGACCTGGGCGGACGTGGGCTACGGCGCGGAGCTGGGCGTAGGCGATGGATTGAGCTCGCAGCAGCGCCGTGGCTTCGGGGCCGGTGACCTGGCGGGTGATCGTGGGCCCGAAGATCGCCGTTCCCCATTGGGCGGCGGTGCGGACCCCGATGTTGATCGCCGCCAGCAGCGCGCCGCGGGGGGTGTCGGCGAACCCGGACGCCAGCCCGCCTCGGGTGTCGCGCGGCCCGGCGGTGGACGACACGGGCAGAGCGATGCCGTGGAAGCCAGTCCAGCTCAGGTCCTGCCCGGCGGCGGCCAGCGCCATTCCGGCCGCGCTGGCGGGTGCCCTGTGGGCTGCCGGGGTGTCCGCGTGCGCGCTCGGGGCAGTCGGTGCAGGCGCTGGCCGGGTGCGGGCAGGCCGGGCGTGGCTGCGGGCCAGGACGGCGGCAGCGATGATGAGGATGACAAGTGTGATGGCCAGCCGCCTGCGCCGGCGGGCTCGACAGGCGCAGCACCAGCACCACGGTGATCGGGTGAGCATCGCGCGGGGCCTTACACGAAGACGCCGACGATGCCCGATGACAGGGCAATCAGCGTCAGGCCGGCCAGCACCCAGGGGATCCCGGTGGCGCCGTCGGCGGCCAGGCTGGAGCGGTTGCGGCGGCCGATCGCCATCATCGCGCCGCAGCCGATCAGGCCGAACACGCCAGCGACCAGCGCGCCCCACTTCCACCAGGCCAGCAGCGTGTTCATGTCGCCCGACAGGCCCGGGGGCGCCACCGGGGCCGGGTTAGGAACCCCGGCCGCCAGGCCAGGGACGTTCCAGATCGCTGCGTGGCGGGCAGCGGCCAGGCCGCCGCCAGCCGTCAGCGCGTGGATGAGCATTGGCATCGTGTGAGTCCTCCTTGGTGGTGTCAGCGGATGTGCGGGGAGCCGCCGGTGGCGACGCGGATCTGGTCCAGGGCGCGCAGCGCCCGGCGCGGCAGCGCCACCGTGGCAGGGTCGTCGGCCAATCGCAGCCCGGGCACGAACGGGATCCGGACCACCGCGCCGACCTGTGGCTCGAGCAGCCGGAACCGGGTGGTTGCGGCGGGCGGCTCGGGCCAGCCGTCGCTGGTGATCGCGAGGACGGCGACGCGGCCGCCTGCTCTGGTGACGGCGGCGACGGCCGCAGTCGCCGCGCGCGCGGACCAGGCCGTGGGTCGGCAGGTGATGATCAGCGGCCGTCCGGCCGTTACTGGCGCCGGGTAGCGGGGGTGAGCGGCGGGCCACACCGGTCCCATGTCCCAGGCGGGCTGCAGCCAGGTCGCCAGGGTTGTGGCGCCAGCGCCGCCATGTGCACCCCAGACCACCAGCTCGGCCCGCTGCCAGGCCTTCGACAGCAACCACGCGGGCCCGTCGGGGTCGGGCTCGTCGGGCGGCGGCTGCGGTTCGCCGATGCGCATCGGGTTCTCCGTTCTGGGATGACTGTCCGCGGGCGGGTGCAGGTGATCGGAGATGGTCAGGCCGACCGGGCCGTGACGCTGGCGGCGGGAACCTCGGCGGTGACGCCGAGCAGCTCCAGCAGGCCCGGGGTGGGGATGCGGTAGGTGTCGCCGATGCGGATCACCCGGCACGGGAACTGGTCGCGGCGGGCGAGCTCGTAGGCCTTGGTGCGGCCCAGGCCCAGGGCCGCGGCAGCGGTCATCAGGTCGACCGTGGCGGTGGTGCGCAGCTGGGTGATGGTGACAGGCGTCATAGTCTCCGGTCCTCCCTGTTGGGCGGGTTGTTCAGCTCGCGGGTAGGTCGGCGGGGCGGGTGGCGACGACGACTCCGGCCAGGTCGAGCGGGTCGACCTGGACGTCCTGGCCGGTCTGCGGGGCCTGGATGACCTGGCCGCCGCCGAGGTACATCACGACGTGGCCGGGATCAGCCGGGGTGCCGTCGGAGCCGGCGGAGAACAGCAGGTCGCCGGGCTGGATCTGGGGCAGCGGGATGACGGGGCCGTCTTGCTGCCACTGGTAGGTGGTGCGGGCGATGTGGATGCCGGCCGCGGCGTAGGCGGTAGGGCTTGCCGAGCTGGTCCAGCGCGAACACGATCGCGGCCGCCGCCGCGCCGCCGGGCGCGACGGCGGTGTAGCGGGCCGCCCACGCCAGCACGCTGGAGACGTAAGCCTGGGAGTGGTTGTAGGCGAAGACCGCTCGGCTGATCCCGGCCGCTGTAGCGGAGGCGGCGCCATTCGTGCACAGCATCGCCGCGGCGGTGTAGATCGCGTCAGCTGGGTCATAGACGCTCAGCGCGCTGGACGGATCGGCGTCGACCGCGTACGCGGCGAACGTGGCCGGCTCGAACTGCATCGGGCCCTCGGCCCCGGCGAAGTTCGCGCCCGAATGAACGCCGGGCGCATCGGAGCGGCCGTGGTCGCTTTCGACCTTCCCGATCCCCGCCAGCACCCCCCACGGCAGGCCCGGGCAGGTCTGCGCCGCGCCCAGGTACCAGACCAGATAGGCCGGCGGGATGTCCGACACTGCTATCGCCGACGGGCAGCCGGCCACGCCGGTGCTCGCTGCGCTGGGTACGGCTCCCGCGCTGACAAGGAACAGCAGTGCGATCGGCAAGGCCACCACGACGGCGACGCCAGTGGCGAGCCACTTGAACACGGGCAGCTCCCTGAGTCAGATTCCGGGGGAAGCCACCAGGCGCTGTACTCACCCGGTGCGCAGCCCATGCAAACGGCACCGGGCACCAGCAGAAAGATGCCAAAACCCGCCATTGGCGACTTGCTGTCATCACGCCAAAGCCACCGTTCAGCGCTGGGCGGACTGGGCGTGACGAAAAGGGGCGCAAGCTGCTACAACGTGGCAGCGGGGAGCGTGGTCAGGCCACGGCCGGGCACATGGCCAGTAGTCGTCGGCTGATCAGAAGAACTCACACCGGCTGTGCCTAGGACGCCGCCTCGCTTTACCAGGGCTCGACGCAGCCCCGAATCTGGACGAGCCGATCGGGACCGCTATTGATGGCGGCGGGAACCCCTAACTTGTCGCCTAACTGCGGCTAGCAAATTTCCACAGTCATGACGGACACGTACAGTGACGAAGCGAGAGGCAGTCGGAACGTGAGCGCGCGCATATCGCCGAATAGGAATGCCTACTGGAGCAGCAGGTATATGCGACCCCATGCGCGCAGAATGCCCGTTCGGCGCGGAGTCACCAGCGGCTTGCCTTGCCGTAACGGGGTTTCCATACCGCTCGGTACAGCAAGTCGAGGGGGCTAGCAGCCCGCCGGGGCGGGCCAACGGCGCGGGTCGGCCAGGGCACGCCGGGCACGCCAGGCGGAAGTGACGCAAGCTTAGTGCGGGTGCAGGAGGACGAGGTATTTCAGCGCCACCATGACTAGCCCGAGTGCCGTGGCGACGCGATCCTGGTGGCATCCGAGCTGGCCGCCACGCGGTCATCCACAGCAGGTCCGGCCGGGCGGGCGGCCGGTTCGTCGTCCAGGCCGCGGTGCGCCCGGCGAATGCGTATGTGTCGAGGTCGAGGATCAAGGCGTTGTCTGGACCGGCCATCACCCCGGGATGCCGGCCCCATGGCCTGGACATCGTCCAGGCCATCGCGGGTGGGGGCAACTGGGGCATCGACGGCGATGCCGCGCTCGGCCGTGTGGCATGGGCGCAGCTTGGCTGGCCCGGCCGCTGAACGCCGCGGCTCCCGGCTGCCGGGATGCCCGGCTGCCGCCCCGGAGACCTGATGGCCTGTACGGGGGTTGCCGGGTCGGCCTAGCCTGGTCAGCAGGGGATTGTCTTGGGGGATTCCGGCTGAAGGGGGCGCGGGGTCGATGGCCGCCTACCTGCCGTTGCGAGAACGCGTCCCGGTGCTGAGGGGCCGGGGCAGCGAATGCGGCGCGCTTGACCAGCTGATCGAGGCTGTGCGGGCGGGTGCGAGCCGGGTGCTCGTGGTGCGCGGTGAGTCCGGGGTGGGCAAGACCGCGCTGCTGGACTACCTGGCCGGGCACGCGTCGGGGTGCCGGGTGGTGCGCGCCGCCGGCGTGCAGACGGAGATGGAGTTCGCGTTCGCCGGGCTGCACCAGCTGTGCGCGCCGATGCTGGATCACCTCGGCCGGCCCCCGGTGCCGCAGCGCGAGGCGCTGCGGACCGCGTTCGGCATCAGCGCGGGTCCGGCGCCAAACCGTTTCTTCATCGGCCTGGCCGTGCTGGGCCTGCTGTCGGCGGTGGCCGGCGAGCGGCCGCTGGTGTGCGTGGTGGATGACGAGCAGTGGCTGGATCGCGCGTCCGCGCAGGTCCTCGGGTTCGTCTCCCGCCGGCTGGCGGCCGAGCCCGTGGGCCTGGTCTTCGCGGCTCGCGATCCGGGTGACGAGCTGGCCGGGCTGCCGCAGCTGACTGTGCAGGGCCTGGAGGAGCGCGACGCGGGGGGCGCTGCTGGATTCTGTGCTCACCGGCCCGGTGGACGCGCGGGTGCGCGACCGGATCATCGCTGAGACGCGGGGTAATCCGCTGGCGCTGCTGGAGCTGCCGTGGGGGCTGACGCCAGACCAGCTGGCAGGCGGGTTCGGGCTGCCGGGTGAGATGCCGCTGTCGGGGCGGATGGAGGACAGCTTCCGCAGACAGCTCGGCGCCCTGCCGGCGCAGACCCGGTGGCTGCTGCTGCTGGCGGCGGCCGATCCGTCCGGTGACCCGCTGCTTGTCTGGCGCGCCGCGGAGCAGCTCGCCATCCCGGCTCAGGCAGCAACGCCCGCCGTGGAGGCCAGGCTGGTTGAGTTCGCCGCGCGGGTGCGGTTCCGGCATCCGCTGGCGCGTTCGGCAGCCTACCGGTCGGCGTCATTGCAGGACAGGCAGCAGGTACACGGCGCGCTGGCGGAGGCCACCGATGCGGAGCTGGACCCGGACCGGCGTGCCTGGCACCGGGCGCAGGCCGCCCCCGGGCCGGATGAACAGGTCGCCGCGGAGCTGGAACGCTCGGCGGGCCGGGCCCAGCGCCGCGGCGGCCTCGCCGCCGCGGCGGCGTTCCTGGAGCGTGCGGCACTGCTGACATCCGACCCGGCCCGCCGGGCGCAGCGGATGCTCGCCGCGGCGCAGGTCAAGCACGATGAGGGTGCCCTCGATGCGGCATTGGGGCTGCTGGTCGCTGCCGGGGCCGGCCCGCCCGACGCGCTTCGCGCCGCAGAGGTGGAGCACCTGCGCGGGCAGATCGCCTTTAACCAGCAACGCGGCACCACCGCGCCACCGCTCCTGCTCGGCGCGGCCCGGCTGCTCGGCCCGCTCAACGCCAGCCTGGCCCGCGAGGCGCACCTGGAAGCACTCATCGCCGCGATGTGGGCAGCGACCTGGGCAGCCCCGGCGTGCGGCAGGCGGCCCAGGCCGCGCTCGGCGCGCCGCCCGCTCCGGACCCGCCGGGCGCGGCCGACGTCTTTCTCGACGCGTTCGCGCTGCGTTTCACCCGGGGATACGCAGCCGCCGTGCCTGCGCTCACCCGGGCGCTCGAGCTGCTTCGCGAACTGGACTCCAGCCCCGGCGAATGCCTCGACAAAGCCTGCCGCTGGCTGTGGATTGGCGGCGTCCGATGCGCCAGAGCCCTCATCGCCGTGGAGTTGTGGGACTTCGAGTCCTGGCATGCCCTCGCCGCCCGGGGGGTCCAGGTCGCTCGCGACACGGGTGCTTTCGTGGACTTGCAGTTCGCGCTCAACCTCCTGGCCAAAGCCCACCTTCTGGCCGGCGAGTTTGCCGCGGCGGCCGAAATGCTCGACGAAGACCAGCTGATCGCAGACGCCACCGGCAACCCCCCGGTCGCGCACACCAGGTTGGCTCTGGCGGCCTGGCGGGGCCAGGAGCGGGAGGCGACCGCGCTGATCGAGGCCAGCGTAGAGTCGGCAACCGCGCGCGGCGTGGGCACGCTGGTCGACTTCGCGGACTGGACCACCGCGGTGCTGTACAACGGCCTGGGCCGGCACGAGGCCGCGTGCCAGGCCGCCCGGCGGGCATTCGAGCACGACCCGCTGGGGGTCGGGCCCTTTATCGTCCCCGAGCTGGCCGAGGCCGCATCCAGGACCGGTGACCAGGCACTCGTCGCGGCCGCGCTGGACTGGCTCTCCGAACGCACCCGGGTGACCCCCACCCAGTGGGCCCTGGGGATCCAGGCCCGCCTCCAGGCCCTGCTCAGCGACGGTCAGTCCGCTGAGCGGCTGTACCGTGAGTCCATCGACCGCCTCGGTCGCACTCGCCTCCGTACGGAACTGGCCCGCGCGCACCTGCTCTACGGGGAGTGGCTGCGCCGGGAGAACCGCCGCGTGGACGCGCGCGAGCAGCTGCGCGCCGCCTACCAGATGCTCGACGCGATGGGAGCCGGAGGGTTCGCCGAGCGCGCCTGCCGCGAGCTGCTGGCCACCGGCGAGACCGTCCGCAAGCGCGCCCCGCAGCCCGGTCCGCTCGCCGGGCAGGACGGCAACGCGCTGACCACGCAGGAGGCCCAGGTCGCGCGGCTGGCCTGCGAGGGACTGTCCAACCCGGAGATCAGCACCCGGCTGTTCATCAGCCCGCGCACGGTCCAGTACCACATGCGCAAGGTCTTCACCAAGCTCGGCATCAGCTCCCGCGGCCAGCTCCACCGCGTCCTGCCCGGCGACCCGGACACCATCCGGCCACGCTGAACCAGCCCGCACCCGGCCATCGCCGTCAAGCCTTGCAGCGCTGTCAGAAACCGCCGCTGCCGATGGCCGGCGGCCCTGACCGCAGCCCGCGTGAGCTAATCGGGCAGAGCGCTGGCGGCAGGCCCGTAAGATGTGCGGATGGGCGTGCGGGGTTTGGTGTGGCGGCCGCCGCCGGGGTGGCCGGAACCGCCGCCGGGCTGGGTGCCGCCCCCCGGGTGGAAGGCCCCGCCGGAGTGGCCGCCTGCCCCGCCCGACTGGGATTACTGGGTGCCCGCCCACGCGTCGGCCGCGCCGCGGCCCGCGGCGCCGCAGCAACCGGCGCCGCGGCAACCGGTGGACCGGGTTGCGGAGCAGTCCCGGCGGCGGCTGGTCCTGGAGACCTGGTTCGTCCAGCCGGGCTCACCCTGGCAGTTCAACATCAATGGCCGTCCGTGATCCGCGATCTCGGCCTTCGTATGGATGTGCGATTAGGGCACGCGGCGGCCTACGCTGATTATCCAGATCTGCGCGGGGCGGGGCTATGCCTTCACGCTCGAGTCGGCGTGCAGATCGGCGGCTCGGCGAGCGTTCTCCGCGGGACCTCCCTGTCACTCACCGTAATGCTGTCGATCGGCGTAGCCCGATGCCGATCTCGGATCGGTCCAGCGGTGAACGATCTGCTGGAGGTCGCAGCCGGCCGTCGGCCGATGTGCTTGTCGATCTTGCCCCGCGGCCGCCAGGCGGCTACAACATGCCTGCCTGACGCGCCATATGCGGCAAAAGCGGATGTTCACCCCAAGCGCGGCGATGCATACACATACAGCCCGCCCGACTGTCCGCCGAGCCGTAACCGGGAACTGCTACGCAGCCAACGACGCGAAGAGCTCTTGATAATCGCGTGCAGTCCCGCCGTTATGCCCGCGAGCCGCTGTCTGCCAAGGCGCTGTGTGCCCCGCGCCGAACAGGTCGATCTGCGGACGGATGTCCCAGCGACAGGATCGGCTGGCTTCACTGACGAGCCGGTCGACGACGCCACCCTCGCCCGGTGCCTCCGAGCCGCAACGTGGGCGCCATCTGGCGCGAACGCACAGGAATGGCGTTTCGTCATCCTTCGGTCGCCGGAGCTGCGCGCCGTCGTCGCGAGGGCGGCGGCGCAGGCCCTGAAGGTGATCGAACCTGTTTACGGGTTCACACGTCCCGCCGATCACGACGACAGCCGCCGTGCGCGAACCAATCGCGCGATGTACGAACGCCACGATCGCACGGGTGAGTTTACGTCCGTGCTGTTCACGCAGAAGCGCTTTCCCCGCGGCGTCAGAGCTTCTGCTCGGGGGTTCGATCTTCCCGGCCATGCAGAACTTCCTGCGGGCAGCCCGCGTCCTGGGATGGGGGCGTGTCTCACGAGCTGGGCGTGGTACGGAGGCGAGCCGCCGCTTCGTGAGGCCGCCGGCGTGCCCGGCGACTGGATGCTCGCCGGGCACATCGTGGTGGGCTGGCCCCGGGGGAACCATGGACCCATCCGCCGTCGCCCCATCTCCGAGGTAACGTTCCTCGACCGTTGGGGCGAGCAAGCGGACCACGCCGTCGGTCATGGCCCGGGACCGTCCATGACCGCCCGCGCTCAGCGCGCGGGCGACAGCTGAGACGCGAGGCTGAGCACGCTCACGGTCTCGGTGCCTTCCTTCTTCAGGCGGGCCGAGGATCGGTACCCCAGGTCGACGTCGGCGGCCTGGGCGCGGAGCGCGCCGACGGTCGCCTGCTCCCTGCGCACGTGCGTGAAGGCGTCGAACGAGAAGATCCGCAGGGCGTTCTCGTGCGTGATCTTCGCCACCTCGTGCTCGGGCACGCCGTCGAGGTAGGCGCCGACCGTCTCCGGTGCGGCGGGCCATGTGGAGTCCGAATGCGGGTAGTCGCACTCCCAGGTGATCATGTCGAGGTTGAGCTTGTCCCTGCTGGCGATGCCGAAGGCGTCGTCGATGAAGCAGGTCACGATCCGCTCGCAGAACACCTCGCTGGGCAGCTTGTCGCCGAAATCCTGGTGGGTCCAGGCCCGGTGCATCTTGTAGACGCGGTCGACCCGCTCCAGGAAGTAGGGGATCCAGCCGATGCCCCCCTCGCTGAGCGCGACGGTGAGCCGGGGAAACTTCCGCAGCACCGGCGACCACAGCAGGTCGGCCGCCGCCTGCACGATGTTGATCGGCTGGAGCGTGATGAGCGTGTCAATGGGGGCCTCGATCGAGGTCACCACCACCTGGGAGGACGACCCGATGTGCAGGCACACCACGGTGTTCTCGTCGCTGCACGCTGTCCAGAACGGGTCCCAGTGGTCGTTGTGGAACGAGGGGTACCCGAGCTTCTCCGGGTTCTCCGAGAACGTGACCGCGTGGCAGCCCTTGCGCGCCATCCGGCGGACCTCCTCGGCCATGAGGCCCGCATCCCAGATCGGCGGCAGGGCGAGCGGGATCATCCGGCCCGGGTAGGTGCCGCACCACTCGTCCACGTGCCAGTCGTTGTAGGCCCGCAGCACGGCGATAGCCAGGTGCTTGTTCTGCGCGCGGGCGAAGTACTGGCCGCAGAACTGCGGGTAGGACGGGAAGTTCATCGAGGCGAGCACGCCGTTGACGTTCATGTCCCGGACGCGCTCGTGGATGTCGAAGCATCCGGGGCGTATCTCGCTGAATCGGGTCGGCTCAACGCCGTACTCGTCCGGCGGCCGGCCGGCCACCGCGTTCAGGCCGACGTTGGTCGCCTCCTGGCCCTCGAACACCCACGCGTCGGTGCCGTCCTCCCGGGTGATGACCCTGGGCGCCTGGTCGGCGTACCTGGCCGGAATGTGCCCGGAGAACATGTCAGGCGGCTCGACGACGTGGTCGTCGACCGACACGAGGATGAGATCGTCGATGTTCATGGTGTGCTCCTGCGGGGGATGTGCGGGCGGCCCTAATCCACTATTCACCGCCCGGTGCTACCAGAACAGCACCGGCAGCGAAGTCGGAGAGCGGAATACCTGACCGCGAATGTGCGGGTGGTCGCCGTCGGGGGTCGAGACGCAGGTCAGGCAGGCGGCCGAGCAGGAAGTTGCACCGCACCATCGCCCGGTGTCTCGCGGGCCTTCAAGCCCCGGCGGGCCGGGCCGAAGCGAGGCCGGTCATCTTCTCGCTGATCTCCCACAGCTTCCGCGCCGCCGCGTCGTCGCGGGCGGCAGCCGACGGCTCACGCCGCTGGCGCTTGATGTAGTAGCCGCCGGTCTCTCCCGCCACGTCCGGCGAGCTGGCCAGGTACACGATGGTGTCCGCGCCGCGCTCGGGCGACAGGAGAAACGGCCGGGCGAGCGTCACGCCGAGCCGCAGCAGCGGCCTGCCCTCCCGGCCGAACCCGGTCCGCACCACCCCCGGGTGCGCGCAGTTGGCCGTCACCCCGGTACCGTCCAGCCTGCGGGCGAGTTCCCGGGTGAACAGTATGTTCGCCAGCTTGCTGTTGGCATACGAACGCCAGCTGTCCCACCCGTGCTCCAGGTTCGGGTCGTCGAGGTCGAGCCTGGCGGCCGAGTGCGCGTCGGAGGTCACCGTGATCACCCTCGCGGGCACGGACGCCGTCAGCTTCGGCAGCAGCAGGTTCGTCAGCAGGAAAGGCGCCAGGTGGTTGACCGCGAAGACATGCTCGAAGCCGTCCGGGGTGACCCGACGCTCACCGAGCACCAGGCCGGCGTTGTTGATGAGCACGTCGATGCGCTCCAGCGCGGCTAGGCGCCCGGCAAGCCCGCGCACCTGCTCCATGGCGGCGAGGTCGGCGACCTCCACCTTCGGCGGCGACGTGCTCGCCGAACCGATCTCCGCGGCGGCCGCCTCAGCGCGGCCGCGGTCGCGCCCGACCAGCACGACCTCGGCGCCGAGCCTGGCCAGCGCGGTCGCCGCCGCCCTACCGATCCCGGAGGTCGCGCCCGTGACTACGCAAACTTTGCCATTCATGGCCGCATGCTAGTGCACTGGAATCGCCTTCCCATTGATCCATCCGTGCAGACGTAGGCTAAGCGGCTTTCCGGAAGTTCTGCATGTAACGGGGTGGGAACCAGGGGCTGGTCCAGGGTGCGGCGGTGGTCAGGAGCTGGCCGGGTGAGCGGGCGCGGAAGTAGGCGTGGATCTGTCGTCGGCGGCCGGGCCAGCCAGCCGGCGAATACATCAGAGGGCTTATTCGGAAGGGGTGCAGGGCCTACTTGCGCTGCCCAGTGACCGCCGCCTGTCCGTCAAGGGGGGGGATCCAGCGGACAGGCCGCTCCGCTCTGGTGATGCAGCAAGCGCGCCTGACTACAGGCGTGCCGTCTCATCTGACGGCAGCACGTTGAACGCGGCGTGCGTGCACGAGCCGCCGCTAGGCCTGGCTGACCACGAACGCCTGCTGGTGACCGTGGCCGTCTGTGTAGAACCCGCCGGCCGCGCAGTTGCCCGCCGAGACGCACGACACCGAGATGACGCTGGCAGTCCCGCACCTGTTCAGCGCACCCGACCCGGGCACCTGCCTAGCTTGCCCCACGAGCCGTTCTTCTCGCTGACCACGAACACCTGCAAGTGACCGGAACTGTCCTTGTAGAACCCGCCGGCCGCGCAGTTGCCCGCCGAGGCACACGACACCGAGTGGACCTCGGCATACCCGCCCCGGTTCAGCGACCCCAAGCCGGGCACCTCGATCGCCGTGCGCCAGGTCCCGGCCCGGGCGACCGCCCCGGCGACCGGCGCCGCCGAGACCGCCAGCGGCGCGGCACACCACACCGCCGTCGCACCCGCCAGGACCATCTTCACCCGGTGTCGTCGCATCGGTTCCCCTCAGCCCGTGCCGACCGGACCGGCGCGCTCACCCGGCCTGCCTATCCGGCCATCGCCTGGACCGATACGCTAGGGTCGCCAGGAATGGCAGAATCAATGGCGAAACCGCCCATCGTGCGGGCGCGGACCTCACTGGCGCGCAATGGCCTGCGATCGTTCCCGCTCCGGAGGGCTGGGTCCAGGACCCTGCCCCGGCTCGTCTCAGGCGTCCCAACTCTGGCACCGATAGCAGTAACTAGCTTCCGCATGTTCATCCTGGGGGCCCGCCGCCAACGGCGGCATCCAGCGGACGGGCCCCGCCGACTAGTCGTCAGGCAGGGGCCCATCCGCTTGAGCGTTGCCCAGCTCTGCAGCTGCCCTACGCACCTACCTGTTCGGAGTCACCCGCCGCGACCTCGGGGGAAACCGCCTCGTCGACCTGGCGAGTCAGCTCGCGGACCTGGCTGACCTCGGCCTTGGACAGCAGCCGACCGCCGGTTATCTCGCTGACACCGACGCCGAGCGCGGCGGCGAGTGCCGTCACCATCCTCTCGGTGAATCCCCACCGGTAGCGGCCCCGCTCGACCGCCGACACGTACGGCTGGGGTAGGAAGTAACCCAGCCGCCTCACTCGCTCGGAGACCTCAGCCTGCGCAAGGTCGGCGGCCCATCGGGCCCGGCGAACGGCAACCCCTTCAACCGACACCGGACCACCTTCGTTACGCAGCGGGAAGAACTCACCAGCCACAACAATCACATCCTCAACTTTTACCGCAGTTAACGCTGCTGTCCCAAAATGACCATTCCAGTATATAAACAAGCCTGCGCTAGTTCTCCCATGCCCGACACGCCACAACATGCCGCTGACCTGCGGGCGTTAACCGGAGACCGTCGCGCCGCGCCCGCCAGGCTATTCATGGCCTCCTGCCGCGCAATCTGGCGCGAGTCTTGATACGCGGCCACGCAGCGCAGGACTGCGTCGCACGATGGGAGCAGGTGCGGGCAGGGAAGTGAGCGAACAACCCGACAGCCGTCGCTGGACCTGTCTGGCCGTGTGACTCACGTTCAGCGCAGTGGTTCGTGCGGAACCCCTCGGCCCGAGAGCCCCGCCGCCCATGGCCGGCCCATGGCCACCCCGAACCGGCAGATATGCGCGCAGATGATGGCGCACTTTACCGCGCTGCTCGCAATTCATACTCGGCGTTATGCGCGCCCCCCGATACGAATGACAATGCTGAATGCAGGATCGCTGCGACCGTTATTGACATACAGTCCGACGCATAAGTATACGAACTTCGCAACGCCCTCTATTCGGCATGTGAGTGAGCGCTGTCCCGTGTCAGATATATCGGCCCGGTGCCATCGAATCCGGCCCGTATGCGTGTCCGTGCCATCAAGTCGGCCCGAGGGTTCCCCGGCTGACAGGACAACGATCAGGGCTCGCGCTCTCGACCAGGATGAAGGCCTGAGCATGCCGCTCACCGCGCTAGGCACGACCGGGCCGGACCAATTGACAAGAAGACTGCCTGATCACGATCGGAGCCCGGCCGCGACGGCAACGAGGGTCTTGATCGCTTGACACTCAATCAGGCCCGCCCACGTCAGGCATCGGCCAGAGCTGACTTAATTGGCACCGGACAAGCGCTCAGCGGTGTCGGCGACGCAGAGGGGCGCACAGATCACCCTGCTCGGCGCGGCATAGGCGGCGTCCCGCCAGGCTGAGACTGGCGCTCATATCGGCGGATATAGCACCCCGCCGCTTGGCCTGACATCAGCGAGCCGCAGATTGAGCAGGCTGTCGGCCGCTGAGCCGGCACGCTGCGCAGGCAGCCATACACCCCGCCGGACGAACGTAAGTGTCAGCGCGAAGACTCGTGAACGGCGTCGCCCGAGGTTACCGAGATTCCAACTAAAGCACGATTAACCTTGCCTCCACGCCCGGCCGGCTTATGCCCCGATGGTCTCATGCCAGGGCGTCGGCGCGGATGATCAGCTGCGCCGAACGACTATGCGCTGCAGAGCGACGGTGCGGCCCAGGGCTTCCCGTTGCACAGAATTCCAGGATCTGGGAGTGGTCGCTGCACAATGGGCCTGTTTCCTGGGCTCAGCTGATCAGCGTCCTGGCCTTGCACGGGCTTCGGCGCGTTTCTTGAGGGCTTCGTTGTGCTGACGGAAGCTGATCTGGGCGGCGGCGAATGGTCTTGCCGATGAAGGGCACGAGGGTTCCGCGGAAGTCTCGCTCTGGACCACCTGGGTGTCGCCTTCTGCAGAACTCAGGGTGATGCAATGCTCGCCGCTGAAGATGCCAGGCACCAGTCCGTGGTGTGCCGGTCGCGGTCAGCGGTCCGGTGACCTGATGGCCGGTACTCCACATCGGGCTGATCGTCGTGCCGTGCGGCGTGACCCGGCGATGATCAGGAGCGCGGCCGGGATCGCGGCGTCGAAGACGAGCGCGGTGGTGAGCCCGATGGCGTCGTGGGCCGGCATGCCCGCCAGGTGGGTGACGTGGAACACCAGGTGCAGCAGCGCGAACGTGAGGTACCCGGCCAGGGCGGCGCGGACCAGCCGCCGCTCCATGGCGATCGCGGCCAAGCCCAGCACCACGGCCTGCGACAGGTAGAAGGCGCCGACGTCGCTCACGAAGTGCTGGCTGAACGGCGGGCTCATGGCCACGGTCGGCACATCGTTGTAGAAGTAGTGCGGCAGCAGGTACGCCCAGGCGCCGGTCAGCACGTCGCCGGCGGCGAGGAAGATCAGCCCTGCCCTCAGCCATGATCGCGCCCGCATCGTCAGGCCCTCCCGGACCTGGCCTCGGGCCCGGCCTCCGGCCCGGACCCGGGAACGACGCCGGGACCGGGCTGCGGCTGGCCGTCAGATCCGAATCGCTCGACGAGGAACTGGGTGAAGGTGATGCAGCCGACCGCGTGCTCGGGGGTTAGGTGATCGCCGCGGCGGAATCCGGCGAACGCGGCGCCCGGGATGCGGACCGGCAGCACCGGGCGACGGCGCCCGCGGGCGGCCAGGTACATGCGGGCGAGCCCGTCGGTGCCTCGGACCTCGGGCCGCCCATATCCGGAACCCGCCCCGCGGGCGGCCCGGCGGCGAGCTCCGCTAGCCGCCCCGCGACCTCCCCGGCGTCGATCGGCTGGAAGGCCACGCGCCCGGGCACCAGCATCACCGGCACGCCCGCCAGGGCCTGGCAGCCGCCCAGGATGAGGTCATGAAACTGCGTGGCCCGCAGCACGGTCCACGGCAGCCCGGAACTCTCGACCTGCCGCTCCACGGCGAGCTTGGACTTGTAGTAGCCGAACGGGATGCGGTCGACGCCGACGATGGAGATGTAGGCCAGATGCGGGCGCCCGGCCCGCCGCGCCGCCGCGATCAGGTGGCGGGCCGCGGCGACGTCGCCGAGGCCGGTGGCGCAGTGGACGATCACGTCGGCTCCGGCGACCGCCGCGCCGATGCCGCGGGCGCGGCGGAGGTCGCCGGTGGCCCAGGCGGCCGGCCCGCGCCCGGCCGGCGGCGGGCGGCGGCTCAGCACCCGCACGTCCCGGCCCTGCGCCGTGAGGCGCTGCACCACGATCCGGCCGAGGGTGCCGGTGCCGCCGGTGACCAGGATCAGTCCCATCACGTGCTCGCTTCTCCAGCCAGGCGGCCCGGGCCGGGCTGCCGGGCCGGCCTCACCGGTCTCTTGTCACCAGTAGAAGACCGGACAGGTCCGCGGAACGTGACAGGCTTCCCGCCTGCCGGGCGGCAAAGGCCAGCTTGTCCGGATTGGCCAGAACCCGCAGCGCGGTGATCAGGCCGCCGGCGATCTCGGGCACGATCACGGCGAACAGGGCGCCGCCGGTCCACCCGAGCAGCGCAGGCTCCCCGTTGACCTCGGCCGGCCAGATCTCGGCCCCGCGCGCGAACCGGGGATCCGCGGCGAACCGGGGAACCAGCTTGCCGAACAGCCGGGCGACCCGGACAGAGCCGAAGACCGGGCGCCTGGCCACCGGGGTCTTGCCCCCGCCATCGCCCCAGTACGCGACGTCGTCCGCCAGCAGCGGTTCCAGGCCTGCCACGTCGCCTTCCCCGGCGGCGACCAGGAACCGCTCGACCAGGCGCTTCCACTCATCAGGCCCGGGCCGGAACCGGGGCCGCGGGCCCCCGAGCCGCTGGCGGGCACGCCGGTGCAGCTGACGGCAGCCGGCCTCCGACATACCCAGGATCCCGGCGATCTCACGATGGCCGTAGCCGAAGGACTCCCGCAGCACGAAGACGGCCCGCTCGGGCGGCGTGAGCTGCTCCAGCAGCGTCAGCAGGGCCAGCGACACCGAGTCGCGCTGCTCGGCAGCCTCCAGCGGACCGAGCGTCCCGTCCGAGGTCAGCACCGGCTCGGGCAGCCAGGTGCCCACGTAGCGTTCTCTCCGGGCGGGGGCGGAGGCGAGCCGGTTGCGGCATAGGTTGGTCACCACCGTGGTCAGCCACGCCGACGGTGCCACTACCGAATCCTGATCTGCCGCGTTCCAGCGCAGGAATGCGTCCTGGACCGCGTCCTCGGCGTCCGAGGCCGAGCCGAGGAGCCGGTACGCCAGCCCGAACAGACGGGGACGCTGTTCCTCGAACACGCCGGCTGAGTCATTCATCCAACCCGAGTCTGCCGGATGGCCAGGGCAGTGCCAACAACGGAACGTCACTCGAAAACGATCGCTCCTCGCGACGCATCGCCGACTATGCGCGATCGACCCGTGCGCCAATTGCGCAAGCGGCGGCAGCCAGATCACCTGTTACGGCGCGGCTTGGGCGGACCACGCTGACGCCTCGATCGCCGCGCAGATCGGCGGCTACACGCGCGCTGGCGATGACCGGCGTTGGTTACCGAGTGTCACCTGGTTCTTGGCCCGACCGCGCTTGGCGTTCAGGGACTTAAGGCAGGCGCGCCGGACTGCCGGACGCGAAGCCTTGACGGCCAAGTTGCCTGGACATCGGTGACGGACTTTACCGGATGGTCTACGAAGGGTCACCCGTGGGCAAGTAGCTCATCGAGTATCTCGCCCTGACGGTGATAGCCGGCGAGATGGCCTTCGTTTTCGCTGAACGTGATCAGCCGCGCGTTTGGCAGATGGCCGACCACACGTCGTGCGGCCGACAGCGGAGCGTTTGCGTCCTTGGGCGCGTGCCACCAGGTCACCGACGTCTGGACCGCGGCCAAGTCAACGTCGTCCCAGGGCGAGGCGAGTGCGAAGGCCTCATCGACCCAGCCGTCCACGCCCTGCCGCAGCGCTTCTTTGCTGGCGACGATCAACTCGGCCTGCCACTGCGGGTCGGCCATCACCGCCCGGTCGGCGGCCGGAGCCCGATCCATCACGGCCCGAAATACCACAATCGGGTCGTCGAGCATGGCGGCCCGGATGGGCTCCATCAGCCGGCGTAGCCCCTCCACATCACCCTTCTGCACCAGCCCGTGCGCGTCAGCGTTGAGCCCGATCATCTGCCCGGCCTCATCGTCGGTGCACGGGGCGGCGCCAACGAGCACCGTCATAGCGCGGACGCGGTCAGGGTGTTGGGCGGCAAAGGCTAGCTGGTGCGGTGCGGAACCGCTGCCGCCCATGACGTGGACGGCCTCGAGCCCGAGGTGATCCAAGACCGCCGCGAGATCGTCAGCCGGCTCACCGAAGCCCCGCCCCGGCAGCCGAGTCGAGGCGCCGAAGCCAGGACGCTCGGTCGTAATGACCCGCAGATGCCGCTGCGTCCAAGGCCCTCGATCAGCCCGCAACGAGTACCGGCATCCCGGCGTTCCGGGAACCCGCAACAAGGGCAGCCCCGCCTCATCGCCGAACTCCGACCAGGCCACGATTCGCCCGCCTGGACGCTCAAGGCTCAGATCACGGACGCCCTCCAGGACCGCTTCGGTCACAATCGGGAATCCTTACAAAACTCTGCGCCTAAGACAAGCCAAGAGACGACGACGCCCAGCGGGCGGCTGTCCGCGATTCCGCTCAGGGGAGCCCAGAACTGGCCCACAGAACACCGTCCCCAGCAGGCTCCCGCCGCGCCCGGACGGCGGGCTGGGCACGCGCCCGCGCGACGCTCGGCCGCGTCCGGCCGCCGCTAGCATGTCCCCTCCGCCGTGTGGACCCCCGGTAGCCTCCCACCGGCACGGCGCGCAGCGGCGCGCATGTGGTACCGGACTCAAGGACCATGACCGGGCAGGAGCCCCACCGCTGCGGGGCAGGCCGGTTCGCCGCGCGGCAGAGGACGACGCCGGCTGGTGCCTGAGGCCCCAGCACATCCGGGCACACCGGCATCCCTGATGCTCACCTAGCGCGAGCGGTCCCGGCCCCGAAGCGCCACGCTCCTGCCAGCCGGACTCCCCGGCGCACAGATCCAGACGTTCTGCGCAGCTCATCGAGCTGGCCGCGCAAGCCTCGTTACCGTGCATAACGGCGGATTTGAGCGGCCCCCCATTCACTGACGCTCGGAGCATGCGCGAGTCCCCGCCGCTGAGCGGGCGAGGACAACGACCAAGGAAGGCGGCCGCCGACCGGCGGCGCCATGAGGAACCGCAATGAAGGCTCACACGAGCCCCGGCGATGCCCCGTTCGGCACGGGAGGCAGCGACCTCGGGTGCGGGATCGGTTTCCATGGTGACCTTGCACTCGGGCAGCACCGTATCGCCCTGCGGCCCGCGGAGGCGTGAACCGCCACTTCTCTCCTCGCGCCCGGTGGGCACCGGGAAGTCCGCGGGGTCGTAGGACTGCCGCTCGTGCAGCCTGGACACAGGGGCGCTGGACTCGAGCGCCCCCTGGAGGACCGTCATCAGCCGACCGCCCCCTCCATCTGCAGCTCGATCAGCCGGTTCAGCTCGAGCGCGTACTCCATCGGCAGCTCGCGCGCGATCGGCTCCACGAAGCCGCGGACGATGGTGGCCATG
>WNFM01021489.1_pt3 | contig 21447 bp, 19 predicted proteins | sample 5400271 | NCBI WGS metagenome assembly WNFM01 (sample SAMN13153352, study PRJNA577476) | soil metagenome | isolation source: 60 cm saprolite on Douglas fir-dominated hillslope | place: USA:California | collected 2013-09-17
CCGCCGCGCCATGCTCGACGGCGCGCCGCTGTTCCGGATTGAGGTTTTCGAGATAGGCGGCTGCCGCTGGCACGGAACGATGGTCCTTGGGTAAAGATCAAACTCCGTGATTCCCGCTGCGCCTACAATGGCTTCGGAGGCCCCCGTCCCGAGAAACAACCGTGCCATCGCCGGCTCCTGTTCAATTCTTGGCCGAACTAGATGAACAAATCAAGAACAATACGTAGATTCCGGTTGTGAAGGACAATAAGCTCCCCTTCTGGGAGAGGGGGCCCGTGATGAAGCTTAAACTCGTCGTCGCCACGCTGTTATCGAGCCTGATCGCAATTTCGGCCGCGCAGGCGCGAGGGCCCTATCGGTCGATCAACGTTGGCAACTGGAAGGGCGGTGCCTACACCAACGACCAAACCGGAGAATTTACCCACTGCGCCGCGGGAGCAGGCTACGACAGCGGCATCTATTTCATGGTCACGATCGACCAGGGCGCGGGATGGTCGCTCGGTTTCTACAATCCGAAATGGACGCTTGCGAATAATCAGGCTTTCCAGATCGCGCTGACATTCGATGGTCAGCGTCCGTTCAATGTTCAAGGCGTGGCCCTGAACGAGAACTTGATTCGCGTGCCGATGCCGGTCGACTCGACGCTGATCGCCCAGTTTCGCAAGGCGAAGGCGATGACCGCCTTCACGCAAGGACAGCTCTTCCAGTTCAAACTCGATCAGACTGCATTGTTGCTGCCCGCCTTGGCCAATTGTGTCGCGGTCGTCAAGCAACAGGGCATCGCGAATGCGGGCGATTTTTCGGTCAAGCCGGCGCCGAAGGCGGCCGCCGCGGCAACGCCGGCAGTCGCTGCGGGCGGCAGCATGAGGGCTGGCTCGCCGCAAAATCTTTCATCGGAAATGCAAATCGAAGCCATCGAATTGGCGTCGAATTTCATTCTCAAGACCACGCTGCACAATCCAAGGGTTTTGAGCCGGACTGAAACACCGATTGCCGTGGCATCAACCGGCGCCGCATGGCAATCCGACGAGGCGATTGGCTTCGTCAGGATCATCCCGCCCAAAGACGGCATCAAAGGCCTCGACGTCGCCTCCGCGGTCGTCGCGATGGACGCGCAAGATTGCAAGGGCAAATTTGCGTCCGGGCGCACCAGCGAATTGGTCGATAGCGACGTGGTGTTCCGGGGATTTTCCTCGTGCGATGATTCCGGTGGCGCGCGTATCTCGCAGTATTTTATCGTGTCGAGAAAGAAGGGCGGTTTTGTCTTGTTTTCGGTTGTTTCCAACATGAAGACCGAAGACGCCAAAACCGTTGCCAAGGAAGAACGGCTGGCGGATTTCAGAAAGGCCGCGCTAGTGGTGGTCGATCACTAGGGCGCACAAACAGCCAATGAAGTAGGGCTCGGTAGCGAAGCTCGTCATGCCCGGCCTTGTGCCGGGCATCCACGTCTTTGCTGCACGAGAAAGAAAGACGTGGATGGCCGGCACAAGCCCGGCCATGACGGAAAAAGAATCACTTCTAGCTTCGCTGGATCGGTCCGCTACGCCCCGGCCCGCTGCAATGCCTCCGCGACACTCAAGACAGGGATCTTCCGGCGCGATGCCGCATCGAGCGCATGGCGCAGCAGCGACGGGGAGCATCCGTAGGAGCTCGGCGCCGGCTTCACGTCATGGGTATAGAAGATCAGCCAGCCGTTTTTGGCGGCGGCTTCGTCGAACGCATGATCTATTCTCTCGCGGTCGATTTCCACCTCGATCAAAGGCGTGGCGCGCAGGTACTGCAGGTCCACGGTGCCGCTGTTGACGCCGGGAAGAATGCCGCGGGACGAACGGAAGGCTTTGCCGAGCCGCCGCTTGTGCGACAGCGATCCGAAGCCATAGGGATACGCGAAATTCTCGATTCTGATCGAGGGGTCGAGCGCGGAAAAGTAACGGCGATTTTTCTCCATCTCCGCCGTCATCGCCGCGGCGTCGAGATCGATCGACCTGGTATGCGAGAACGTATGGCAGGCGAGTTCATGGCCCTTGCGGTGAAGGCCGATGATGTCATCGGCGCTGACGCCGGTCCAATGGCCGGACCACTTATCCACCAGCCCGCCCGAGATATAGAAGGTGCCGTGCGCGCCGTGCTCCTCGAGCATGGGAGCGCCGATGGTGGCGGCACTTTTGGGAGCGTCGTCGAAGGTGAAGCTGACCATCGGGCTTGTATTTGGCAGCCGAAATGGCATGGCGCAAAGATGCCTGGCCAACCGGTTGCTGACGCGCGCTTTGAATGCCGACCAACCCGGGTGCATGAATAAACCTGTTTTCGCGAAAGTCAGACGAGCGTCGCCACGCCAATCATGCGCCTCGTCCGGGACGGATATCTTCGCCGGCACTGAACCATTTGCCGCTCGTTGCACGCAAGCGCCGTCCATCATTATGCATAACGGGAAAACTGAGCTCCGGCGAATTCCTATTGGCGCGTGGTCGCAACGGCATTAACCGGCATCGATGGTGCGAGATCAGGACAAGTTGGCTGCTGGCCGATACGGCCTGCGGTCAGGCCGTTCGCTCTTCGCCTTGCCCCGTCGTGGTATTGTCACAGAGATATCCGAGCCAGTTGCGGAAGATCGCGGTCGCAGCCGTCCCGGCCGCGATATCAGGACGAAGCGTGAGGCCAGGCAACTCGACGCTCAACGGAAGCTTGCGTTCGGCGCGCGCGCGTTGCTCGAAGCTTGCCAGCTTTCTTTCGGTCCAGACGTCGAAATAGCCGGCAGGGAAGGCCGGAAAGGCCTGCCGCTCGCCGGCGAGAAAGCGCGTGATGTCGCGCAGATATTCTCGCTGCAATGACAAGGCCTCGTATTCCGGATGGCCCTGGAAAAAAATAAATTGGCTGCGCAACGCTTTGGCGAAGATATCGGCGCCGGCTTCCGGCGAACGGGTCAGCAGTTGATAACCCTTCGCTACGAGATCATCCGCGCGCAGCTCGTTGAGGCGCGAATGCGCGATTTTGAGCGGCGATGGAACGTCCTTGGTCAGCCAGTTGTCGGCAATCGTCGCGCAGTCGTAGACACCGGAACATTTTGTCGTGAGCCGATGCCGCTCGATGCCGTCGAGATGCAGGACCGCGGCGTGCGCGGCAAGGCACGACCAGATCGTCGAGCGCGTGTTGTTTTCCGCCCAGTCGATGATGTCGACGAGGTCCTGCCAGAACGGCTCCTCGGGGAGCGTTGCGGCGTTCGGCTCGGCGCCGGTCACGATCAATCCGTCGATATGGAGGCGGGGGAGATCGGCGATGTCGGTATATTGTTGGTCGACGCGCCATTTCGCGGTCTGCGACCGTTGCACTGAGGGCAGCGAGAAGCAGTGGAAGCGGATATGATTGTTGCCGGCGGCCTGCTCCAAAAGCCGCATGAACTGGCGCTCGGTCGCCTGCAGTGCCGCGTCCGGCATATTGTTGACGAGCCCGATGGTGAGCACTGCGCCGACATTCCGCTCGCCGCCGAATTCTTCCGGCTCACGCAGCTCCGTGGGCGCAAGGCCGGGGCTGACGATGAGCTTGTCGAACAGGAGGGTCATGCCGGGCCTGGCCGATCTATTCCGCGGCCTCGAGCCGCTGATGCCGCGCGCAGGCGATCGCGAGCGCCTGGTCGATATCCTCGATGATGTCGGCGGAGTGCTCGATGCCGATCGAGAGCCGGATGGTTTCCGGCAGGACGCCGGCCATGCGCTGCTCTTCGGGGGACATCTGGCGGTGGGTGGTCGAGGCCGGATGGCAGGCGAGCGATTTCGCATCGCCGATATTGACCAGGCGGGTGATCAGCTTCAGCTGGTCATAAAAAGTCTTGCCGGCCTCCAGGCCGCCCTTGATGCCGAAGGTGAACAGCGATGAAGCATTGCCATCAAGATATTTCTGGACCAGCGCGTAATAGGGACTATCCGCGAAACCTGCGTAGTTGACCCAGGCGACGCGCGGATCATTGCGCAAAAATTCCGCGACCTTGCGCGCGTTCTCGACATGCCGCTCGACCCGCAGCGCGACGGTTTCGATGCCCTGCAAAAGCAGAAATGCATTGAACGGCGAAAGCACCGATCCCATGGTGCGCTGATAGACGCTGCGCGCGCGCTGGATGTAGGCGCTGGCGCCGAATTGTTTGGTGTAGACGAGACCGTGGTAGGACGCGTCGGGCTCGTTGAAGGCAGCAAAGCGCTGTGCGTGCTCGGTCCACGGAAACCGCCCGCTGTCAACGATCGCGCCGCCAAGCGTGGTGCCGTGGCCGCCCAAGAATTTCGTCAATGAATGAACCGCGATATCGGCGCCGTAATCGAACGGTTTCAGCAGGATCGGGGTCGCGACCGTATTGTCCACCACCAGCGGCGCGCCATGGCGGTGCGCGACTTTTGCCAGCGCTTCGATGTCACAGACATTGCCGGCCGGATTGCCGATCGTCTCAGAAAACACCGCCTTGGTATTCTCGTCGATCAGTCTCTCGATCGCATCCGCCTTGTCGCTATCAGCAAAACGGGTCGTGATGCCCTGGCGCGGCAGGACGTGAGAAAGCAAAGTGTGCGTCGTTCCATAGAGCTGAGGGACGGAGACGATGTTGCCGCCATAGTCGGCGAGGTTGACGAGGGCAAAATGCAGCGCGGCCTGGCCGGTCGCGACCGCGAGCGCGCCGACGCCGCCTTCGAGCTCGGTGATGCGCTTTTCGAGAACTGCCGTCGTTGGGTTGGCAATCCTAGAGTAGCGAAAGCCTTCGGCTTCGAGATTGAACAGAGCGGCACCGTGATCGGCGCTGTCGAAGGCGTAGGCCACCGTCTGGTAGATCGGAACGGCGACGGATTTGGTCGTCGGATCGGGGTCGTAGCCGGCGTGAATTGCAATCGTTTCGTTGCGCATTGTTCACCTCTGCGTTCGCACTTGCGTGTGCGTTCTGTACGCCCGGTGACTTTGTTAGAGGGGAGCCGTCAAGCGAGCAATAATTCGCGCAAACATTGAGGAAATAACCCTAATGAACCTCAATGAATTGATTAAAATTTTATTCAATTGCCGAGCGCGCGCCGCACCTGTTCGCCGATCTGATGCAGCACCAGCCGGCCTTGCGCAAGCACGCCGCCCATGGCGTGGAAATTATGGATCATGCCGTCGTGACAGACGTGTTCGACGGCAACGCCCGCCGCCACCAATTTTCCCGCATAGGCATTGCCTTCATCCCGCATCGGGTCGAACTCGGCGGTATGTATAATGGCGGCCGGAAGCCCGGCGAATTTTACCGCGCGAAGCGGCGAAATCCTGGGGTCGGCGAGCTCCGCCCCGTCGGGCAGATAATCGGCAAGGTCTGCTTCCAGCGTGGCCCTGTCGAGTAGATGATTTTCGGCGAATGCCTCACGCGACGGTGATGTCTCCTCGAAATCGAGCACGGGGCATATCAGGCATTGCGCCGATATCGCGGGTCCGGCGTTGCGCAAGCTCTCCTGGCAGACCACGGCCGCGAGCGTCGCACCGGCGGAATCGCCGCCAACCACGAGCTTTGTCGCATCGATGCCAAGCGAAGAGGCATTTCCGGCAACCCATCTGGTCGCCGCGATCGCATCCTCGATCGCGGCGGGAAATTTGTATTCCGGCGCGAGGCGGTAGCCGACGGAGATCAGGCGGCATCCGGTCGTTTGCGCCAGCGCCGCGCAGATGCGGTCGTGGGTCTCGATACTGCCGCCAACCATGCCGCCGCCATGGAAGAAGACAAAACCCGGCGCGTGTTCGCGGGCGTCGGCGGCGGGCGCGTAAAGCCGGTAAGGAAGATCGCCCGCCGGGCCCGGCAACACGCCGTCGATCCCGGAGACATCTGTCACGTCGGCGCGCGCGAACTGCATCAGCTTTGCCAGCGCCTGGCGTCGGTCGTTTGCGCTCGGCCGCGATCGCTCCGCAGGCGAAGCCGCCGCCATCATGGTAAGAAAGCGTTTTGCCAGGGGGTCGAGGGGCATGTCGGCTCCGGTTAAGGCTACGCAGCGTCCGATCGTGGTCTATCAACTGTGAATCCATGGCTATTGCAGGCCTGTCCCGCAAGGGAATCCTTAGGAAATTCGGACAATAGTGGTTCCGCTGTGAGCGGTGCCGCAGCGCCGAAAGCCGTAGAGTGGCAGCAATGGTCGATATGACAAAGTCAGTCAGTTTTTCGCAGACTTATTCGCAGACCTGGACCTTCTTTGAGGGCGCCTGGCACGAGGGCAATATCCCGATCATGGGTCCGCGCACGCATGCGGCGTGGCTCGGCTCGACCGTTTTCGACGGCGCCCGCGCGTTCGAGGGCGTGGCGCCCGATCTTGAGGCGCACTGTGCCCGGGTCAATCAGTCCGCGATCAATTTCAAGCTGAAGCCCGTCGTCGATACCGGCACCTGGCTAGGCCTCGCGCGCGAAGGCATCGCGCGTTTCGATGCCAATGCCGAGCTCTATATCCGCCCGATGTATTGGGCCCAAAATGGCAGCGGCGGCGGCGTGCTGTTCGATCCGGAAACGACCAACTGGTGCCTGTGCCTCTATGTGGCGCCGATGCCGCAGCCAACCGGCAGCGCCATCACGCTGTCGCCGTTCCGCCGGCCGACCATGGAAAATGCGCCGGTGGATTGCAAGGCGGCGTGCCTTTATCCGAACAATTCGCGTGCGCTGATCGAAGCGCAGTCGCGCGGTTTCAAACGTGTTCATGGCGAGGGATGGCGTTGTGTATACTCCGGCGCCGAACGGGACCTTCCTCAACGGCATCACGCGGCAACGGGTGATCAATCTGTTGCGCAGCGACGGCGCCAATGTCGTCGAGGCGACGTTAAAATATTCCGATTTCCAGGGCGCCGACGAAATCTTCTCAAGCGGAAATTTCGCAAAGGTCGCGCCGATCATCCGGATCGACGACCGCTCGCTGCAGCCGGGCCCGTTTTATCGCCGGGCGCGAAAGCTCTATTGGGAATTTGCCCACGCCACCTAGAGCTAGGCCGGGCGTGCCCACCATTCAAGATCGCGATTGCATTCTGGTGGGCACGGCGCGAAGAGCGCCTTTGCCCAACTGAACTACACCGGGCGGCAAACTTACGCGCCCTGCAGCGCGCGCTCGCGGATGCCTGACAGGGTGGTCGCCGGCAGGATCGCATCCGAATCGATTTTGAGATGAATGATCGAGGGCAGGCCGCTTTCGCGCGCCGCCTGGAACGCCGCCGGAAAATCTGACGTCTTGTTCACCACCGCACCAAACCCGCCGAAGGCACGCGCGTACGCATCGAAGTCGGGATTGTGCAATTCGGTGGCGCTGACCCGGCCGGGGAATTCGCGCTCCTGATGCATGCGGATGGTGCCGTACATGCCGTTGTCGCAGATCACGACAATGATCGGCAGCCGATATTGCACGGCAATCGCAAATTCCTGGCCGCTCATCAGGAAATCGCCGTCGCCACTGACGGACAGAATCAGCCGTTCGGGATAGAGCCGCTGCATCGCGATCGCGGCGGGCATGCCATAGCCCATCGACGCCGACGTCGGCGCAACATGAGTCATGAATTCGCGGAACCGATAGAAGCGATGGATCCACGAAGCATAATTGCCGGCGCCGTTACACAGGATCGTATCGGTCGGGACATGATTACGCAGCCAGATCATGATCTCGCCGAGATTGACGTCGCCGGGCTGCGGCGTGGCTGTGCCGGTCCAGGCGCGATAATCGGCGTGCGCTATGTCTGCGCTCTCACGCCACGCCGGGTTCGGCGTGACGGCCAATCGCTTCAGCGCCGCGACAAAACGGTTGGGCGAAGCATGGATGGCGAGATGCGGCCGGTACACCCGGCCGATTTCCTCCGCGCCGGGATGGATGTGGACCAGTTTTGTCTGCGGCGACGGAGAGGAGAGCACGGAATAGCCCTGCGAGGGAATTTCGCCGAGACGCCCGCCCACCAGCACCAGCAAGTCGGCCGCCTTGGCGCGCGCCACCAGTTTTGGATTGGGACCGAGGCCGAGATCGCCGGCGTAGAGCGGATGCAAGGGATCGAACAGCGTCGAGCGGCGATAGCTGGTCGCGATCGGCAATCCCGTTCGTTCGGCGAATTCGTGGATCTGACGACGCGCGGTTTCGCTCCAGCGGCTGCCGCCGAGCACGAATAACGGATTTTTCGCTTCCGCCAGAAGTTCAGAAAGTTTTGTCATCTCTTCATCGCCCGGCGAAGTCTCGACCGGCTCGAACGCCGGCGCGTTGGCGACGCTGGTGCGTTCGCTCAAGACATCCTTCGGCAGCGCCACCACCACCGGTCCGGGCCGGCCGCTGCTCGCGGTATAAAACGCGCGCGAGACGAATTCGGTGATGCGGTTGGCATGGTCGACCTCGACGGTCCATTTGGTCATGCTGCCGAACACCGCGCGGTAATCGAGTTCCTGAAACGCCTCGCGCTCCCGCACCGAGGTTTCCACCTGGCCGACGAACATGATCATCGGCGTCGAATCCTGTTGCGCAATATGGATGCCCGCGGAAGCGTTGGTCGCGCCGGGGCCGCGCGTGACAAAGCAGATGCCCGGCCGTCCCGTGACCTTGCCGATGGCTTCCGCCATCATCGCGGCGCCGCCTTCATGACGGCAGACCGTGACGGTGATGCCGCTGTCGCGCAGTGCGTCGAGCACCGGAAGATAGCTTTCCCCGGGCACACAAAACACGTGCTTGACGCCGTTGATCACGAGCTGCTCGACCAGTGCTGCGGCAGCGGTGCGGTGGGAGGTGGGCTTGTGCATCGGTGATCTCTTCTTGTTGTTGCGGCGATGTTCGATAGATCTTTAGGGTCCGTACAGCACGAGTTCCGTGTCGGTCAAGTCGGCGAGCCGGGGCGGATGCGGGCCTTTGAAATATTTGCGGCCGCGCGCGCTTGAATAAATGCCTCGCAAGCCCGGCACCGGTCCGTTGGAATCGAGAATGACGGAAAGTTTGCCGTGTCGGATCAGCGCCCGGCCGATGGCGCCGGCACATTGCACGTATTCGGCGATATCGCGGCAATAGATCAGTTGCATCGCCGGCGGCGCGATCCATCCGCGGCGGATGCGCATCGGCAGCAGGATGAAGGGAAGAGGGCCACCGGTCGGCGTGCGGCAGACCAGGCTGAGGCAGCCATAGCGCGCGTGCCGCGTCAGAAGCTCGACCTCAACCTCGGACAGGCCGTCGATCGCGCGGGTGTCGGGCGAGACGGTTTCGACAATCATGCGAGGTGTGACGCGCGATGCCGCCGGTATCGAGAAGAACAATCCGCTGCAATAGGGACTAAAACCCTGCGCTTCAATGATGCGCCAGGTCCAGGTCGCGGGGCTGATATTGAGGTAGGTGACCTCCTTGTGCCGCTGCGCGATCTTTGTCAAAAGCGGCGCATAATTGCGGAACGCCGGCTCGACGTACCAGCTCGACAGGTTGCACTGGATCGCGGTCTCGCCGCCGTTAACCCTCGACGTATAGAGCAGCAACAACACACCGACCGGACGCCCGTCATTGTCGAGCATATAGCCGAAGCGGGGATAGCCGTCAGGTACTTCGCGGGCGGCCTGGCGGCGCAAGCCCTGCATCCAGTAGTCGCGCGGCCTCCCTGCAAATCCGCGCGTCAAGAGCTCCGCGACCGCGTCGAGATCGGCCTCGGAAATCTCACGGCATCGAATCTGGGAAGTGGGCACCGCCGTTGACCATCAGCCTGCTATCGAAGCTCGAGAATTTTTCGAACTTCGACCGGCCATTTGGCCAAGTCAGTGCCGTGGGTATGGAACATGGCGACCGCGAGGCGATCCATGCCGAACGCGACGCAGCCGGTATGCGCCGGTTCGCCGTTGGCGTCCTTGATGTCCCAGGTCGTGCCAAAGTGGTCGCGGTGATAATTAAAACTCATGCAGGCGGTCGGCTGCTCTTCCGAACGCAGCGGGATCAGCAATTCGAATTTCAGGGATTGCTGCTTCTGGCTGACCGCCTTCATCTGGCCGACGCGGCCGAAGAAGGGATCCGAGGCATAATCGACCTTGAAGCTCAGGCCGAGATCGCGCGCGATAGCTTGCGCGCGCACCATCCAGCGCTCGCGGAAATCCGAGACGTCGTCCGCACCTCCGATGCAGACATATTCCCGCATCCGGAACGACTGCAGCCGGTCGAGATGGCGCGACGGTTCGCGGCGGAAGCAGTCGGCCGCGACGTCAAAACGCAAGCCGCCGGCGGGAAGTTGGCCGCGAGCGGCGGCGATCGGATAAACCGGATAACACGCGGCCGGCGACAGCACGAGATCGGCCGGCGACAGCGACGTGGTCCAGTCGCCGCCGGCATCGAAGCGGCTGACGGCTGAGTGGATATCACGTTCGGTGCCATGCAGGCCGCAGACGCAGCCGAGCAAATTGGGAAAGCTCTTCAGGTAGCCGGATTTTTCCAACTGTCCGCGGTTCATCACCGGGGGAAAGCGCATCACCTCAGTATCGGGTTCGCGATGCCGCGTGATCAAGGCGGCGAGCCGCTCGACCATGTCCTCGTAGAGCGCGGTTCGGGCGTAGACGCCATCGCTGCCCATCTTGTGAAACAGTTTTTCGGCGAGGTGATCCAGCGGGTCGGCCAGCTGCGGCGCGATTTCCGGTGAAGCCGTTCGAATAAGGACATTCATGTTCGGCCTTCCTGTTTTTGTCGAAAGAATATCAAAGCTCAATCGCGCAAGGAGGCGGGTATGCCGCTCATCAGGCTTGCGGTCGCAATGTTGGCGAGGATGCGGTCGTTGTTGATCATGATCGGCGCCGAGAGCACGTCGCGCAGATGCCGGCCGACGCTGAAGTCGCCGTCGTTGCGATAGCCGGACAATCCGCAAGCGCGCATCGCCGCCATCACGGTTGCGACCGCGAGCTCGGAGGCTTCCACCTTCAGCAGGTTGATCTGGGACTGGAAGTCGAGCGACGACAGCGCGCGCTCGTCATGCTCATAGGCCGTATAAGTATCGAGACTGGCCGTGATCACCGCGCGCAATTTTGTGAGTGACATCTTGGCCGTTGTAAAATGCGCGGCGGCCGGAGGCATCTGGCCGCCGGCGCCGCGGGCGGCCTTGCGGATAAAGGTCTGTGCGCGCTCGACGGCGGCTGCGGCAATCCCGGCCCAGACCGACGACCAGCAGAGATGCGCGACCGGCGTCATGGTCTGCGCGTGGATTTTGTCGTAGGCCTCCGGGAAGATTTGTTCGGCCGTGCCTTTGAACTTCAGTTCGAAACCGGCACTGCACGTTCCGCGCATGCCCAGCGTCTCCCATGCGAGACTGGGCTCCAGCGTGTAATGGTCTTTGGTGATGGCCAGCAGCACCTGGTCGGAGCCGGCAGCATCATTGGCGCGGCGGGCGATGGTGACGATACCGTCGGCCTGCGCGCCGTAGGAAATCACGGTTGCGTTGCGAACCAGTGAGATCTCGGTGCCTGCGTGTTCGACCGCAGCTGAGCTGAAGCGGATGTTGCCGCCGTTTTGTCCCTCCGTCGTTGATGACGCCAGCAGCATTTGTTCGGACGCCACGCGGCGCATCAGCGCTTCGTGCCAATCGCTGCCGGCCCCGTGCCGGACCAGGCAGGCGACCTTGGTCTGGTGCATCGCGAAGATCATCGCGGTGGACGCGCAGGCGCGGCCGAGCGTGTAGCACATGTCGGTGATGTCGGAGATCGACGCGCCGTCGCCGCCGAACCGTTGCGGGATCTGCACGCCTAGGAGCTTTTGCTGGCGTGCAGCGTCGATCGCTCCTTGCGGGAAGCGTGCGTCGCGGTCGACCGCCTCGGCCTCCGCCGCCGCCGCCGTAGCGACAGCCATCGTTCTCTGCGGGAATGAACTGCGGTCGAGAAAAAATTGTTCGCTGGTTTGTTCCGCGACAGCGCTGCGGAACCCGGCTTCTTGCACGTTCATGGCCGATACGCCTCCAGGGTTCGTGGACCCGCGCGAGCACCGCGCTCAATGCCACATCGATCGAGTGAAGCAGCTTGCGATCGGCTTCCCTGCTTAAGGATTTAATTCAAATGCGTCGATGAAATTCAAGGTAAACGGCGCTCGTTTCAACGTGGACGGTTAACCTGCGGTATTTTGGATCGCAGAAACTTTGCTAATGGCCGTTAGCGTTAAGAACAAAATGCAGACTTGCGTCAAACCAGAGTAACTGTTTTTCAAACCATCCCAGAGTTATAGAGGTGAATTCGGCTCAGAGCCGTTCGATCGCACGACGAGAGTGGAAATTGAAGATGCAGGATTTTAACGTTAGCGTTCAGGACCGCATCCTTGTTCTCGTCAAGGCCATCCTCGAGCAGAACTCGATTACGGCGGAGGTTCACCCGGAATCGCGGCTGGTGGATGTCGGGTTGACGTCGATGGACATGGTCAATCTGATGCTCGGCGTCGAAGCCGAATTCGATTTCACGATCCCGCAAGCCGAGATCACGCCGGAAAATTTCCAGTCGATTAAAACGCTGGAGCGGATGATCGTCGCTCAGCTGCAACCCGAGGCGGCGGCCTGACCGGCGTTGTCCCGGCAAGCGATGCTTTTGATGAAAGTCGGGTGGGCTAAGGCGCTTCTTAGCACCGTGCCCACCATCCAAGCGCACGGTCAGATGGTGGGCACGCTACGCTTTGCCCGCCCTACGAGACGGCGCGGCTGAAGTCGCTGACCACGCAAGGAAGACTCATGCGTGACCGGCGCCGGCGGCGATCTGCTTGACCCGCTCGAGCGTGATGCCCTGATGCTGCTCGATCGCAAGCGGGTAGTCGGTCGGCTGCAGAACGATTCGGGGCCGCAGATTGCCGGATCGAATAAATACGTGACACCGGATGTCGTGGGGTTCCGGGTAACCGTCTATCCAATTGCTTAGCCAGCCAAAGCGCGGTGGTTCGCGTTCAGGGATTTGCTCATTCCACCTGGAGAGGATGTATCGAACACTATCCTCTGAAACCGAGACCCAGACGCCCCAAACCAAACTTTCGAGGCTATCCAACACGGGTACTTCCAAGCAGCCCCGAATGTAGTGCTCCTTCCCATCAATCGTGCAGATGTCGTTATTGAGCATTGCTCGGGTGGCCCGCTCAGCTTCCGTCAGCCCAAACCAATTGCGCGGCGCCGCAAATGCGTAATCCATCGGCAGGGTATTGAAACTCTGACCGCAGCAGCTGCAGTTCCATTCGAGATCCATGGCATCCTCTGCATCGAGCGCGCTATCGCCCTACCATATCTCGTTGGTACCTGGCCTGCTCAAGGGCCAGCCGGCCTCACCGCACCACCCGGAAGCAATTGCGCGCCAACAGTTCATTGCTATCCGTCTAACAAGTAAGATAACTTCTCGCCATGCCGGAATCCGCCCGAGGATAGACGATCCCGATGACCGACGAACCCTATAAATCCTGGCAGTGCCGGACCTGCGGCTACATCTATGACGAGGAAAAGGGCGACCCCGATGAGGGCCTCGCGCCTGGCACAAGATGGGCCGACATTCCGGACGACTGGGTCTGTCCGGTGTGCGGCACGGCCAAGAGCGATTTCGACATGGTCGAGCTGTAGATTTAAATCACACACGCATCTCCCAGTCGTCCCGGCGAACGCCGATGGGCGAACGCCGGGACGACTGGGAGCATTTCTTGTTCGACCCACACTCCCCCACTAGGCTAGAAGCGTAATGTCGTTGTCGCGCTTCGCCAGCATGCTGAGCAGCGGTGCGAACCAGGCGAAGGAAAATCCATGACGAAGGCAGTGCTTGGCATCATCGGCGGCTCCGGCATTTACGACCTGCCGGGGCTGGAAGGCGCGCGCGAGGAGGCGATCAAAAGCCCTTGGGGCGAGCCGTCGGCGCCCGTACGCCATGGCAGCATCGCTGGTCTCCCCATCGTGTTCCTGCCGCGCCATGACAAGGGCCACCGGCTGTCGCCGTCCGACATCAATTACCGCGCCAATATCGACGTGCTGAAGCGGGCAGGGGTCACCGACCTGATCTCGTTGTCGGCCTGCGGCTCGTTCAAGGAGGAATTGCCGCCCGGCACCTTCGTGCTGGTCGATCAGTTCGTCGACCGCACCCACAAGCGCGAAAGCTCGTTCTTCGGCAAGGGCTGCGTTGCCCATGTATCGATGGCGCATCCGGTGGCGCCGCGGCTGCGCATCCACCTGGCCGCCGCCGCCGAGGCCGAGGGCATCGCGTTCGCGCGAACCGGAACTTATCTCTGCATGGAAGGCCCGCAATTCTCCAGCTACGCCGAGAGCATGACGTATAAAAACCTTGGCTATTCGGTGATCGGCATGACCAATATGCCCGAAGCAAAACTCGCCCGCGAAGCCGAAATCTGTTACGCAACCGTTGCCATGGTGACCGATTTCGATTGCTGGCATCCCGACCATGATGCCGTGACGGTGCAGGACATCATCCGGGTGTTGACGACTAACGCCGACAAGGCGAAAGGTCTGGTGGCGCGGCTCGCCAAGGATTTTCCGAGGGAGCACGAACCGTGCCCGATCGGCTGCGACCGCGCGCTCGACACCGCGATTATCACCGCTCCGGAAGCGCGCGATCCGGAGCTCCTGAAAAAGCTCGACGCCGTGGCAGGAAGGATTTTGCGCGCGTGAGACTCAGATCGGCGAGGGATGCGTCATGAAGGTCGATGGCAAACACATCCGCAGTATCTGGCTTGAGCCCGATGGCCATACGGTCAGCGCGATCGACCAAAGGAAGCTGCCGCACCAATTTGTGGTGGCGCAGCTGACGAATAGCGACGCGGCAGCGGACGCGATCCGCTCGATGCTGGTGCGCGGCGCGCCGCTGATCGGCGCCACCGCGGCCTACGGCATGGCGCTGGCGATGCGGGCCGATAGCTCGGATGCCGCGCTCGACCAGGCCTACAAGACGCTGATCGCGACGCGGCCGACCGCGATCAACCTGAAATGGGCGCTCGACGAAATGCGATCGATGCTGCGGCCGTTGCCGCCGCAGGCGCGCGCCGCTGCGGCCTATGCCCGCGCCGGCGATATCGCCGAGGAGGACATCGCCATCAACAAAGGCATCGGCCAGCACGGTTTTGCGCTAATCGAACAGATCGCGGCGAAAAAGAAGCCCGGCGAGCTCATCAATGTACTGACCCATTGCAATGCCGGCTGGCTCGCGACCGTCGATTGGGGCACGGCGACGGCCCCGATCTATCTGGCGCACGACCGCGGTCACCCCATTCATGTCTGGGTCGACGAGACCCGCCCGCGCAATCAAGGCGCCTCGCTCACTGCCTGGGAGCTCGGCCATCACGGCGTGCCGCACACCGTCATTCCCGACAACACCGGCGGTCATCTGATGCAGCACGGAATGGTCGACCTCGTGATCGTCGGCGCCGACCGGGTGACCGCGAGCGGCGATGTCTGCAACAAGATCGGCACTTATCTGAAGGCGCTCGCCGCCCATGATAATAACGTACCGTTCTATGTGGCGCTGCCGTCGCCGACCATCGATTTCAGCGTCGATGACGGCATTAAGGAAATTCCGATCGAGCAACGCGCGGCCGACGAGGTCGCGACCATGACCGGGCAGACCGCCGACGGACGGATCGAGACGGTGCGGATCGTGCCCAAAAACTCGCCGGTTGCGAATTATGGTTTTGATGTCACGCCGGCGCGGCTGGTGACGGGATTGATCACCGAGCGCGGCGTACTGAAGGCCGATCGCGCCGCGCTGTCGGCTGCGTTTCCCGAGCGGATCGCGGCCGCGGCCGAATAGCAGAGGGAACAAAATTTCATGCAGAGCGCCTGGATCGATCGCGACGCGGAGGCGGCGATTGCCCGCTACCAAAACCTCGGCCGCGATCTGGCGCTTCGGGTCTATACCACGCGCCTGTTGGGTCAGGATCCGCGGCTGGTGCTGCACGGCGGCGGCAATACATCGGTGAAAACAAAACTCGCCGACCTCAATGGCGAAGATGTCGACGTGCTCTGCGTCAAGGGTTCCGGTTGGGATATGGGCACGATCGAGCCTGCGGGCCTGCCGGCGGTGCGGCTCAAACCGCTCCTAAAACTTCGTGGGCGCGAAAAACTTTCCGACGAAGAGATGGTGCGCTTGCAGCGCGCCAACCTGATCGACCCGGCGTCGCCGAATCCATCCGTCGAGGCGCTGCTGCACGCGTTCATCCCGCACAAATTCATCGATCACACCCATTCCACCGCGGTGCTCGCGCTCACCGATCAGCCCGATGGCGAAGCGCTATGCCGCGAGGTTTACGGCAAGCGTGTCGGCTATGTGCCCTATCTCATGCCGGGTTTTGGATTGGCAAAAGCTGCGGCAGAGGTGTTCGACGCCGATCCATCCGTCGAAGGATTGATCCTCGTCAAGCACGGTATTTTCTCCTTCGGCGCCGACGCGCGCCAGGCCTACGAGCGCATGATCGCGCTGGTGACCTCGGCCGAAGAACGGCTGGCCCGGCAGCGCAAACCGGCCTTTGTCAGCGCAAGGCTACCAGCGCGTTCGGCGTCCCTCGCCGACGTCGCGCCGATCGTTCGTGGCGCCTGCAGCCTACCGGACGGCAAGATCGATGGCGCCTGGAAGCGTTTTGTTCTTGATTTTCGCGGCGACGATGCGGTGATGAATTTTGTCAACGGCGCCGAGGTCGGACGTTACGGACAGGCCGGCGTGGTGACGCCGGATCACAATATCCGCATCAAGAATTGCCCGCTCGCGGTTGCGGCGCCTGAGGATGGCGACCTCGCCGGTTTCAGGCGACAGGTCGACGATGCCGTCGCCGCCTACGGCGAAACTTACAAAAACTATTTTGCCCGCAACAATGCACGCGTCGGCGGCATCAAGACCATCCTCGACTCGATGCCGCGCGTGGTGCTGGTGCCCGGCGTCGGACTGTTCGGGCTCGGCCGGAGCAAGAAAGATGCAAAGGTCGCTGCCGACCTGATGGAAGCCGCGATTGCCACCATCACCGATGCGGAAGCCGTCGGGCGCTTTGAGCCGCTGCCGGAGAGCGATTTGTTCGATGTCGAATATTGGTCGCTCGAGCAAGCAAAACTCGGCAACGCCAAAGAGCCGCCGCTCGCCGGGCAGGTCGCCGCCATCACCGGCGCTGCCGGCGCGATCGGGTTCGCAACGGCAAGAGCGTTCGCGGCGGCCGGCGCCGAAGTGGCGCTGCTCGATGTCGACGAGGCCGCAGCACAAGCAAAGGCAAAAGCGATCGGCGGCGCGGCGCTCGGGCTTCGATGCGACGTCACCGACGCCGCATCGGTCAAGGATGCATTCGCGCAAGTCGCTTGCGCTTTTGGCGGGGTCGACATCGCGGTATCGAATGCCGGCGCCGCCTGGCAGGGCCGGATCGGCGAGGTCGACGAGGCGGTGTTGCGCGAGAGTTTTGAGTTGAATTTTTATGGCCACCAGCGCGTGGCGCAGGCTGCGGTAAAAATCATGCGGGCGCAGGGCACCGGCGGCTGCCTGCTGTTCAATGTTTCCAAGCAGGCGGTCAATCCCGGACCCGATTTCGGTCCCTATGGTTTGCCCAAGGCCGCGACGCTGTTTCTCGTGCGGCAATACGCGCTTGAATATGGCAGCGAAGGCATTCGCGCCAACGCCGTCAATGCCGATCGCGTTCGCTCCGGTTTGCTGACCGAAGAGATGATCGCGTCGCGCTCCAAGATGCGCGGCGTCAGCGAACAGGTTTATATGCGCGGCAACCTTCTCGGCAGAGAAGTTTTGGCCGAGGACGTCGCGCAGGCCTTTCTGGCGCAGGCGCTGGCGCTGAAAACCACCGCCGACGTCACCACCGTCGACGGCGGAAATATCGCTGCCGCGCTGCGGTGATGACCAGCACGGATCCAACGCCGGCCGCGCCGCGCGCGGCGATCCCCGACATCGCGGCGGTGCGCAGCGATATCATCGCCGGCCTGGTTTCCTCGACCGTCGCCATTCCGCTGGCGATGGCGTTCGGCATGTTTGCCTTCGTGACGCTGGGCGATGAATATTTTGCCTATGGCGCGATGGCGGGTCTGCTCTCGGCTGTGATCGCGGGCTTTGTCTGCGTCTTGCTCGGCGACCGCTCGACGCGCGTCTACGCCCCGCGCATCACCACGACATTCTTTCTCGGCCTGTTGCTCAATTCCCTGCTGCACCACGCTCCGTTGATCGATGCCGAACCGGATATCGCAACCACGCTCTTGGTGTTCTTCGCCATCATCCTGCTCGGCGGCTTGTTCCAGGCGCTGTTCGGGCTATTGCGATTGGGCTCACTGATAAAATTCGCGCCGCATCCGGTGATGGCCGGTTTCCAGAACATGGCCGCGGTGCTGCTGTTTCTGGTCCAGCTCGGCAACACGCTGGGCTTTGAACATAACATCCGCTTCACCCGCGTGTTCGGTGCCATCGGCGAGGCGCAGCCGTTGAGCGTTGTCGTCGCTGCATTGACCTTTGCCGCGATGTGGAACGCGCGCCGGATCACCCCAAAAGTGCCGCCGCTCCTGGTTGGTCTCGCCTGCGGCACCGTGGCTTACTATGCGCTTGTCGTCATTGGCCTCGGTGATAGGCTGGGCCCGATCATCGGTCCGCTGACGGCGAGTGCCGCGATGCGCACCGTGCTGGTCGATTTCTGGGGATTGCCGATGGCCGCGCCGCTGGAAAGTTCGGCGTCGGTGATCCTGTCGAGCGCGCTGGCGCTGGCGATCATCGCGTCGATCGATGCGCTGTTGTGCGGCAAGCTCACCAGCGAGCCGGGCGAGCTTCGCGCCGGCGATGATCGTCTGCTGATCCGTCTCGGCGTTGCGAACGCGGTTTCGGCCGGCTTTGGCGGCATCACCAACGGCATCAACATCGGGCCGAGCCTGACCAACCGCGCCTTTGGTGGGCGCAGCTGGCTCTCCGTCATCGTCAATGCCTTGGCGGTGCTGGTGGCTGCGACGCTGCTGTTACCTCTTCTCGCCTATCTGCCGCGGGCGGTGCTGTCGGCGACGATCATGGTGGTCGCGATCCAGCACATCGATCCCTGGACCAGGCAATTGGCCGCACGCCTGATCAAGCCGGGCGCGCCGCAGCGCGGCGCCATCGCGCTCGATCTTGGCGTTTCCGTGTTGGTTTCGCTATTGTCGATTGCGATCAATGTCGTGCTCGCGGTGTTCATCGGCCTCGTGCTGGCGCTTTTGCTGTTCGTGGTCCGCATGAGCCGGTCCAATATCCGCAAGCTTTATCGGTGCGACACGGTGCGTTCGCGGCGGTCCCGCGATCCGGCCGAGCTCGAGGTGCTGCACTTGCAGGGCGCCTCCGTGCTCGTGATCGAGCTGCAGGGCGCGCTGTTCTTCGGCAGCGCCGAGCGGCTCGCGCAGATCGTCGACAGCGAGACGCGCGAGGGAACGACCGTGCTGTTGCTGGAGCTGCGGCGCATCACCGAAATCGATTCGACCGGCGCCCGCATCCTCGGCGATATCGACGCAGCGCTTGCCGCGCGCGGCATAAAACTCGGGCTTGTATTGTCCGGCCGCACCGAGACTGCGGCGCGGCTTGCCGGTATTTTTCAGCACGACCGGTTTTTCCCCGACATCGACCGGGCGATCGAATGGGCCGAGGACGACCTGCTGCGAAAGGCCGGAACGGGTCAGTCTTTGGAGTTTTCGCTGGACCAGTTCCCGCTGTTGCGCGACTTCAGCGCCGAACAGATCGAACGGCTGCGTGGCTCGCTGGAGCAGGTCTCGTGGCCGGCCGGGCATGTCGTGTTTCGCCGCGGCGATTACGGTTCATCGCTCTATCTCGTCACGCGTGGCCGCGCCAGTGTCCATGTCAGCCACGATGACGGGGATATCAGGCTCGTCACATTTGCGGCCGGCACGGTTTTCGGCGAGCTCGCGCTGCTCGACCGCGGGCCGCGCTCCGCCACCATAACCGTCGACGAGGACCTCACGGGATTTGGTCTTGATGAGGCATCATTTACCGCGCTGTGCGAGGCGCAACCGGATATTGCGATCAAGCTGTTGTCGGCTCTCGGGCGCGAATTGAGTGTGCGAATTCGCTACGCCAACATGACGATCCAGCAACTGGAGAGCTAGGGTTGAGGTTGCATCTCTTCGATCGAGTAAGAGGCCGGCATGTTGATCGGCCGGTAAGTTTCGGTCTTGGTACGTCGGTCGATCACCGAGCGATGCAGGATGGCTCCCTCCGGGATGAGCCGAGGTTCGCCGAGCGGCAAATACCAGCCCAGGAAAGCTTTGCGATCCGGCCATTCCCTCCACTTTTCCCGCTTCGGCAGCCACTCGAGAATCCACCACGCTCCCTTCAGCGAAACTTGCAATTGAGCGGTCGGGTCCGGAGCGACATATTGGTGTGTGCTGCCTGGTCGCGGTTTTCCCCAGCCGAGATGATCGACCATGGAACGATCGACCCGAAGCCCGGCCGTCTGCGCTTGTTCGATCATCCAGAGCAGCGGAAATTTCGACAGGCCGCTTTGCTCTTCCGGACGGGCGCCGCCGACGTCCCCATGCGCGCCGGCGAACCAGACCTGGCGGATATCCTGATCCACCGTGGTCGAGGGATCGAAGGGATCGGAACGATATTTTTGGGGCTCGATCCAGCGATTGAGCCGAAACAATGCGCGGCGCTCGTCGATGGAAATGGCCTGCCGGAATTTTCTGACGCTCGGGTTGGTCCGGGTGAACACCAATGTTTGCAGATCAGGCAACAGCTTGTCTTGCCGGGGCACGATGATCGAGGCCACCGTATCCCAGACTCCAATAAACTCGATCGGGATCAAGTACCCGCCCGCGACGTGGCTGAAGCGCCAGGCTTCGTCCAAAAACGCATCGGCCTTGCCTTCGGCGCGCTGGTTGCTCGCGCTGGCATTTTTGTAGGCCGAAAGAGCATATCCGGCCAGATTGCTCTGGTCCGGCCGCAGCAGCCCGATCACATGAACGAAAGCCGCGAGCACGCGCACGGTGTAGGCGCCGCGGCTGAAACCGAACAGCCAGACCCGGTCGCCGCTCTCGTAGGTTTCACACAGGAAGCGATAAGCGCCGAGCGTATCCTCATCCAACCCATCGCCGGTCGCGAGGCCGAAGACGCCGCGGACTTGCTGTTTGAACCGCCCCCAGGTGCTTTGCAGGCCGATGGTTCCGACGCCCGGATGATAATAAACCCGCTGGTTGTCATCTTTTTCCAGGACGCGGTAGAGCTTGAGGACGTTGGAGAGGGTGGATTTTATCTCGTTGCCGGTGCCATCGCAGCAAATGACAATGTTCTTCGGCATGGTCCCCTCCCCATATGCGAAGGAAATTTGTTCTTCCATCGTACGGGAGAACGCGATCGCAATTCAATCTGCAATTGCGACGCATGGGCTTATCCGGACGCCGCCTGCGCGCTTCTATCGCAGCGCCAGCCCCGTCGCCGCTTCAAGCTCGGTCATGGCTTGCGCCGCATCAACCACCTTGATCGTGGTCATGCCGATGTCGCGTGCGGGCTTCAGATTGACGCCGAGATCGTCGAGATAG
>WNFM01312459.1_pt1 | contig 21436 bp, 21 predicted proteins | sample 5400271 | NCBI WGS metagenome assembly WNFM01 (sample SAMN13153352, study PRJNA577476) | soil metagenome | isolation source: 60 cm saprolite on Douglas fir-dominated hillslope | place: USA:California | collected 2013-09-17
CGCACCTTCCTAGAGCGCCTCTTGCGAAGCGTCGCTCGCCACTTGTTCGCGGATATGCGAGACTCGCACTCATAAGAGGAGCCTCGTCCATGAAACTCTCTGAAGTTGCGCAGAAGCTTGCCTGCCGCCTGGAAGGTGCGCCCGACACGGAAATCCGCGGCATTGCCGGCATCGAACACGCCGAGCCCGGCCAAATCACCTTCCTCGCCAACCGCCGCTACTTCCCTCTTCTCAAGACCACACGCGCTTCTGCGGTGCTCATCGAAGATGGCATCAGCCTCGAGCGCGGCGCCGGCTCGCCTCCCATCGCCGCTCTGCGCACGCCAAATCCGTACCTCGCCTTCGCTCACGCCATCGAACTTTTTTACCAGCCCCCGCGCTATGAGCCCGGCGTGCATCCCACCGCGATTATTGCGAGGACCGCGCGCATAGGCGATGGCGCGCACATCGGCCCTTACTGCTTCATCGACGATCAGGCGGAGATCGGCCGCAACGCCGTGCTGCACAGCCTTGTCACCATTTATCGCTCTGCGAAAATCGGCGACGACTTCTTCGCCCATGCTCACGCGGTCGTCCGCGAATCCTGCCGCATCGGCCATCGCGTCATTCTCCAGAACGGCGTGGTCATCGGCGGCGACGGCCTCGGCTTCGCCAAGCAGAAGGGCGGCAGTTGGTACAAAATGCAGCAGTCCGGGCCTGCAGTGCTGGAAGACGACGTCGAAGTGCAGGCCAACGCGTGCGTCGACCGCGCGACCGTCGGTGAAACGCGCGTCGGCCGCGGCAGCAAGCTCGATGACCTCGTGCTCGTCGGCCACGCCTCGCGGGTCGGCGAAAACACCATGCTCTGCGGTCAGGTTGGGCTCGCGGGCTCAACGAGAATCGGCGCTGGGTGCATCCTGGCCGGTCAGGTCGGCACTGCGGGACATCTTTCCGTCGGCGACGGCGCGGTGGTTACCGCGCAGAGCGGCATCCCCAGCGATATTCCTCCCAAGTCCCTTTATTCCGGGTATCCCGCGATCGAAAACCGTCAATGGCTGAAGAACACCGCGGCGCTGAATCGATTGCCGGACCTGCAACGACGCGTGTGGGAGCTGGAATCAGAGATCGAAAAGCTGAAGAACCGCTGAAGCAAAGCGCCGCGTTCCCCTACTTACTCTTTCGGCGCCCAAAACGGCTCGCGCGCCGGAACAAATTCGACCGGCACCTCGCTGACAAACGTTTTTAGCCAGCGAGCGCACTCCTCCATGCCAGCCTGCTCGGACGGAATGTGCCCGAGAATGATCAGGGCCTTCGGCTTCCCTTCCGTCACCGCGTCGGCCACGTATTCCACGGTTTCCCATTCGCGCGGCTCTCCGGTGACGAGCACCTGGACGTCGCTAATTTCCAGGGCGCGTGTCTCTTTGCCGAAGCCGGAAGAGCCGGGGACCAGCGCCACCTTTCGTATTTTCAGCTTCGGATCGCCCACAACGCGCATCACGCGAATCTTCAAGCGGCTCTTCAAATCACCGGCCAGGTGTTCCAAATCCGTTTCTGGAACCGCAAACAGGTATTGGCTGCTGGAATCCTGAAACTTTTCCCAGCCCAGCGCGTGTGCCATTCCCGCTTCGATGCCGTCGGGTTTCCGGCGGTGCCAATGATCGTGAAATCTCCAGATCACCAAGCCGTGTTCCTGAATAAACGCGCGTTTGGCTGCCAGCACGGGGTCGTTTTCTTTTTGCTCGAGATCGTCCGGCTTGTCGAGATGATTGTAGAAGGTCGGCTCGTGCGTGATGATCAGATTTTGCCCCGCCGCTGCCGCGCGCTGCAGCACATCCAACGTCGCCATCATAGTCACCGCGACGCCTTTGACCTCCGTGTCCGGATCGCCCGCCTTGAACGTGTCCACCGTCTCCTGTTGCCAGGGAATTCCCACATGTGCCTGAATGCGCGCAATTACGTCGCGCGCTGTTGGAGGTTTGTCTTGAGTGGCCGCTGAATTTGCGCCGATACTCGCTGCAACCAGGAGAAAAAGTACGCAGGCCTGAACGCGGCTATTGTCCATAAAGAAGATGAGTCCTTTCTTGCCGAATAGTGTTTTGCTGCGAAGCCTCACACACCCTCCGGCGGCGCTGCTCCGGGGAAACCGAAGGGCCGCTGGTCCGGTGGCAAACCCGCGGCCATGGCGTCGTGCACTCGATCATTCAACACATCGCGCTCGTCAAAGGAATATTGGGAGGCATCGATCGGCTCCAGAAATTCCACTAAAATCTCGCCAGGATAAATCCGCAGGGACCGCTTGCGCATCACTTTGTGCGCGCCGGAACACGCGATCGGAACAATCGGCACTCCGGCCTTAATCGCCATGACTACCGCGCCCTTCTTAAAACTTTGCAGCCGCCCATCCGGGCTGCGCGTGCCTTCCGGATAAATCAAAAATGACTGGCCGCTGCGCAAGGACGCCGTCGCTTTCTCAACGCTCCCAATGGCCGAGTCGCGATCGCCGCGTTTAACGGGAATGAACCCGGCGAGTGTAAATGCTTGCCCGGCAATAGGCCACTTGAAAAGCGACTCTTTCAACAGAATCGCAACGCGCCTTGGAATCGCTCCCACAACCGCAGGCGCATCCGCCGAGCTGGTGTGATTGGCGACAAATAGGCATGCACCCGCCGGAATACGCTCGCGGCCCTTGATTCGCACCTTAACACCGGCTGCGCGAAGAAAAAACGTCACACCCCCCACCCCTCCCCGATACAAGGGACCGGGATCGCGGGAAATTAGCGTATACAAAAGCAATGGCGGGCCCGCGAGAAGTATGTACAGCGGAAGAAAAATCAGGATAAAAGCAGCTCGCAGCATAATTGCGCAGCACTCTCTCGAATCCAGCGGCCAGCGTCAAGTACCGGCATTCATCGGGCCGAAGCGGTGACCGGCTGCGTGATGCCGCGCAGCAGCCCTTCGCGGATGCGCTTGGCCTTTGCGCTGGCGTGCGAATCCTCGGCGACCTGATAAAACGTCTCGGTTGCTTCGTCAATTCGAAAGTCGATGGACATTTCGCGGTCATCGCGCCGGACCCGCGCGTGTACTACGCTGCCAGGCTTTTGCGAGTAGACCCAGCGCTCCGGATTGCGCGGCGGCTCCGAACCGTTCCAGCTAAGAATCACATCGCCGGAGCGGAGTCCCGCCTGCGCGACGGAGCTTTCCGGCTCCACATTTCTGACGATGACTTCTCCGGACGCGCCGCGCTCGGTGAAAAATCCCAGCACCGCGCGCTTGCGCTGTGAGGTCCGCAAATCGAGTCCCGCCAGCGTAAGGACCTGCGAATACGGCAACGGCTCCGCATGCGCCACATACTTGCGAAAGAACTCCTCGAAAGAGCCGCCTGCCACTTGCTCGGCCGTCAAACGAATGTCCAGGCTATCGCGGTACGGCTTGTTTTTCTTCGCAAATTCATTGTTCATCGCGCGCAGCACATCGTCGAGGCTCTTCCCGTTGTCCGTGCGATCGCGAATCAAAATATCGAGCAGCACGCCGAGCACTTGTCCCTTGGTGTAGTACGACACGCTTTCCTGCGGCCGGTTGTATAGCGGATATTTCTCCAGCCAAGCATCGAGACTAGATTCCTCCGCGCTCTGCCAGCGATTCGCGGGACGAGCTTCGAGCTCGCTAACCTGCTGGCTGAGATCGAAATAGAACTGGTCCTTGCTCCACAGTTGCGAACGCACCGCCGTATAGGCCGCGTACGTGCTCGTCACTCCTTCGGCGAACCACAGCGCCCGTGTGTATTGCTCCTTCGTGTAGTCCACCGGGTCCAGCGTCACCGGCCGGATTCGCTTCACGTTCCACAGATGGAAAAATTCGTGGGCCGCGATATTCGGCAACTCCTCCTCGGAACGCAGGGAAATCGCCGTCGAATTGGCGTGTTCCATTCCTCCGCCCGCGCCTGCGGCCGCATCGCCGAGGTGAATGATAAAAGTGTAGTGCTCGTAAGGCGCCCCTTCCATCAGCTTCAGCTCATAACTACAAATCCGTCGCAGCTCGTCCTCAACTTCTCTCTTCTTCCATTTGTCCCCATGCACCACAACGGTGATAGGTGGATTTATGCCGCGCAGCTCAAATTCCTCAAACTTCGCAGCCTCAATCGGGGCATCGACGAGCGCATCGTAGCTCGGCGCAGCAAAACCAAAATTTCGGGCTCGGCCCATGGACTCAAGCAGCTGGCGCGATGCCCCTGCCGGTTGCCATTCGGGCGGAACGTCCGGCATGTCTAAGACCGCCTCTTCGCCGCGCCGCGCGGGAACGTACATGAGAATCATGGCCGGATTGATGAACGCATGCTCGGAGTTCAGTTGCGTCGCGAACGGACCCGGCTCATCCCAATAAGTCGCATAACGCAGTGTGATCGTGCCGTTCCCGGTGACTCGCCAGGTCAACTTATCCACTTTTTCCAGCGGCGCCTGGTTTGCGCCCGCGAACGCACCAACCTCACGCACATGCGCGCTGAAATCTCGAATCTGGTAAAGCGTATTCCAGGCCGGCATTTGCACGGTCACTTCGCCGGTCACGTCCGGAATCTCCATTCTGACGTGAAAAATATGTTTTTCCGGGTGATCAACAGAAACTGTATAGCGAATCGTGGCGCCCGCGCCGCTCGTCACAAGCGCGAGAAGAACAGCAACCAAGATGACCCGCAGTGTTGGAAATCCCCGGGCCCGCAGCATCATCACCGGGCCGGCGCCTCGGTGGGTACGCCGCGATCGAGCTTCTTCACCAGCTTCTCACACAGGCCGTCGAAGCTGCCGTTCGACATAATCAGCAAAAGGTCCCCGGGCTTTGCTTCCCGGGAAAGATACTCCGCGATCGCGTCAGAATCCGCGAAGATGCGCGCTTCACGGCCTAGTTCGCGTACACTGGCGGCCACCGATTCGGGATCCATGCGATTCTCGTTGCCAAGTTGCTGCGCCCGAAACACACTGCCGAGAACGACGCGATCGGCAAGAGCCAAGGCCTTCGGAAGCGATTCCTGAAACACTTTGCGCCGCATCGAATTCGAACGCGGCTCCAGAACCGCCCACAGCCGCCGCTTCGGCCAGCGGCTACGCGCCGCTTCGATGGTCGCCCGCACCGCGGTCGGGTGATGCGCGAAATCGTCCACAACCAAAATGCCTCCGTGTTCGCCCTTCACATCCATTCGACGCTTCACGCTGCGAAACGTTGCCAGAGCTTTGGCCAGCGCGTCTACGCTGATGCCGCGCCCATGCGCCACCGCGATGGTTGCTGCCGCGTTCAACACGTTGTGCCGGCCAGTGGCCGCCAGCGCAAATTCACTGAACTCCTTGCCGCGATGGAAAAGGCGGAAGCGCGTCACTTCGCCATCCACCACCACCTCTCTGGCGATCCAATCGTTCTCCGCCGAAAATCCATACGTCTCCACTGGACAGAAAGCTTTGCTCGCCGCCCGCCGCAAAGCAGGACCTGAATCTTGCGTGTCGCCCCAAATCACCACGCGCCCTCTTCGCGGCACCAGGTTCACCAGCCGCCGGAAAGCCAGCTCATACGTCTCAAAATCCCCATAGATATCCGCGTGATCGAACTCCAGGGAAGTAATGATCAGGTCGTCCGGGTGATAGTGGAAAAATTTCGGGCCGCGATCCCAGAATGCCGTCTCGTACTCGTCGCCTTCCAAAATAAATTCCGCGCCACCGCCCAGTCCATAACTCTTTCCGAAATTCTCCGCCACGCCGCCAACCAAGAAATTTGGCCGCCGCCCTGCGCTGTGAAAAATCCACGCCAGCATCGCTGTGGTCGTCGTCTTCCCGTGCGTGCCGCTGACCACAATGGAATCCCGCCCCGGCAAAAACACTTCCTCCAAAATCTCCGGCAACGATCGATACGGAATCTTTCGGTCCAGCGCTTCCTCCAGCTCCGGATTCCCGCGCGCGATGATGTTCCCGACGATCACCAAGTCCGGCGCCGGCTGCAAATGCGCCGCATCAAAAGTGTTGTAGAACGAAATTCCCAGGCTCTCCAACTGGGTCGAAGCCGGCGGGTACACGCCCATATCCGATCCGGTGACGCGAAATCCGCGTTCGCGCAACATTCCCGCCAGCGGCGCCATAGCCGACCCGCCAATTCCAATCACATGGACGTGCTTCGCTTCGCTCATCGCGTAACTGCTGCCTCCAAAATCTCCAAGCTCCCATCTCCTTCCGCGTTCAACCGCGCGTTCACGCCCAGCGGAATGGTCAGCATCGGTCGCAGGGTGTGGCCGATCGGCGCACCAAACACCACAGGCAGGCCGAGCGGTCCAAGAATTCGCGCGCAAACGTCGCGCACCGTCGGGCTGCCGGCAACCGGCGGCTCGCAGTCCGGAAAATCGCCCAGCACAATTCCCTTCACGCCTTCCAGCTTCCCCGCCTGCTTGAAATGCATCAAGACGCGGTCCACCTGGTACGGCTTCATCCCGCGATCTTCCAAAATCAAAATGGCGCCGCGCGTATCCAGCTCCCACGCCGTGCCGAACGTCGCTTCCACTAGCGTCAGGGCCCCGCCCAGCAGCCGTCCCTCTGCTTGACCGTCGACGAGTGCCTCCCCGCGCAGCGAAATCTTCCAGCCTGCACCCACTTCGCTAATCGACGATCGCAGCGATTCCTCGTCGTACCCGCCAGGAGCGCCCGCTCCCGCGTCAAAGCCTGCGGCCGCCATCGGTCCGTAAAGCGTCACCCAATGGCAGCGCTGCCACAAAAAAATCTGCAGCGACGTCAGATCGCTGAACCCTATAACTACTTTCGGTTCGCCGACCGCTGACGCAAGGCTCGCGTCGAGCAAATAATTTGAACCATAGCCGCCGCGCAAGCCGATCAGACCATCAACTTTCGGGTCGCCTAACAGTCTCACAAACTCGGCGCGCCGTCCCTCCGCAGCCGCCGCAAAATAACCCTCAGGCCGCTGCCCCGCGGGCAATTCGACGGCAAACCCGAGCCGCTTGAGCTCTGCAACGCCCGACGTAACCTTCGCCTCGCTTCCCGGGGAAGCCGGCGCAAATAATGCAACCCGTGCGCCGCGCTCAAGAGCTTTGGCTTTGCGCGCCGCCACGCCTGACCGAACCCCGGAACTTGCGGAAGGATTCGGCGTCATTCGCGATGCCCCTCGATCGGCGTGACTTCGGTCACCACTCCCACGCGATTCAGCCTTTCGACAATTTGTTCCTCCTGCCGATAGCCAACCTCCGCCTGAAACTCGACGACCGAGTTCACTCCCACCATGGAAACTCGAAACTGTTGTGGTTTGACCTTCAGCTCGACTAACAATCGCTGCACTTCCGCTGCGATGTTTTCAGCATGGGTTCCTGTAATCCGAAAGCCCATAATCCGCGCCTTCAAGTTCGTTCTTTTCGCCACCCATCCGAGACACACCAGCCCAAACAGCACCACGCCCGTCGCATATCCACCGACTGCGTATAGCCCGCCGCCGACCGCCATACCGATGGCGGCCTCCACAAAAATCGTGGCCGCCGTGGTCAGGCCAACCAGCCCTCCGGCTTCACGCAAAATCGCGCCCGCGCCCAAAAAGCCGATCCCCTGTACTAAATTCGACGCAATGCGAGTAGCGGACGTGTCGCCAAACATTTTCGCCAGTTCGAAAGAAAGTATGGTGAACAGCGCCGAGCCCATGCAAACAAAAGCGCTCGTGCGAATTCCAGCGGGGCGGCGGTGCAGATCGCGCTCGATGCCAATCACAGCACCCAGCAACGCCGCAACGCTCAGACGCAAAAAGATTTCATGAAGGGAAAGCATTTGGATTGCGCGAGTTCCGCTCGCACCCGTAAAATTTTACTATTCAGAGCTTGAATTGCGTCAGTTTCGCGAAGTGCCGTGCTCTGGCGTGTATCTCCGTGCGTTTCAGCGTCCGCAAGCGCTCCAGCCCGAATTTCTCCACGCAAAAGCTGCCCATCACCGACCCGTAAACCATCGCGCGACGCAGCGACGCATCGCTTTTGTTCCCCGCGCTCGCCAGATAGCCCATGAACCCCCCGGCAAAGCAATCGCCCGCTCCCGTGGGATCGTGCGGCTCTTCCAGCGGAAATGCCGGCACGCAGAACACGCCGCGCGCATCCACCAGCATCGCCCCGTATTCCCCGCGCTTCACCACCAGCGTAGACGGTCCCATCTTGAAAATGTGTCGCGCGGCCCGCAGCAAATTGTGCTCATTCGAAAGCTGCCGCGTCTCAATGTCGTTGATCATCAAAATATCGACGTGTTTTAGCGTCTCGCGCAAATCCGCGTTGGTGCGCTCAATCCAATAGTTCATCGTGTCCAGCGCCGCAATCTTTGGCCGCTTGCTGACCTGCTGCAGCACGTCGCGCTGCAGGTTGGGCGCAATGTTCGCAAGAAAAACGTACTTGCACGCGCGGTAGCGTTCCGGAAGCCGCGGCTTAAAGTCGGCGAACACATTCAGCTCGGTGGCCAGCGTGACGCGCTCATTCAGATTTTCCGAGTATTTTCCAGCCCAGAAAAACGACTTCCCCGGCACGCGCTCCAGCCCCTCTACATCGATGTGACGCCCGCGAAAAATTTCCGCGTCTTTCGCCGTGAAATCATCGCCCACAACGCCGACCAGGTTCACGTGCGTGAAAAAACTTGCCGCCACCGCAAAATAAGTCGCCGCGCCGCCCAGCGTGCGGTCCACCTTGCCATACGGACTTTCCAGCGCATCGAAGGCCACAGAGCCGACCACGAGTAAGGACAATGTTTTCTCCTAGGAAAGATATTTACCGATGATCGAGGCCAGGCGCTTCTTGGTGGCCGCGGGAACCAGTTTCAAGTCGGTGACCATAGCATGCCGGAGCGCAGCGCCGCACTTGCAAACACGCTCGGCGGGCATGGCTCGCACCGCCTCGCGCAGCACCTTTTGTGCGTTCTCCGCATTTTGATTGAGGGTAGCGATGATCTGCGCCGCCGTCACCGATTCGTGCGACGGGTGCCAGCAATCGTAATCCGTGATCATCGCGATCGTGGCGTAACAGAGCTCCGCCTCGCGCGCCAGCTTCGCCTCCGTAACATTGGTCATCCCAATCACTTCAAAACGCAGTTGTCTGTGCAGATGCGCCTCCGCCAACGTCGAGAACTGCGGCCCTTCGATGCAGACGTAAGTGCCGCGCGGATGCGCTTTCACCCAGCACTGCACGCTGGCGTCGGCGAGCACCGCCGAAACTTGCGGGCACGTTGGTTTGTCGAAGGCCACGTGAGCCACCAGACCGCCGCCGAAAAACGTCGACACACGATTCTTGGTGCGATCCACAAATTGGTCTGGCACCAGAAACTCACCCGGCCGCAACTCCTCCTGCAGCGAGCCCACCGCACTGACAGAAATAATGCGCTCGACTCCGAGTTGCTTCATCGCGCAGATGTTCGCCCGAAAATTAATCTCACTTGGCAGGATGCGATGTCCCCGTCCGTGGCGCGCCAAAAACGCCACGCGCTTCCCTTCCAGCGTCCCAACCACAATGGCGTCCGACGGCTCGCCGAACGGTGTCTTCACCCGAATCTCGCGCGTATCCTTCAGGCCGGCCATGGAGTAAAGCCCGCTGCCGCCAATGATGCCGATCGTCGCCGCCGCTCCTTTGCCGCTCTTTTTCCCCTGCGCTGCCGTCATTCGTCTCCCCCGAAATTGTTTCCGCTCACGCCGCTCCATCCAGTCCGCTGCGCTTCAAAATATCGTTCACCGCGGAAAACGGATCCTTTTTTCTTTCCGCCACTTCCTCTGCCAGCTGCGTCAGCCGCGCTTCGCCGCCTGCTCCGCCCAGCGCCCGCTGCAACAAGCGCGACTCCAGCAATTCGATCAGCCGCTGCTTCCAGTGCTCCACATGCTTGCGCTTGCGCTCCCCGCTAGTTTCAAAATGTTTTCGAAAGCGCGCGATCGTCTCCGCCAGCACATCGATTCCCTTATTTTCCGACGCCACCGTGCGCACCACCGGAGGGTGCCATCCGTCGCGCGGCATCACCAGCGACAACATGGCATTCAACTGTTGCTCCAATCGATCCGCGCCCTCGCGATCCGATTTGTTCAGCACAAAAATATCGCCGATCTCCATCAGCCCGGCTTTCATGTTCTGAATATCGTCGCCCATCCCCGGCACCAGCATCACCACCACGCAATCGGCCAGCCGCACAATGTCGATTTCGTCCTGCCCGACGCCCACGGTTTCGATCAGCACCTGCTGCTTGCCTGCCGCATCTAGCAGCAGAGCCACCTCCGCCGTAGCTCGCGCCAAGCCGCCGAGAAATCCCCGCGTTGCCATCGAGCGAATGAACATCCCGGCGTCCCCAGCGTGTCCCTGCATGCGGATGCGATCACCCAGAATCGCGCCGCCCGAGTAAGGGCTCGTCGGGTCCACCGCGATCACGCCGACCTCCTCGTGCCTGCTGCGATAGTGAGCCGACAACCGATCGACTAGCGTGCTCTTCCCCGTCCCCGGCGCTCCCGTCACGCCCGTTAAGTAAGCCTTCCCCGTCCGCGGAAACAGCAGCCGCAGCAATTCCTCCGCATCCGGCTCATGGTTTTCGATCGCAGTGATCGCTCGCGACAGCGCCCGCACGTCGCCCGCGCACACCCGCTGCGCCCAATTCTCAATCGACTGCGACATTGCTTTCCTGTGGGGCGCTCGAGAGGGCCAGGCGCATCACCCTATTTTGTCTTGCCAAGTAGCTGCCGGGCAATCACCAATCTCTGAATTTCGCTCGTGCCTTCTCCGATGGTGCACAGCTTCACGTCGCGATAATACTTTTCCGCCGGATAGTCCTTGATGAATCCATAGCCGCCGTGGATTTGCACGCATTCGTTGGCCACCCGCACCGCCACCTCGCTGGCGAAAAGCTTGGCCATGCTCGACTCGCGCGTGAACCGCCCGTCCCCGCGGTCGGCAAGCCAAGCCGCTTGATACACCAGCAGCCGCGCCGCTTCCACCTGCGTCGCCATGTCCGCCAGCTTGAACTGAATCGCCTGAAATTCGCTGATGGGCTGCCCAAACTGTTTCCGCTGCTTGGCATATTTCGTCGCGGCCTCCAGCGCGCCCTGCGCCATCCCCAGCGCCAGCGCCGCGATCGAAATCCGCCCGCCGTCCAGAATCTTCAGGCTGCCGATAAATCCTTCTCCCTCCGCACCCAGCATGTTTTCTTCCGGCACCCGGCAATCGCTAAAGATCACCTCCGAAGTGTCGCTAGCCCGCATCCCCAGCTTGTTTTCTTTCTTGCCCGGCTTAAAACCTGGGGTCCCCTTCTCCAGGATAAACGCGCTGATGCCGTGCGAATTCTTCGATTTGTCCGTCACCGCCATCGCCACACAAACATCCGCGTAGTGCCCGTTGGTAGTAAAAGTTTTCGCTCCGTTGAGCACCCAGCGCTTGCCGTCGCGCTTGGCGGACGTCCGCGTCCCGCCCGCGTCCGAACCAGCTTCCGGCTCCGTAAGCGACCACGCCCCAATCTTTTTTCCCTGCGCCAGCGGCGTCAGGTATTTCTTCTTCTGCGCTTCGTTCCCAAACTTGAAAATGTGATTGCTGCAAAGCGAATTGTGCGCCGCCACGATCAATCCAACGGAGCCATCGACCCGCGACAACTCCTCAATGGCAATCGCGTATTCAATGTATCCAAGGCCCGCCCCGCCATATTGCTCCGGGAAAATCACGCCCAGCAGCCCCATCTCCGCCAGCTTCGGCATGATCTCCATCGGGAAATGCGAAGCCTCGTCCCACTCCATAACGTGCGGCAAAATCTCGCCCTCGGCAAATTCCCGCACGCTGCGACGCAGTTGCTGCTGCTCTTCGGTGAACGCGAAATCCACGGGATCCTCGGCAGGCTAAGTTTTACCTATAGCCAGACAAACCCTGGCTTATATCCCTATTTTACACGATTTTGCGAGCGTCCTGACCGCAGACCTGTAGCTCAGGTTCACCCTGAGCCTCGAACGGGTCCGCCTTTTGGACCTGAGGCCTTTTCTTCGATTTCTACCAACCGACGGCGTAACCCTTCGCCTTGTTCTGTTCATCCAACCACGTCTTCAACGGCGCGAAATAATCCGCCAGCGCGCTAGCGTCCATCTGCTTCTCGCCGGTCAGCGTCTCCAGCGCCTCCTGCCACGGCTTGCTCTGCCCCAGCGCAAGCATATCGTTCAGCCGCTTCCCAGCCACTTTATTGTCGTAGATCGAGCAGCGATGCAGCGGCCCCGAAATGCCCGCCTCGCGGCAAAGCGCCCGCTGAAACTGATATTGCAAAATGCGCGCCAGAAAATACCGCATATACGGCACGTTCCCCGGCACATGGAATTTAGCGCCCGGGTCAAAATCTGTCTCCGTGCGCGCAACCGGCGGTGCTATTCCCGAATACTTCAGCCGCAAATCCCACCAAGCCTTGTTGTACTCCTCCGGCTTCACCTGCCCAGAGAACACTTCCCACCGCCACTTATCGATCGTCAACCCAAATGGTAGAAACGCGACTTTCTCCAGCGCCTGCGCCAGCAGGTAATCAATATCTCCGGAAGCCGGCGGGACTTTCTCGATCAATCCAATCCGCTTCAAATATTCCGGCGTGACCGATAACGCAATCGTGTCCCCCACCGCCTCGTGAAATCCATCATTCGCGCTGTTCTGAAACAACGGCGGCTGCGTGTTGTACGCGCGCTGATAAAAGTTGTGCCCCAGTTCGTGATGAATCGTCCGGAAATCTTCCTCGGTAATCTGGATGCACATCTTGACGCGCAGATCGTCTTTGTTATCGATGTCCCACGCGCTCGCGTGGCACACCACGTCGCGATCCGCCGGCTTCGTGAATAGCGACCGCTCCCAAAATGTTTTCGGCAGCGGCGCAAATCCCAGCGAAGTAAAAAATCCTTCCCCGTACTTCACCATGCCATGCGCGTCCGTCTTCCGCTCTTGCAGGATTTTCGTCAGGTCGTAGCTCTGCTCTGGCTTCGGCGAATCCATCAGCGGATAGACGTTGTTCCACTCCTGCGCCCAAATGTTTCCCAGCAAATGCGCGGGAATCGGCCCGTTCGGCGGGACCACGTCCTTCCCATATTTCTTCGCAAGCTGCCCGCGCACGTACGCGTGTAGCGACAAATACAGCGGCCGCAACTGCTCCCACAAACGGTCCAGCTCTTTCGCAAAGGCGTCCGGCGGCATGTCGTAATTCGAACGCCACAGCGCCCCCGCGTCCGCAAATCCCAGCTCCCGCGAACCTTTGTCTCCCAGCTCGACCAAGCGCGCGTATCGCTGCCGCATCGGCGCGCCCACCGCGTGCCACCCAATCCACGCGCGCTTCAACTCTTCCGGATCGCGGCTCTCCGCAATCAACTTCCCCACCGCCGTTACGTCCAGGCACTTGCCCTGTTCGCCCTCGGAACACCACTTCCCTCTCCCGTAATCTCCGTCGAGCGAAGCCAGGATTCCAGCCAGTTCCTTCTGCTCTCGCGGATTGTTCGGCGCCGGAAACCCCGCCGCCAGTTTCAGCAGCTTCATCTTCCGCGCCATCACCGGCGGCAGCTTCAACCCATCGAACCGCGCGGCCTGCGTCGCCAACTCCACGCTCAGCGTGTTCAGCACTTCCCCCGCATCCGCGGCCATCGCTTCCGTGTCGAACGTGATGAAATTTTCCTGCACCCACGAAGCCCGCGACTGCTTCACACCCAAATCGAACAGCCGCCTCTCCGCATCGTCCAGAAACGCCTTAGCCTGCTCCACCGTAGGCGCGGCCGCGTTGACCTCTCTCGCCCTCCGGACATTGTTGTGCGGTTGCGCTTCCTTCGGCTTCTGTTCCGGCGGAGCCGTCTCGCTAGGATCCTGCGCCAGCCCTGAAGCGACAGCATAGACCTCGGTGCCCTCCGACTTTCGATCTTCGATTGTCGCGTTTCGATTTTCGACTCTAGGAGCTTCCGCGAGCGCGACCACCGCCCCGACGGCGCAAATCGCAATCACAATCAGAATCGCCAACCGATCCCGAAAGCTCTTCATGCGCCCGCCTTTTGCGCTTGCCCCGCCACATCCCGCAAAACCACCAACGCCCGTTCGATCCCCTCGCTGCGCACATCCACATGCGTAACCAACCGCACCGAATACGGCGCCGTATCCTGCGCCCAAATCCCCCGCCGGTACAGCGCCTCGCACAGCTCCACCGCCGTCTTCCCAATTCCCGAGCAATCAAAAATCACAATGTTGCTGCGCACTTTCGCCGCATCAATCCGCAATCCGCGAATCTCCGCAATCCCCTCCGCCAGCCGCCGCGCATTCTCATGATCGATGTGCAACCGCCCGGGCGATTTCTCCAGCGCAATCAGCCCCGCCGCCGCAATCACGCCCGCCTGCCGCATCCCGCCGCCAAACATCTTCCGGTACACGCGTCCCTTCTCAATAAACGCACGCGTCCCAACAACCATCGACCCCACCGGAGCGCCCAATCCCTTCGACAAGCAAAACATCACCGAATCCACCTTGCGCGTCATGTGCGACACTTTCTCTCCCAAAGCGGTAGCCGCGTTAAATACGCGCGCGCCATCGAGATGAACCTTCAACCCCATCTCATGCGCCCGCTCGCAAATCTCATCCACCTGCGCTGTCGGGTACACCGTCCCGCCCCACATATTGACCGTGTTCTCCAGGCAAATCAGCGCCGTCTGCGAGTCGTAATAAATTTTCGGCCGGACCACCGCCTCAATCAGCTTCCAGCTTAAAATCCCATCTTCCGCGCGCGCCACCCGCGGCATGCACCCCGCAATCGCCGACATCGAAGCCAGCTCATACAAATTCACATGGCTGCGCTCCTCGCAAATCACCTCGTCGCCATGATGCGTCCACACCTTGATCGCAATCAGGTTCCCCATGCACCCGGTAGGTACAAACAGCGCCGCCTCTTTCCCAAAGATCTCCGCCGCACGCGCCTCCAACCGGTTCACCGTAGGATCTTCCCCATAAACATCATCCCCAACCTCAGCCGAAGCCATAGCAGCCCGCATCTCCGCCGTAGGCCGAGTAACCGTATCGCTACGCAAATCCACCACGCCATCCGTCGGCGCAGCAACCCGATTCAAATCCATCACCACATCCGTCCGAGTCTCAGTAGCCACGTCACTCCCCTTCTTCCTTGCGCCCTCTGCGTCTCTGCGGTGAAATTCTTGCCTTTTCTTTATTTCATCAATTCGACGAAAACCTCATTCGACACGCTCACTCGTCCGGGAGCCAAGCGGACAACGCTACCCTCGCGCTCAACCAATCCGGCCGAAGCCAGCGGATCAAAGCGGCTAGCCAGTTCTACTCCGTACTCCCGCTCGATCCGCCCAACATCAATCCCCTCCAACTGCCGCAGCCCCAAAAACAATTCCTCCTCCAGCGCACTCTCCGCCGTAAGCACCTCGTGTTGCTCCACCGGCAACCGCCGCGCAGTAATCGCGGCAACATACCCCGCCGCATCATGCGCATTAGCCCACCGCTCCGTCCCCGAAAACGAATGCGCCCCAGCCCCAAATCCCAAATACGCTTCTCTCCGCCAATACTTCAAATTGTGCCGCGAAGCAAACCCCGGCTTCGCCCAATTAGAAATCTCATAATGCTGATACCCCGCCCCCTCCAAAACCAAGCAACCCGTCTCATAAAACTCCGCCATCTCATCATCGCCAGGCACATCCCCAGCACTGTAGCGATTCCCTCCGCGCAAAAGTTCCGCCCCCAGCCGGCTCCCCTCATCCACTTCCAGCAAATAAACCGAAACATGCTCCGGCGCCAATTCAACAAGCGAGTCCAGCGAATCCCGCCACGTAGCCCGCGTCTGCTTCGGCAGCCCCGCAATCAAATCAAAACTAATATTCGCAATCCCCGCCCCCCGCAAAATCGCCGCCGCCCGGTAAACATCCGCCCGCCGATGCATCCGCCCCGCCGCCTGCAGCTCCTCATCGCAAAACGACTGCACCCCAAAGCTAACGCGGTTAATCCCCGCGGCCACCCAAGCCACCGTCTTCTCCGCCGTAACCGTCTCCGGATCCGCCTCCAACGTAACTTCCCTCAGCTCGCTAGCAAAAGTTTCACGCACCGCACCAACAACGCGTCCCAGGTGCGCAGGATCAAGCAAGCTCGGCGTCCCCCCACCGATGTAAATCGTATCGACGACCGCCTCCGCAATCCCCGACGGCAAAACCACACCCGCTGCCGCATAGAATTCCCGATGCCGCGCAATCTCCTCACAAACACAATTCACGTACGGCGCAAACCGCGCCGAAGACACCACTCCCGTATGGAAGTTGCAATAAGTGCACTTCGTCTGACAAAACGGCACCTGCACATAAATCCCCAGTGTATTCATTGTCAGCAAAACTCTAGCACACCGCCCTCGAATCGCGCCGCGCGATCCCCGTAGGGGCGCAGCACTGCTGCGCCCCAGCTGGCCCAGACGCAAGACTTCGTATCTTATTTCGATTCTTTGGTCTTTTGCATCCACGCCCAGAAGTTGTAGGGGTGCGCTTTAGCGCATCCCAGCACTACTCTTCAATTCTTTAATTCTTTAGCTTTTTAACCCTTTGACTCTTCCACCCGAACAAACATCTTCCTCTCCCGAGGCCCATCAAACTCACAAAAGAAAATCCCCTGCCACCGCCCCGACACCAACTTCCCGCCCTCCACAAAAATCACTTGGCTAGCCCCCACCATAACCGCCTTAGCATGCGAATCCGTGTTCCCCTCGCCATGCCGATAAGGCCCCGCGTGCGGCACCAATCGATCGAACACGCCCTCCAAATCCGCAGCCACATCCGGGTCCGCATGCTCATTAATCGCCACACCCGCCGTAGTATGCGGCACATAAACATAACAAACGCCACTCACCACTCCTGACTCCGTCACTACCCGCTCCACAGCCGCAGTAACGTCAACAAGCTGCGTCCGCCGCCCAGTCTTCACCCGCAAAGTTTCCATCGAAAATCTCTCTCCCGCCCTCAATCAAGTCTAGCATCTCGTCTTCTCTGCGATTCCTCAGCGCCTCTGCGTCTCTTTACCCTGAGCCTCGAAGGGTGCGTTATCTTTTTCTTTGCCTGTGCTAAATTCTTGCCGTTCTTGATCTCCGGTTCTGCGTTTCACTGTAAACTGTCGACTGTCAACTGTTCCTCTCAATGTCCAACCGCCTCCAAAACAAAGTCATAATCATCACCGGCGCCGCCCAAGGCATCGGCTTCGCCTGCGCCAAGCTCTGCGCCGCCGAAGGCGCCTCCGTAATCCTCGCCGACATCCAGCAAGACCGCGGCGAAAAATCAGCCGCAGCAATCCGTAAAGAAGGCCACCGCGCCCTATTCCACCCGGTCGACGTCCGCGAAGAATCCCAATGCGCCGCCCTAATCGACCACGCCATCCGCACGCACAAAAGACTCGACGGCCTAGTCAACAACGCCGGCTGGTTCCCCCGCGCCACCCTAGAACAAACCACCACGCAGCTCTGGGAAGAAGTCCTGAACGTAAACCTGCGCAGCGCCTTCTACTGCTGCAAGTACGCCGTCCCCAAAATGCGCGAAGCCCGCGGCGGCAGCATCGTGAACATGGGCTCCATCTGCGGCATCCAGAGCCTGCCCAATCTAGTAGCCTACGGCGCTGCAAAAGGCGGCCTCCTAGCCCTCACCCGCACCCTAGCCGGAGCCCTCGCGCAAGACCGCATCCGCGTCAACTACGTAATCCCCGGCTGGGTCTTCACCGAAGGCGAACTAGCCATCCAAAAAGGCGAAGGCCGCACCGCCGAAGACCTACGCAAAGCCGGCGAAAAACTAGCCTTCGGCCGAGCCCAGTCCCCGGAGGAGACCGCCTACGCCGTCGTCTACCTCCTAAGCAACGAATCCCCCCAAGTCACCGGCACAACAATGCACCTGGACGCCGGCGCCTCCACCCTACCAATCCAACCCGGCACCTACCCCGGATAAGTAGCACAGGCACTCCTGCCTGTGCCCCCTGTAGCGCAGGGCGGAGTCTTCGGAGCCCTGCGGCTTTTCGCCAGCACGAGCAAGGATCGTCCTCGCAGCCGTGCGGGTTTTGCCAGCACGAGCAAGGATCGCCTTCGCGCATGTACCTTTCACAAACCAACTGCTCATTTTCTACGCCAAATCCTCTCGATTCCTTATACGCTCATATTTCCAAAGATTAGAGTCACGTGATAACCGCCAAGGAGCTAGTTAGAATGCGACGCGTCTTCACCCTGCTGTTCCTGTCTTTGTCTCTAGCTCTACCGCAAACCTTCGCACAATCCGACGGCGACGAAACCAAAATCATCGCCCTCGAAAATCTCTGGAACCAGATCCAAATCGCCCACGACGGCGACGCCATGGAAAAAATGCTCGACGACGACTTCGTTCTCACCGACTTCGACGGTTCCGTCCTGAACAAGGCCCAGTTCCTCGTCACCATTCGCGACAAATCCAATCAGCTCACCCTCGAGACCACCCAAGACATGAAGCTCCACCGCCACGGCGACACCGTAGTCGTAACCGGCGCAACTCACGAAAAGGGCGCCGCAAAAGGTAAGCCCTACGAGCACCACGGCCGCTTCACCGACACCTGGATCAAGCACGACTCCCAATGGCTCTGCGTAGCCAGCCAGCTATCCCTAATCCCCAAATCCCTGTAGCGGTAGGCGTCGGCCCGACGTCGCCGTTGTAGGGGTGCGCTTCAGCGCATCCCAGCCAGCCTCGGCTGGCATGAACTCAAAGGCACTCACTTGATACTCCGTTGCCCTTTGCAGCGTTTACCGGTGTCTAATATCCATAAAGGCCTATCGCATCCACCTGTTGGGGAGGTCCGCCAAGAACGATGTCTCGAAAACCACGTCCTCGACCTTCGCACTTCCTCAACGGTATCGATTTCTGGGCATTCCTGAGCGTTGAGCTAGTCCTGCTTATGATTTTCATGGTGAACGGTCCCAGCCCGCACGCCAACAGAAGTCCCGTTGATCTCCCACGTACCGAACACGCCGCCCCAATGCCAGGCGCCCTGCGCGAAGATGCGATGCTTGTCGCTGTCACCAGAGATGGCAACATTTTCTTTGGAACGTATCAGATGCAGTACCGCGACTTGCGTCTCGCAATCCGCGACTGCGTACGCCAAGGTTCAGAAAGGAAGGTCTACCTCAAGGTGGATGCCCGCGCAAAATATGGTGACGCCGCTCTCGCCATCGAACAGATTCGCCTGGCAGGCATTCAAAACGTCGCCATAATCACCGACCAGCGCCAACCCACGCCACGATAAAACCTGGCGGCAGCCACCCGGAATTCCGGCAGCGGCTCGGTTTCCGATTTGCGCTTATCAGGCACATGACATTGACTCAACAGTTGCGGGCGGCGTAATGTGACCAAAGGTGCCGCAATCGAGTGAATCCGCGAAAACCTGCGGAAGCGGTCGCTTGAATTGTTAGGAGACATGCCATGCGTAAGCTCCTTTGGTCCTTGTTTCAAATCCTATCCCTTCTTGTGTTGATGGATCACTCAGCCGCTGGACAGGCGACCAATGCTCTCGTCTCGGGCGGAAGGACGGAAATCCCGTTTCAATTTGTAAGTCGCAGCACAGATGCTGCGTGGAGTTCTGGCACGCTATTGGAGTTGGAGGATCGCTTCTCGTCAGCTCCAATCTTTCGGACGTGGGACCGAGCCGGAAAACTGCTTTCTGAGATTACCTTTACGTTTCCGGATGCCTATCACATCAATATCTACAGCAACTCATTCGCCCGTGGCGCCGACGGGTCATTAGCCATCATTGGGACTGCTGACACGAATGACGCGGGGGGAATACGGTTTTTAGCGTGCGTCTCCCCTGATGGCCAACAGACAATCGTGCGCCTTTCTGACTTTTTTCCATATTCGGCAACAATAGCCGCGGATGGAACGATCTGGGTGGCAGGCGCAAATGGCTCGGCGCAACACGGCCCGCTACAGAACCTTATCCGGCGCTATGACAAAACGGGGGCGTTGCTCGGGTCGTTCATTCCCTGGTCAACTCCTCAAAAAACCTTGCCTCCGCCTGTCCGTTCTGTCCTTGTGTCCTCGAAAGACCGCGTCGGTTGGTATTCGCCAGTCTCCCATGAATATGTCGAGTTTTCACTAGATGGCACGGCTATGAGCCGATTCACGACGCCATCCACGCAGAGTGACGCTATCTTCGGCGCAGCTCTGTGCGATGATGGCACGGTGTTTGCGGCCACCCCCCGGCCCTTCAGCGATGGTAAGCCGGCAAGTTGGGGAATTCTTGCCTTAGCCCGAAACAGTGGACAATGGAGTTTCATTTCAATGAACGAGGCACAGGCGCAGGGCCGACTGTTCGGCTGTGATGGGACGAGTCTTGCGGTCACAACCGACGACAGGACCATCTCGTGGCTGAACCCCGTGCGTTAGCGTAAAACCTCGGGACCGATCCTCATCTGAGTAGTGCCCGATTGGTCGGGTAAGCGGACATCTTCGTTCCAGTACGAACTTTTCCGGTAAGCAGCTCTAATCAGGCATATTACAGGCCGGCATATTACGGGCCGGTCTTGAATGGCTGCTTCTACGAGGACGATGATGAAGATAACTTGTGTTCGTACGATGGCTTTGTCAACAGTGATTCTCATTATGGCGTCGAGTATCGCACCCGCTCAAAAGACTGGAATGGCTCAGGCTGTCAGCATCGTGCAACTAATCGCAACACCTGAAAAGTACAACGGCCAAGGCGTCTTAGTTGGTGGATTCCTACGATTGGAATTTGAGGGCAACGCCATTTACCTGCACGAAGATGACTACAGACATAGAATCTATGCTAACGCCTTATGGGTGAACCTTGATGCGAAGACCGCTGAAAACAGTGACAAGCTCAACCTGCGCTACGCTTTTATTGAAGGAACGTTTGATGCCAGCAGGCATGGGCACGGAGGCCTTTTCGCCGGCACGATAAACAACATAACCTACGCGCGCATTGCTCCCGACCGGAACCAGTAATGTCAAGACTTGCGGCTTCACTTTCGCTGCTTGTCATTCACTAGTCCCTTACAAATCACTCCGACATGCCTGGTAAGTCGTGCTAATCGGAATGAGCCGGCTACTGGAATTCTCCTTGACTTACCGTAACCCTTTGGCTATCATAAGCGTCGTGAAAATCTGCGCCTTGCCTGCGGGAGCCCTCTCCCGCTTTTTCTTTTCAAAGACGAGATCGTAACCCAAAAAGGAAGACCGCCTCCGCCACAAAACGGCTCCCGTATGAGCCAGCGGGTACATGCGCAAGTTTGCGCACGGATTATGTTTCCTTCTAACTCCCTTTAGAATCAACACTGGCTCTGTTGACATCCCCGACACAGTTCTTATTTCGAGGGTCGACAAGAAGAGGCTCACGGTGTTTTCTGATGGAGCAGGAGGGACAATGGCCGAAGTCGGACTCCTGCCCTTTGCTCGCGTGGCGCTGGAAGTGGCCACGCAGGTTTTGCCTCCT
>WNFM01214307.1_pt6 | contig 21393 bp, 22 predicted proteins | sample 5400271 | NCBI WGS metagenome assembly WNFM01 (sample SAMN13153352, study PRJNA577476) | soil metagenome | isolation source: 60 cm saprolite on Douglas fir-dominated hillslope | place: USA:California | collected 2013-09-17
GCGAATGGCTCCCGGCCGACACGCTCGAAGCGATCAGGCATTACAAGGTGGCGATCAAGGGGCCGCTGACCACGCCGATCGGCGGCGGCTACCGGAGCCTCAACGTCACCCTGCGCCAGGAGCTCGATCTCTACGCCTGCATCCGGCCGGTGCGCTATTTCGAAGGAGTGCCGACCCCGGTCAAGCATCCGGAGCAGGTCGACCTGATCATCTTCCGCGAGAACACCGAGGACGTCTACGCCGGCATCGAGTGGCGCGAAGGGACCGAGAAGTGCCGCAAGGTGATCGATTTCCTCACCCGCGAGATGGGCTGCTCGATCCCGGCGGATGCGGCGATCGGCGTCAAGACGATGAGCGTCCGCGCCAGCAAGCAGCTGGTGCGCAAGGCGATCCGCTACGCCATCGAGCGCAAGAAGCCGAGCGTGACCCTGGTGCACAAGGGAAACATAATGAAGTTCACCGAAGGGGCCTTCAAGGAGTGGGGTTACCAGGTGGCGCGCGAGGAGTTCCCGGAATACACGCTGACCGAGGAGGAGGCTCAGAAGCTCGGCGAGGCGGTGCCGAAGAGCAAGGTGGTGATCCGGGATCGGATCGCCGACTCGATGTTCCAGCAGGTCCTGGTGCGTCCCTCCGAATACTCGGTGATCGCCACGCCCAATCTGAACGGCGACTACCTCTCGGACGCGGCGGTGGCGCAGGTCGGCGGCCTCGGGCTGGCGCCGGGCGCGAACATCGGCGACACGACGGCGGTGTTCGAGGCGACCCATGGCACCGCCCCGGCGTACGCGGGGCAGGACAAGGTGAACCCCGGCTCGCTCATCCTCTCCGGGGCGATGATGTTCGAATATCTGGGATGGCAGGAAGCCTCGGACCTGATCGTCGACGGGGTCCAGAAAGCGATCAAGGACCGACGCGTCACCTATGACCTGGCGCGTCAGATGGACGGCGCCGTGACCTTGAGATGCTCGGAATTCGCCGACGCGATCATCGCGAAGATCGCTTCCGGTACCTAGGAGCTCAACATGCGGAAGAAAGTCTCGGTGATCGGCGCCGGCAACGTCGGCGCGTCGGCGGCGGAGCGGATCGCGCTCCGGCGCCTGGCCGACGTCGTCCTGGTCGACATCGTCGAGGGACTCCCGCAGGGGAAGGCGCTCGACCTCAACGAGGCGGGGCCGGTCGACGGCTACGACGTCAAGTTGACGGGGAGCAACGCCTACGAAGCCACGGCCGGGTCCGACATCGTGGTCATCACCTCGGGCCTGCCGCGAAAGCCCGGGATGAGCCGCGATGATCTGCTGCAGAAGAACTTCGAGATCGTGAAGTCGGTGACCGAGCAGGTCGCGCGCCATTCGCCGAAAGCGATCCTGATCGTCGTCAGCAACCCGCTCGATGCCATGGCCTACACCGCGCTCAAGGTCAGCAAGTTCCCGCGCGAGCGGGTGCTCGGGATGGCGGGCGTCCTCGATTCGGCGCGCATGCGCTTCTTCATCGCCGAGGCGCTCGGGGTCTCGGTCGAGAACACGCACGCCTTCGTCCTGGGCGGGCATGGCGACACCATGGTGCCGCTGCCGCGGTACTCCACCGTCGCCGGCATCCCGATCACCGAGCTGTTGTCTCCGGAGAAGATCGCGGCGATCGTGCAGCGGACGCGGGACGGCGGCATCGAGGTGGTCAACCTTCTCAAGAGCGGCAGCGCCTATTACGCGCCCGCCTCGTCGATCGTGGCGATGGTCGAGGCGATCCTGCTCGACAAGCACCTGATCCTGCCCTGCGCCATCTACCTTCAGGGAGAGTACGGCTACCGGGACATCTTCGTCGGAGTGCCGGCGCGTCTCGGCGCCGCCGGTCTCGAGCAGGTGGTGGAGATCCGCCTGACCCCCGAGGAGAAAACGGCGCTCGATCGTTCGGCCGAGGCGGTCCGCGAGCTGGTCGTCAAGCTGCGCGTCTGAGATTTTCCCGCCCCTCTGCCGCGCTGCCCGCGGATCAGGGCTCCCCCGGGAGCGGGACCAGGTCGGCGTCGGTGCTCGAGACCAGCTCGTCGACGAGGCGATCGATCGCCTGGTGGACCGCGTCGATCGTCCCGCGCGGCTGGTTGGCGAAGACCGCGAAGGCGAATTCCCTCCCGTCGCGGTTGGCGGCGTAGCCGGCGAGAGTCAGCGAGCCCGCCACCCGGCCGGTCTTGGCCCGCACCCGCCGCTTGGCCCCCTCGTTCCCGAACCGTTCGTCCAGAGTGCCGTCGGCGCCGCCGATCGGCAGCGAAGCTTCGAGCTCGGGGCCGACCTCGAAGTCGCCGTGGATCCGCGCCAGGACTTCGGCCAGAAGCCGGGCCGGCATCCGGTCCTCCTCCGACAGGCCGGAGCCGTCGACCACCTGCAGCCCCGCCCCGTCGAGACCGAGACCCGCGAGGTAGGTGCGCACCACTTCGAGACCATTCGCCGTCGTGCCGGGCGCTTCCCCGAATTGGGCGCCGAGGGTCTTCAGGATCGATTCGGCCATGAAATTGTTGCTGTTCTTGTTCATATCCCGCACCAGCATGCCGAGCGGGCGCGACTCGAACTTGTCGATCTCCTTCGCTCCCTCGGGAACCTGGCCGAGCCGAAGCGCGCCGGCCACCTCGACGCCGGCGCCGCGGGCGATCTCCTGGAAGCAGTGCAGCGCGTAGAGACCCGGCTCCTCGACGCCGCGGTGGACCAGAAGAGGCCCGCCGCCGCGGCGCACGTGACCGTTGATCGCCAGGGCGTTGCGCCCCTCGTCGAGCGACCGCGACACGACAAGGGTCGTCGCACCGGCCACCGTGGTGGCGCGATTCATCACCTGAAAGTAGGAGGCGATCGGCTCGAGAGTGATGTCGGGACGCGCCCCGGCGAGCGGCGAGGGGTCGACGCGGACCGTGACCACGTTGAAGTTGCACGACAGCGCCCCGACCGGCGCGTTGTACCAGGAGTCGGCGGTCGGCGCCGGCCAGCCGGCCGGCCGGCGGATCGAGTCGAAGTACGATTCGTCCCCGACCAGGTCCCCCGGGACGCGCTTCAGCCCGCGCTCGGCGAGCCGGCGCGCCATCAGCCACCAAGACTCGCCGACCAGATCGGGAGCGCCCGACCCGCGGATGTAGAGATGACGGGGCACCGATCCGTCGGCGCCGATCGGTCCGTCGGCGAAGATCGACGTCTCGTAGAGATATTCGGGACGTAAGAGCGCCAGGGCCGCGGCCGTCGTCACAATCTTGAGCGTCGAGGCCGGGCGCAGCGGCCTGTCGCCGTTTTTCGCCAGGATCGTCCGTCCCTCGGGAAGGAGAACGATGACGACACCCGTCTCGTCGGGATGAAGCGCGGGCGCGCGCAGCAACGGCAGCAGCCGCGCGGCGAGCGGCGTGGGCGGCGAGCCGGCGGTCGGATCGCGTATCGCCGCGCCTTTCTGCGCCGCGGCCAGCAGGGCGAGGCCGGCCAGGAGGCAGGGTGCCGGCAGAAACGCCAGCCGGGAGAGAAGACGCCGCGATCGTGAAGGCCGAAACGACATCGTCGAAGGAGGCTCCGGGACGACGGAACCGCATCGTACCAGAGGTCCGAAAGTCTGTCAAAACCATGGTTTGACAGGGGTTCCCGGCGATGCTATATAAGGGCGCCCGAGGCGGAGACCCTGTGAAGATTCACGAGTATCAGGCGAAGCAGATCCTGAAGCGGTTCGGCGTCGAGGTGCCGAAGGGCGATGTCGCCTTCAGCCCCAAGGAGGCGTCGGCGGTCGCCCTGCGTCTGGGCGGACGCTGCGTCGTCAAAGCGCAGATCCATGCCGGCGGACGCGGCAAGGGAGGCGGGGTCAAGGTCGCCGCGAACGTCGAGGAGACGGAGGCTCTGGCCCGCGGGATGATCGGCATGACGCTCGTGACGCACCAGACCGGCCCGCAGGGGAAGAAGGTGCGCCGGCTTCTGGTGGAGGAGACGCTCGGGATCGCCCGCGAGATCTACCTCGGGATCACGCTCGATCGGGCGCGCTCGCTGCCGGTCGTGATGGCCTGCCGCGAAGGGGGCGTCGAGATCGAGGAGGTCGCCCGGCGCGACCCGGGCGCCATCAAGATCGAAGCGATCGATCCGTTGCTCGGCCTGCGGCCGTTCCAGGCGCGCTCGCTCGCCTTCGCGCTCGGGCTCGCGGGGGACCAGGTCGCCGCCGCGGTCAAGCTGATGCTCGGCCTCGCCCGGGCGTACGAAGAGACCGACTCCTCGCTCGTGGAGATCAACCCGCTCGTCGTGACCGATCGGGGGGCGCTCGTGGCCCTCGACGCGAAGATGACGTTCGACGACAACGCCCTGGTCCGACACCCGGAGATCCGCGAGCTGCGCGACACCGACGAGGAGGATCCGCTCGAGGTGGAGGCCTCCGCGCACGGCCTCAACTACGTCAAGCTGGACGGCTCGGTCGGCTGCATGGTGAACGGCGCCGGTCTCGCGATGGCGACGATGGACATCATCAAGATCGAGGGAGGGGAGCCGGCCAACTTCCTCGACGTCGGCGGCGGCGCCAGCTCCGAGCAGGTGGCGCAGGCGTTCCGCATCCTGCTTTCGGATCCGGGGGTCAAGGCGGTCCTGATCAACATCTTCGGCGGCATTCTCCGGGTCGATGTCCTGGCCAGGGGCGTGGTCGAGGCCGCGCGCAAGGTCAACGTGACGGTGCCGATGGTCGCCCGCCTCGAGGGGACGAACGTCGACGAGGGGCGGCGGATCCTGCGCGAGGCGGGGCTGAACATCACCCTGGCCGACGGGATGCTGGACGCCGCCCGCAAGGTGGTCGCCCTGGCGGCGGCGCGATGAGCGTCCTGGTCGATGCGGCGAGCCGCGTCGTGGTCCAGGGGCTGACGGGCCGGGAGGGAAGCTTCCACGCCAAGCAGTGCCGCGAGTACGGCACGAAGATCGTCGCCGGCGTGACGCCCGGCCGCGGCGGCCAGACGCACGAAGGGATTCCGGTCTACAACACGGTCGCGGAGGCGGTGTCGCGCGAGGGGGCGGAGGTGTCGCTCATCTTCGTGCCGCCCCCCTCCGCCGCCGACGCCATCCTCGAGGCGGCGGCGTCCGGCGTCCGTCTGGTCATCTGCATCACCGAGGGAATCCCGGTGGCCGATATGGTCAAGGTGAAGGCCGCGCTGCGAGGCGGGGCCACCCGGTTGATCGGGCCGAACTGCCCGGGGCTCATCTCTCCCGGGAAGTGCAAGGTCGGGATCATGCCCGGCTACATCCATGCGCCGGGTCCCGTCGGCGTCGTCTCCCGGAGCGGCACGCTCACCTACGAGGCGGTGGCGCAGCTCGGACGGCATCGTATCGGACAGAGCACCTGCATCGGGATCGGCGGCGACCCGATCATCGGCACCTCGTTCGTCGACGCGCTGCGGTTGTTCCGCGATGATCCGGAGACCCGCGCCATCGTCATGATCGGCGAGATCGGCGGCGGCGCCGAGGAAGAGGCGGCCCGCTTCGTCCAGAAGGAGCTCAAGGTGCCGGTGGTGGCGTTCGTGGCCGGGCAGACCGCGCCGCCCGGCCGCCGGATGGGGCACGCCGGGGCGATCATCGCCGGCGGCCAGGGGACGGCGGCGGACAAGATGACGGCGCTTCGCGCCGGGGGGGTTCATCTGGTGAAGAGCCCCGCCGAGATCGGGGACATGATGAAGCGGGTTCTCGGCTGAAAGCGACCCGGGGCGTTTCGAAGCCGGGGGCGCTTCATTGAGGAGACGATGATCGAGACGACGCTGTCGATCGTGAAGCCGGACGGAGTGGAGAAGAACCTGATCGGCGAGGTGATCCGCCGCTTCGAAGCGGCCGGACTGCGCGTCCTGGCCCTGAAGCTGGTGCGTCTCGACGCGGCGACCGCGGGCGGCTTCTATCATGTACACCGCGAGCGTCCCTTCTTCCGGTCGCTCGTGACCTTCATGACCTCGGGCCCGATCGTGCCGATGGTGCTCGAAGGGGAGGATGCCATCGCGCGGGTGCGCGCGCTGATGGGCGCCACGGACCCGGCGAAGGCCGCCGCGGGCACGATCCGGAAGGACCACGCCGCCTCGATCGAGCGCAATATCGTGCATGGTTCGGACGGTCCGGACACCGCGCGGTTCGAGATCGGCTACTTCTTCGCGGGGCTCGAGCGCCACCCCCGCTGACGGACGATGAAAGATCTCCTGCGGCTGCTGCGATACGTCCGCCCGTACGCCGTCAGGCTGACGGCGGCGATCGCCTGCTCGATCCTGGTCTCCCTGACTTACCTCGGCCTTCTCAGCCTCATCCAGCCGATCTTCGACGAGGTCTTCAAGAGCGGCGCCATCCCTGCCGCGACGCACGGCAAGATCCGCCTGCTCGAGGAGGCACGCGGAATGATCGGCGCCGGCGGCGATGCCTTCGCGCCGCTCTCGGCATTTTCCACCCGCGTCACGCACGGCGCCTCCGGCACCGCCATCCTGATCGCGACGCTCGTCATCGTCCTGTTCCTCCTCAAGGGAATCTTCACCTACCTCGGCGACTACCTGACCCGCTGGACCGGCCTGCAGGCGGTCATGGATCTGCGCGCCGACCTGTACGCGCGCATCCAGAAGCAGTCGCTGGCCTTCTTCTCGGAGCACCCGACCGGCAGTCTGATCTCGCGGGTCATCAACGACATCGGGAGGATCCAGCGCTCGGTCTCGGGCGATCTGGCCGAGATCTTCCGGCTGGCCGCGGTGATCTCCGGCCAGTCGATCTGGCTCTTCTACCTCAACTGGAAGCTCGCCTCATTCTGCCTCGTGCTGCTGCCGCTGATCATCTTCCCGGTGGCGCGCTTCGGCAGCCGTCTCCACGCCACCAGCCGCCGCAGCATGGAGAAGATCAGCGAGGCGGTCGACGTCATGAAGGAGGGGATCACCGGCACGCGGGTGGTGCAGTCGTTCGGGATGGAGGAGTTCGAGATCAAGCGTTTCGTCGATGCGCTCCGCCGCGCGCAGCGCGCCGAGAAGGCGGGCGCGCGACTGCTGTCGATTACCCCGCCGGTGATGGAGCTGGTCGGCGCAGCCGGGGCGGCGATCCTGTTCGCCTACGCGGCGCATCGGATCGAAGTGGGCAAGCTGAGCCCCGGCGAGTTCGCCACCTTTATCGGCGCGCTGTTCATGATCTACGCCTCGATCAAGAGCCTGGTGAAGATCAACAACGAGGTGCAGCAATCGTTGGCCGCGGCCCGGCGGGTCTTCCAGGTGATCGATCTGCCGAACACGCTGCGCGATCGTCCCGGCGCGATCGAGCTGCCGCCGTTTCGCGAGCGGATCGAGCTCCGCGACGTCACCTTCGCCTACGGCAAGGCGACGGTCCTGCGCGGCATCGATCTCACAGTGCCGGCGGGGCAGGTGGTGGCGCTTGTCGGCAGCAGCGGCGCGGGCAAGTCGACGCTCGTCAACCTGCTGCCGCGCTTCTACGACGTCACCGGCGGCTCGGTCCGGCTCGACGCGCACGACGTGCGCGAGGTCACACTCGAGTCGCTGCGCCGGCAGATCGGCCTGGTGACGCAGGAGGTGATCCTGTTCGACGCGAGCGTCCGTCACAATATCGCGTATGGCCGCGGCGACATCCCGCTCGACCGGGTGGTGCAGGCGGCGCGCGCGGCCCACGCCCACGAGTTCATCGAGGCTCTGCCGAAGGGGTACGACACACAGCTGGGCGAGGCGGGGCACCGCCTGTCGCTCGGTCAGCGGCAGCGGCTGTCGATCGCGCGGGCGATCCTGAAGGATTCGCCGATCCTGATCCTGGACGAGGCCACCTCCTCGCTCGACAGCGAATCGGAGGCCGAGGTGCAGGGAGCGCTGCAGAATCTCATCTCGGGCCGCACCGTGTTCGTCATCGCCCATCGTTTGTCCACGGTGCGCCGGGCCGACGTCATCCTGGTGCTCGATCAGGGTCGGCTGGCCGAGCGCGGCACGCACGCCGAGCTGCTGGCGCGGCAGGGACTCTACGCGCGCCTGCACGCGCTGCAGTTTCGCGATGACGCGGCGGCCTCGCGGGCCTCGGTGCTCTGACGAACCGGCGCGCCGGGATGTCGCTGAAGATCCGGCTGTTCCGCGACGATCGAACCTGTCTGGCGCTCATCCTCCCTCTCGCCCTGCTGCTCTCGGTGATCGGTCTCGGGCAGCGCGATCTGTGGGATCCGGACGAGCCGCGCGCCGGCCTGGTGGTGCGCTCGATCCTCGCGAGCGGCTCCTGGTCGGCGCTGACGCTGCATGACCAGCCGTACTTCGAGAAGCCGCCGCTCTACCACTGGCTGGCCGCCGCGGCCTCCCTGCCCGCCGGCCGGGTCACCGAGGAGAGCCTGAGGCTTCCCTCGAGTCTGGCGGCGGTGCTCTGCGCGGTCGTCGTCTTCACCCTCGGGCGGGCCCTGTTCGGCCGTCGCGTCGGCGCGCTCGGGGCGATCGTCCTGTGCACCAGCCAGGACTACTTCATGGAGGCGCGCACGGCCCACCCCGACATGCTCTTCACGCTGCTGCTCGCGCTGGCGGCGCTGGCCTTCCATCGGGCCTACGCCCGGCGCGGCGCGGTCGGCTGGATGGCCTGTTTCTACGCGGCGGTCGGCCTCGCGGCGCTCACCAAGGGCCCGCTCGGGCTGGCGCTCCCGGCGCTCGCGATCCTGGCCTACCTCGCCTCGCTGCGCGATCTGTCGTTCGCGCGCCGCGCCGGGCTCGCCTGGGGAGCGCCGCTGGCGCTTCTCCCCTCGGCGATCTGGCTCGCCGCCTTCCGGGCCGGGACCGGCCGGAACTTTCCGGTGGGGGAGGCGCTCCGGAGGGTCGGCCGCCGCTTCGCCGAGGGGATCCATCACGCCCATCCGTTCACACATGTCCTGAGCGCGCTGGCGATCGAATTCCTTCCCTGGATCGTGTTCGTGCCGGGCGCCCTCTGGCTCACCTTCCCGCGGCGCGGAGGGCGCCGCGATCCCGACAACGCCTACCTGTATGCCTGGGTCCTGGTCCTGTTCTCCGTCTTCGCCCTGTCGGTCGAAAAGCGCGGCGTCTATCTGCTTCCGCTCCTGCCGTTTCTCGCCCTGCTGGTGGGGCGATTCTGGGACACCGCCCTGTTCGACTGGGACCCGCCGCCGGGCGATCGATTCATCGTCGGCGGTCTGGTGGCCGGGGTCGTCCTGACCGCCGGCGCGGCGGCCCATGTCCTGCCGCGTCTGGCGGCGGAGACGCCGGCGCTGCACCGGCCGGGGGAGATCCTGACGGGCTTGATTCTTCTGGCCGGCGCCGCCGCGCTCGTCGCGCTGCGCGCGTCGGGGGGAGGAGCCGCGCTGGCGGCGCTGGCAGCGGGTCTTCTGCCCTGCTATCTTGCGATCGCGCTGATCGTCCTGCCGGCTCTCGATCCGTTCAAGTCGGCGCGCCCCTTCAGCCAGCGGGCCGTCGCCGCCGCGGCCGGGGCGCCCCTCGGCATCTATCCCGATCCGCATGACGGTTTGGCGTTCTACGCCGGCCGGCCGATCACGATCCTCGCAGACCGGGACCAGCTCGGGGTCTTCCTGCGCGCCGATCCCGACGCCGCCTGCCTGATGGAAGAGACGCAGCTCGAGCTGGTTCGTCGAGACGTTTCGACCCAGCCCCGCCTGCCGTCGCTCGAGGCCGTCGATCGCGCCGAGGTGGGACACCGCGCCATCCTGCTGGTGCGCGCGGCCTCTCCGATCGCCCCTCCAGACGGCGGGACCCGTCGATGACGGCCCGCCCGCGTCTTCGAGACCGGCCGCCCCGCCGCCGGGAATCGGGCCGGCGGGTTGTCGCGCGGAAGAGACCCGCGCCGGCGCGAGCCGCGATTCTCCTGGCGCTGCTTCTGGCGTCCCGCTCCGGGGCGATCGCGGCTCCCGGGCCGACGGGGGAGCCCGAAGCGCGCGCCGGCGGGGAGCCGGAAGAATCGGCTGCGGATCCGCAGGCCGCGGAGGCGCCGATCACCTGGCGTCAGGTCGGGCGCGACGCGCGCTACGTCTTCGGCCGGCCCTGGCATCTGGATGCCGACGGGTGGACCCGCTTCGGCGCCTCCCTCGGAGTCGGAGCGGGACTTTATCTCGGGCGCGAGGAGACGCGCCGCGCGGTGCAGCGCAACCGTTCGGGTTCGCTCGACGGCTTCCTGAACGGCGCCCGCGACGTGACGCTCGGAGCGGTGCCGCTGACGGCTCTGGCTTTCTGCCTCACCGGCCTCGCGCGCCGCTCGCCGCGCCAGCGCGAGACGTCGATGATGCTTCTGGAGAGCCTCGCCTTCTCATCGGCGATCTCCGGAATCGGTCGCACCGTCGTCGCGACCGATCGGCCGGAGGACGGCAATCGGATCAGGCTCTTCAAGTCGAACGGGCACAGCGTCTCGGGGGATGTGACGGTCGCCGCCTCGATGCTGGCGCCGATCATCGATCGCCACCTGCGCGTGGCCGAGAACGACGGTCGCGGCGTGCGGTTCTGGAAGCGCTTCGGCGCGGCCGGACTTTACGGCGCGGCCGGGGTCGTCGCCTATCAGAGGATGAACAACGATCGCCACTGGCTGCCGGACGTCTACTTCGGCTACCTCGACGGTCTGATGATCGGCCGTCTTGTGGTCGATTCGCATCGCGGCGGCCGCGCCTGGCGCTCGGCCGGTCGCCGCGTCGAGCTGCTCCCGGCGCCCGGAGGGGTCGTCATCCGATGGGGCGGCCGGCCGATCGGAGAAGCTATGGAGACGCCATCTCCCGCCGGCGCTCCTGGTGATAGGCCGCCAACTTCACGTTCGCGACCCTGATCGCGGTCAGCGTCTCCGCGATGCGCGGCAGCTCGGCCCCGGCGACGAAGGCGTACATCTCTCCCTCCGGCAGGTCGGTGTAGACCCGGTTCCCGATGCAGCCGGTGCTGAAGGTGATGCCGCCCGGCAAGGTCGCCGGTATCGCCATGCAGCTCGGCCGGCCCAGGAGCGGCGCGGCGAAGCGGACCTGGGCGCGCAGAGCGGCCTCCTGGAGGAGCATCAGCTTGTCGGGGCGGCAGCCCAGCAGCACCACGTCGGGATCGACCGGCGTCCGGCCGAGCGGAGCGAAGACGATCACCTTCGGCGCCGCCGGGAGCCGGAGGATTCCCGGGACCTCCTCCATCCTCATGTATCCGACATCGACCATCAGCCCGAGCGTCCGGTCGAGCTCGGTGGCGCGTCCGGCCGGGAGCGCGATGTTCTGCGTGTAGGCGCCGATAGGACAGTTGTAATGATCGGCCGGCGTCGTGTAGAAGACCCGGCCGTCTCCCGCGAGACGCCAGAAGGTGCAGGTCGACGGGGCGTTTCCGGAGAAGGGCGCGACTCCTTCAGGAGGGATCTCCGGGAAGGAAACCGCCACCGGGGGCCGTCCAAGACTCAGGATCTCGCGCAGGCGACGCTCGATCTCACTCCAGCGGTTCATTGTCGTTCCTCTTCATGAAATGCGGCAAGGGCGAAGACCACGACCGGAAGCAGCGGCAGGAACAACCGGTCGACCGACCGGCGCAGATGCCAGACCACATCATACGGCGTCACGACGTAAATCGCGGCATATCCCAGCAAGGTCAGGCCGGCCGCCGCGACCAGGATGCGCGAGCCTTTCGGGCCGGGCCGCCCGATCCGGAGCGCGGCGACCGCCGCGAAGAGCGGCCAGACGATGTTCCAGGATTTTGTCTTGCAGGCCTCCTGAAGAAATTCGTACAGAATTGTCCCGAGCCGGGCGAGATTCTTCCCGCTCGGCGCCGCGGCCAGGACCGCGGCATTGACGACGTCGTTCGACAGGCCGAGCCGGAGGCGCGCGAGGCACCATGGTGCGGCGATCGCAAGGATCACGGCGAGATAGCCTGCCGCGAAGCGGGGCCGGCGGCGCCCCCGTGCGGCCAGGAGCAGAAGCGTCAGGTTGACCAGCGCCAGGAGCATTCCCTCGTTCTTGGCCGTCGCTCCCAGCCCGGTGAGCAGTGCCGAGATCGCGAGCAGGATCGAGGGCCCGCCACGCAGCCAGAGAACCAGGTATATGGTTCCGAGCCCCGAAGTGGCGGCGACCGCGATGTCGGCGTAGCCGTCGGGAACCTGGTCGGAGAGGGCGGGGATGCTCGCCAGGAGAAAGGTAAACAGGAGTCGCCGGCGGCGGGAGATCGGCGCCGCCCCGTCCGGACCAACCGCTTCGAGACGACCGAGCGCCGCGTGGAACAGGATCACGAGCCCCGTCAGAAGCGACGGGAAGACGAGCTTGACCGCGATGTCGTTCCACCGGCCGACGGCCATCGCGACGTAGCTCTCAGCGAGCGGCACGAGAAGAGGATAATCCGGGCGGTTCCCGGCGAAGACACGATCCTGAAGGAGGCCGATCGGCAGACCGCGTTCCAAATAGATCGCCTTCGCCTTCAGACCCCAGATCGCGACGGCGTCGTACGCCTCCAGGGGGGTGAGGATTGACAGAAAGAAGGCCCAGCCGATCGTCAGCGCGATGCCCGCGATGAGGAGGCGGTCGATCGCCCCCGCGTGCCACGCGGTCGCGTGCGCCGTCATGCCTGATCCCGCACCTCCTCCCGCCGCCATGGGGCGCAATCCAGTCGGGCCGTGCCGGCGCGGGTGGAGACGCGCCACCAGGATGACGGTTCCGGCGAGGCCCGGAGCGAGAACGAGGGGCAAGCTCAGGCGGGATCCGGACAGGACGACAATCGTCATCCACCATGTGAGCCCACCGAGACCGAGGAGAAACCCGAGACCGACCTTCTCGATTCGGCCGAGAGCCGCCTCGCCGTCGAACGCGACGAGAGCAAGGCAGGCCGGGACGGCGGCCAGACCGAAAGCGGCCAGGGTCACGACGTCCTCGATCATCTTCCACCCGCCTCCCGCCCGTCCGGCGCCGGCCCGTGGGGAAGCTCCAGGATGAAGCTGTCGTCGTCGAGCGTCGCAAAGCGGACGGCGCCGTCGGTGGCGAAGCTCCTGTCCTTGAAAACCAGGAGGAACCGGGGATGCACTGCGAGGCGGGAGGGATAGAGAAAGTAGACCGCGCGCGCCCAGTCGAGCGAGTCTCGATCGACCCCGTCAAGACCATAGGTCGCCCGATCCGGAAGCCGCTGTACGCAGAAGCGCAGGAAGCGTGCGAGCTCCTCTCCATAGGCGATCGATCGCCGACCCTCGTCATCGGCGCGCGCTAGCGTCAGAAGGCGGGAAGGGAGCCCCGGGTCGTGCCGGACCAGGCGCAGGATCGACTGCGCCCAGAGCAGCAGCCAGAGGACGAGAATCGCCCTGCCGGCGATTGAAAGACGGGCTTCGGCCATCGGGGCAGCCGCCGGGGCGGGCGGTTTGCCCGGAGTCATCGCGGCGCGGAGTGCGGCAGCGACAGCGCCATCCACCAGAAGAGGGCCGGCAGCTGCAGCGGCTGGAGACGCCACCAGGCGAGGTAATGCCGGCGTGCTTCCTCGCGCAAGCCGAGGGTCCTGCAGGTCTGCGCCAGTTTCCTGTGGGCATGGGCGAGCCGGCGGCGGACGAGCGACGCGGGACAATCGGCCCGCAGCAGGCGAGCTTCGTGACGGGTGAAGAGCTCGACCATGGCGCGCCATTTCATCAGAAGCCGCGTGCGGCTCAGGCTGTCGGGCTGGGCCCGCAGGATCACCAGCGGCCGGTCGAGCAGGACGGCGGGGAAACGCTCGAGCAGGCGCATCCAGAGATCCCAGTCCTCGGCGCCGTCGAGCGCCGGGTCGAAGAGGCCGACCATCTCGAGGGCGGCTCGGCGGACCAGGACCGCCGGCGTGCAGAGCGGGAACTGGAAGGCGACGATGCCGCGCAGCGAGACATCTCCCCGGTACCCTTTCCCCTGGAAGCGGGTCCTCCCCGCGCCGGGCCCGCCCCGATCGTAGGCGTCGCAGAAGAACAGATCCGCCTCGGGGTGCTCGTCGGCCTGGCGCACCTGGAGCGCGAGCTTCTCGGGGAGCCAGAGGTCATCGCTGTCCTGGAATGCGATCAGCTCGCCGCGCGCCGCCCGCAGTCCCAGGTTGCGCGCCGCCGCCGGCCCCGCGTTGGCGGTGCGCAGCAGACGGATGCGGGGATCGGCGCCGAAACGCGCCGCGATCATCGCGGAGGTGTCGTCGGTGGAGCCGTCGTCGACGATCAACAGCTCGAAGTCGCGGTGGCCCTGCTGGAGGACGCTCGCCACTGATTCGGGCAGGACGGCGGCCCGGTTGAAGGTCGGCAGGATGATCGAGACCCGGGGCGCGTCGGTCATCGCGCTGCGCGGTGCCGCGGATCGAGACGTACCGGCGGCGCCTCGCCGGGGCTTCTGGGTTCCGATCCGGAACGCCGAGTCCGCACGTGGTGCAGGGTTCCGACAAGACCGGCAAGCCCGCGCAGCGTCACCCGCTCGCGGAGCGAGCGCAGGAAGGCTTCCCGGGCCTGGAGATGCCAGCCGATCCTCGCGCAGCGCCGGCCGACGCGCGCCAGGCACCGCGCCCGCGCGACCGGCGGCCAGTCAGGACGGAGGCCGGGCGGGAGCGCGTGTTGATCGGGACGCAACAGGGCGGCGTGCTCCTCGAAGGTGGCCCAGCCGGCGGCGAGGAGGCGCGGCGCGGCATCGCCCCACTTCTCGATGAACCGCCGGCAATTGGCCAATCGGATCTCGGCGAAATCGATGCCGTTGGGCAAGTGGCTCGCGGACCCGACATGATCGATGAAGGCATCGTTGGCGACGATGTTGCGATACCCGGCCTGGAGCGATCGGAGCGAGTAGTCGTCGTCCTCGTAGGATGCCGGCGTGAAACGCTCGTCGAACTCGCCGAGCCTGTCAAACGTCTCGCGCCGCCAGAGCAGGGCCACCGCGACGAGCCGGGGCAGCTCGAACCAGCTCCGGTCGGCGAGGGCCGCATGGCGATGCGCGAAAAAGGGAAGGCCGATGGGGTCCTCGCCCCCGGTGAGCAGCGCCTGGGGGCCGCCGGCGACGTTGGTCCTGCAACCGACGAGTCCGGCGCGCGGCACATCGTAGGCCGCGCGGGTCATTCTCTCCAGCCAGTCACCGGTGAGAACGACGTCGTTGTTCAGGACCATGAGACAGTCCCCATTCGCGAACCGGGTTCCGGACCACCCGCGCCCCTTCGCCTTCAAGAGCGGCAAGGAAGGCGGGCGTGTCGTCGGTCGAGCCGTTGTCGACCACGATCAGCTCGTAGGGCTGGCGGGTCGAAGCGCGCAGGGAGGCGATCGCCCTCCGGGTCAATGCGAGCCGGTTGAAGGTCAGCATGACGATCGAGACGAGCTTTCGGGAATGGTCCACGGGCCATCCTTCGTGACGATGCCGGGCTGCCAGGAGATGATAGGCTAACATTTGCCGTTCAACCACCCGCGGCCCGGTGGGCGAGCAGGGAGAACAGAACGACGAGCCCCGCGAGCACCACGAGCTCCCGGTTGCGCACCATCAACGCGAACGACCACGGGGCGTGCCGAGCGTCGTACCGCCTGAAGCTGGGGAAGAGGGCCGGGACGGCGGCGCGGTATGCTTCGTAGAGCGCGCCATGCTTCCGCCGCAACCGGTCGCCCTCGACCCGCTCCTTGCGCGGCAGGTAATAGATGAAGAAAAGGGCGAGGCCGCCCGCCAGGACCGCGAAGTTCAGGTGATGCGGCAGCGTCGCGGCGAGACCCGTTCCGGTCAGAAGCAGCAGGCGACCGAGGTAGAGAGGATTCCTGGTCCGGGCGTAGGGACCGGCGGTGATGAGGATCCCGGTCTTGACCAGATATCCCGAGGCCCAGAGCCGAAGCGCCTCACCGATCCCCGCGACGACGGCGCCGGCCAGGAGCCATGCGGGGCTCGGCCGGGCGGCCACCGCCAGGGTCGTGATAAAAAGCACGACCGCCAGCCGCCGCGCCGCTGCCAGGGTCGATCGGCCGGGTCCGCTCATGACGTCTCCACGCGAGGAGGGCGCATCGTAATGGAGGTGACCGGAGGCGTCAACGTCCTTCACGCCGGAGCGCCGGAGACGGCCCGCTCGCGTCGCCGGGATCGGATGTTCCTGATCCTGCTCGGCGCGGCACTCTTTCTCTGGCGCGCGGGGTCGCACGATCTCTGGCCCCCCGACGAGCCCCGTTTCGGTCTCGTCGCCAGGGAAATGTGGCAGCGGGGCGATCCGGTCGTCCTGTCGCTCAATCAGCATCTCTACACCGACAAGCCGCCCCTCTTCTTTTGGATGATCAACCTGTTCGCCTGGTCCCGCGGCGGCGTCGACGAGTGGGCGGCGCGGCTTCCGTCGGTCCTGTCCGGGGTCACGGCGCTCCTTCTGGTCCGGGAGCTCGGGACCTCCCTGTTCGATGCCCGGACCGGCCTTCTCGGGGCGGTGATCTTCGCCACCTCACTGCAGGTGTTCGAAAGGGCGCGCTGGGCGTCGATCGACATGACGCTGACCGCCCTGGTTCTTGCGGCCATCGTCTGCTTCCGTCGTGGCCGGATCCGTCCGGAGTCGGCCGCGGGTTGGTATCGCGCCGCCTGGCTTCTGATGGGCCTCGCGACGCTCGCCAAGGGGCCGCTCGGGATCCTGCTCCCGCTCCTGGCCGTTCTGCCGGCGGAGCTGTTCGAGGGAAACTGGCGCGCCGGGCGTCGTCTCTTCCTGCCGTCCGGGATGCTTCTCGCCCTCGCCGTCATCCTCGCCTGGTTCGTGCCCTGGGCGGGGCGTCTCGGCTTCGACACGGCAGTCGGTGTCACCTGGCACCAGACGGCCGAGCGCTATGTGGATGCCTGGAACGGCCGCCATCCGGTCTGGTACTACCTCTGGCAGTTCCCCGTCAACTTCGTTCCCTGGATTCTCTTCCTGCCGGCCGCGGTGCGGCGGGCCTTCGCTCCGGAGGAACGCCCGCGGCGCGGCGCGGCTCTCTTCCTGACCAGCTGGTTCGCCGCCATCTTTCTCTTCTTCTCGTTCTCGACCGGCAAGCGGGGGGTCTACATCCTGCCGCTCTATCCGGCGGCGAGCCTGCTCGTGGCGCGGCTGTTCACGGCGGGGGCGCCCGCGGCGCGGCGCCTGCGCGCACCTCTCGCCGTCTGGGCGGTCATCGCGGCCGGTCTCTGCGCCGGCCTGCCGATGCTCGCCGCGCGGCGTTTTCCGGAGCTGCGGATGACCGGAGCGCTGATCGGGTCGGCGCTCCTGGCCGGGGCGGTCGGCGCGGTGATCGCGTCGCGCCGGGGCCGACCGGCGGGGGCGGCCCTGGCGCTCTCCTCCTCGATGACGGCGGCGCTTCTCCTGGCGGTCGCGCTCGTGCAGCCGTTCGCAGGCAGAGTCGAGGCCGCCCTCGCGCCGGACGAGCCGTTCGCGACCACCGAGCAGAAGCGCGAGGCCTGGATCTTCTACACCGGGCGATTCGCGGCGCCGCTCGACACCGATGACGCGGTGCTGAGCTATCTCGCGAGGCCCGGGCCGAGGACTCTCCTGATCGAGGAGTCGAAGCTGGCGCCGGTGCGCGATCGGATCCCCGCCGGAGTCGTCGAGCTGCTCCGCGATCGCGTGGCGGGGCAGGACTATCACCTGCTCCGGCGGATGGCGTCGCCATGAAGGCGATTCTCAGGGTGGCCGTCGGCATCCTGCTCGGCGGCGGCCTCCTGCTGCTGTTCTGGATCGCGGGGATCGTCGAGCCGCCCGAGGCGCTCAGCCGCGCGCTGGCGATCCTGGCGGCGACCTATCCCGGTCCCGGCGGACGGGCGACCGGCGAACGGATCGCCTGCCCGCCGCTGCCACGTCTCAGGCTTTACGTCGTCTGCACCGACGACTGCGAGGGCGTCTGGAGAATCGTGGGGGTGCGCGGTCTCGCCGCCACCAACCTGGTCAATCTGAACAAGCTGCCTCCCGACTCTCCGGAAACGCTCCGGCGCGCCGCCAACGAGGCGATCGCCGCCGAGGGGCTTCATCTCGACGAGCGCGGGGCGCGCGGACTGATTGGTTGCTACCTCCGGCTGGCGGGGCTCCATCCCGAGCGGGTGCTGGGGGACGGCGATCGGGACCGGCTGGAGCAGGCGCGGGCGAACCTCGCGACCCTGACCGCCTTCGCGGAGAACCTCGGAGAGGTAGGAGGAGTGGAACGGATTCCGATCCGGGAGACGCCCGTGGGGGTCACCAGCCGCTTCGATTACTGGGATACCGCGTCGGCCGGCGCGCCGATCGTGACGATGACCTGGCGCCTGCGGCACGACGGAACGATCGATCTCTATCGCGCCTCTCCGCCGCCGCTCACAGACGATAGTGAGAGCGGTAATACTCCAGGTAAGCCCCCGACTTGATCGGCTCCCACCAGTCGCGCCGGGCGGCGTACCAGGCGATCGTCTCTTCCATCGCCCGGGCGAAGTCGAAGCGCGGCCGCCATCCGAGCGCCTCGAGCTTGGCGCCGTCGAGGGCGTAACGCCGGTCGTGACCGGGCCGATCGGCGACCGGACGGATCAGGGAGCGCGGCTTTCCGAGACGATCGAGGATCATCTCCGTGATCTCGATGTTCCGCCGCTCGTTGCCGCCGCCGACGTTGTAGACCTCGCCCGGCAGGCCCTTGTCGACCACCACGTCGAGCGCCTCGCAGTGATCGGTCACGTACAGCCAGTCCCGCACGTTCTGCCCGTCGCCATACAGCGGCAGCGGCGTGTCATCCAGCGCGTTGGTCACGAAAAGCGGGATGACCTTCTCGGGGTATTGCCGCGGCCCGTAGTTGTTCGAGGCCCGGGTGACGAGCACCGGGAGTCCGTAGGTCGCGAAGTAGGAGAACGCGAGGCGATCGGCCGCCGCCTTGCTGGCCGAGTAGGGGTTGGTCGGCATCAGCGGGGCATCCTCGCGGCTGCGACCCGTCGGGACGCTGCCGTACACCTCGTCGGTGGAGATCTGCACGAAGCGGGTGACACCGCGCTCGCGCGCCGCCTCGAGCAGCGTGTAGGCGCCGAAGACATCGGTGCGCAGGAACGCCTCGGGGTCTCCGATCGAACGGTCGACATGCGTCTCGGCCGCGAAATTGAACAGGAGATCGATTCCGCCGGCGAAGGCCGCCTCGACGTCGGCGCGGACGGCGATGTCCCCCTTCAGGAAGCGATAGCGGGGGTGGCCGTCGAGGTCCTTCAAATTGTCGGGGTTGCCGGCATAGGTCAGCTTGTCGAGCACGGTGACGCGCCAGTCGGGATGGGTCTGGAGCGCGTGGTGCGTGTAGTGGGAGCCGATGAAGCCGGCGCCGCCCGTGACGAGGACGCGGGTCATCGGCTCAGCCGAGCCTCGCCGTCAGCGAAGCGATCCTCTGCTCGCGCACCAGCTGGCTGGCGCGGAAGAGCGACTCGAAGGTGCCCGCGTCGGTCCACCACCCCTCGAGGATGTCGTGCTGCATGGCGGAGCGCCGGATGTAGGCGTTGTTGACGTCGGTGATCTCGAGCTCGTTGCGCGCCGAGGGTCTGAGCGTGCCGATGATGTCGAACACGGTCTCGTCGTACATGTAGATGCCGATGACGGCGTAATCGGACTTGGGGGCCTTCGGCTTCTCCTCGATGCCGACGACCCGATCGTCCTTGAGGACCGGGACGCCGAACCGTCCGGCATCGGGCACCTTCTTGAGCAGGATGCGGGCGCCGGCCTGCTGGTCCCTGAACGCGGCCACCGGTTTCTTGATATCCCCCTCGATGACGTTGTCGCCCAGGATGACGACGATCTTCTGGCCGTCGGCGAAGTGCCTGGCGAGGGACAGCGCCTCGGCGATCCCGCCCTCGCCCTCCTGGTAGGTGTATGCGATGTCGTCCAGGCCGAAGTCGCGGCCGTTGCCGAGCAGCCGGAGGAACTCGCCGGCGTGATTGCCGCCGGTCACGATCAGGATGTCGCGGATGCCGGCGTCGACCAGGGTCCGGAGCGGGTAATGGATCATCGGACGGTCGTAGACCGGGAGCAGATGCTTGTTGGTGATCTTCGTCAACGGATGGAGGCGCGTCCCCAGACCGCCGGCGAGGATGACCCCCTTCATCGCCTCACTTCTCCTTCAGGGACCAGTCGTACGGCACCGAAGCGTCCCGCGGGTCGACGCGATACTCGTCCGGCGCGTCGTAGCGATAGGCTTCGGTCGGAAGGTTGAGCATGATCGCCTCCTCCGTGCCGATCGCCTTGAACCCGTGCAGCACCAGGATCGGGATCTGCAGCAGGATCGGGTTGTGCACGCCGATGAAGAGCTCGTTCACCTCGCCGCGCGTCTTCGAGCCGGGACGGTCGTCGTACAGCACCACCTTGAACATCCCTCTCACCGGGATGAAGTTGTCGATCTGAACCTTGTGGTAGTGCCAGCCCTTGATGACGCCGGGATAGGCCGTGGTGATGTACGCCTGCCCGAACTTGATGAACAGCTCGTCGTCGGAGCGGAGCGCCTCCATCAGGCGGCCCCGCTCGTCCGGGATCACCTTAAGCTGTTTGGTTCGTACCCCTTCGATCACCGGATCCTCCCTGCGGTCCGCGCCCGCCGGAACGGCTCCCGGCGGGAACCGCGCGAGACTAACAGAGACCCGCGGCGGTGTAAATATAATGCCTCAGCGCCGCGGGCGCCCGAACAGCCGCTTCAGGCGCGAGCCCAGGCGGTAAAGCCCGGGCCGCTCCGGGATCCCGACCCCGCTCCCGGGGAGAAAACGGCGCCGTATCTTGGCCAGGGCGCGGCGATCGGCGCGGCACATCTGCGCGAACAGGAAACGGGACAGAGGGTCGGCGTCGGGACCGAGCACGAGGGCGGTCGAGTAGTCGACGAGGTACGCTCGCCCGGCGGGATCGACCAGGACATCCCGCCGGCTGAGGTCGCCATGCGCCCCCCCCCGACCGTGCACCGTTTCGAGGAGACGTTCGAGGTCGTCGAAGAAAGCGGGCGCGAGCCGCCCCGGCCCGATCGCGCCGAGGTCCGGACCGTCGACGTACTCGAGAGCGATGGCGCTTCGGTCGATCCGCCCCAGAAAGCGAGGCACCCCCGCGACCGGTCGAGCTGGGCCGGCCCCAGCAGCAGCCGGATCGGCCAGGGGCGCAGGACGAGATCCTTGACGACGATCGGCCCGCCCGGAAGCTCGACCACCTCGACCACCGCCTTGGTGATGTTGCGCCCGGGGCGCAGGCGGCGGCGCGGCAGCAGGGCGAGACGGTCGCGACGGAGGGTCGAGGGAGTCCGGTCCGAAGCTGGTTCGTGCATGCGGGTTCGGTCCTCGACGGCAGGCGCCGCGCTGAGAGGGTCCGGAGCCTATGATAAAATCGGGCCGCTGGCCTCGGGACGCGGACAGGCTCCTCAGAGTAACACGGGAGAACAGTGTGACGACGTCAGTCGCGGCGCAGGCCGACCCCCGCACCGAAGTGCGTCTCCTCCGCCGGGGACGGCGGATCAAGGCCGATATCAAGCTGGTGAGCTGGGGGGGGGCCGAGGCGATCCTCAAGGACTTCGCCGACCGCCCCTGGCCGGTCCGCCTTGTGGGGCGGTTCCAGAT
>WNFM01158098.1_pt2 | contig 21387 bp, 19 predicted proteins | sample 5400271 | NCBI WGS metagenome assembly WNFM01 (sample SAMN13153352, study PRJNA577476) | soil metagenome | isolation source: 60 cm saprolite on Douglas fir-dominated hillslope | place: USA:California | collected 2013-09-17
CCCTCCATCCGCGCGTTCACGGCGGTATCCTGGCCGACCCGGCGAAAGAGAGCCACCGCGCCGATCTGATCCGGAACGGCATCGAGCCGATTTCCCTCGTGGTGGTCAATCTCTATCCGTTCGCAAAGGTCGCCGCCCGCGCCGACGCCGCGCTCGACGAGGTGATCGAGATGATCGACATCGGCGGGCCGACGATGATTCGGGCCGCCGCCAAGAATTTCATGCATGTCGGGGTGCTGGTCGACCCGTCCGACTACCCCGGGGTTCTCCGGGAAATCGAGCAGGGCGGCATGCCGACCGAGGCGACGCGGCGCAGGCTGGCCGCCAAGGCGTTCGCCCACACCGCCGCCTACGACGGCGCCATCCGCGATGCATTGCCGGCCCGGCTCGGTCTGGTCGAGACGGATGGGTCCCCGGCCGGCGGCGAGTCGCTGCCGCCGCGTCTCCGTCTCGATCTGGAGCGGCGGCAGGTTCTCCGCTACGGTGAGAATCCGCACCAGCGCGGCGCGCTTTACCTGGAGCCCCAGGCGAGCGCCGCCTCGACGGCCGCGGCGAGGCAGGTCCAGGGGAAGGAGCTTTCCTTCAATAATCTCCTCGACCTCGACGCCGCCTGGAGGCAGGTCCTCGAGTTCGAGCCGCCGGCGGCCGCCATCATCAAGCATAGCAACCCCTGCGGCGTGGCGGTCGGCGTCTCGCTCGAGGAGGCGTTCGCCAAGGCGCGGGCGACCGACCCGGCGTCCGCCTTCGGCGGGGTGGTCGCGCTCAATCGCACCATCGACGCGCGCGCCGCGGGCGCGCTCACCTCCCTGTTTCTCGAATGCGTGATCGCGCCGGACTGCGCGGCCGACGCCCTGGCGATCCTGGCGCGCAAGGAAGGTCTCCGTGTGCTGGTGGCGGGCGGTGGCGCTCCTCCCTATTCCGGCCTCGACCTCCGCCGGATCACCGGGGGCTTGCTGGCGCAGGACTGGGACCGCGCGGGCACCGACCTGTCCCGGGCACGGGTGGCGACCCGCAGGGCGCCGACCGCGGAAGAGCTGAAGGCCCTCGATTTCGCCTGGAAGGTGGCGAAGCATGCCAAATCGAACGCCATCATCCTGGCGCGCGCCGATCGCACCATCGGCATCGGCGCGGGTCAGATGAGCCGGGTCGATTCGGTCCGTCTGGCGCGCATGAAGGCCCAGGAACCGACCGCGGGCACGGTGCTGGCGTCGGACGCCTTTTTCCCCTTCCGCGATGGCCTCGACGAGGCGTCGCTCGCCGGCATCACCGCCGTGGTCCAGCCCGGCGGGTCGGTGAAGGACGCCGAGGTCATCGCGGCGGCGGATCAGCACGGAATGGCGATGATCCTGACCGGCACGAGACATTTCCTGCATTAGGCGCGATGGCGCGGGCGGGCGATCGATGCGGAGGGAGGGCCAGGACGATCCGGATCCGTTCTATTTCTGATCGAAGGAGCGCAGCTTCAGGGTATCCGTGAAGGCGTAGAAAACCCGATCCTTCGCCCGCGACACGTAGTGCTCCGCGACATCCCGGATCTTGATCGCCTCGGCATCGTCCGGGTCGACATCGGACAGCTCCTTCAGCTTCTGCAGCACATCGGTCGCGTTGCCGCCGCGCATCGACATCACCGCCCAGTTGAACCAGGAATTGCGGATGTAAACGTCGATGTCGCCGAGGTCCTTGTCACGAGGCAGGCGATAGAACTTGCGCAGGGCATTTTCATAATCCTTGTCGGCGAAGAACTTCTTCGCCGATTCGAAATCATCATAGATATGCTGGTCCTCTTCGACCTTCGCCTGGGCCTTGTCCGCAAGGTCCTTGGCCTCGAAGTTGGCCGGGGCGATCGCCAGCACCGCTCCGAGCTTGGCGCGCGCCTCGCGCCATTTCCCCGCCTGGCTCAGCTGCTTGCCCGCGGCGAGGTACTCGGCGATCTTGCGATGCGCCTCCTCGGGCGACAACGGCGGCGCGGCCGGCTTGATCGGCTCGCCGGCGGCCGGCGTCGCGGCGCCGGCGCCCGTCGGAGCCGTCGCCTGCGCCGCCGGGGCGGTGCCGCCGGCGGCGCCTCCGCCTGTCGGCGGCGGCTGCGGGGCGGCCGGTCCCGCCGGAGAGGACGGCGCGTCGCCCATCGCCGCGGAATTCCCGGCGGCGGAGCCTGTCGCGGCGGCGTTCTGCGGTGCCGGCTGTCGGCTCGTCGAGCCGAGCGGGGTCGGTATCGTCCCTTCTCCCCCGGGGGAGGCGGCGCCCGGTGACGAGGAAGAGGGGGGTGCGGCCGGCTGGCCCGGATTTCCCGCGCCTCCGGCCGATTTCGGCTGGAACAGGAACCACCACGCGGCGGCTCCGCCGGCAAGAATGATCAGACCGAGCAGCATGAACAATCTCGGGAGGGAGGAACGCGACTTCGGCCCGGGCAGGGGCGCCGGTTTCTCGCGCGCCGCAGGCCTGGCGCTCGGCGCCGCCTCCGGCGCGGCGTCGGGCGACGTCGACGCCCCGACGACCTCCCGCTTCTTCTTCGGGGTCTCGACCGCCGGCTTGCTCTCCGCCTTCAGCGGAATCGAGGGACCCTCGGTGCCGCCCAGCGGCTCCTTTTTTTCCGTTTTGGCCGGCGGTTCCGGCAGCCCTCCCAGATCGTCGTCGAGGGCCGACATCAGATCGACGTCGGCCTGTTCATCGACTTTCACCGATCCCGATTTGACGGGGGTGCCCTTAAGGAGGTTTCGTTCCCCCTGCTTGATGTTGAGCTGCGCCAGCTCGGTCTCCCAGGCGGTTTCGTCGAACGCAGGTTTCGACACCTGCTCTTTCGCGGCCGGCTCTTTCGCCGCAGGGGCGGGCGCCGCCTGCGTTTCTTTTCCGGCTGGCGCGCCCGCGGCCGCCGCGGGGACGGCGGTTCGGGGCTTGCCGGCCTCCGGCGTGGCCGCCTTCGAGGCGGCCGCTTTCGGGGCCCCCGGCTTGACCGGCTCCGCCTTCGGCGTCGCGGCGGCGGGAGCCGGCGTCCGCGGCACGACCCGGCTCGAAGGAGGGACGACCGTCCGCGCCTCCACGACCTCGGAGTCGGCGGCGCCTTCCGAAGACCCCGGGCGGGCGTGAGTGTCGGGATCGGATCGGAGCTCGAAACCGGCCGCCGGCGCGGAGGCGTCCTCGATCCTGGATTGCGACGCTTCGGTCTCGTCGATCGGCACGGCCACAGGAAGGTCCTGATCGACGCCGGCCAGCTCGAACGCCGCGTCGAGAGCGTTGCGCGCGGCGACCTCCTCCTGGGTCGACGCGGCCTGGCCATCCTTCGGGCGCCCGGGTCCGGCGAGCGCGATCGATGGCTCATCGGCCCCGTCCAGCACCAGGTCGCCCTCATTTCCGAACGACCGGGCCGGCGGTGTCTTCGGGGCGGCCGGGGTCGAGGCGGGGCGCGCGGCGGCGGCCGCCTTCGCCTTCGCGGCGGCGAGCACCTCCGGGGTCGTGAGCTTCACAGTCATGCCGCCGATCTGGTCGGCCGCCTTCTTCAGGGTCCCCTGCACCTTCTCGCGAACCTCCGCGAGCAGCGCGCGCGCCTGGGGATGTTCCGCGTCGAGCGTGAAAACCTTCTTGATCTCGGTCTCGGCCTCCGGGTAGCGCTCCTGGTCCATCAGCTCGCGCGCCAGCAGCATGTGCTCGTCGATGAACGGCACCGCCTCGAAGGCGTGCTGCGCTTCCTCGAGGATCCGCTGGACCTCTCCCGACTCGGGGCTGAGAGGCAGCAGTCCACGAGCTCCGTCAACCGCTTCGGAATATTTCCTCTGCGCCAGGAGCTGCTTGACCCGGGCGATCCCCAGATCGACCTTCGCCTCCAGCTCTTCGGAGCTCAGCTCCGCGCCGCCACCGTCGCCGCCGTCCGCCGCCTCCTGGGACTCTCCGGCGCCCGCCTCCTGCGCGGCAGGCTCCCAGTCCCCCATCAGGAGGGTGGCCATCCGGATCCCCTCTTTGGCCTTCTGGCTGGCGGGATCGACGCCCAGAGCTTCCTGCCAGGCTTCGATGGCGCCCTTGTATTCCCCGCCGTTGTAAAGGGAGGAGGCCTTTGTGAGGAGCTGCTGCAGTTTTTCGTCGTCGACCACGGCACCGCCCGTCGGGTCTTTAGGACAGCAGGCGGGCAGGCCGGCAGGAAGCGGCAAGCCGATGCAGGGCAGGCGCTTAGGGGGCCTTCCGAGCCCCGCCTTCCCGAGCCTTTTTCAGCGCTTCCTTGAGGAGAGGCAGATCTTTGAAGCCCGGATTGAGCGACTCCACCTTGGCGAACGCCTCCCCCGCGCCGGCCACGTCGTTCCGGTCGAAGAGGGAGACCACGCCGAGATTGAGCCAGGTCTGCCAGTGCTGCGGGTTGTAGGTGAGGGAGGTGCGGAACTGCGCCAGCGCATCGTCCGATTTCCCCATCTCGCGGAGGCAGATCCCCATGTCGGTCCGGGCATCGACATCCTTCGGTTCGATCGCGAGCGCCCGCTGGTAGTAAGAGATCGCCTGGTCGTACTTCCCGGCGTCGTGGTAAATGTTCGCCATTCGGATCAGGGCGACGCGATCGCGCGGGTTCTTGGCGAGGGCCGCCTTGAGCGCGTTGACCTCCTCGAAGACCCTGGCCATCGTCTGCTCGGGTGCGTGCGCGCCGGCCGCCGATCCCGATCCGGGAGCTCCGGCCCTACCGGGCGCTCCGGGGCTCTGCGCGACTCCGTCCACCTCGGGGGCGCCGTCCGCCTCTGCGACCCCGGCGGTCTCGGGACCGCCGCCCATGCCCTGATTGCCGGCGGCCGGGACGGCGGCCGCATGCTCCACGACACGCGGCTGATAGACGCCGTACGCGATCAGGAACCCGATCAGGAATCCGAACAGAATTCCCGAGATCAAAAACTGAACCTGATCCCTGGTCATTGCGATCCTTGGGTGATTTCGTCCGTGAGCGCCGCGAGACGCATTCGATCTTCGAGGAGGCACGCTAGCATACCGCTCCGGTCGAATCAAGGCGCGCGCCTCTGTGCTATAGTCGACCGCGTGACGCCCGAGACGCCGACTTTGGCGCGCCGACTCTTCCTGTCGCGTCCCCGGATCGCGGTCGCGGTCGGCGGTGTTCTGGTGACGGCGTTCATCGGCTGCGCTCTCCTCGCTCCGCTTCTCGCCCGGGCCTTCGGCTCCGATCCTTACGAGCAGGTGGCGCCCCGCACCCTGACGCCGCCGACCCCGCCCGATCGGGACCATCTCCTCGGCACGGACGGCCTGGGGCGTGATGTGTTGAGCAGGCTAATCTACGGATCCCGGATCTCCCTCGAGGTCGGTCTGATCGCCGAGGCGATCGCGGTCGTGCTCGGCACCGCGCTCGGCGCCCTCGCCGGGTACGCCGGCGGCCGGACCGACGCTCTGGTGATGCGCGCCGCCGACCTGGTTCTCGCGTTCCCGATGCCGCTTCTGGCGCTGGCGATCATCGCGGCGATCCCCGAGCCGGAGAGCGCTCCGCTTCTCCGGCTCCTGCCGCACCCTTCCATCGGCGTGGTCTTTCTGGTCCTCGGGGGCTTCGGATGGGCGACCATCGCCCGCCTGGTGCGCGGCGAGATGCTCCGGATCCGCGAGCAGGAGTACGCCCGCGCCGCCGAGGCGAGCGGCGCCCATGGCGTCCGGATCGTCGTGAGACATCTGCTGCCGAACGCCTGCGGGTCGATCCTGGTCGCCGCCACGCTCGGGATCGCGGGCAACATCCTGATGGAGGCCTACCTGTCGTTCCTCGGCGTCGGCGCGCGTCCGCCGCTGCCGTCGTGGGGCACGATGGTGACGGAGGGACAGTCGTACTTCCTCAGCAAGCCGTGGGTCGCCGTGGCTCCCGGCCTGGCGATCCTTCTGGTGGTCGTCGGTTTTAATCTACTGGGTGACGGAGTGCGGGACCTCATCGACCCGCGCAGGAGGAGTTTCGGTGTCTGACTCGCATCGCGAAGACCGTTCGTCCGCGCCGGCCCGCCTCAGTGGACCGCGGGCCCGCACCGCCACGCTCGCCTGCGCGCTCCTGGCGGCGACCCTGGGGTACGGAGCGCTCGGCTGCGCCCGCCCCGCTTCGAAGACCGCGAGCGCGGAGCAGGTCTTCCGGTTCCGCATGCGGGAGGATCCACCCACGCTCGACCCCGCGCTCTCGACCGACAATCTGTCCGAAGCGATCCTCACGAACCTGAACCGCTCGCTGGTCGAGCTCGACCCGGAGACGCTGGCGGTCCGGCCCGCGGTCGCCGCCTCGTGGGAGATCTCGCCCGACCACCGCACCTACACCTTCCATCTGCGCCCGGGGGTGACCTTCCACAACGGCCGCGCGGTGACCTCCGCCGATGTCGAGTACTCCTACACCAGGGTCCTGAGCAAGGCGACCAACTCGCCGCGGCGGCCGATGCTGGAGCCGATCGACGGCGCGCGCGAGTTTGCGGAAGGCAAAGCGCCCCGCGTCGCGGGGATCGAGGTGCGCGATGATCGGACGATCGTGATCCGGTTGGCGCACCCCTTCGCCCCGTTTCTCGGAATGCTGTCGATGGTCTCCGCCGCGATCCTGCCGCGCGAGGTCTACGACGACCCGGCCAAGGGTTACCTGCGCTCCCCGATCGGCTGCGGCCCCTTCCGGTTCGCGCGCTGGGAGCAGTCGAATTTCATCGAGCTTCTGGCCTTCGACGGATTCTACGGCGGCCGTCCGGCGCTCGATCGCGTCGTGGCCCGGATCATCGAGAACAAGACCAGCGCGCTGCAGGAATACAGGACCGGCGGCCTCGACAGCCTGGACGAGCCGCCCGACGCCTCCGAGCCGGCGCTGGTGAAGGAGTTCGGCGCGGAGATCAAGAGGTATCCGTACACCGCGACGGGGTACGTCGGATTCAACCACGCCCTGGCGCCGTTCAAGGGGAACGTGAAGCTGCGCCAGGCTTTCAACTACGCCGTCGACAAGAAATATCTCTGGGAGGTGCTCTTCCCGAACGACCAGATCCCGGCCCGCGGGGTCATCCCGCCCGGCGTCCCCGGGTACGACCCCGACCTGCCCGGCTATCCGCACGACGAGGCGAAGGCGAAGCGCCTGCTGGCGGAGGCCGGCTACCCGGACGGCCGCGGCCTGGCGCCGATCGCCCTCTGGGTCAACACGAGCGAGGACAACCGCAAGATCGCCGAGCAGATCCAGGCCGATCTCAAGAAGATCGGCGTCACGCTGACGATTCGCGAAGTCGATTGGAGCGCGTACCTGGCGGCGATCGAGGGGACCGTGACGCAGCCCGGCGCGGCGCAGATGTTCCGGTTCGGGTGGAACCTCGACTACCCCGACGCCGATTCGATCCTGAGAACGCAGCTGCATTCCGCGAATTTCGGGCCGGCCGGCAATTTCTTTCGCTACAAGAACCCCGAGTTCGATCGCCTCGTCGACGAGGCCCTGACGCTGACCGACCCCAAGGAGCGGGCCGAACGTTACCGTCGCGCCGAGAGGATCGCCGTCATGGACGACGCCGTCTGGCTGTTCATCAACTATTACCAGTCGGCGACGATGTTCAAGCCTTACGTCCAGGGGCTCGTGCTGACGCCGCTGGGCGAGTTCCGCATTCCCCTCGAGAGGCTGCGGATCGAAAAGTAGCCCCCCGCTCCTGGCAATGAAGACCGTGGCCCGGGTGATCGGACGATGACGAGCTACATCCTGAGGCGGACCGCCGGCCTCGCGCCGATCCTTCTCCTGGCGGCGACGATCGTCTGGTTCTTTCTCTTCGCCCTTCCGGGCGACCCGGCCCGTCTGATCGCGGGGGGCCAGGGCCTCGACCCCGACGTGCTGCGATCGATCCGGGCCGAATGGGGTCTCGATGCGCCGCCCTGGCGGCAGTACCTGGGATACCTCCAGAAGCTGCTCTGCCTTGATTTCGGGACCTCCTACATCCAGCGCCGCCCGGTCGCGGCGATCCTGCATGATCATTTTCCGGCGACGCTGATCCTGGCGATCTCGGCGGTGGCGCTGTCCTCCACGGCCGGGTTGTTGTTCGGCGGCCTGGCCGCCTACCGTCAGGGCCGGCTCACCGACGGTTTGGTGATGCTCCTGGCTCTCCTCGGGGCTTCGACCCCGGTCTTCTGGCTCGGCTTGATGCTGATGCTGGTGTTCGGCTCCTGGCTCGCCTGGGTCCCGCCCCTCGGGTACGGCATGGACGGCCCGATGATCCCGCTGGTGGGCGTCCGGCTGCCGGAATGGCGGCACCTGATCCTGCCGTCCTTGACGCTTTGTCTCGTCTCGCTCGGCACGGTGGCGCGCATCACGCGCACGAGCCTGCTCGAGTCCGGCAACGCCGAATTCCTGCGGACCGCGCTGGCCAAAGGGGCCTCCCCCTGGCGCGTCTTCACCCATCACGTGCTGAAGAACGCCCTGCTGCCGGTCGTCACCGTCGTCGGCATGGATTTCGCATCCCTCCTCGGCGGTGCGGTCGCGACCGAGTACGTCTTCGCCTGGCCCGGTCTCGGGAAGACGCTCGTGCGCGCCATCGCGCTGCGGGATCTGCCGCTGGTGGAGGGCTGCGTCATCGTCCTCACGGCGATCTTCGTCATCGTGAACCTCGTCGTCGATCTGCTCTACGTGCAGCTCGACCCGCGCATCCATTACGAGACCGGCGCTCAGGGATCCTGACCCCGCGCCACGCTCCCCCCGGCGCGCGCGAGTTTCACCCGAGAGCGCCGCCGGAGTATCATTCGATTCGACCCAGCGCGCTTTCCAAGGAGAGCTCCGGCCGATGACCCATGCCCCGCACCCCGCCCCTGGCGCCCTCGACCGCCCGAACCTCTTCGGGCTCGAACGCGAAGCGCTGGCGGAGATCCTCGCGCCGTTCACGGCGCGGGCGTTCCATGCATCGCAGATCTATCGGTGGATGTATGGCCGGCGGGTCGCCGATCCGGCCGCCATGACCGATCTTCCGGCGGCGCTGCGCGCCACGCTGGCCGACCGCTTCCGCATCGAGTGGCCGTCGATCCTCGAGAGGAGGGACTCGGTCGACGGGTCCCGCAAGTACCTTCTGCGCCTCGAGGATGCCGGAGAGATCGAGGCGGTCTACATCGTCTACGGCTCCCGCATCACGCTCTGCCTGTCGTCCCAGATCGGGTGCCCGCTCGCCTGCCGATTCTGTCTCACCGGAACGATGGGCCTGGTGCGCAACCTGACGCCCGGAGAGATCGTCGGACAGGTCCTGGCGGTGGCGCGCGACAAGGCGTTCGAGCCGGGCTCGGCCCGGATCGTTTTCATGGGAATGGGCGAGCCGCTGAACAACTACGATGCGGTGCTCGCCGCGTTCCGGATCATGGTGGACGAGAAGGGTCCCGGGATCCCCCCCCGCAGGGTGACGCTGTCGACCGCCGGTCTCGTCCCCGGGATCGAGCGGCTGGCGCGCGAAGCGCCGCGCCCGCGCCTGGCGATCTCGCTCGCCGCCGCCGACGATGCCCTGCGCGACGACCTGATGCCGATCAACCGCAAGTACGATCTCGCCCGGCTGATCGCCGCCTGCCGCAGCCTGCCGCTGGCGCCGCGCGAGCATGTGACCTTCGAGTACGTCCTGCTCGACGGCAAAAACGACCGCGCCGAGGACGCGACCCGGCTGGCCCGTCTCCTGCGGGGTCTGCGCTCGAAGGTGAACGTCATCCCATACAATGAGGCGGGGGTCGCCGAGTTCCGGACACCGTCCCAGGCGAAGGCCGAACGCTTTCGGGACGCGCTCAAGACGCGCGGAGTGACGGCCACCATCCGGTGGAGCAAGGGGCGCGACATCGGCGCGGCCTGCGGGCAGCTGGTACGGACCGCCTCCCCCGCCTGAAGCTCTCCGCCGCGGCGCCCTTCACGGCCGCTCGCCGCCCCGTGAGCCTGTTCGAGCTATTCTCCGGCCAGCGCCGCGCGCAGCTCCCGGATCGCCCGCCCGGGGTCTTCGGCGGAGGCGATCGCCCCGATCGCCGCGATCCCGGCGATCGGAATCCCGCGCAGCGCTTCGATCGTCGTCACGTTGATGCCACCGATCGCGTAGATCGGGATCCGCACCGTTCCCAGCAGCTTCCGGAGCCCCTCCGGCCCGTGCGGAGCGCCGAGACCCGCCTTGCTCGGAGTCGCGAAGATCGGGCCGAAGATCAGGTAGTCGGCCTTCTCTTTTTCGGCCTGGCGGGCCTCGGCCAGGCTGTGCACCGATCGACCGAGAAGGAACCGGGCGCCGACCTTGCGGCGCGCCTCGCCCACCGGAAGCCCCTCCGCCGGCAGGTGGGCTCCCGACGCCTTGGCCGCCAGCGCCACGTCGAGGCGATCGTTCACGATCGCGACCGCCTCTTTGACCAAGAGAAGCAGCGGTCCCCCGCCGAGATCCTTTTCGCGGATCTGGACCATGTCGGCGCCCGCCGCGACCGCGGCGCGCACCAGGTCCGCGATCGGACGTCCTCCCGCGGCGCGCCGATCGGTGACGCAGATCACTCCCGGAGCCCGGTCCCGCGCCGGCGGGCTCATGCCGCCCTGCGTGGATTCATGACTCTTTCAGGGCCTGCCGGAAGGCGAGAAAATCCCTGCACGCCGCCACCAGGAGAACCAGACCGACCCCCGACACGCCTCCCCGGAGGTAGCCGTTCAACAGGAGCTCGCGCAGGCCCGGCATCTGCGCGAAGTAGTTGTTGATCCAGATCCGGGACCAGGGCACGAGGGAGAGGAAAATACCCGCCTCGACGCAATACAGAAGATAGAGAAAGGTCAGCATCGGCCGCTTCAAGGGTCTCCCCGCGCTTCGGAAACGACCGAAAGGGTAGCAGATTTCGCCCCCTCGATCGCCTCGACGGCCGTTTGACCGCCGGGGCTCATCTGATAGAATACGATCCCCTGGTTCGCGGCCACACCCCGAGGTGATCGCGCCTGATGCATCACATGCGACTCGCCACCGTCCCGTTCGTCAATGCCCTACCCCTGCTCTGGGGTTTCCGTCGGGGCCCGTACCGCGACATCGCCTCGATCGAGGAGATCCCGCCGTCGGGCATCCCGGCGCGCCTGCGCGCCGGGACGATCGACCTGGGGCTCGTCCCGGTGATCGAGGTTCAGCGGTGGAGCGAGCTCGAGATCCTCCCTCACCTCTGCATCGCCGCGAAGCGGCGCGCGCGGTCGGTTCTCCTGGTCTCGCGCGTGCCGGTCGACCGGATCAGGAGCGTCGCCCTGGACGAGAACTCGCGCACTTCGGCCGCCCTGCTGCGCATCCTCCTCGAGCATCGCGGAGTTCGCGGGGTCGTCTATCACGAAGCGGCCCCGTCGCTGCGGGCGATGCTGCGGGATCACGATGCCGCCCTGCTGATCGGCGACCCCGCCCTGCGGGCCGACACCGCCGGTCTCGAGGTGCTCGACCTCGGCGGCGAGTGGCATGCGGCCACCGGCCTGCCGTTCGTGTTCGCGGTCTGGGCGATCCGGCCGGGAGCGACCCTCACCGACGGGCTCCGCCCATTCCTCGACTCGAGGCAGATGGGGCTCGCCAACATCGCCACGATCGCCCGGGAGTCCGCGGAGCGGATCGGGTCGACGCCGGGGGCGATCGAGGAATATCTGCGGGTCAACCTGCACTACCACCTCGGCTCGGAGGAGAGCCGCGGGCTCGATCTCTTCTTCCGCCAGGCGCACGAGCTCGGCTTGATCCCGGGGTTGCGCCGCGCGCTGTTCCACGAGACGGGCGAGCGGGAACCGGCCCGCGCCGCGCGGGAGGGCGCATGAGCGAATCGTTCGTCCCCGAAACGGCGGCGGGGCTCCCTGCGGGCGCGCCTTTTTCCGCGGCGATCGACGAAGAGCTGCGCGGGCCGCGTCCCTCGAGCCCGGCCGTGCATCGCATCCTCGATCGGGCCTCCGAGGGGGAGCGGATCGGCGCGGACGAGGCGCTCCGTCTGTTTCGCGAAGCCTCCCTGCTCGATCTGGCGATGGGCGCCGACCTCGTGCGCCGCCGGCAGCATCCGGAGCCGATCGTCACCTACATCATCGATCGGAACATCAACTACACGAACATCTGCACGGCCCGCTGCTCGTTCTGCGCCTTCTACCGCGAGCCGGGGGATCCGGAAGGTTATCTGCACTCGAAGCCGGCGCTCTTCACCAAGGTCGAGGAGACGCTGGCGATGGGTGGCACCGGCATTCTGATGCAGGGGGGTCATCACCCCGATCTCCCGATCGCCTGGTACGAGGATCTTCTGAGCTCTTTCCGGAGCTCGTTTCCGAAGCTCCACATCCATGCCTTCTCGCCCTCGGAGATTCAGCATATCGCCCGGGTCTCGCGCCTGACGCTCGAGCAGGTGCTGCGGCGTCTTCAGGCGGCCGGTCTGCACAGCATCCCGGGCGGCGGGGGCGAGATCCTGGTGGACGAGGTGCGCCGGGCGATCTCGCCGCTGAAGACGATGTCCGAGGACTGGCTCGAGGTGATGGAGACGGCGCACGCGGTCGGACTGCCGACCACCGCGACGATGATGTTCGGGCATGTCGAGACGTACGCGCACCGCGTGGCCCATTTCGGGAAGGTGCGCGCCCTTCAGGATCGAAGTCTGGCGAAGGGCGCGCGCGGCTTCACCGCGTTCATCGCCTGGACCTACAAGACCGAGAACACCGCTCTCGGCGGCCGCGAGGTGACCAGCTCCGACTACCTTCGCACGCAGGCGATCGCGCGCCTTTTCCTCGACAACATCCCGAACATCCAGTCCTCCTGGGTGACGCAGGGGAAGGAGATCGGCCAGGTGGCGCTGCGGTTCGGCGCCAACGACATGGGCAGCATCATGATCGAGGAGAACGTCGTGCGGGCCGCCGGCGCGCACGGATGCACCACCCGTCCCGAAATCGAGCGGCTGATCCGGAACGCGGGGTACGTTCCGCGCCAGCGCGATACCCTCTACAACCTTGTCGGCTGAGGACGCCCGGCGCCTCGCGGGACCCCGCGCCTTGCTTCCGATCGCCTGCCTGGCGGCCATCCTGACGGGCGGGGCCTCGCCCGCGGCGGAGGGGGGCGACCCGCGCGGCGACCCGTCGCCGATCCATGTGCAGGCCAAGGGTCCGAGCACGATCCCGTTCGACGCTCCCTCCGGGCTCGTGATCGTCACGGCGCGTATCAACGGCCGCTCCCATGTCCGCCTGCTTCTCGACACCGGCGACCCCTCCGGTTTCACGCTCGACACGAAGACGGCGCGGGCGATCGGGCTGCCGCTTCGCGAGCGGACGCCGACGCGGGCCACCGGGGTGGTCGGGAGCGTGCGGTACACGCTCTACCGGGCGCAAGTCGGCTCCTTTCTGCTTGGCGGTCTCTCGGCGAGCGATTTCAGCATCTGGACCGCCCCCGACGCGGTGTTGATCGCCAAGACGACCGGCGTCCGCGTGGACGGATTCATCGGGGTCGACCTGCTGCGCGATCTCCGGGTCACGATCGACTACCCGGCCCGTCAGATCACCTTCGCACCCGCGTCCCCGGCGCCGGCGCCCCCGCCTTCGCCGGCCCCGCAGACCGCGGACGGCCCGGCCGCCGACGGCGCGCCGCGGGATCGGGTGGAGGTGACACCACAGACTCAGGACGGCGCACCGCTTCCGATGCGGATCGAGGGAAACCGGATCGTCCTCGAAGCGCTCCTGAACGGCGCGGCGCGGCGCGCGGTGATCCTGGATACCGCGGCCGGCGCCAGCTTCATCTCACAGACCGATCTGAACCTCACCGAGCCTTCCCCCACCGGACGCGCGGCGCAGATCGTCGACAGCAGCGGCACCGCCGTCTCCGTCCCGATCCGGATCCTGCCGCGGATCCAGATCGGCGCGGCGTTCGCGGAACGGGTGCCGGTCGTGCCGCTCGATTTCGATTCGTTGAACCGGGATCTCTTCGCCGCCACGCCTCTCGACGTCGCCGGCATCCTCGGCGGAGACCTCCTCTCCCGGTTCGTGGTGATCCTCGACTTTCCGAACCGGACGGTGTCGATGCGGGCGGGGGAACCCTGAGGTGGACGGCCTGACGCTGATCAAGGCCGAGCTGATCGGCGGAGTGCTGTTCGTTTACGGCGCCCTGGTCGGGACCATCGAGGGACGGATTTCCGGCGCTGCGATCGAGGTGCGGATTCTCGGGAAGGTCGTGCGGCGGGTGCCGCTCGCCGAGATCGAAGAGGTGCACCGCCGCGGGGCCCTGCTCCATGAACCCTGGGCGGGACCCAAGTTCTGGAATGCCGTCACCATCCGTCGACGATCGGGCCTGCTCCGCAACCTCGTCCTGACGCCCGACGATCCGGATCGGTTCGTCCTCCGACTTCGGGAGGCGATCCAACGGGCTGTCGCCGCCCCCGGCCCCCCGGCCGCCTGATCCGGCCGCGATCGGGCAGGCCCGGCCCGCGCGAACCTGTGCTATGGTACCGGCAGCTCTCGCCGCTTCCGATTCCCCGTGCTTTTGATTCTCGCTCGTCGCTCGGAGTCCTTCATGTCTGTGAGTCTTGTCGTGATGGTATTGATCGCGGCCGGAATCGGCTACGGCATCGCCTCCGCCCTGCGGTCCGGCGCGCGGAGGATCGACGAGAGACGCTCGGTGCTGATCCATGCCCCGGTGGCGGTCGTCTGGGAGAAGGTGCGGCAGGTCCCCGATCTCCTGCTCCGCTTCGGCAAGCTGATCGACCTGGCCGGGATGGAGGAGCCGCCGCGCGCCGGAGCCGAGGAGGCCGCGCCGGGATCGCGCTGGCGGCTGTGCGGTCTCTGGGAGGATGCACCCTACTGGCTCGAGGTCGAGCTGATCCGGACCCGCCCACGGCGGGGGATCGAGTTCCGGCTGGCGCGGGATGGCTTCGGCACCGAGCGGGGACTGCGCGATCACCGCGGGTCGCTGACGCTCGAGAGCGTCGGTCCCGAACAAACCAAGCTGACCTGGCGCCTGCAGACCCGCTTTTTCGGGGCGCGCCTGCGGGCGTTACATCTTCTGTCGCCGGCGACGCTGCGGGCGCGCCTCCTCGATCTGAAGCTGCGCGCCATCAAGGTCGCCGTGGAGAACGAGCTCCCCGACGGCGCCGCCGCGTCCCGGGACGGGGCCGCGCGGCGCGACCTGGCGCCGGACGAGACGGTCCCACCCCCGGCCCCGTCCCGCCCTCCCGAATCGACCCTTTAAAGAGCTGGTCTAGCGGCGGGCCTCGTCGAGCAGCCGGTCTCGGAAATACCCGGCGGGAATGGTACCGGCCGCGAGGAAGCGCTCATGGAACCCTCTGAGCGAGAAATGGTCTCCTTGAATCCGCGCCACCCGATCGCGCAGATCGAGGATCTCCTTCTTGCCCAGATGGTAGGTGATCGCCTGCGTGGGCCATTTGGAATAGCGGTAGATCGCCCGGCGGGCGGTATTGCAGGCGGCCTTGCGCACGGGATCCCCCTGGGACCGCGCATCGCAGGCGTCGGGCAGCAGGTCGACATTCGCCGCGTAATAGGCCACCGCCTCATCGAACGACATCCGTCCCGTGTGCAGACCGATGTCGAGGCGGATCCGCGCGGCGCGCAGCAGCTGCCCCTTGATCTGGTAGATCCGCTCCTCGGGCGTGTAGAACCCGTCGGGCGCGCCGGACTGCGGCTCGGCCATCAGCTGCTCGGCATAGAGCGCCCACCCCTCGGCGGCCATGCTGTCGCCCCACATCGAGGCCGAACCCTCCACCTCTCCGACCGTCAGCCAGCGGACATTCCCGATCGCCCGGCTGCGGCCCCGCATGAATTGATAATGCCAGTCGTGTCCCGGAAACCCTTCATGCGCGCAGAGGTCGGCCACGGCGTGGAGGTTGTTTTCCTTGAGCACGCCGAGGTCTCCGCGGGACGGTGAGAGGTAGAAGCGGCCGATCCCTGCCGACTTGAACGGCGGGGCCGGGTAGTACGCGGCGTCGATGGTGCTCCCCAGCACCGGCGGCGTCTCGACGATCTCGAGGCGGTAGTCGGACGGCAGGTCGAACATGCCGTGCCGCCGGGCGTAGTCGACAAGCTCCAGCGCCTTGGCGCGGTAGACGCGGAACATTTCCGCGTCATCCTTGGGATAGTCGCGCGACAGCTCGTCCATGACCCGGCGCGCCGAGCGGAGCGCGGCCGGCCTGCCGCTCCAATCCAGGCGCAGGGAGTGTTTCTCGGCCACCCGACGGGCCGCCGCGATCAGGAGATCATGGGCCAGGTCGACCTGCGACTGTCCGTAGTCGAACAGCGTCGCGGCTGTCTGGGACGGATCGAGCTTCAGACAGTGGACCAGGCGCCAGTTGTATTCGCTTTCGCCCGCGGCGTAACGATCCCCGGGGGGCATGGCCCGGACAGAGCCCTCGAGGAATGAGGCGAACGCTTCGAAAGCCGCGGCCGCCGCCTCACCCGCCTTCCTCAGGCGGGCGATCGCGCCATCGCGCGCCGGCTGACCGGCGAGGTAGCCGGCCGCGAGATCCGGAAGCGTGACGCGAAAATAGGCGGCGTTGTCGCGGGACGCCTGAATCCCGTCGTCCTGCACGAGCCTGGCGTCGGGCAGATTTCCGGCCGCGATCCCGGCGCGCAGGTTCTCCTCCGCGGCCCGCAGGAACGCCGGTACCGCCTCGACCCGGCCGGCGACCGCGTCCCACTCCTCGGGACGGCCGTACCGCCCTCCCCCGAGATCCGCCATCTGCTGGATCTGCCAGTCGACGCCGCGGAAGGGCGCGACGACGTAGGTGTCGACGCTCCGCTCGTGTGCGCGGAGCTCTTCTTGATGGAGGAGGAAGCCGATCTGCGCCCGGACCACCTCGCGATCGATGGCATCGTCGGGTCCCAGCGCGGCCGGATCGACGCGATCGAGATCGCCGAGTATGGAGCGGTAGAAGGCATCCGCCTCAGCGCGGCCCGCGGGGGTGATGTCGGGAAGACGGGCGTTCATCCCCGCGAGCTCGGGGCTGTAGCCGTCGCCGCCGAGGTAGGTGCAGGTGACCGGATCCCGCTTCAGGACGCCGATGAAGTAGCGCTCGCGAACGGCGGACCACACGGGCCGGCTCTCCCGGGACGAACAACTCCAGAGCCATGGCGCCAGAAGCGCCAGCAACGCCGGAACCGCGGCCGCCCGGCCTGCTCTCTTCCGGTCCGGCTCGATCATCCTGCCCTCCGGGAGCCAGTCCATCTCCGACGTTCCGGGGAGGGCTCCCGCGCGGTGCATGATAGCATGGCGGTACGATGCGCGTCGTCTCACCGATCGCTCTTCCGATGCTCGCACTCGCGGTCCTCGTCGCCTTCGGTTCTCCCCGGGCGCAGCCGGCGCGCGATACCTCGATGACCGTCGCCGGGATGACCCTCGAGGTCCGGCAGGGACGACTGATCGTGGCTGGGGTGCGCCCGGGCTCGGCCGCCGCGGCGGCCGGCCTCCTGGCGGGGGACGCGCTCCTGGTGGTGAACGGATCGAATCTGATCGACCTCAATCCGATCTCCGCGGAGGCGGCTCTCGATCTTCTGCGCCGGGAGCGCGGCGGCGAGGCGCGTCTCATCGTCGGCCGGGGGGCCGGAACGCTCGGCGTCGCCCTGCCGCTCCACGGGCCCGACACCACCGCCGACGGCCCGCGCGAGCCGCCCGCGGTCGGGACGCCGGCGCCGGACTTCTCGGCCCGCACCCTCAAGGGCGAGACGATCTCCCTGCGGGACCTGCGCGGCAAACCGGTCCTCCTCGATTTCTGGGCGGCCTGGTGCCCTCCCTGCAGGGACGCGGTGATCCCCCTGCGCCGCATCGCCGGCGAATACGGCGACCGCCTGACGATCGTCGGCGTGAGCCTCGATGACGACCCGAAGGCGTTCGAAGCCTTCGCGTACAACCATCATCTGCCCGGCTATCAGATCCTCGACGGAGGCTGGCATGGGCCGATCAGCAGCCTGTACGGGATTCCTGCGACCGGTCTGCCTTACGCCGTGCTGATCGACGCCGCCGGGAGGGTGGTGACGGGCGGAACGACGCTCGAGGAGCACGAGAAGGGGATCGCCCGTCTGCTCGCCGCCTCGAAGAAGTGAAAGGACCGCGTCTCCGATCCGCCCGCGACGGGGGGTCGAACGATCATCGGCTCTCGAGGTGCCCGACCGATCCCTCGATCTCCGTCCCGGGAGGTGCGGGCGGGAAGACCCTGCGCAGCCAGACCGGCGTGATCATCGTCGTCACCAGCACCATCAGGACCATCGCCGAGAAGAGATCATCCTGGATGATGCCGCGCGCCAGGCCATATCCGGCGACGATCAGGCCCACCTCTCCCCGCGAGATCATCCCCACCCCGACGCGGTACGACTCGCGGGCGGTGAAGCCGGCGAGGCGCGCCGCAAGGCCGCATCCCGCGACCTTCCCGAGGACGGCCACGGCGATCAACGCCAGGGTGAGCGCGGCCTGGGAGCCGAGCCGCTTGACGTCGGCCTGCAGACCGATGTTGATGAAGAAGACGGGGACGAAGAACGAGTAGGTGAGCGGATGGATGCCGCGCTCGATCGCATCCTTGAAGCGGGTCCGCGAAAAGAGCAGACCGGCCATGTACGAGCCGGTGATGCTGGCGACCCCGCCCAGGTACTCCGCCGCCCAGGCGTACCCGAAGGCGGTGACGACGACGAACGCCAGGAGCGGCTCGCTGACGCGCAGGCGGGTGAGCGCCTCCGCGGCCCTTCCCAGGAAGCGCTCCCCCAGCGCCCAGGCGAGCCAGAAGAACAGCGCCATTCGTCCGACGATCAGCGCCACGTGTGTGCTGATCGTCACGAGTCCTCCGCTCCCATCGTCCGGGGAGCCGGCGCCGAGACCGGCGAAGGCCACGACCAGCGCCAGGACGATGATCCCGAGGACATCATCGATCACCGCCGCTCCGAGGATGGTGCTCCCCTCCTTGGAGCGCAGCGTGCCGAGCTCCATGAGGGTCTGGGCCGAGATGCTCACGCTGGTCGCCGTCAGTACCGCCCCCATGAAGATCCCCTCGCTCCAGCCGTACCCGAAGGCGTGCGCCACGATCGCGCCGGAGAGAAGCGGGAGAATCACGCCGCCGAGGGCCGCCCCGAAGGCCGCTCCTCCGACCCGGCGCATCTGCGCGAGATCGGTCTCCATGCCGGCGACGAACATCAGCAGGACGACGCCGATCTCGGCCAGGTCGTGCACGAACGGACCCAGCTCGAGATGATGGACGAACCCTTCGGCCGGCCCCGCGAAGATCCCCCATCCGAGCAGGTTCAGGAGGCTCGGTCCGAGCAGGAGCCCGGCGAGGATCTCTCCGAAGACGGCCGGCTGGCCGAACCGGCTGCTGAGATGGCCGGCGCCTTTCGAGACGGTGGTGATCAACGCCAGGAACAGAAGAACCTGCAGGAAATGCGACATCCGGGCCGCCTCCCTCCGATGACGTACGGAAGGGCGGCATTCACCCCTCCCCGGCACGACCCCTATATAAAGAGGATGGAGGCCCCGGTCAAGGCCCTTTGCGTGCGGTGGGGGCATGCTATATTTCCTTTCATGACCGGCCTGGCTGTAGCGGAGAGCGAAGCCCAGCTCGTCACCTCCCTCAAAAAGGGAGACCCCGAGGCGTTCGAGAAGATCGTGCGCCGCTACGAGCGCAAGGTCTTCAGCCTTGCGCGCAGCCTCACCCGCAACGACAGCGACGCGGAGGATGCGCTCCAGGAGACCTTCCTCAGCGTCTTCAGGAAGATCCGCACCTTCAAGGAACAATCGCGCCTGTCGACCTGGATTTACCGGATCGCCGCCAACGCCGCCCTCATGAAAGTGCGGAGCCGGCGCGGCCGCGACGAGAAGACGGTCTCGATCGACGATTACATGCCGGAGTTCGACGAGGGGGGACATCGCGTGGCGACGGTGCCCGACTGGCCTCCGCGCGGCGACGATCTGCTCATCCGACGGGAGCTGGCGGCCTTCCTGCGTGACTCGATCCGGTGCCTCGAGCCGGAGTACCGGACGGTCTTTATCCTGCGCGACCAGGAGGACCTGAGCAACGAAGAGGTTGCGAAGATCCTCCGGTTGAGCGTTCCCGCGGTGAAGTCGCGGTTGCACCGGGCCAGGCTCTTTCTGCGCGAGCGGATCAAGCGGTACTGGTATGGAGCGGAGCGACGCGCCCGACCGTTCTGAGAGAGGGCTGAGGACAGCATGCAGACGTGCCAGGACATCATCGAGTTATTGAGCGACTATATGGACGGCCAGCTCCCGGCCGCCCGGCGCGGGGATCTCGAGGCCCATCTGGCCCTCTGCACGGCCTGCCTGGAGTTCATGCAGAGCCTGCGCGAGACGCAGGGGAGGGTCCGCAACCTGCGCTGCGACGACATGCCGGTGGAGGTCCACGACCGGCTCCGCGCGTTTCTCGATCGAACCACCAAGGGCCGCCGCTCCTGAGCCCCGGCCTGGCCCGGCTCCTGGCGATCGCAGCCGCCATCGTCGCGCTCGCTGTGGGCCCGTCCGGGGCGGAGATCGACGACCCGTTCCCGTTGCGCAACCAACTCCCGCTCAACCTGCTCTTTCTCGACCCGGCTCCGCGCAGCGCCAGGCTCCTTCGTCGCGGAGCGTCGCGGCTCGCCGTCAACCTGGCCTACGAGAGCACCTTTCTCGCCACCAACGATCTGATCAATCTTTTCCGGAACGATGACTTCGCCACGTACAAGGGGCGGGTCACCCTGCCGGTGCTGCAGGCGATCGCGTCCGGCACCCCGGGACAGATCGCCTTCGTCATGGATGGCGAGATCATGCGCGGCGCGATCGATCTTGGGGTCGGCCTCGGCCGGAGTTTCGAGCTCGATCTGGAGATTCCGTTCCTGGTGCAGACCACGGGGTTCCTGGATTCGCCGATCGATCATTACCACGACCAGTTCGGCTTCCCGGACGGCGGACGCGAGGCCTTCGCCCGCGACCGGTTCGTCATCGGGTATGTCGGGGACGGCGCGCAGGTGTTCGTCGATCGTCCCGCGGGAGGAATCCGTCCGGGAGACGTCGTGCTGACAGGAAGGATGGCGCTGCTGCGCGATCGACGCCGCGCGCCCGATCTCGCCGCGGGGCTCGCGCTGAAGCTGCCGACCGGCAGCGCCGCCCTGCTCGAAGGGAGCGGCCGGGCCGACGTCGCCCTGACGGTGCAGGTCGGGCGACGGATCCGCCGCTCGGCGCTGCACGGAGGGTATGCGCTGACCAGGGTCGGCGACTGGTCGATGGCGCCCGGCGTGCCGCTTCTCGATGCCCGGAGTCTCTTCGGCACCTATGCCTTCCGTGTCAGCGCGAGCACCGCGCTTCTGGCGCAATATCTCCGCACCTCGAGCCCCTTCCATTATCGGCGCGGGAGCGACCTCGGGCGCGTCGCCCAGGAGATCGCGCTCGGGTTTCGAACCCGGTTGTCGCGCGGTCTCCTGTTCGAAGCCGCCTTTCTCGAGAACCTCGATGCGCATCTGAATTCTCCCGATGTGGGGGGTTATTTCGGTCTCTCTTTCGG
>WNFM01233356.1_pt2 | contig 21383 bp, 25 predicted proteins | sample 5400271 | NCBI WGS metagenome assembly WNFM01 (sample SAMN13153352, study PRJNA577476) | soil metagenome | isolation source: 60 cm saprolite on Douglas fir-dominated hillslope | place: USA:California | collected 2013-09-17
GGTAGCGAGCAAGGGAACGATCCTTTCTTCGCATATTTGAAAGGTAGAAGCAGAACCACCCTCCGATCGTTAGGAATGATAGCCAATGCCAAGAAAGAGTTGCGAACGAGACGTAAGTCAGAGTCTCGCCCAGATAGTTGGGATTCCTGGTTCGCGCGAAAAGTCCGTCTTCGATCAGACCTGATCGGAATCGTAAGGTGTAATATTTTTGCGCATCCCCAACAAAGTGCAAAAAAATGCCAACTGTGTAGCAACAAATCACAAAGCCGAATACCCAGGGCCGAAGCGATACATGACGGCTTAGCAGCATGTAAGGAACGATATAGTATGTTCCCAAAGGCACGAAACCGCTCAGCGTTCCGAACCAAAATGGTACGTGTCGCTGTTCAAAGGATTTATCGGGGTAAATGGCTGACTTAACCAGCCAAAGCATCGCGTAAGTACCGTGTAGCCCCAAATAAACAAAAGCTTCCGTACTCCAGTTGTGGAACCAGTACATCATCCCGAGAATGACCGGCAGCGCGAGTATTTTGTGCGCATTGATAAAGCAAATAAGCCTAATTTTAGGGTTCATAGCGAAGTAACGATCATCCAAATGTCTTGCTAAAGAGCCTTCCTGACTCGCTCAAAACAGGGGAGTGTCTTGAAGTGAATGCCACTGCTAAGACTGTTATGACAGTGGGCCAACGTTCGGCAAAAGGTAGGGCGATACCTATCTTGCAATCAGACGCCCTTGCCTCCGATTAGCCTTCTAACATTCAGTGAGTGTCGGTAACTTGCACATACTTTTGTTTATTGCATTTCTTGACCACCAGGCTCAGATGTGTCGCCGAGAGAGACTAGCCCGGTCTCTGTTGTTAAAGGTACTTTTCATGTCTAGTATCTTCTACTTTCTTGCTCCTCGGCCGACTGTCTACGCCAAGGTCTTGCTGAATAATTTCTGATGCTTGCAGCAATTCGTCGAGCCGACGAGGCGAGCGACTCGATATTGAGCGGTCCTCCGACGCCGCCAGTCGTTAACTCGGAGCTGATAAAAGTGTTTTGGATGTATCCTCCTTGCCTCTGCTCGGATCGAGCTATCCTCTAGCCCACCCGGTTCGTGAACCGGAGCAGGTTGCCGGCGAGGACCTGAAACCGTCATGAGGTCATAGAACTGCCAGAATCGGTTAGGCCACGGGTGTACTCGGCAGATCGAGCACATCCAATTTCCCCCCACTATTCGCGTCCGAAAAGGCTCTCTGGCCACAACATCATGCGGAAATCCAAGCGCGACAGCGCTGATTTCATCCAACCAATCTGATCGGTCGAAAGCTTCACACTGGAGGCGGCTAAGTTGTTCTCCAGTTGCTCCTTAGTACGAGCACCAAGAATCGGGATAATATCGTGGGCACTAGCCCAGGCATACCGATCAAACACACGACGGGCCTCTTTTGCATCCGAACCATAGCCTCACGCTGTGCCGAATGTGCCCGCCCCGAGTGCAAACTCGGAGACTCGTAAGCCGCTGTACCGGCCGAAGATTTTGTATCGCATTAACCCTCCATGATTGAAATGTTTAGTTGCCTTTCAGCAGTATCAAACCCGCAGCCGCAAAGCTGTCCGAAAGCCGATTATACTATTAACAATGCAGGATCACGCATCAGCGGCAATGATCATGATTATTGTCAATATTCCAACATGTAGTTATCATATATCTTGTCAATAGACTCCGATAACTGACCCGACTTAAGGCCAGGATGTGGTTAGCCCACCTTAAAGTAGTCCGGAATTTTCTCTCTGCAGAGCAATGCATCGCTAAATCTGGTCCAAGTAACGTCACCACGATGCACTAATAAGCTAACATCGCTTAGCTAATTGGGCGATGTTCGTCTCGATTACCGTAATTGTCTCAACAAACTAGATGCCCGTTTCATTGCAACCAGTATTAAGCGCCTTTGACTTGTATCTCTGCAAAAACAGCGATTGCCGCAAGCATCAGAAACTATTCAGCAAGACCTCGGCGCTGACAATCGGTCAAGGAGCAGGGAAGTTTTGCAGCAGAATCGAGATACTAACACCCACGAAGTTAGTTTTCGACATCAGCAAAGAAAGAGAGCAATGGAAGCTTACGATATCATCACAGTTGGAAGCGGGCACAACGCTCTGGTCGCGGCAGCTCTGCTGGCCAGGGCCGGAAACCGTGTTCTGGTGCTGGAACGGAACGATAAACCCGGTGGGTTTGTGCGTACCGAAGAGGTTACCCTCCCCGGGTTCAAGCATGACCTCTACGCGACGCGGCACCCGCTTTTCCTCATCTCGACGGCATACAGCGAACTGGAGACCGACCTGCGAGCGCGAGGGCTGGAGTACCTTAACACTGATCTCCCTACGGGGGTGGTGCTCCCGGATGGCAGCTCAGCCGTTCTGTCGAGCGATCTCGAAACCAGCATTGCCGAGTTTGATCGGCTGAGCTCCGGGGATGGTCAAGCATTGGCCGATCTCATGGGCGAGTTCGGGAAGTATGCGTATAAGGTCTTTCCGCTATTCAGTCTGGATCTGGCTTCGAGCCAAGGGCAAACGATAATCCGGGACCTGATGGGATCCGGTAGAGAAGGCTTTGCGCCGTTCGCAGCCGAATTCATGCAAACGGCCCGCGACGTACTCAATGATCGGTTCCGCTCACCGGTCGCTAAGGCATTGATCGCTCCGTGGGTCCCGCATTTGAACCGCACACTCGACAGCGTCAGCAGCGGATTCGATGTCTCGCTATTGCTTTCCGCCTTAATGGCTGGCGGCATGCCGTTACCTCGTGGCGGTAGCGATATGCTGGTAAAAGCGCTTGGGCAAATTGTAACCGATCACGGCGGAGCGATCCGATGTGGCGCGGCGGTAGATCGCATCCTGGTGGAACGCGGCCGTGCTGTTGGTGTCCATGTGACCGAAGGAGAAACCTACACTGCTGGCCGGGCCGTTATCGCTTCGGTCAACGCCGACCAGCTTTATCTCAAACTCCTGGCCGATGCCGACGTGCCCAGTCCGCTGATCCAACAAGCGAAACGCTATCGGTACGGACTCGGTTGCGTACAGATTCAACTTGCGTTATCCAAACCGCCGGATTGGCCGGATGACCGATTGCGGGCTGGTCAGCCGCACCTTCTGCGCAGTATGGAAGCCTACGCCCTGGCAATCGCGCAGGCGAAGAATGGCGACCTGCCGTCAGAGCCCGCTCTGTCGGTGGAGGTACCAACCCACCTTGATCCGTCACGCGCTCCGAGCGGTGCGGCAATCATGCGGGTGCAGCTGTTGCAGCTCCCCTGCCGTCCCCGCGGAGACGCTGCTGGCAAAATCGATGTCGGCGACGGAACCTGGACCGAGGACCTGAAAAACCGCTTTGCTGACCGCATCGTCAACCTCCTGGGACGTTACCTGCCCGACGTGCCCGGTACTATCATCGGCCGGCACATAATTTCACCGGAGGATCTCGCCCGTTACAACCCCAACAGCGGACCCGGTGACCCGTACGGCGGATCAATGGAACTGGCACAGAGCTACCTGTTTAGGCCATTGCCGGGTCAGCCGAGCCACCGGACCGCTGTACCCAACGTCTTTCTGGTCGGAGCCGGCACCTGGCCCGGTAACGGCGTGAACGGCGGTTCCGGCTACATTGTCGCTCACCAACTTCTCACGCCGGCGGCTTAATCTAACTAAGGAGTGGCAGCATTGAGCGCAGCCCTTCAGGAGCTTTTCATCTCATCATTGAAAGAAACGTGACATGAAAAATGGATCACGTGTCCTCGTTGTGGCGCTCACTCTTTGGCTGGCGGTCTTCGCCGGAATGATCGGGGTGACCTTTTTTGGAATCTTTCTTACCCCAGTGTTTTTCTCTGTAGTCATGAAGTTTTTTGCACGGGTGCCCAAGAAGAAGCAGACAAGCTCAATCGAGGCTGCGCGTGAAGTTCTGCGTGACTTATAGTGATGGATTCAAATTCCGCTTCTGGAACCGGAGCCGCTAAGATTTCCTCTTGACAGTGGTAAGCCCAACGACGACCGAACATACATTATATCGGTATCAATATTATTAATGTAGATCCATAAGGCAAAAGAGGAAACAGGAGAAGTAACACTACAGTCCTTTACAAAGAGATGATTCAACAGAACATCGGTCTAAATCCAATCGGCGGCGTCGAACCGATGCAATTGATTAAGAAAGAGGGCGTCGCTTATGAAGACATTACCCAGGTTCATCACAACGGTTCTGAATGCACCCCGCCCGCTATGGGCGCGATTCCACTCCTTGATCATTCGGATGACGGGCGCGAGTTCGAGTTCTGCCCCCTCCTTCCTTGTTGAGCTGTGTACAGCTCCGCGGCGGTCAGGTGAAACTCTTCAATCTGAAGTTGAAACTCAATTTGGGCCAAAACGCGGGCCCGATCCGCTCGCAGTTTCGTCCAAAGCAGCATGTCGTTTGCCTCCATCATTTCGATCGACCGATGAAATTCGATCGAAATTTGGACGGACGCACCCGACAGGAGACCACGGCAAAAGGCGACATCGTTTTCTTACCCGCCGATGTGCCGATGATGCTTCGTCCCGCGACGGACGATCGGCACCGGGTCTTGTCGTACAGTTTACTTGTTTTCGAGCCCAGCTATCTGGCAGAGCTAGCATTATCGAATGGGATCGGTCGTCCGCTCGACTTTATACCAACCTTTGCGACACCGGACCCTTTCCTGCACGAAATCACCGCCGCTCTTACGGCTGCCTCGCGAACCAAGGACCCGGCAGCGAAGCTCTTTACTGAAACCTTGCTCAACGCGGCGTGTGCGCGAATTCTGCACAAGTACGCCGAAGTCAGATACCCATTTTCGGGTCCACCACGGCTTACCGACGATCAACTGCGCGCGGCGATCGATTACATCCACGACCATATCGGAGCATCTCTCGAGCTGCGTTCGATCTCTCGAGCAGGCGGTTTAAGCGAATTTCACTTCGCGCGCTTATTCAAGGCGGCAACAGGGGTTACGCCATTCCAGTTCGTGACTCGTACGCGGATGGAACGGGCAAAGCAGCTTCTCCGCAAAACTCGACTACCGGTCTTCGAGATAGCCAAGCGCGTCGGTTACCACAAGCCGAGCCACTTCAGCGCTCGATTTCGCGCCCTTTCGGGATATGGCCCGGACGCATACCGCAAGTTAGCTGGAGATTGATCCCGGCGCTTTCAGAACGATTCCTTCGCTGGTGGGTATCGTCTTCGTCATGGTCATGCCCGCAAACCCAGGAGTCCTCCCATCTTATGCCATTAAGGGCACCAATGCCTCGTCTGCGGACTGAAGATTCTTAGGATCACTTTCCGAATAGACGGGATAGTCGATATATCCATCTTCGCCCTGCGTGTAATAGGTTGCAGGCTTGGGACGGCTGATATCCCAGCCATACCGATATCGTTCAGCGAGGTCGGGATTGGCGATGTAGGGCCTGGCCGAAGGCGACGATGTCAGCGCCTCGATCGGCAATGATTTGGGCGGCGCTCCGCCGGTTGAATCCTACTCCCACGATCACCGGACCTTCAAAAAGACGACGAAGCTTTCCGTAAACGTCCCATCCCACGCCATAATTGGCTAGCTGCAGATACGCAATGCCCCGCTTGGACAACTGGCTCACAAGCCAGGAATATGTCGCAACCGGGTCGGTGTCCTCAACTTGGTTGAACGTCCACCCTGGAGAGAGCTTCACCGATACGAATTCACGAGAGGTTGCGGCTGCCATAGCATCGACGAGCGCCAACAAAAAAGCCGAGCGGCGCTCCACGCTACCGCCCCATTCATCAGTGCGCAGATTCGTATTGGTCGAGAGAAACTGCATCGGCAGATAGCCAGCTGCGCCGTGGATTTCGATACCGTCCAGCCCGGCGCGCTTCGCCAAAACGGCGCAGCCCCTATGTTCGTCGATGACCTTCAGAATTTCGCCATGCGTCAAGGGTCGCGGCATCCCATAGGCACGCTTGGGCCTGGGCCATGGCGAATCGTAACCTTCTCTAACCTGGGGTTGAACGGCGGATGGCGCAACCGGCTGCTCTCCATCCAGAAGCAGTGGGTCGGACATGCGCCCGGCATGCATGATCTGCACAAAAATGATGCCCCTTTCGGAATGCAGAGCATCTGCAACCCGCCGCCAGCCCATGAGCTGAGCCTCGTCGTGCAATCCGGGTGTAAAAAGATATGCCTTTCCCATCGGCGAAGGATAGGTTCCCTCGCCGAGGACAAGACCAGCCCGGGCGCGCTGACGATAGAACTCGACGTTGAGAGCGGTCGGAACCCCTGCAAGTGTTGAACGATGCCGATTCATTGATGACAGAGCGAGCCGGTTTTTGACGGTGACCCCACCAATCATGAGCGGTTGGAAAAGGGTGTCGATCGGATTATTCATAGAAGATCTCAAATTATTCTTAAAAGAGCTTAAGAAGGGCTGACCGTAATACTGACTACTCGGGAGGCGATTATTACGCGTTGCATCCGAAATGGCGTCTACGACCTAACGGCTAAGCGCAAAACGCTGATAAAGAAGTTAGCGCCAGCCACCCGATACGAGGATGCGCTCGCCCGTCAGGAAGGATGCTTCGTCAGAGGCCAGAAAGACGGCAACTCGGGCGATGTCATCCGGCTCGCCGAATCGGCCAAGCGGGGTCATTCCTATTACCTGCTTCTCGGTGTCACTGCCAAGAATTCCCAGACGTTGAAGTCCCTCCGACGCAATCCCCCCAGGGGCAATGGCGTTAACCCGGATCTTCCGCGGTCCCAACTCGCGCGAAAGCGCTACGGTCATCGTGTCGATTGCGCCCTTCGTGGCGGAATAAAGCGCTGAATTCGAGGGGGGATTGACGCTGGCGATCGAGCTTGTGTTGATGATCACACCGCCTTCGGAGCCAAAATATTTCAACGCCTCTTGGATCGTTAGCAGGGAGCCGAGCACATTGGTGTCGAATTGCCGGTGAAACTCAGCTTCCGTCATGCTTTCGACCGGTTGGAACTCATACGCACCTGCATTGTTCATAAGGACATCGACTTTCCCGAAGGTCTTGATGGTCTGCTCAAAGAGCCGCTGCACGTCGACAGGCTTGGAGACGTCTCCCTGGATCGCAGCAGCAGACCCGCCCTTCTCGGAAATTTCGGCGACCACTCGATCGGCACCCTCTCGGCTGGAGGCGTAGTTCACGATCACAGACGCTCCTGCTGCTGCAAAACCTTTGGCAATTCCGGCGCCGATGCCCTTCGAGGCTCCGGTGACGATTGCGACCTTCCCGCTAAGTTTCCCCATATCTCTTCTCCAAATCTGCCTAGCGAGCCTATTCGACGCGCCATATTGCAAAGGAACTAAATACCAATCGTCGGCACATCCGAACTACCTACGGCGCCCCGTTATGAACACGTATGCCGCTTCCTCCACAAACCGCTTCGCCGTCGCGAAACCGATCCCGCTGTTATTGCCAGTAATCAGCGCCGTTTTATTGGTAAGTCTCATAATAAAGGTTCCTTGAAGAGCGGCTTTGACACGCTCGAGAACTTGGATTGCTTTCATGTGTCATATCCGTAATCCACCAGTGCTCGACTGTCTGCGCCGAGGTTTTGTTGAATAGTTTCTGGTTCTTGCGGCACTGGTCATCTGCGCAGAGATCCAGGCGGACAATATGTCAATGGGCTGCTGCGAATTATGTGTGGCTGCGTTTATCAAGGACACCGAGAGCGCAAATTACGGGAGGACTCAAGAAACGGAAATTTATGCACGCCAGCAGGCGCTGGCGGGAGCGCAAACCCTACTTTTTGAGAAGAACTTTGAAGGCGAAGTCGATGCCGGATAACTTCCTGGGCGAAGGTTTCTTTGCTACGAAAGTAGTGATAGAAGGAACCCTTAGGAACTCCGGCCAAGTCAAGGATTTGCGTTACGCCAGTGGCGGCGTACCCGATTTTGTGGATGCGCTGAAGACCGATCTCGATCAGGTGTTCGCGGGTTGTCTGCATCGTCATATCTCCAATAGACTGCTCCATTATAATTGGCTCTGATTATTATCCGGCGTGATCGCTGTAGGCATGGATCGACGGCATCTGCGTTCTATCTTTTTACATTTGTTCACTAGCCCGGGGCGTCGCCCAAGATGCCTTAGGAAGCTGTGAAACAGGTTGGGCGTATCGATCAGCTGGCTTTTTGAATAACTCCGAAGGATCGTTCTACTATATCGGCTGCCATAGAAAGCCCATTAGTCTTGGCAATTATGTCCTGAAACTTGCGCGCATTTTCATGATAGACAGCATTGTTCAGTACCTCACCTAGAAGTGTTGAAAGGTGATCCGGTGTCAATTTTTCAAAGGGCATGGTCACACCGGTTTTTTTTGCGGCTATTCTCATAGCCACCCCAGGTTGATCAAAAGTTACTGGAATGGCTACTTGAGGAACGCCCTGAGCAAGAGACTCCAGCACCGTATTCAATCCCGCATGAGTGACACAGACCGAGGTCTGCTTCAACAACTCCAATTGTGGCGCCCGCTTTACGATGATGGCATTACTCGGAGCCGGTCCAATCTGCTCCGGACCGACCTGATCGCCCACGGAAAGCACCAGTTGCAAGTCTTTATGCATCGCCAGGGCAGCTACAATGGCGCGGAAGACATCCACCCGGCCATTCATTACCGTCCCCATTGAAGCGTAGATAAGTGGTTCGCCGGTTAATCGCCCCCAGGGGAAATCCACTTTCTCTCGGCCTTTGCCATCATGAAATGGACCCGTGTAATGAAACTGTGGAGGTAATAGAGGGTTTTCGAAGTCAAACGCTTTTGGAACTTGTGTGATATACGCGAGGTTGGAAAACACACCAGAGGGAACATCCCAATCGATTTTTAAACCGGCTGCCTTTGCATAGGCTTTGATACCCTCGTTATAAGTAATTCTTGCAAACTTAACGATGCCTTCCCGATTTCTGACTCGAGCTTCAGGCGTAGTCTCATGAGGCCAATCTTAAACACCGAGCGGAACATAACCAAAATAGTCTAGATGAAGCGTGCTTGTCACAGTGACATATGGTAAACAATTTCATTGCTCCTAATTCAACAAAGAATTGGATAGGATCGAGTATGAGAGCGTCGATCCCTGTCGTCTCCACCATTTTTGGCAACGATTTGAAAATCACCTCCGTTTCTCTCGCAGCCACGCCGCAATAAAAAGCTAGAGCGCCGTGTCCTTCCAGCTTGCTCACTTCGGGTCGGTTTGCGTTCACGTCGTCGTTCTTGTCGCCGGGAGCACACGGCAAACCATTGGCGCTCGACGAATATAGAAAGACAATCTCATGGTTTCGCGCCTGGAGATGACGCGCCAGCGCAGTCATCGGATTGAGGTGACCCGGTACATTCGGACAAAATAAATCCTATTTTCATAATTTTATATGCTTTTGAGAACTCGGTGAGGCGTTGAGCGGGATTCCCCTGCGCGCTTCTGCGTTAGTACATCGGAGCCTACTATTCCGGATCTAACGTTCAGTGAACCTGGGTAATTCACACATACTGCTTCTTATTCGATTTCGTCATGACGACGCGAATGCCGCGTCTACTTGAGGAGTACGCTAAATAAGTCGCCCTCCGATGTCTTGGCGGAACCTGTTCTCTTCTAGGGGATTTTTGCGGAGGCCCGAAATTGCCCCGGTGTAACGCCGACAATCCGCTTGAAGTGAAAGGAGAACTGGCTTTGGTCTGAGAAACCGACACCTATGGCGACTTCTGCCAGACTGACGCCTCTTGCTCCGCGCAGGAGCTGTTGCGCACATTCAACGCGCCGTGTGATTAGGAATTGGCTATGAAACGAGTCCTTTGTACCTCGCCAGCCCCACTCCGTTACACTCCCAACCGGCATTACCATAACCGAGCCAACCGGAGGCGGTGTCTCCCTCTTGACTCCCTCGTACCTGAGGTTCATCTCCGCGGGTGGCTTGGTGATCAGGACCAGCAAATGCTGAGAAAGCGGAGGCACATGAATTTCGTTCGTGGCACTATCCCGGTAACGAACTGCCTGTAACCCGACCCACCCCAAATTGTGGCTTGTCGCCTCCGGTATCACCGGAGGGAGATTGCGCGGCAGACCGACTGCAGGCTCGTGGCTAGACTTCTCCCGCCCCATGCTCGCTTTTCCCCTTCAGATGAGCTCCATTTTATCGGCATTCAGCTACGTCGGATTCATCGCCTCCCAATTGCGAACGAGTCGAAGGTCGTTGCTAAAATTACGTTTCGACCGAGTTCTCTACACCTGGGCGAAGCCGCCATCCACAAACAATTCCGTTCCTGTAACGTAGATGCTGTCGTCCGACGCGAGAAACACCACGGCCTTAGCGATCTCATCGGATGTGCCGAACCTGCCAAACGGAATACTGTTGGAAATGGTCTTCATGTATTGCTCCCCTGCCTCTGAGGCATGCCACGGGGGCGTGTCGGTGAAACCTGGGCTCACCGCGTTCACGCGAATATGGCGATCCTTCAAATCCGTTGTCCATGTCCGCGCGAACGAACGCACAGCCGCCTTCGTGGCGCTATAAACACTCCAGTTCGGCAATCCTTTACTGGCGACGATGGACGCATTCAGGATGATTGAAGCACCGTCCCCCATTAGCGGAAGCGCCTTCTGCACCGTGAAAAGGAGGCCCTTCACATTGCCATTAAAGATCGAGTCGTAATCCTCCTCAGTTATCTTGTCCAAGGGGGTCATCGTCGTAATACCGGCATTGGCGAAGACAATGTCGAGCTTACCCTTCTCCCGCTTAATTTGTGCGAAGAGGCGATCAAGGTCGTCAGGTTTTGCCACATCTCCTTGTACGCCGGTTACATTCTTTCCGATCTGTTTTACCGAGTTAGCCAACTCCGGTCCACGCCGCCCCGTGATGAAGACATAAGCGCCTTCGTTCACAAACTGCTTCGCAGTGGCAAGGCCACCTGCATAAATCAAGAAAGCGAACCCAGCACAGGCAACGACTGCGAAACCTTGGCCGAGGCGGTGGTGTTTGCGATGTTGGCATCTTACGCACTATCCCGGACACTGGTACCCACCTTGGCGATGTATGGGAGCAGGCTCTTCACCCCCCTCACCACGCTGAGAGTCGAAGCGTTTCCCGCTTTGAGAATACTCATGAGCACACCACGCCGGCCATCCTGGCGCACCACGTTAGTTTGCAGAGCGAATCCATCGCTAACTATTGGGCTGAGCACAAAAATCATCAAAGCTAAGACAATAAAGGTGTATGGCCGATTAAGAGCTAATTTGACTATCCACATACGGCATACATTCGATTTTGGACGTGGAACCGAGTCACCCAGCAACGGCCTTGGAGGAAGCAATCAAAGCGAGCGTTGGCATGGAAAACGACGGAACGCTGCGACCATTCAGGGATATCCCTTTATTATGCGGGAATGTCAAGGAATACTCTCCTGGTCCCCATTGCCGTCTCCGATCCCGAAGCAATCAGCCTGACTCGAAACAATAGCTATTTTTGCTTCCCGAATTTTGAGTTGTACGCGATCGAGAACAATACCGAACGAAGATCCGCTGCCTCCTGTTTGCCGAAAGTTTTCTCAAAACGATCCTGAGCGATCCGCCAGTACTTGCTCGCTTCGGTGAGTTTCGCAAGGCCCAACTTGGTCAATGCAATCAAGCGAATCCTTCGATCCTTGGGATCGGTAAGGAGCGTGACTAGTTCATCCCTCTCAAGAGGACGCAAATTTTGCCCTAACGTCGAGCGATCCATAACCAACTCCTGCGCAAGTTCGCGCACAGTCGCCAGATTCGCACCCCGCGAGTTTAGGTTCGACAGGATTCCGTATTGGGTCGACTTGAGCCCAGTCGGTGCTAACACCGAATCGTACATGAGCGACAATCGTCGGGCAGCCCTTCTCGCGGCGGCAGCGTTGCATTGGTTCATCCTCGGAAGCCGGCCTTCCTCGCCTGAAATCTTTTCTTGGTCTGTCATATTCTCTGCACTCCCCGGAGTGTCGTTAGTGCGTGTGAGGGGATATCATTGTATACTCTATTATTTATATGCACGCAACGATTGCTGCAAGCTGCCGGGGCGCACATTTTCATTCGTCGCTACCGAACAAACACATCAAAAGAAGAGCAGATATGGACACCCAAACAACCACCTCAGGAAAGCAGGGGCGGTCAGTGACCGACGGTCCGTTCGCCGAGTCCAAGGAAACCAACCGCGGCGATGCCGCGTCTATTTGAAGAGCACCTTAAATAAATTGCCAGCCAATGTCTTGGTGGAAGCAGCTTCTTTTAGCTGATTTTTGACGCCCGAAATTGCCCCGGTGTGACGCCGACAATCCGCTTGAAGTGTAAGGAGAGCTGGCTTTGGTCTGAGAAACCGGCACGTATCGCCGCGTCTGACAGACTGAGGCGGCCTCGTCCGCACAGGAGCTGTTGGGCTTGTTCAACGCGCCGGGCGATTAGGAATTGGTGCGGCGGTAAACCGGTTGCCGCTTTGAATTGCCGCGCGAAGTGATAGGGGCTGAGATCAACCAGCGCAGCCATTTGTTCCAGCGTCGGACTGCCGTCTAGGTTCGCCATAATGTAGTCGACAATCGTGGCGAGCTTCCGACGCGGAAGGACTCCGTCCCTCAGAGTTGCTGGCCGGCGCAATCCAAAGATGTATCGGATCAGGTGAACAGCTAAAATATTGGCGAGCGACTCGATCATGAGCGGTCCTCCGACGCCGCCAGCCGTTAACTCGGCGTCCACGGCCAGCATCGTAGTGCGAAGCTCGGGTACGATGAATGCGTCGAGCGGCGGGACCGCCGTGCGTGAGAGGTCCAGCTCGAACGATGTCGTCGCCACTTGCGCAATCAACTTTGGGTCCAAATAAATATGAAGCGAGTTCGCTGTACCTCGCCAGCGCCACTCTGTCACACTCCCCACCGGCATTACCATAATCGAGCCAGCCGGAGGCGGTATGTCCCTCTTGACTCCCTCGTACCTGAGGTTCATCTCTGTGGGAGGTCTGGTGATCAGGATCAGCAAATGCTGAGAAAGCGGCGGCACATGAATTTCGTTAGTGGGATTATCCCAGTAACGAACTGCCTGTAACCCGATCCAACCCAAATTGTGGCTTGTCGCGTTCGGTATCACCTTGTGGCGACAGCGAATATTTCTATGATAAGCAGGGAGATCGCGCGGCAGACCGACTACCGGTCCATCCGGCTCATTCATGCATTCCATTGCTAACCGTAAGGCGAAGCGAAGCCAGGAGAACTGACGGCGTACAAGTAACCCCAAATCGAGCACAAGCAAAGGCGCGCACCCTCGAGCGCCGGATGTTTTGAAGAGTAATACTGATTGATGATATCTCGTTACGACTAACCGCTTTGCCAGTCCGGTCTCTTTTTTTCTGTCATTACAATCGGCAGAGACAATTGCATGTTTCGTTACTGTCTTCCGCCTTGGCATACCAGTAATCCACCAGTGCCGGGACTGTCAGCGCCGGAATCTTGCTGAATAGTTTCTGATTCCTGCGGCAATGGTCTTCTTAGCAGAGTTCGCCACCTGGTACCTTCAACTTCCAACCTTGCGGATAAGTATTACCCGTTGCAGGGCTCGTCCACGATCCTGTGACGGTTTCGGATACGGAATCGGTCGGCAAATGGCTGGTAGTCTTTCACCTCAGTGGCAATCACCTGAACAATCTTACCGTTGCCGTCCTGAATGAAAGCCAGCATGTACTGAGTGAAGTTGTCCAATTGAACACTAAACCAGTTCCAACCGCCGGCGTTGTGCGTGGGATTGTACCACTGGTGATCCATCCACGATTCGCCAGTGACTTCTACCGTACTACCATGATCAGTCACAGTGCCAAAGCTGAAAAGATAAGGCCATTCAAATTATATCCGCTCTTCTCATCCGGAACAGGCTGGGCCACGCTCTTCTGGTCGAACTGGAAACTATTGTCAGTGAGATCCGTTATGGCCACGTTACCATCATATACCGGCGAGTGACCGGGTACAATTCTCTGGAAGAAGGTAAGTTCATATCCATATCGGTAAATCTTGCCGAATTTGTCAACACCGGACAGATGTCCCGTAAAATACCACCACTCTAACCCAAGGTGGTGTGGCGCTTCATCCTCCGGAATTTGAATTTGCGGGAACTGAGACCAAGCGAGGCGTCTCGAATGTCGGCGTGCCGCCTTTTCGGCGGAATCGGCCGGAGAATCATGAGGAGTGGTTTCAGGCGAACCTGGGTTTGCCTATGACGATTCATAAAGAGCCATCGAGCGCGTATCGGAATCTGCTGCTGGCACGCTTAGACCCGCGCTGGAGCTGGGAGGAAATGACTCGAGGGCGGTTGCCGACACTGATCCGGAAAAGATTGCTCTCTTCGGCCGCGTCGCGCTTGTGCCTGTCAACTGCACGCCGGGACGGTATGGATTAGCCAGCACGCTCTTCGAAATCCTTTCGTTCCGGCCGGTGCGTATGAGGACTCAGGTCTTGGAGTGGAGTTTGGCTAAGAAGCTTCCAAGACTTTCCCAATCTTCCGGTTAAACAAAACGGATTATAAAGCACGTTAGGGTGCCGGGAGATCGAACGCCTTTCCCTCTGAGTCGCAAGCGCCGGCTCGCTGCGGTGTTAGAGACGCAACGCTGAAAAGAGGCGACGACCAATTAGCGTCAACATAGGCCCTGGGACGGTACAGACACAACCAGCGAACGCTGCCAAGAGAGCTGTTCTTACCAGAGCAGGCAACCAGTTGGAACCACAATTACGGCAGATGGAACAAGAGACAGACCGGTCTCTCAACTCCTGCTGTCTATTCGAGCGAGAAGTTCTCCTTCGCCATTCCAACAAGAAAATCAGGCTCAGTACCGAAATCAAATCTCTCGCCCATGCAAAGTTGCGAACCAATCTCAGCTCCGCCGTCGCTAAAGCTGGGTTGGAGACGTTGACCGAAGGAGCCGGACCAATCCACGAAGGATTCACCTACGCCGCTGATCAGAACGCCGCACAACTGACTGGCGGAAATTGCAGAACTCAAATCAACCATGACATCCCTTCGTCACAAACGTGCGTGGATCATCTTTCTTCTAGGACTGCTCAGTGTCGTCAATCCCTTTGCCATCGACATGTATCTCCCCGCGTTCTCCCCCATCGCTGGTAATTTCAAAACGACCACCTCCGTCATCTCGCTCTCGCTGTCCAGTTATTTCATCGGTTTTGCAGTCGGACAAATCCTCTACGGCCCGCTCCTCGACCGTTTCGGCCGAAAGCGTCCGCTCTATTTCGGACTCATCCTCTACATCCTAGCTTCCATCGGATGCGCGCAGGCGCACAGTATCGATGCCCTCGTTGCGCTTCGCTTTTGTCCAGGCGCTGGGAGGCTGCGCCGCGCAGGTGGCAGCCATCGCCATGGTACGCGATTTCTTTCCCGTAAAAGAGACCGCCAAAATCCTCTCTCTGCTTTTCCTCATCATCGGAGTTTCACCGCTGCTCGCGCCCTCCATTGGCAGTGCTCTGGTCTCTGCCCTTGGCTGGAGATGGATCTTTATTCTATTAGGCGCAAATGCCTTCATGATGCTCGCGCTAACCTTCACGTTGCTGCCGGAAGGCCACAAGCCGGACGCATCTGTCTCTCTCAAGCCGAAGCGCATGATCCAGAGCTTCTGGACCATCCTCAGGCAGCCGCAGTTCATCACTTACGCGCTCGCCGGAGCATTCTCTTTTGCTGGGCTTTTCGCCTTCGTCGCTGGTTCTCCCATCATCTTCATGGACGGCTTCCATATGAGCACCAAAGTTTTCGGACTCATCTTCGCGGTGCTGGTCATGGGCTTCATCGGCGGCAGCCAGGTCAATGTCTTTCTGCTGCGTCGATTCAGCAGCCAGCGCATCTTCTTTCACGCCCTACTCTTTCAGGCCTTCACCGGACTCGTCTTCTTCACCGGAACACGCGTCCATCTCATCGACCTGCCCGCGACGCTCGTTCTCTTCTTCTTTTTGCTGTCCATCGGACTCACCCTCCCCAATGGCGCCGCTCTCGGACTTGCGCCCTTCTCCAGAAACGCAGGCACCGCCTCGGCCTTGCTTGGATTTCTGCAGGCGGGCGCAGGCTCACTCATTTCGACCGGCATCGGCGTCCTCGGCGCATCAGCCATCGCCGCATTGATGGCGGGAACGGCATTGGCCGCCCTGATCGTCCTCATCGCAGGCAGAACACGCATCGTCGAACTCACCGAGACCTCAGAGAGCGAAGCTTTATCGGTCCTGCACTGAACCCAGACTCCAACCACAGAAGGCGATCGTATCGGCGTACCGGCGTACCGGCGTATCGGAGTACCGGCGTACCGGAGTACCGGCGTATCGGCGTAGGCCCAACCAAAAGCGAGGAAAAACCAACCGCGAATCGACACTAATGGAGGCGAATCAGACCATATCTTCGTGTCCATTCGCGTCCATTCGTGGTTAGAGAGTCCCCGCGAAACTGAACGATCTTGAATGTCAGCACCGCCAAGATTACAGCGGAGCGTAGCCCCAACCAAAAGCGAGGAAAAAGGAACCGCGAATCGACACTAATTCACACGAATAAAGACACAACATTCGTGTCCATTCGCGTCTATTCGTGGTTAGAGAATCTCCGCGAAACTGAACGATCTTGAATGTCAGCACCGCCAAGATTACAGCGGAGCGTAGCCCCAACCAAAAGGGAGGAAAAACCAACCGCGAATCGACACTAATGGAGGCGAATCAGACCATATCCTCGTGTCCATTCGCGTCCATTCGTGGTTAGAGAATCCCCGCGTAGAAAGAAGCTTATCCGCCCGCCTCGCTATCAATAGAAATTTCGGGCCTTTCTGGAATATTAACGCGGACGTTGAGCTTCGCGCCGTCGAACGTGAGGGTCCATCGTTCCGCTGCCTGCCCTAGCCCGAGGACCAGCCGATCGATCACAAACGTATGGTCGTCTTGCCAAGTCCCTTTGACCGCGTTGACCCGAGGTACACCTTCAAGTCGACCACCGAAACCATGGTGGGTTAGCCCTCCGCTATTCGACAATCCAGGCAGTGAGATTACCCTTGGTCTGCTGCGGTGTTCCGAGTGGGGGCAACTCTCCAATTTCCATCGACTGAACGGCCGCGCTAACAGCACTCCAGCCACGACTAACCCGTATGTGTTTAGTCAGTGTTTTAGCAAATTTAATCACGGCGCTGTCCGAGACCTCCGAGGGACTCGCAACGACCACTTTGATTTCACGACCGGCAGGCGATTTTCTTGCTAGCAGGGCCGCACGCATGCCTGCGAATCCCGCCGCGAACAAGTGATCATTGAGGGTAACGAGGCTGTAATAGTGATTCTCAGAAAGACATAGTGACTCCTCAGATAAAAGTCCTACGCGCAGACGGCGCGGGTTGGACGCTCGAAGCGGATTGAACCTCCCCCGATTTGACGGACACGGGAACTCAGAAAAATTGCAAACAGAAGGTCTCAAAGAATTGACATTAGCTTCCCTTCCGGTCGTCATTCGCTTTGGCTTGAAGTGCTCGTAGTCTGCTCAAAAACGGAATCTACCGGCTTGTTCTCGAAGATTGCGCTGCGTCGTAGCCGGTGATTCCCAGAGCGCTCCCCGCAAGCACAGAAACAAAAACCTTTGCAGTGCTGACATTCAAGATCGTACAATTGCGCGAGGATTCTCTAACCACGAATGGACGCGAATGGACACGAAGATATGCTCTGATTCGCGTCCATTAGTGTCTATTCGTGGTTCTTTTTTCGTCCCCCCTGGTTTGGGCTATGCCTGGCCGTGATCTTTGCAGTGCCGACTCTCTAGACCGTACAATTGCGCGAGGATTCTCTAACCGCGAATAGACGCGAATGGACACGAAGAAATGGCCTGATTCGCGTCCATTAGTGTCTATTCGTGGTTCTTTTTCATCGCATTTGGTTGCGGCTATGCCGCGCTATGTCCTTCTGTTCAAAAAATCCGAGGCCGTCGAGTTTGGGCTCAAAACCCAATCAGGGCTAGGACTTGTCGACGATCGCAAGCGACATCGTGATGAGTCCTTCAATCAGTCGGCGCAGATCGGGGAGCGTGCCAGTTGATGTTTTCAAACCTTGCGTTGCCAGATTCAAAATGTGCGCCAGATCTTGCGCCGAAACGCCGCCCACTTTTTTCTTCATCTCAGATTTGAGGATCATTGTAAGTTGCGCTTCAAAACTCGCGTACAGAGCACTGTATCCTTCTGGCGCGTAGCTTCGGCAATTCAGCAAAAGATCTTTGCCGTTTTCGGAGTGAACGGCTTTGGCAAACGGTTTTAAGATCCACTCATCGAATGCCACTTCAAGGCGATCTCTAAGACTTTTGGCTTTCTCGACCAGGGCAGCTGTGACATGCATGTGGCGTTCAATCTCTCGGTTCAAAAGAGCTGACAAGATCATCTCTTTATTCGCAAAAGCACTATAGAGCGTCGGACGGGAGACTCCGATGGCTTGGGCGATATCACCCATCGTGACCTTCTTATAGCCGTGCCGGAGGAATAGCTTTAAGGAAACATCCAGAATGCGTAACTCTTTGTTATCCATCACGAATACCCGGTAAAAATATTACAGTTGCAAAGATCTGTAAAGAATTTGACATCTTTACATAATTACATAGTTGTAAACTCTTCGCTAAGTTTACCCCAAGTAAACGCGATGAAGGAGTCCCAAATGCTTCCGACCAAAGGTTACGCGCAGTTAGAAAAAGGTGGGCGTCTACAGCCCTGGAAATTTGAACGTCGTAATCCGAGACCGGACGATGTCGCCGTCAAGATTCTGTACAGTGGCGTCTGTCACTCCGATATCCATGCATTAAAAGATGGCTGGGGTCAGGAAATTCCGTTGGTCCCGGGTCACGAGATCATGGGTGAGGTGACCAATCTCGGCTCAAACGTGAAGGAGTTTGAAAGAGGCGACCACGTTCTTATTGGCACGATGGTCGACTCCTGCCGCGTTTGCCAACAGTGCAAAACGGAGATGGAGAGCTATTGTCGTCAATCTCCGACCTACACGTACGATAGTCTTGACCGCGTTGACCATACACGCACACGGGGCGGTTACTCCAATACGTACGTCGCCGACCAACGCTTCGTCTACCATCTACCAAAAGGCATGAATGGGGCGGCCGCTGCTCCTTTGGTCTGCGCCGGCATTACGACTTACTCTCCTCTCCGCCACTGGAACGTTGGCCCAGGGCACACTGTGGCCGTGATCGGCATTGGTGGGCTCGGACTCCTGGGAGTGAAGTTCGCGCACGCGATGGGTGCGCACGTCGTGGCGTTTACGGTTTCGCCCGATAAGGTCAAAGAGGCTAAGCGCTTGGGAGCGCACGAAGTCGTGATCTCGACCGATTCCAAAGCGATGCAGGCGCAAGCTGGTCGCTTTGATTTCATTCTCGATACGGTCTCAGGGAAGCACAATCTTGATCCGTATTTGATGGCGCTAAAAATGGACGGTACACTCTGCTCATTGGGCATTCCGAACTCGATGCAGTTCACACCAGCGTTCGTGGCAATGAGCCGTCTCAGCATCGCAAGTTCCGCTAGCGGAGGGACGCGTGAAACGCGCGAAATGTTGGAGTTTTGTGCCAAGCATCACATCGCCGCGGACGTTGAACTCGTTCAGATGAGCGAGATCAACGCACTGCTGGAGCGGCTCGGAAGAGGCGATGTGAAATATCGTTTCGTGATCGATATTACCAAGGGATTGTAAAATCAAAGTAAAGCCTGGTGGATCTTCGGAAGAGGATGGGTTGAGAACTCGGAATCCCGCGACGACAACCCTGGGGCGGCCATCTCAAATCTGGGAATAATCGATCCCATTTCAGATCCCCTTTATTGGAAGGTTCATTTCAAGAACAAGGTTCTCAAATTGGTTTTAGCAAACATTAATATCTATAGGAGATGGCTGTGAGAGCAGGGACATTTTCCTGGTCTGGCGCGCTTGCTTGTCTGACTTCTCGATCAAAATCGGAAGGAGCGGCTCGCTCACTCACACCATAGCGCATGAAAAAATATTTCGTCGGGTGGTTTAGGGGAACGCTCTTTGCCGCCTTATTGCTGTTCGCGGCACAAGCCGCTCGAGCTCACGATCATGGAGGCTTTAGGGGTTCACATAATTTCGCCTTTCATGGTGACCACGGTCGTTTCTTTCATGGTGACCACGACCGTTTCTTCCATCATGACCACGACCGTTTCTTTCGTCACCGCTTCTTCTTTGGGGTCGGTTATCCTTACTACTATCCGTACGGTTACGGGTACTATCCGTACGGCTACGGGTACTAAGACAATGCGGGATCCTTCCCGCTTCACAGATTTGGTCTGATTGCCGTCACCCATCGCGACGATAAAGGATCCTGCAAGCTGAATGGGATTGGCATGAGCGATTTGATTGCTGGGCTTCGATCCGCCTTGCCGAGCGCGAGGCCGAGTTGGTTGTGAATCGGCGTAGGGTTGAACCCCGGATCGGCCCCGAACCTTGACCCCGCTCCTGGGCGACGTCACCGCACAAGCTTCGAGAATATCTGGTGAGCGATCGTGATGGATTTCATTCCGCCATTATAAATGCCTCTATAATGATATTTCACATGGGTGCTCGACGCGAGGCGTGAGAATAACTGATGCGTGAAAGTTGGCAGCGCGACAAGCAACGCGGCGATGCCAGAAGGGAAGAAGCCGTCAGAGAAACCGACCAAGCGACTAGACCGATGGATTTATCATTAGCCGTCACGAATCCGGCTTAGGCGCGGCCGGCCGAAAACTCCACTTGGTGACCGGTTTCTCCAGGTACTAGTACAAAGTCATAGTCGACCGTGTAAAAAGGGGTCGATCGACCATACTTCTCTACGTCTGCTGGTGATTCGTGAAGCACAAATTCGGCCGTAAGCGAATTCTTCACTCCGAATACGGCGTCGCTGTTGATGTAAGGATCACCCGCTACGAATAATTCACTGATCACCTTTTCATAACCGGGCGCTTCCACAATCACGTGAATGTGCGCGGCACGCATATTATGGCGCTGTGCCCCATTTAAAATCAGGCCGGCTGGCCCATCCTTTGGAATTGGATACGGAACGGGCTTGACTGTCCAAAATCGAAAACTACCGTCCTCTGCTGCCCGCAATCGTCCGCGGCAGTTGAACTCCACCTGTGAGGGATCCATGTTCTCGTATATTCCATTGGCCGAGACTTGCCAGATATCCAACACCGCGTTGCGAACCCGGCTGCCATCGGTAGACAACTCCCGCCCCGATACGAGCGCGGGCGTACCTACATCCTTTTGGCGACAGATGTCGCCGCCGATATCAATCCAAGGGGCATCCGGCCGATAAAACGGACCGAGTACGCTGCTTTCAAACGCTCC
>WNFM01013857.1_pt1 | contig 21378 bp, 18 predicted proteins | sample 5400271 | NCBI WGS metagenome assembly WNFM01 (sample SAMN13153352, study PRJNA577476) | soil metagenome | isolation source: 60 cm saprolite on Douglas fir-dominated hillslope | place: USA:California | collected 2013-09-17
CAGCAGGAAGCGTCCCATCGGTATCGACGCCGCCTCGCAGTGTTCGTACTGGCGCAGATGCGCGCGCAACCGCGCCATCAGCACGTTGGCGCGAACCGGTTGGGCGAGATAGTCGATGGCGCCCGCGTCGAGCGCCAGGATCACGGCCGCCTCGCCGCCGGACCCCAGTACCATCATGGGCATGCGCGCGCCTTGGCGCCGCGCCTGGTGGCAGAACGCCGCCTCGTCCAGGTCCGGCAGCGGCGCATCCACCAGCACCGCCGTGTGCTGATGCTCCGCGAGGAGCCGCAGCGCCTCCGCCGCGCTGCCCGCCCAGCCGATCACGAATTCGTCATAGAGGGCGAGTTGCCGCAGCGGCGATTGATTGGACGAGTGCTCGGGGCTGACGATCAGGAGATGGTGTGCTGCTTTCATGGCACGTGCCTCGCGGTGTCCTCTCACTTGTTCGCTCGCCCCGCCGAAAGGTTTCAGCGTACGAAGGCCTCAGCGCGCGTTCTTGGCGACCATGCGCTTGCCGAAGCCGGCCGACGCGCTGGTGGTGATGAGCGCGTCGCGGTCGCCGGTCCAGGCATTGCTGCCGACGGTGAAGCGGTCGTCCGCCTTGGTCATGCCGGTGGCCATCGGCGACAGCGCCGACTGGCGGATCACCGTCTCGCGGTCGCCGCCGCCGAAGCCGTCATAGGCATGGGCCGTGCCGGCCAGTCCGGAAATCACGAGCGCGAGCGCCACAGCGGCGAAGCGGGTGTTGCTGAACATTGTCGTACTCCTTCATGTCAGCGCCCGGGGTTGCTTCGGCATGCGGCGGGCGCCGGGGTGCTGCATGCCTGCTGATGACCTCGTCCGATCGTGTGTGACTGTGGCAGCGCCGGGCAAGCGGCGGAAATGCCGAGCGCCTATGGTTTCGATGCACGGGGTTTATCGCCGCCCGTGCGGGCGATGCCTCTCCGACATCGATTCCATGAGTGCCGCCTATCGCGGTCCTGATCTATACTCGGGGCGTGGAAGAACCGATGCGCAGGCGCGGCTTTCGCGCGCATCCAAGGGTCGAGGTCTGCCGAGATGTCCCTGCGCGACGAGCTTGACGAACGGTGGCGGCGAATGCGCGAGCGCTCGCCCGAGATTGGGCAAGCCTATGACGCCCTGGTGCGGACGCTGGTCGCGAGCGGGCTCACCGAGACCAGCCTCAAAGCCGGCGAGCGCATGCCCGATTTCGACCTGCCCAATGTCGAGGGGCGCTTCGTCGCGTCGCCGGCGCTGCTCGAGCGCGGGCCGCTCGTGGTCAGCTTCTTCCGCGGCGGCTGGTGCCCGTTCTGCACGACGGAGCTGACGGCGCTGCAGCAAACCGTGCCGGGCATCGCGGCGCGCGGCGCGAGCCTGGTCGCGATCACGCCCGACACAGGCGCAGCGCTCGCGGCGGCGAAGCGCGACAACGCGCTTGCCTACCAGGTGCTGAGCGATGTCGATCTCGGGCTCGGGCTGCAGTTCGGCTTGGTGTTCCGCGTGCCCGACGCGATCCGCGATCTCTATCGCCGTCTCGACATCGATCTCGGCGCGCGCCACGGCAACCCGCACGACGTATGGCTGCTGCCGATACCGGCGACCTACATCGTCGATCGACGCGGCGTGGTGCGGCACGCGGAGATCGATTGCGATTTCCGGCGGCGCATGGAGCCGGCGGCGATCGTCCGCGTGCTCGACGAGCTGCGCGCCGAGGAGCGCTCAGGCGGCGATGGCAAAATCGTGGGCGAAATCGCGCGTCCGGGTCAGTCGGACGAAGGCGTCGAGCGTGGGTGAAAAGCGCCGGCCGCCGACGACCGCGAGCACGACCGCGCGTTGCGGCGCCGGCTCGGCCAGCGGGCGCACCACCAGCGCCGGCAAGACCGGCAGATGCTCCGGCACCAATGCGATGCCGAGCCCGGCCAAGGCGAGATGCTGGATGTGCTCCTCGCTGTCGCTGAGATGGCGCAGCCGCGGCGTGATCTGCACCGCCGCGCACAACTCCTGCAGCCGCGTCGTCGCGTCGCAGCCGCGCCGGCCGAGCAGCGCCTCGCCGTCGAGGGCGGCAAGCGCGATCGCGTCGCGCGACGCCAGGCGGTGCGCGGGGGCAAAGGCGAGCCGGTAGCGCTCCTTGAACAAGGCCCAGCTGTTGAGGCGCTCCGGCAGGTCCGTGCGCTGGTCAAGGAACGCCGCGCCGATCTCCCCGTGCAGCAGCGCCTCGATGAGCGCGTCCTGGTCGGCCATCTTGAGCTCGAGATCGAGCGTCGGGATGCGTCGCGTCAGCTCCTGCAGCGAGGCGGTGACGACGCGCGCGGAGATCGTCGGCGGCAAGCCCAGCCGCAGCGATGCCACCTCGCTCTTGCGGAAGCGGGTGGCATGCTCCTTGGCCGCCTCGGCCGCTGCCAGCGTCTGCTCCAGCAGCGGCCGCATCAGGCGGCCAAGCTCGGTCGGCTGCGTCAGATTGCGCTCGCGCTGGAAGAGCGGGCCGCCGAGTTCCTCCTCGAGGCGCTGGATGGCGCGGGTGAGGGCGGGCTGCGTCACGTTGCAGGCCTCGGCGGCGCGCGTGAAGTTCAACGTCTTGCACAGCGCCACGTAGTAGCGGACCTGGTGCAGCTCCATGACGGCGACTGTATCATGGATAGCGCAACGCCATAGCCAGGCGCCACGCCATCTGTGCTAGGAATAGGTGGGGAAGCGCAAGCGGGGCGCAAGCCTCCTCGCATGAAAGGTGTCGCATGGGCTCCGAGCCGGGCCATGACGCCGGCAAAGCCGCGCTGCCGGCGGAGATCGGCGCACTCATGCGCCAGGCGATGGCCTTCCACCGCGCCGGGATGCTTGCCGAGGCGGCGCCCTTCTACAGCCAGATTCTCGACCGCCAGCCCGATCACCGCGACGCGCTGCATTTTCTCGGCGTGCTGTCGCATCAGCAAGGCGACGACACGACGGCGGTGACGCTGATCGACCGTGCTCTGGCGCTCGATGACGGCGACCCCGCGCTTCACGCCAATCTCGGCATTGCCCTGAAAGGGTGTGGGCAGCTCGATGCCGCTATTGACGCTTACCGGCGGGCGATTGCGCTCGCGCCGGGATTTCCCGAAGCGCACAACAACCTCGGCATTGCGCTGTACCAGCAGGGCAAGGTCGACGCCGCCGTTTCCCATTATCGCGCCGCGCTCGGCCACCGCCTGGCCTATGCCGATGCGCATTTCAACCTGGCGGTGGCGCTGCGCAAGCAGGGAGCGCCGGAGGAGGCGCTCGCCGCCTATCAAAGGGCCCTCGACTGCCGCGCCCAATATCCCGAGGCGCTGCATGGGCTCGCCAGCATCCAGCTGGAGCTCAAGCGCTTCGACGAGGCGGCCGCGGCCTATCAGCGATACCTCGCCGAACGGCCCGACGACCTCGACGCGATCAAGGCGCTCGGCGTTCTGTTGACCATGCTGCGGCGCAATGACGAGGCCCTCGCCGTCTATGGCGCAGGGCTGAAGAAGCACCCGGAGGATTCGGAAATCCTCAACAATTTGGGCATCGCGCTGATGGCCGAGGCGCGTGTCGCCGAGGCTGGCGCCGCCTTTCGCGCCGCCGTCGAACACAAGCCCGATTTCGCCGACGCGCAGTACAACGAAGGCATCGTTCTGGAGAGGACAGGCCGGATGGACGAGGCGGCCGCCGCCTTCGAGGCGACGCTGCGGCTCCAGCCGAGGCATCCCCAGGCGCATCAGGCGCTGGGCGCGCTTTACAGCGTGCTCGGCCGCAGCGAAGACGTGGCCCGCATCTATCGCCATTGGCGCGACGTCGCGCCCGACCACCCGGCGGCCCGGCACATGGCCGCCGCGGTCAGCGCAGCGGAAATGCCGGTCCGCGCCACGGACGACTATATCCGCACCCTCTTCGCGCCCTTCGCGCCAGCCTTCGACGCGGTGCTGGCCAACCTGAACTACCGCGTGCCGGGGTTGCTTGCGGCGCTGTTGGCGCGTTTTCCGGCCGACCGCCCCCTCGACATCGCCGATGCCGGGTGCGGCACCGGCCTGTGCGCACCGGTTTTGCGGCCGCTCGCCCGCCGGCTGGTCGGCGTCGACCTGTCGCCGGAGATGCTGGAAAAGGCGCGCGCGCGCGGGCTTTACGACGCGCTGGTCGAGGCCGAGCTGACTGCCTTCCTGCGGCAGAACGCGGCCGCCTTCGACCTCATCGTCGTGGCCGATACGCTGGTCTATTTCGGCGATCTGGCGATGCCGCTCGGCGCGGCTGCCGGCGCCCTGCGGCAAGCCGGGCGCATCGCCTTCAACCTCGAGCGCGACACCGAGGATCACCCGGCGGGCTATCGCCTTAACCAATATGGACGCTACGTGCACGACGAAGACCATGTCCGCCGCCGCCTCGCCGAGGCCGGCTTCACCATCGTCTCGCTGGAGACGACAACCATTCGTGAGCAGGCGTTGGAGCCGGTGCAGGGCCTCCTGGTGCTGGCGACAAAGTAGCCCAGCGCCGGCGCCTGGATATTCGCAGCGCCGTCCGAGTGGACGGCGGCGTCCTTAGATCACGCGGCACCCGTAACACGGGCGGAAGCTTCGGCGATCACGTCGAGGACGGTGTCCGCCGATGATGGACGCCCTTCTCGGCTGTGATGCCCGTCACATCTGGCGCACGACTTAATCGCCAAAGTGGCCCGGACCGACCAGCCAAATTGTTGACTCTCTCGGAAGGGCAATCTACCTTCGGTTTTTGCAATACTACTTACCCAGAAGGACGAAAAGACCGCCCAATCTTAAGAAGCGGTCGGTCTAAGGGGAGGGGCGCGCGCCTGATCGGGCACGCGAGATGTTTGTGGCGACCATAGAACTTGACCGACTGATCGAGGGCATTTCCCCGGATTCTCCCTGCGGCGAGAACCTGGAATACGACAAGGATTTTGTCCTCTTAGAGCAGTCGACGCGCGGCAAGGCCGAACAGCAGTTCGGCGACACCATCGTGCCGGCCGAGGAGCCGGATTGGGCCGAGGTCCGGCGTCTGGCGCTCGACCTTTGCAAGCGCACCCGGGATTTGCGGGTGTTCGACTATCTGGCGCGCGCCTCCGTCCGCACCCATGGCTATGCCGGCCTGAACGACGCCCTCGCCTTGGTGCGCCGCTCGCTCGAGCGCTATTGGGACAGCGTTCACCCGCAACTCGATCCCGACGACGACAACGATCCGACGACCCGGGTCAACATTATCGGCTCGCTGTGCGACGCGCAGACCATGCTGCTCGGCATTCGCCAGGCGCCGCTGGTGCAGTCGCGCGGCTTCGGACGCTTCAGCTTGCGGGACATCGCCATTGCGTCGGGAGAGATCCCCGCACCCGCCGGAATGGAGGCGCCGCCTACCATGCCAGCGGTCGAAGGCGCGTTCCTCGACAGCTCGCTCGAAGACCTCCAGGCGACCGCCGACGCGGTGCGCGCCGCCGCCGAGGAGGCACGCGCGATCGAGAGCGTGGTCACGGAAAAGGTCGGCGCCAGCAATGCCGCGAGCCTTGATCCCCTGACGAAGCTCCTCAAGGAGGCCGGCCGGGCGATTGACACGCGGCTTGCCGAGCGCGCCGTCGGCACGGCCGAGGGCGCCGCCGCGCGCGCCAATGGACACGCCCTCAACGGGGAGGCCGCGCCGCTGTCGGTGAGCGGCCAGCTGCAGAGCCGCGACGATGTCATGCGCATGCTCGACAAGCTCTGCGAGTACTACGCGCGGGCCGAGCCGTCGAGCCCGGTGCCGCTGCTTCTGCAGCGCGCCAAGAAACTGGTGCCGATGAATTTCATGGAAATCGTCAAGGACTTGATTCCGGATGCGGTCGCGACGGCGGAGATGTACCGCGGGCGGGCGCCGGAGTGAGGCAGGCGGCGCCGCATCGGCGCTGATTGGGGAATGTGGGATGGCGCTTATGCAGCGCCGGAGGAACAGGAGGACTTGAGATGGCAAAAATGAGCAGTCAGAAGTTTATCGCGCGCAACCGAGCGCCGCGCGTTCAGATCGAATACGACGTCGAGGTCTTCGGCTCGCAGAAGAAGGTGCAACTCCCGTTCGTGATGGGCGTGCTCGCCGATCTCTCGGGCAAGCCGGCCGAGGCGCTGCCGGGGGTGGCCGACCGCAAGGCGATGCTGATCGACGTCGACAATTTCGACGACCGGCTCAAGTCGATGAAGCCGCGTGTCGCCTTCCAGGTGCCGAACACGCTCACCGGCGAGGGCAATCTCAACCTCGACATCACCTTCGAGAGCATGGACGACTTCTCGCCGGCGGCGGTCGCCCGCAAGGTCGGTGCCCTCAACCAGCTCCTCGAAGCGCGCACCCAGCTCGCCAACCTCGTCGCCTACATGGATGGCAAGACCGGCGCGGAGGAGTTGATCGGCAAGATGCTGACCGATCCGACGCTGCTAAAGGCCATCGCGGCGGCGCCGAAACCCCAAGATGCGCAACCCGCGACCGGAGCGCAGGAGTAGTCCCATGTCCGAAGCAAAGACGGCTGCCCAACCCCAGGCGGAAGCCAAGGAATTCAGCGATTTCGGCGCGCTGCTCAACAAGGAGTTCCGGCCGAAGTCCGATCACGCGCAAGAGGCCATCCAGAGCGCTGTCAAGACGCTGGCGGCGCAGGCGCTGGAGAGCTCGGTCGTCGTTTCGAACGACGTCGTGAACACCATCGCCGCGATCATCGCCGAGATCGACCGCAAGCTCACCGAGCAGGTGAACCTGATCCTGCACCATCCCGACTTCCAGCAACTCGAGGGTGCGTGGCGCGGCTTGTCTTATCTCGTCAACAACACCGAGACCGACGAGATGCTCAAGATCCGTGTGCTCAACATCTCCAAGAAGGAGCTCGGCAAGACGCTGCGCAAGTTCAAGGGCACGGCGTGGGACCAGAGCCCGATCTTCAAGAAGATGTACGAGGAGGAGTACGGCCAGTTCGGCGGCGAGCCCTATGGCTGCCTCGTCGGCGACTACCATTTCGACCAGAGCCCACCCGACGTCGAGCTGTTGAACGGCATCGCCCAGGTCTCGGCCGCAGCGCACTGCCCGTTCATCTCGGGCGCCGCGCCCTCGCTCATGCAGATGGATTCCTGGCAGGAGCTGAGCAATCCGCGCGATCTCACGAAGATCTTCTCGACGCCGGATTACGCGGCTTGGAAGTCGCTGCGTGACTCCGATGATTCCCGCTATATCGGTCTCGCCATGCCGCGCTTCCTCGCCCGGTTGCCCTACGGCGCGAAGACCGACCCGGTGGAAGGCTTCGACTTCGAGGAAGTCACCGAGGGCGGCGATCACGGGAAGTATTGCTGGGCGAACTCGGCCTATGCGATGGCCGTCAACATCAACCGCTCGTTCAAGCTCTATGGCTGGTGCTCGCGCATCCGCGGCATCGAATCCGGCGGCGCGGTCGAGGGCCTGCCGGCGCACACCTTCCCGACCGATGACGGCGGCGTCGACTTGAAATGTCCGACCGAGATCGCCATCAGCGACCGCCGCGAGGCGGAGCTGGCAAAGGTCGGATTGATGCCGCTGATCCACAAGAAGAACACCGACTTCGCCGCCTTCATCGGCGCCCAGTCGCTGCAGAAGCCGGCGGAGTACGAGGATCCGGACGCCACGGCCAACGCCAATTTGTCGGCGCGGCTTCCCTACCTGTTCGCCACGTGCCGCTTCGCCCATTACCTGAAATGCATCGTGCGCGACAAGGTCGGCTCGTTCAAGGAACGCGCCGACATGCAGCGCTGGCTGCAGGATTGGATCATGCAATATGTCGACGGCGACCCGGCAAATTCGAGCGAAGAGGTCAAGGCAAGGCGACCACTCGCGGCAGCCGAGGTGGTCGTCGACGAGGTCGAGGGTAATCCCGGCTATTACTCGTCCAAGTTCTATCTGCGGCCGCACTATCAGCTCGAAGGCCTCACCGTATCGCTGCGTCTCGTCTCGAAGCTTCCATCTGCTAAGGCTGCGTAAATGGTATTGCCCTCTAAACCCTAGACCCAGAAGAGGAACACGCACATGGCTGTCGACATGTTCATCAAGATTGACGGCATCACGGGTGAATCGAAGGACCACAAGCACAAGGACACGATCGACGTGTTGGCGTGGAGCTGGGGAATGTCGCAATCCGGCTCCTTCCACGGCGGCGGCGGTGGCGGCGCGGGCAAGGCCAACGTCCAGGACCTGTCCATCACCAAGCACGTCGACAAATCGAGTCCGCTTCTCATGCTGTCTTGCTGCAACGGCAAGCATATCAAGGAAGCACTCCTGACGGTGCGCAAGGCCGGCGAGAACCCGCTCGAATACCTCAAGATCAAGCTGACGGAAGTGATGGTGACCGCCGTCAGCACCGGCGGCAGCGGCGGCGAGGACCGCTTGACCGAGAATGTGACCCTGAACTTCGCCAAGGTGCAACTCGACTACTTGCCACAGAAGTCAGATGGCAGCGGCGATGCGCCGGTGCCCTTTGGTTGGCACATCGCCGAAAACAAGAAGGTGTGATCCGCGCCGCGACGGCGCCGCGGCGGCTGCTGGGGTGTGGCAGCATTCGGCCGGAGCGGCGCCGAGCGGATGGCAGGCATGGGAGAGCGGAATGGGAACGGAGGATTGGCTGCGCGGCGGTGACCCCAGCACCGCCCTGAGCGATTTGCAGGAGCAGGTTCGCAAGAGCCCCTCGAATGCCAAGTTGCGCGTGTTCCTGTTCCAGCTCCTCGCCATCGAGGGACGCTGGGACCGCGCTCTCACCCAGCTCAAGGTCGCCGGCGAGCTCGATGCCGGCCACCTTGCCATGGTTCAGACCTATCGCGAGGCGCTGTCCTGCGAGGCGCTGCGCGACGAGATCTTCGCTGGCCACCGCTCGCCCCTGATCTTCGGCCAGCCCGCGACGTGGATCGCGCTGCTGGTCGAGGCGCTGCGGCTTGCCGCGGCCGGCGAGATCGAGCAGTCGCAGAAGGTGCGCGACGAGGCGTTCGCAGCGGCGCCCGCCACGCGCGGCGTCATCGACGATCAGCCCTTCGAGTGGATCGCCGACGCCGATGCGCGCCTCGGGCCCGTGCTCGAGACGATCATCAGCGGACGCTACTATTGGGTGCCGTTCAACCGCATCCGCGAGATCCGGATCGAGGCGCCGGCCGATCTGCGCGATGTCGTGTGGATGCCGGCCTACTTCACCTGGGCCAATGGCGGCGAGAGCGTCGGCCTCATCCCGACGCGCTATCCCGGCTCCCAGGCGAGCGCCGACGCGCAGCTGCGCCTGGCGCGGCGCACCGACTGGGCGGATCGCGGGGCCGACCTCTTCGTCGGCCTGGGTCAGCGGATGCTGGCGACCGATGCCGGCGAATACCCGATCATGGATGCGCGCGCCATACGGCTCGAGACCGAGGCGACGGAAGCCGAGCTCAGCCTAGCGCAACCAGCCGTGAGTGCCTGACGGGCGGTGGTGGGCGATGGCCGAGCTCACGCAGCAAGAGCGATTGCAGCCATGCCTGTTGGACCGGATCACCGACGATGCGCCGGAGAAGAAGCAGGAATCGCGCGACCAGCGCGTCGTCTCGCTGCGGCGGCTGCGTGAAGGCGTGCTGCGCGACCTGGCCTGGCTGCTCAACGCCACCAACATGGCTGTGCTCGAGGACCTCACCGACTACCCGTATGTGGCGCAGTCGGTGCTGAATTACGGCATGCCCGGTCTTGCCGGCACGCTCGTCTCCAGCATCGATGTCGTCGAGTTCGAGCGCAAGATCTATCAGGCGATCGTCGATTTCGAGCCGCGCATCCTGCGCGATACGCTCAAGGTGCGCCTTGCCGTCGCGCTCGACCAGATGTCGCACAACGCCATGACCTTCGAGATCGAGGGCCAACTCTGGGCGCAGCCGGTGCCACAGCGCATCTATCTCAAGACCGAGATCGACCTCGAGCTCGGCGAAGTGAAGCTGTCCGACTACACGGGCGGGAGCAGCGGCTGATGGACCCGCGCCTACTCAAATACTACAACGCGGAGCTGCAGCATTTCCGCGAGATGTCCGGCGAGTTCGCCGCCGAGTTCCCAAAGGTGGCCGGGCGGCTCGGACTCGACAGCTTTGAATGCGCCGACCCCTATGTCGAGCGGCTGATCGAGGGCTTCGCCTTTCTCGCCGCGCGCGTCCGCCTCAAAGTCGACGCCGAGTTCCCGCGCTTCACCCGGCACCTGCTGCAGCTGGCCTATCCGCACTACCTGGCGCCGACGCCGTCGATGGCGGTGGTGCGCTTCCAGCCGACGCTCGCCGAGGGCAGCCTCGTCGAGGGCTTCACCGTGCCGCGCGGCAGCGTGATGAAGACGCTGCTCGGCAAGGGCGAGCAGACGCCGTGCGAGTATCGCACCGCGCATGACGTCGTCCTGTGGCCGCTGGAGCTCGCCGATGCCGAATATGTCGGCAGCACCGCCGCGGTGTCCGCGCTCGGCGTCACCGAGCTGCAGGGCGTGCGCGCCGCGATCCGGCTGAGGCTCAGAGCCGCCAGCGGGTTGACCTTCGACAAGCTCGCGCTCGACGCGCTGCCCCTCTACCTGCGCGGCAGCAACGAGCTGCCGGTGCAGATCTACGAGCAGCTCATCGCCAATGTCGTCGGCATGGTGGTCCGGCCGGCCACCCGCCCAATCGCCTGGCAGCACGTGGTGCGCGATGCGCCGACGCGACCGCTGGGCTTCGAGCAGAGTGAGGCGCTGCTGCCTTATCCGGCGCCGTCCTTCGACGGCTATCGCCTGCTGCACGAGTATTTCGCCTTCCCGCAGCGCTACCTCTTCATCAAGCTGAGCGGCCTCGGCCCCGCGGTGCGGCGCTGCACCAGCAACGAGCTCGAGATCATCATTCTCCTGAAGCGCAGCGAGCCGCGCCTCGACGGCGCCATCGGCGCCGACGACTTCGCGCTGTTCTGCTCGCCGGCGATCAACCTCTTCCCGCGCCGCGCCGACCGCATCCACCTGACCGACCGGAGCGAGGAGCACCACGTCGTCGTCGATCGCACGCGGCCGATGGATTTCGAGGTCTATGCCGTGACCGGCGTGACCGGGTTCGGCGTCGGCAACGATCGGCAGCAGGAGTTCCTGCCGTTCTACGCGCTGACCGATCTCGCGGGCATGGCCGACGCGCGCGCCTACTACACCGTCCAGCGCGAACCGCGCGTGCTGTCGTCGCGCCAGCGGCAGCGCGGTCCGCGCTCGAGCTATATCGGCAGCGAGGTCTTCGTCTCGCTGGTCGACACGGCGGAGGCGCCTTATCGCCATGACCTGCGTCAGCTCGGCATCGAGGCGCTCTGCACCAACCGCGACTTGGCCCTGGATGTGCCGATCGGCAAAAGCGCGACCGATTTCACGCTGCAGCTCTCGGCGCCGGTCGAGTCCGTGCGCTGCGTCGCCGGCCCGAGCAAGCCGCGGCCGTCCTTCGCCGAGGGTGATGCCGCCTGGCGGCTGATCAGCCATCTCTCGCTGAACTACCTTTCGCTCGTCGACAGCAATCCCGAGCAGGGCGCGGCGGCGCTGCGCGAGCTGCTGTCGCTCTATGCCGATCTCGACGAGCTGCACATCACGCGGCAGATCGAGGGGCTGCGCTCGGTGACGACCAAGCCGATCACGCGCCGCGCCCTCGTTCCTGGCCCGATCGCCTTCTGTCGCGGCCTCGAGATCACACTCACCTGCGGCGAGGAGTCGTTTGAGGGCACCGGCGTTTTCCTGCTGGGCGCAGTGCTCGAGCAGTTCTTTGCCAAATACGTATCGATCAACTCATTCACCGAGACGGTCCTGCGCACGCTGGGCCGTGGCGAGATCATGCGATGGCGGACGCGGATCGGACAGCGACACACGTTCTGACTCTGCTGCGCGACCTGCAGGAGAAGCCCTATGATTTCGGCTTCTTCCAGGCCGTGCGGCGGATCGAGAACCTCTATCGCGACAAGCCGCGCACGGGGACGTCGAGCCATGCCTTCGACGATCCCGTGCGGCTGGTGCAGGAGCCGACAACCGCGTTCGCGCCGGCGACGCTTGCCTCCTTCGCGCCCGGCGAAGGCAACCGCCGGCCGCGTCTCGCCAGCTATTTCTTCGGTCTGCTGGGTCCCAACGGCCCGCTGCCCATTCATCTGACGGAATACGGGCGCGACCGGCTGCGCAACAGCGGCGATGCCACCTTCGTGCGCTTTCTCGATCTGTTCCATCACCGGCTGCTCAGCCTCTTCTACCGCGCCTGGGCGATCAACCAGCCCTCCGTCAGCTTCGACCGTCCCGAGGATGACCGCTTCGCCGCTTATGTCGGCTCGCTGTTCGGCTTGGGCCTGTCGAGCTCGCGCAGCCGCGATGCGTTTCCCGATCTGGCGCGGCTGCGCTACGCCGGCCTCTTCGCCAACCAGACGCGCCATCGCAGCGGGCTCAGCGCCGTCCTGCGCGACTTCTTCCGCATGCCCGTGACCATCCGCGAGTTCACGCCCGGGTGGCTGCATCTCGGCGAGGACATGCGCTGGCGGCTCGGCCGCTCGCGCGAGAGCGGCACGCTCGGTCGCTCCGCGACGATCGGCGCGCGGGTGTGGAGTTGTCACCACAAATTCCGCATCGCTTTCGGCCCGCTCAACCTCGCCCAGTACAGGCGGCTCCTGCCAGGCGGCGACAGCCTGCGCCGCCTGGTGCCGCTGGTGCGCTTCTATGTCGGCGACGAGCTCGACTGGGACGTCAATCTCATCCTGAAGGGCGAGGAGATCCCGCCGCTTCGCCTGGGCCAAGAGGGACGTCTCGGCTGGACCACCTGGTTGACCGCGCCGTCGCGATCGTGCGACGCGGACGACCTCCGGCTAAACCCGCTCGGCACCAAGGGGTGAGGCGATGACGCCGGATAACATCGAGACACTCGGTCGACGGGCAATCGACCATTTGAGACTTTGAGGAGCACGTTATGAGCGAGATCAGCCGCGCCGCACTGTTCGGCAAGCTCAACAGCCTGGGCTATCGGGCGATCGAGAGCGCCACCGTCTTCTGCAAGATGCGGGGCAACCCGTATGTCGAGCTGGTTCACTGGCTCCATCAGATCCTGCAGCAGCAGGATTCCGATCTCCACCGCATCATCAAGCATTTCAACCTCGATGCATCGCGGCTGGCCAAGGACGTGGTGGACGCGCTCGACCGGCTGCCGCGCGGCGCGAGCTCGATCTCCGACCTCTCCTCGCATGTCGAGGATGCGGTCGAGCGCGGCTGGGTGTTCGGCACGCTCATGTTCGGCGACAGCCAGGTGCGCACCGGGCACCTCGTCGTCGGCATGATGAAGACCTCGACCTTGCGCAATGCGCTCCTCGCCATCTCGCGCGAATTCGCCAAGATCAAGCCCGAGGCGCTCAGCGATGACTTCGCCCGCATCGTCGCCGGCTCGCCGGAAGAGGCGCTGCGCGCGAGCGACGGCTCGGGCCTCGCCGCCGGCGCCGTGCCCGGTGAGGCGAGTGGCGCCATGGCGCCGGCCCAGATGGGCAAGCAGGAGGCGCTGAAGCGCTTCTCGGTCGACCTCACGGAAAAGGCGCGCAAGGGCGAGATCGATCCGATCGTCGGACGCGACGAGGAGATCCGCCAGATCGTCGACATCCTCATGCGGCGCCGGCAGAACAACCCGATCCTCACCGGCGAGGCCGGCGTCGGCAAGACCGCGGTGGTCGAGGGCTTCGCGCTGCGCATCGCCGCCGGCGACGTGCCGCCCAGCTTGCGCGAGGTGAGCCTGCGCACGCTCGACGTCGGCTTACTGCAGGCGGGCGCCAGCATGAAGGGCGAATTCGAGAACCGGCTGCGCCAGGTGATCGATGAGGTGCAGGCCTCGCCCAAGCCGGTCATCCTATTCATCGACGAGGCGCATACGCTGATCGGCGCCGGCGGCGCCGCCGGAACGGGCGATGCCGCCAATCTGCTCAAGCCGGCGCTGGCGCGCGGCACGCTGCGCACCGTCGCCGCAACGACTTGGGCCGAATACAAGAAATATTTCGAGAAGGATCCGGCGCTGACACGGCGCTTCCAGGTCATCCAGGTCGATGAGCCCAGCGAGGAGAAGGCCATCCTGATGATGCGCGGCATGGCCTCGACCATGGAGAAATATCACCGCATTCAGCTCATGGACGAGGCGCTGGAAGCGTCGGTGCGCCTGTCGCATCGCTACATCCCCGCGCGCCAGCTGCCCGACAAGGCGGTGAGCCTGCTCGACACCGCCTGCGCCCGCGTCGCCATCAGCCAGCACGCCGTGCCGGCCGAGGTCGATGACAGCCGCCGCCGCATCGCCGCGCTCGACACCGAGCTCGAGATCATCGGCCGCGAGAAGGCGGTCGGCGTCGACACCGCGCAGCGCGAGGCGCAAGCCAACGAGAAGCTCGGCGCCGAACGCGAGCGGCTCAAGGGCCTCGAAGCGCGTTGGCAGGAGGAGAAGGGCCTCGTCGACCGCATCCTCGAGATGCGCGCCAAGCTGCGCGGCACAGCCGAGCCGGTCGAGGGCACCAACAGCGCGCTCGAGAAGGCAGCCGCCGCGACGCGCGCGGCGGAGCCGGAGTTGGCGGCAACCGCCGCGCTCACCGGCCTCGAGCGCGAGCGCATGCTGTCCAAGCTGCACGAGGCGCAGGCGCGGCTCGCCGAGCTCCAGGGCGAGACGCCGCTGATCCTGCCGAGCGTCGACGCGCAGGCGGTCGCCTCCGTCGTCGGCGACTGGACCGGCATTCCCGTCGGGCGCATGGTCAAGAACGAGATCGAGACCGTGCTCAAGCTGGCGGACACCTTGAGCCAGCGCGTCATCGGCCAGCGCCACGGCCTCGAGATGATCGTGAAGCGAATCCAGACGTCGCGCGCCGGTCTCGACAACCCCAACAAGCCGATCGGCGTGTTCATGCTGTGCGGGCCGTCGGGCGTGGGCAAGACCGAGACGGCGCTTACACTGGCCGAGGCGCTCTATGGCGGCGAGCAGAACGTCGTCACTATTAACATGAGCGAGTTCCAGGAAGCGCACACGGTGTCGACCTTGAAAGGCTCGCCGCCCGGATATGTCGGCTATGGCGAAGGCGGCGTGCTCACCGAGGCGGTGCGGCGCAAGCCTTACAGCGTCGTGCTGCTCGACGAGGTCGAGAAGGCGCATCCCGACGTGCACGAGATCTTCTTCCAGGTCTTCGACAAGGGGAGGATGGAGGACGGCGAGGGCCGGCTCATCGACTTCAAGAACACGCTCATCCTGCTGACCTCCAATGTTGGCACCGAGCTCATCGTCAACATGTGCAAGGACCCGGAGCTGATGCCGGATCCGGAAGGGCTCGCCAAAGCGCTGCGCGAGCCCTTGCTCAAGGTCTTCCCGCCGGCGCTCTTGGGCCGCATCGTCACCATCCCCTACTACCCGCTCAGCGACGACGTGCTCGCGAACATCATCCGGCTGCAGCTCGGGCGCATCGAAAAGCGCGTCAAGACCACGCACAAGATCCCCTTCACCTATGAGGACGCGGTGGTGAAGCTGATCGCCGAGCGCTGCACCGAGCTCGAGAGCGGCGGCCGCATGATCGATGCCATCTTGACCAACACGGTGCTGCCGACGATCAGCCGAGAGTTCTTGGCGCGCACCATGGAGGGGCGGCCGGTCGATCGCGTCCACATCAGCGTCGCCGAGGGCGACTTCCGTTACGGGTTCGAGTGAGCGGCATCGCCGAATTTGCGAGCGACGACGACGAGCCCCGCGACGGGGCGGCGCCCCTCGTTGCGCGGCGTCGCGGTGTCGATCGCGATGACGGCGAAGCCCGCCTCGGCGAGCATCCGGCGGACATAGCCGGCATCGTGGCTGTAGCGCCCATGCTCCTCGAGCCGGTAGCCCCGACCGCTATCATCGGCGGCAAGGTGCTCCAGCGAGAAGGCGAGCACGCCGCCGTCCCGCAGCGCCTGCGCCGCCGCCGCCCCGACGTCGGCCAGGGCGCCGAAATAGACGAGGGTGTCGGCCGAGACGATCACGTCATAGGCGCGCTGTCGCGCCGCCAGGAAGGCCGTGAGCTCCGCCGTCGCCAGCTCGTCATAGACATCGCGCTCGCGCGCCTTGGCCAGCATCGCTTCGGCGAGGTCGACGCCGGCGAGGTGTCGCGCGAAGGGGCGCAGCAGCGGGCCGCAGAGGCCGGTGCCGCAGCCGGCGTCGAGGATGTCGAGCGACCCGGCTGGCTCGCCCACCACGCCGGCGACCGCTTCCCGCAGCAATTGCGGCGCGCGGTAACCCAGCCGGTCGAGATGGGAATCGAAGCTGGCGGCGTATTCGTCGAACAGTGTGCGCACATAGCTGTCGGATGCTCGCGCCGGGGGCGGTTCGCCGGAATAGACCGCGCGAAAATGATGCGCGACGGGGTTTGTCGGGTCGCACGCGAGCCATTCGCTGACGGCGGCGAGCGCTGCCGTCTGTTCGTTGCCGGCCATCCGTATGGCGCGGATCCGCGCGACATGCGCCTGGGTGAAACCCGGGTCGAGAGCGAGGGCCACCTGCAGGATGGGGATGGCGTCCTCGGGCCGGGCGAGCCGCAACCAAAGCATGCCCAGGCTGTAGTGGAAGAGCGGCCGTCTCGGCTCGAGCGCGATCGCCTGCTCGAGGGCGAACCCCGCCTCGGCCGGCTGGCCGACGCTCTGCAGCGCGATGCCGAGATTGTGATGCGCCTCGGCGGCATCGGGGCGAAGCTCGACCACGCGGCGATAGGCCGCGACCGCGTCCTCGGCCTGGCCGATCTCAAGCAGCACGTTGCCAAGGTTGTTGTGGGCGTCGGCATTGTCGGGCGCGAGCGCCAGCGAGCGCCGGATGAGCGCCACGGCTTTCGTGCTCGCGCCCTGGCGATGCCTGAGCACGCCGAGGAAATGCAGCGCGTCGGGATGGTCGGGCTCGGCCGCCAGCACCGTCGCGTAAAACGGCTCGGCCTCGCGCAGCCGGCCCGAGCGATGGAGCGCGACCGCCTGCTGAAGCGCGCTCCCTGCCGCGGGCCTGTTGCCAATATCGGCGCGATCGGACGGAGCTTGCATCATCGGTCCCGTCGGGCAGGGCGAGATGTCGTAAACTCTAGGTATTCGCAAATACGACGGCAATCTCCATTGATTCTGGGTGCCGGCCAGCGGATAGTCGGGAACGGCATGCAACCACCGGTTCTAGCCGTCATTCCGCTCGCCGGCGAAAACGAAGGGGCGCTTTCATGGCTGGCATGAGCAAGATCCTGCCGGTTCCCTATATCCCGCAGCCGACGGACACCACCTGCCAATCGACCGTCTTGAAGATGCTCGCGACTTATGTCGAGAGCGAGGTTCTCGATGAGAATGGCGGGGCCACGATCCTGATGGAAAAGCGGCTGGTGGACGACCTCAACACCAGGTACCGGCCGGAGGGCGACATGCCCTTCCTCGACGCGGCGGAGCGGCTCAAGATCGAAGAGATCAAGACCATGATCAACGGTGCTCCGGGCCGTCCGGACAAGAAGAACCCTAACAGTCACGCCAACATGATGTGGTGGCTGGAAAGGCGGTATCTGCCCGACCTGCATTGCGATTATTTCGATAAGAAAGACAAGAAGGAAGCAATCGCCTGGATCGTGCGCCATATCGACGCGGGTTTTCCCGTCATCGCCAGCGTGAGCCATAAAAATGTCGAAGGACATATAATATTGATTGTCGGATATGAGAATTACACGCCGGATCTAAGCAAGCTCAACTTGGTTATTCACGACCCCTATGGCGCCTTCGATCCAAGCTTGTATTCGGATTGGGGCTTTATCCTGGATCACAACATACGATTATCCCCGCATATGTGGGGCCCCAGCCGTTTTTCCAAACAGGGCCTCGGTCACTATCCCGGCCAGTTCAATCCAGTTCCCGTCTTCGCAGTGAGCCGCCACCGGCCGGACGGGATTTACAAGAAGGAACTCACCGGCATCAGGATCGTCAGGGGCCGTGGCACCTCGCTCATGATGTCGGGGCTCGATATCCCCGAGATGCACATCCACACGGACCCGGTCAAATTGACTATCCCCGACTTCGAAGCGACTTACGAGGACCGCCTGACGAACGATGCCGCTCGCGGAACTTACTATCTGATTTCGTTCGACTGGCGGGCGAAGCAGTCTTGGTGGTCACCCAAGCCGGCCGGCGCGAGCCAGCCCAAGCCGCAACCGGCGGCGGGGAAGGCGGCGGTAGGGAAGCCGGCGCCGGCGCAACATAATCCAATGGTGCAGCAGAAATTTCCGGCAAAGCAGTCTCTTTGATGAATAGATGCGGCAATCTGAGTGAACGGATGACAGGATCTTACAGGACGAGGCGCACATGCCGGTGACCCAAGCTGAGCGGCAGTTCGAAGTCTTCACCCCGCTGGGCAAGGACGTGCTGCTGTTCCAACGAATGAACGCGACGGAACGGCTCAGCGGCCTGTTCGAGATCGAGCTCAACCTGCTGAGCACCGACGGGTCGATCAAGCCCAAGGACATCGTCGGCGCCCCGGTCGGGGTGAGCGTCGATCTGCCGGCCGGAGGCGAGCGCTACTTCCACGGCCAGGTCAGCGAGTTCAGCTATGCCGGGTACGTCAGCGACCTTCACGTATATCACGCCACGCTCAGACCCTGGCTGTGGCACCTCACGAGGACCACGGACTGCCGAATTTTTCAGAACAAGACGACGCCAGAAATCATCAAGGCCGTGTTCGGTGATCTCGGCTTCAGCGGCGACATCAAGGATGCGCTGAGCCGCAGCTATCAGCCCTGGGAGTATTGCGTCCAGTATCGCGAGACGGCGTTCAATTTCGTCAGTCGCCTCATGGAGCATGAAGGCATCTATTATTATTTCGAGCATGCCAAAAACAAGCACAAGCTCGTGCTCGCCGATGCCACCAGCGCTCATGGCACGGTCAGCGGCTATGAGAAGGTGCCGTATTATCCACCCGAGCAGTCGGCGCGGCGCAAGCGCGACAACATCTCGGCATGGTCGAGCTCGTGGGAAGTACAGAGCGGCAAGTACAGCCATACGGATTTCGACTTCAAGAAGCCGCAGCTCAACCTGCACACCGAGGTGAAGGATCCGCAAACCCACGGCCACGCCGACAACGAGGTCTACGACTATCCCGGAATCTACCCGGACGCCGGTGCCGGCGGCAGCTACGCGCGCATCCGCATGGACGAGATGCGATCGCGCTACCAGATCGTCCACGGCCGCGGCGACGCACGCGGCCTCACGGCGGGGTCGCTCTTCACCCTCACCGATTATCCCCGCAGCGACCAGAACCGCGAATACCTGATCACGGCGACGAGCTGCCAGGCATCGTCGAACAAGTACGGCAGCGGCGGGGGTGAGGGTGACGGCGACGACTTCACCTGCAGCTTCGCGGCGATTTCAAGCGCACAGCAATTTCGTCCGCCGCGCGTGACGCCGCTGCCGGTCGTTCACGGCCCGCAGACCGCGTTCGTCGTCGGCCCGAGCGGCGACGAAATCTATACCGACGAACACGGCCGCATCAAGGTTCGCTTCCATTGGGACCGCGCGAAGGAACTGAACTACGACGGAAAGAAGGATGAGGACAGCTCGTGCTGGATCCGCGTGGGTCAGACTTGGGCGTCGAAGAGTTGGGGCGCGATGTTCATTCCCCGCGTCGGCATGGAGGTGATCGTCGATTTCCTCGAGGGCGATCCCGACCGTCCCATCGTCACCGGCTGCGTCTACAATGGCACGAACAAGCCGCCTTACCCATTGCCCGCCGAGAAGACGAAATCGACCATCAAGAGCAATTCGAGCAAGGGCGGTGGCGGCTCCAACGAGATCCGCTTCGAGGACAAGAAGGGCGACGAGGAGATCTACGTCCACGCACAGAAGGACCGCAACCTCGTCATCGAGCACGACGAGACGAAGAAGGTGGGCAACGACCGCAAGAAAGACGTCGTCCACGACGAGACGACGCATGTGGGGCACGACCGCACAGAGACGGTCGACAACAACGAGACGATCACCATCGGCGCCAACCGGACCGAGACGGTGCAAAAGGACGAGACCATCACCATCAACGGCAACCGGACGGAACAGGTCGCCAAGGACGAGACGATTTCCATCAGCGGCAACCGCACGGAAAGTGTCAGCAAGGACGAGACGATCTCGATCAGCGGCAACCGCAGCGAAACGGTGAGTAAGGATGAGTCGGTGTCGATCAGCGGCGCCCGCACGCTGAGCGTCGGCAAGGATGATTCCGAAAGCGTGGGCAAGAGCCGCACGGTCAGCGTCGGCAAGACGCTCTCGATCGACGTCAGCGACGAGATCACCCTCACCTGCGGCTCGGCCAGCATCAACATGAAGAAGAGCGGCGATATCACGATCAACGGGGCGAAGATCACCATCAAGGGGTCCGGCGATGTCATCGTCAAAGGCCAAAAAATCCTCCAGAACTGAGGCGCAGGCGGCGACGCCGGAGGCGCCACGCTGGCCGGAGATCGTCATCGGCATCCTCGACGGCTTCGACGCCGACGGGCGGCCGCTGGTCGACTATCCCGGCAACGCCGCGGGCGCGCCGCTGCCGGCGCTCACCACCGCGCTCTACGGCGCCGAGGCGGTCGGGCGGCAGGTGGCGCTGCTCTTCGCCGAAGGCGACGGCGCGCGCCCGGTGATCGTGGGCCTGGTGCGCCCACCGGGCGAGCCGGTGCCGGGCGGCGCGCGCCTCGCCGAGCTCGACGGCGAGCGGCTGGTGCTCAAGGCCAAGCAGGAGATCGTGCTCGAATGCGGGCGCGCCAGCATCACGCTCACCAGCGCCGGCAAGGTGCTGATCCGCGGCGCCTATCTCTCGAGCCGCTCCTCCGGCGTCCACCGCATCAAGGGCGCTTCGGTCGAGATCAATTGAGAGTAGGCCACCCACAGAGATTTCGCAGTGGTGGATGGCGCGTCAGAGGTACGGACTAGGACCTTCGCATGTGGGCGATAACGAACGACACGCCGCTGAGCGCCAATCGCACTTGGGTCAGAGACCGCGATGGCTCGGAGGTCTGGCTCGTTGCCGCAAAGGCCACCTTTTTGATCCGCGAAGACGGATCTCTCAAGCTTGCGCCTAATCAGGAGCCGGTGTGCCTCACGCCGGTTTACTTTGATGAGCCAGGCGGTTCCAGCCTCCGATACGACATCGACCTCGTCCATCGTAAGCCAGGAACGGACATTTTCGTTCACGGATATGCTTGCGCGCCCGCTAGCGCGCGCGTCACGTCGATCAGGGTCGGGTTTCGTGTCGGCGACGTCGCGAAGGAGCTCATCGCCTTCGGCGACCGTGTCTGGCAGTCAAGCAGGGGGCGAGTAACGATGAGCGAGCCCGAGCCGTTTGATCGTACACCGGTGGTCTGGGAACGCGCATTTGGCGGCTATGGTGACCCTGAGCGGAAGACGTGGGACATCCGAAATCCCGTTGGGAC
>WNFM01068369.1_pt1 | contig 21376 bp, 20 predicted proteins | sample 5400271 | NCBI WGS metagenome assembly WNFM01 (sample SAMN13153352, study PRJNA577476) | soil metagenome | isolation source: 60 cm saprolite on Douglas fir-dominated hillslope | place: USA:California | collected 2013-09-17
AAGGCGAGAGTCGAGAAGGCGAGCGTGACGAAGGCGAGATAATGATGCTGCACGCGCAGCGCCGGATAGCCGAGCAGCCAGCCGATGGCGAGGCACAGCGCGATGGCGACGGCGAGCGCGACGATCAAGGGCAGGCCGTGCGTCGTCATGATTGCCGCCGTATAGGCGCCGATGCCGACAAAGGCGCCCTGCGCCAGCGAGACCTGACCGGCATAGCCGAGCGTCAGATTGAGACCCATGGCGGCGATGCTCATCACCGCCCATTGGCTGAGGATATAGAGCCCGTAGCGGTTGAAGCCCATCGGCACGACGATCAGCGCGGCGAGCACGAGGGCGCCGACGGCGAGGCCGAGGAGGCGGCCGGTGCGCGTCATACCGTGCGCTCCTCGCGTCGCCCGAGCAGACCTTGCGGGCGGAACAGGATGATGGCGATCAGCAGGATCAGCGGCACGGCGGCGCGATACTGCGTCGAGACATAGGCGGCGGCGAGATTGTCGACGATGCCGATGAGCAGCCCGCCGGCGATGGCGCCACGAACGCTGTTGAAGCCGCCGACGATCGCCGCGATGAAGGCGGCGAGGCCGAGCGTCTCGCCGCTGGAGAATTTGGCGAGATAGATCGGGGTGATCAGCAGCGCGGCGAGCACGACGATGAGCGCGTTGATCAGGAAGGCGAGGAGGATCATGCGCTCGACCGGAACGCCGATGATGCGCGCCACGGTCGGATTTTGCGCGGCGGCCTGCATCTGATGGCCGAGCGAGGTTCGGGTAAGCAGCGCGTTGAGGCCGATTACGGCGACGATGGCGACGACGAAGACGCCGAGGCTCTGCAGCGAGACGGCGCGTCCGAGGATTTCGACGTCGCCCGCCGGGACGATCGAGGGAAAGGGCGAGGCCTCGGCGCTGAAGAACTGCTTCACCGCTTCCTTGATGCCGAGCGAGAGCGCCATCGTGGCGATCGCCAGCGGCAGCACGCCGTGGCGCAGCATGGGATCGACCAGCAGCAGCTTGAAGCCGAGACCGAGCAGGATGAGCGACAGAATGGCGCCGATGAGAACGGCCAGCCAGAACGGCGCCCCGGCATGCATGGCGCCGAGCATCAGGAAGGCCGGCAGCATGACGAACTCGCCTTGCGCGAAATTGATCGTCTGCGAGGTCTGCCAGAGCAGCGTGAAGCCGATGGCGACCAGGGCATAGATTGCCCCGGTCGCGAGGCCGGCGATCAGCAGATCGAGCAGGTTCGACATCGCGCCCCCGTGACGCCGGCCGGCGCGTCGGCGCCGGCCGGCAAGGTGCATCGGGTCACCTCAGTTGAGCTTCGGCAGGACCTGCTTCACGACCTGCTTGCCGGCGACGACCTCGACAAGGAAGCCCTGGCGGTCGATGTCGCCGTTCTTGTCGAAGGTGACATCCATCAATATGCCCGGCTGGTCGGCCGTCTTGATGGTCATGCCGTGCAAGGTCTCGGCAAAGCCCTTCGGGTCGACCTTGCCCATTTTCTCGGTGACCGCCTTGATCATGTAGATCGCGAGGTAGCCCTTGAGGCCGTTATGGTCGGGCACGTAATTGTACTTCTTGACGAAGCGGTCGCGGAACGCCTTGACCGACTCGACCGGCGCGTCGGTGGTGAGCCCGACATGGCCGCGCGCGCCGTTCGCCGCCTCGCCCGCCAACTCGATGACCTTCTGCCCGACTAGCGTCGTCTCGCCGATCAGCGGCACCGCGACGCCCTGGCGCTTCAGCTCCTTGAGGATGCGGGCGCTCTCCTCCTCGTTGAGATAGACGAAGACGGCATCGGGCGCGGCCGCCTTCACCTTGGCGACGTCGGCGGCGAAATCGGCCTGGCCGGCCTCGGTGGAGAGGTCGGCGACCACCTTGATGCCGAGCTTGCCGAATTCCTGGCTGATGACGTCGCGGCCGCCTTTGCCGAAATCGTTGTTCACCCAGACGATCGCGACCGTCTTCGCCTTGAGATCGTCGGCAACGTACTTGGCGACTTTCGGCATGGTCGATTGCTGGCCGAACGAGGTGCGGAAGAGGAACTTGTTGCCGGCCTGGGTAAGCTCGGCCGCTTCGCCGCCCATGATCTGGGTGATGCCCGCCTCGGCGGCGAGCGGCGCCGTCACCTTGACCGAGCCGGAATAACCCGGCCCGAGCAGAACATAGGGCTCGCCGTCGAGCGCCTTCTGCACTTGCGCACGCGCCACGCTGGGGTTCGATTGCGAATCCGCGTGGGTCACCTCGAGCTTGCGGCCGAGCACGCCGCCCTTGGCGTTGATCTCCTCGATGGCGAGATCGATGCCGTTCTTCCAGTTGGTGCCGACGGTCGCCCCGCCCCCCGACAGCTCGGCGACATCCGCCAGCTTGATCGGCGCACCGGATTGGGCGAAGGCGACGCCCGTCAGGCTGGCCGCGAGCACGAAGCCCGTCACTATGATGCGTTGCATTGTTCTTCCCCTTGGCTGGTTTCCGATCCCTGATCCCGACCGTTCGGCGGCCGGTTCCTATACCCCGTACGAACTTGCTTGGCGTGCCGCCATCACGGCGTCGAAGGCGTGCCCTATCTCGATAACCGAAGGCGTCAATCCGGTGAAGAGCGCAAAGGCGTCGGCGGCCTGGAAAATCGCCAGGTCGCGCCCGGTCATCACCCGCGCGCCGCGCGCCTGCGCCGCCAGCAGCAGCGGCGTCCAGAGCGGCGTATAGACGGCATCGGCGACAAACAGCTCGTCATGCAAAAGCATCTCCGGCACCGGGCTGGCGCAGTTCGGCAGCATGCCGATCGGCGTGGCATTCACCAGCCCGACGGCGCCGCGCAGGGCGTCCGCGACGCTGTCCGCCACCGTCACGCCCCGGCCGCCCGCAAGACTGGAGGCGAGCCCCAAGGCGAGGCTCGCGGCTTTGCTGCGGTCGGTATCGAAGAGCCGGATCGCGCTGACGCCGAGGCCGGCCAAGGCGAAGGCGATCGCCTTGCCGACCCCGCCGGCGCCGATAATTGCGACCGGCCCCTGTCCGGACGCGATGACGAGATCGCGCACGGCGCGGGCGAAACCGGTCGAATCGGTGTTGTGGCCGATCAGCCGATGGTCGCGGACGACGATCGTGTTGACCGCGCCCATGGCAGCGGCGCCGGGCGATAGCTCGTCGAGCAGCTCGGTCGCTGCCTCCTTATAGGGAAAGGTGACGTTGACCCCGGCAAAGCCCAGGCGGCGCACGCCGTCGAGCAGGACGCGTAGCTCGTCACGGCCGGCGCCGGCGATCTCGATCAGCTGATAGTGGCAGTGGACGCCCAGCGCCGCCGCCGCGCGTTCATGCATGGCCGGCGAGGCCGAGTGGGCGATCGGCGCGCCGATGAGTCCGGTGAGAAAGCGTTGGCCGGGGATGCGATGAGGGTCGGACGGGGGCACTGGTTTCGCGGTCTCCGCGCGGCATGACGCATAAGGGCCAGACGATAGCGTGTCGTCCGCCTTACACAATTACTCATTTATCGCTCAAACATAACATTATGTTATTTTTTGCTGCCTGACGGCAGCGAAACCGGTTGCTCGGTTCCGCTCGGCCCGACTGCCCGCATCTCGGCGCGCAGGCTCTCGATGAAGAACTCGGCATGGAGCGAGAGCGGGGCGCCGCGCTTCATCGCGACGAAAGTGTCGAACGGCGTTGGCTCGACGATGCGCAACAGCTTGACACCAGGCACGCCGCCATGCGCCACGGTGAACTGGTCGATGATGGCGATCCCCAGCCCGGCCTTGACCAGCGCGCAGACCGTGGTGCCGAAGCGCGCCTTGATGGTGATGTCGTAGCTGAGCTCATGGCGGGCGAAGATTGCCGCCATGATGCGGCCATAGGGATCGTTGGGATCGATGCCGATCAGCGGATGGCGGGTCATCTCGGCGGCGGTGATCTCATCGCGCGATGCCAGCGCATGGCCTTCGGGAACGACGCAGAAGAGCTCGCCCGAGGCGAGCGGCGCGAAATCGAGGGCGGAATGGTCGAGCCGATAGCTCATGGCGACGCACTCGCCCTTGCCGAGCAGGAGATAGTCGATCGCCTCCTCGATCTTGAGGATATTGATGTCCATGCGCAGGTCCGGGTAGCGCCGCCGGACGCGCGCCATCGCGCGCGGCACCATGACATGCGAGATACTGGGCACCGAGCCGATACGCAATTCGGAGAGGCCGCCGCGTCCGATCTTCGAGATCGCCGTTGATCTGCTCGAAAATGCTCTGCGCTTCGGGGGTCGGCGAATAGCGGCCGTTCTGGCGCTGGAAGAAGCGGATGCCGAGCGCTTTCTCGGTATATTTCACCAGCCGGCTGATCCCCGGGGCCGAGACGTTGAGGAGCTTCGCCGCACCCTCGATCGTGCCGGTCACCATGACGGCTCGCACCACTTCGACCTGGCGCAACGTCATCATGTGCCGGCCCTCCCCGATTATGCCTCGCGCAGCCGCTCCGCGATGGCGCCGTCGCCGGCGGCGCTCCGCAACGCCTGCCAGACGCGCTCGGGCGTCGCCGGCATGTCGATATGGCGGATGCCGAAGGGCGCCAGCGCATCGACCACCGCATTCATCACCGACGGCAGCGCGCCGGCGCAGCCGGCCTCGCCGCAACCCTTGACGCCGAGGCGGTTGGTCGTCGCCGGCACGGGATGGCTGAGCATCGGGCCGAAGGACGGCACGTCGCCGGCCCGCGGCAAGGCATAGTCCATGTAGGATCCCGCCAGCGGCTGGCCTTCGGCATCGTAATGCGTCCGTTCCATCAGCGCTTGGCCGATGCCTTGCACGACGCCGCCATGGGCCTGCCCCTCGACCAGCAGCGGATTGATGACGGTGCCGAAATCATTGACCATCTGATAGGCGACGACTTCGACGATTCCGGTCTCGGGATCGATCTCGACCTCGGCGACGTGGCAGCCATTGGGAAAGGACGATGGCGGATTGTCGGAGACGTGCGCGACGTCGAGCGATTGCGGCATCTCCGACGGCAGCCTCAATCCCGCCCGGATCTTCTCGGCGAGCTCGAGAATGCCGATCGCCCGGTCCGTCCCGGCGATGGTGAACTGCCCGCGCGCGAACTCGATATCGGCGGCCGCGGCCTCGAGTACGAAGGCGGCGATCTCCTTGCCCTTGGCGACGACCTGCTCGCTCGCCTCGACGAGCGCCTGGCCGCTGACGATCATCGAGCGCGAGCCGCCAGTGCCGCCGCCGGCGATGAGCGCGTCGCTGTCGCCCTGCAGCAGGCGGATGCGATCGAAAGGCAGGCCGAGCCGGTCGACGAGAACCTGGGCGAAGGGCGAGGCGTGGCCCTGGCCGTAATCGAGCGTGCCGGTGATCATCGTCACGCCGCCATCGGCATCGAAACGGATGCCGCCCATCTCCTTCGAGGGCGGCGCCGTGACCTCGAGATAGCTACCGACGCCCCGGCCGCGTAGCTTGCCCCGTGCCGCGCTGTCGCGCTTGCGCTGCGCGAAGCCGTCCCAATCGGCGGCGGCCACCGCCTTGTCGAGCACCGCGGTGAACTCGCCGCTGTCATAGAGCATGCCGGACGGCGCCTTGTACGGCATCGCCGCCGGCGCGATGTGATTGCGCCGGCGCAGATCGAGCTTGTCGATGCCCATCTCGGCGGCGGCCGTGTCGATCAGGCGCTCGATGAAGTAATTGCCTTCCGGCCGCCCGGCGCCGCGATAGGCGCCGATCGGCGTCGTATTGGTGATGACGATCTTCGACGAGACCTCGACGAGCGGCGTACGATAGACGCCGATGACGTTCTTGACCGCGTTGGTGGTGGCCGGCAGCGGCGGGTTGAGAAACGCCCCCGCATTGCCATAGCCGGTCAGGCGCACGGCGAGAAACAGCTCCGCCGTGCGGATGTGATCGCGGCCGTGATGGTCGGAGAGGAAGCTCTCCGAGCGCTCATCGGTCCATTTGACCGGGCGGCCGAGCACGCGCGCGGCGTGCAGCACGCAGATATATTCCGGGTAGACATTCGCCTTCATGCCGAACGAGCCGCCGACATTGCCGGTCAGCACATGGACCTTCTCCGGCGCGACGTTGAGGATGTCCTTGGCCAGCGTGCCGCGCAGCCCGAAGACGCCCTGGCAGCCGACATGCAGGGTCCAGCGCCCGCTGGTGGGCTCGTGGAGAGCGACCGCCGAGCGCGGCTCCATGGCGTTGACGACGATCCGGTTGCTGACGATCTCGAGACGGGTGACATGAGCGGCCTTGGCGAAAGCCGCGGCCACCGCATCGGCGTCGCCGTAGTGATAATCGAGCACGACGTTGCCGGCGAGGTCGGCGTGAATCTGCGGCGCGCCCGGCGCCGTCGCGGCGAGCGGGTTGGTGACCGCCGGCAGGGTCTCGACATCGACGACGACCGCCTCCGCCGCGTCCTTGGCCTGCAGCGCCGTCTCGGCGACGATGCAGGCGACCGCCTCGCCGACGAAGCGGACGCGCTCGGTGGCGAGCGCCGGGCGCGGCGGCGCCCGCATCGCCGAGCCGTCGCGATTGGAAAAGGCGACGGCGCATTTCATCGGCCCGAGCCCGGCGGCGGCGAGATCGGAAGCGGTATAGATGGCGAGGACGCCGGGCATGTCGCGCGCCGCGGCGACATCGATCGCGCGGATCACGCCATGCGCGTGCCGGCTGCGGACCATCACGGCGTAAGCCTGGCGGGCGAGATTGACGTCGTCGGCATAGCTCCCCTCGCCGCGCAGCAGCTTGGGGTCCTCCTTGCGCGACACTGGCTGGCCGATACCGAATTTCATGAGCCCCGGATCAGGGGCGGCAATGCGCTCGCTCACGATAACGCCTTTCCGGATGGGAATGTGGTCGATATCCGGCCGCGGGAGCCGGCGAGTATCCGCCATTTGTCACGCGCGGCCGAGACATCGGCAAACGGCGACCACGGCGTGACAGTATCGGCGAGAGGCAAGGCCTTGTTCAAGCGGCAGATGACTCGGCCTGATAGACCCATGGCCGCTGCCGCCGGTCGGTTTGCTGGAAAGCATCGATCGCTGTCGTCATCCGCAGGATGGTGGAGAATTCATCGAGACCTTCGAGCAGAGCGGCGCGCCGCTCCGGCGCCACCGTGAAGGGCAACGATCGTCCATCCCGCCCCTCGACGACGCAGCGCAGGAGATCGACGGTGACGAGCGGGTCCGCGGCTTCGGCCAAAGCGGCGCCGAGCGCGGCGCATTCGGCCGCCGCGAGGACGACCGGCAAGAGCCCGTTCTGAAAGGCGTTGTCGTGAAAGATCTCGCCGAAACTGGGGGCGATGACGCAGCCGATGCCGAAGCGCATGAGCGCCCAGACCGCGCGTTCGCGCGAGCTGCCGCAGCCGAAATTGGCGCCGGTCACCAGGATCTTGCTCTGGCGGAAGGGCGGCCGGTTGAGGATGAAATCAGGCTTCTCCTTGCCGGCGAGATCGTAGCGCCAATTGGCGAACAGCATCGCCCCGAGATCGGTCTTCGCCGATAGCCCGGCCGCCACCGGGCTGATCGCGTCGGTGTTGATGTTCGCCAGCATCATCGGCGCGGCGATGCCGCGAAGGATGGTGAATTTCTCCATCGCTCCGAGCTCCCTTCAGCGCATCAGCTTGCGGACATCGGCGATGCAGCCGCTGATTGCGGCGGCGGCGACCATGGCCGGGCTGGCGAGATGGGTGCGGCTCTTCGGCCCCTGGCGATCCTCGAAATTGCGGTTCGAGGTCGAGATCGACCGCTTGCCCGGCGGCACCAGATCGCCGTTGCTGGCGACGCACATCGAGCAGCCGGCATTGCGCCATTCGAACCCGGCTTCGGTGAAGATCTTGTCGAGCCCGGCCGCCTCGGCCGCCGCCTTGACCTGCATCGAGCCCGGCACGACCAGCGCCGTCACCCCCTCGCGCACCTTGCGGCCGCGCGCGATCGCCGCCGCCGCCTCGAGATCGGAGAGCCGGCTATTGGTGCAGGAGCCGATGAAGGCGAAATCGATCGCCACGCCTTCCAGCTTGCGGCCAGGTGCGAGATCCATATAGGACAGCGCGCGCTCGATCAGCGCGCGCTGCTCGCCGTCGGCGACCGCGGCGGGATCGGGAACCGGCTCGTCGATCGCCACGAGATCCTGCGGCGAGGTCCCCCAGGTGATTTGCGGCTTGATCCCGGCGCAATCGATGGCGATCTCGCGGTCGAACCGCGCGGCCGGATTCGAGGGCAGCGGCGCGCAGGGTCGTCCGGCGACGTAGTCGATGGTGGAATCGTCGGGCGCGATGATGCCCATGCGCGCGCCGAGCTCGATCGACATGTTGCAGATCGTCATGCGGCCCTCGATCGGCAGGGCGGCGATGGCGGGCCCGGCATATTCGACGGCGTAGCCGCTGGCGGCGGCAACACCGTGGCGGCCGATGAAATAGAGAATGAGGTCCTTGGCGAAGACGCCCGGCGCCATGGCGCCGTCAAATGTGATGCGCAGTTGCTTAGGCTTGCGCTGCAGCAGCGACTGCGTCGCCAGCACATGCATCACCTCGGTCGTACCGATCCCCCAGGCCAGCGCGCCGAGCCCGCCATTGGTCGCGGTATGGCTATCGCCGCAGACCAGCGTGCAGCCGGGCAGCGCGATGCCGAGCTCGGGCGCGATGACATGGACGATGCCTTGGCGCGGCGAGTCGACGTCGTAGAGCTCGAGCCCGAAATCGCGGCAATTGTCGCGCAAGGCGTGGATGCGCTCGCGACCGGGCGGATGCGACTCGCCGGTGCGCCCCGGCAGGGTGGAGACGATGTGGTCGATGACGGCGAAGGTGAGAGCGGGATTGCGGATGCCGCGCTGGCGCTGGCGCAGCCCGTCGAAGGCCTGGCGGCTGCTGCCGTCATGGACGAGGTGGCGATCGATATGGAGAAGCGTGCGACCGTCGCTCAGCTCGCGGATGACATGCTGGCTCCAGATCTTGTCGATCAGCGTTTGCGGCTCGGTCATCGGCGACACCTCATCGCGGCGTCATCCGCTCGCGTCGACCAAAGCGGCGGCGACCAGCGGACAGTTGACAGCATCGAGCGATCGGGAACAGCCTGAAAAGAACACGCGCACTGCTCATCTCGAATCATTGCACGGGCGTCGAAGCTCGGTCAACGTAAGGGCGGCGCTTGGGAGGACGCAACGGCGCGATGACCAGCTCATCTATACAATTGGCCGCGACATGACCGGCACGACGCTGTTCGACAAGATCTGGGACGAGCATGTCGTCGCCGATCTCGGCGGCGGTCTCGCGCTCCTCCATATCGATCGTCATCTGCTGCACGATCTCAACGGCATGCGCGGCCTCACGGCGTTGCGCGAGCGCGGCCTGCGCGTCCGCAACCCGGAATTGACCGCAGCGACGCCCGATCATGCCGTCTCGACCGCGCCTGGCCGCGGCGACGACAGCAATCCGCCCGGCGCCGCGCTGATCCGCGGCTTGCGCGAGGAGACTGCGCGCGCCGGCGTCCGGCTCTACGACATCAACGCCGACGGCCAAGGCATCGTCCATGTCATGGGGCCGGAGCTCGGCCTCACCCAGCCCGGCTGCGTGCTGGTCTGCGGCGACAGCCATACCTGTACTCATGGCGGGCTCGGCGCACTGGCCTTCGGCATCGGCCGCAGCGAGCTGCTCCACGTGCTGGCGACGCAGACGCTCTATCAGCGCAAGCCGCTTCGGCTGCGCGTGCGCTTCGAGGGCGCGCTCGGCGCCGGCGTCGCGGCGAAGGATCTCATCCTCCATCTCATCGGCCGGATCGGCGCCGCCGGCGGCACCGGCTATGCCGTCGAATATGCCGGCTCGACCATTCGCGCCTTGCCCATCGAGGGGCGGCTGACGATCTGCAACCTCTCGATCGAGCTCGGCGCCAAGATCGGCATGGTCGCCCCCGACGACCTCACCTTCCAGTACATGGCGGAGCGACCGCTGCGGCCCAAGGCCGTGCACTGGGACCAGGCGCTCGCCCATTGGCGCTCGCTGCAATCCGATGGCGATTCGGTCTTCGATCGCGAGGTCGAGATCGATGCGACCAAGGTGGCGCCGCAGATCACCTGGGGCACCAGCCCGCAGGATGTCGTGCCGGTCGACGGCCGCGTTCCCGATCCGGCGACGGTGGCGGATGCCGACCGGCGCAGCGCGATGATCGCGGCGCTCGACTATATGGGGCTAGTGCCGGGACAGACGATCGCCGGGACCAAGATCGATTGGGTGTTCATCGGCTCGTGCACCAATAGCCGGCTGTCCGATCTGCGCGCCGCCGCTGCAATCATCAAGGGGCGCAAGGTGGCGCAAGGCGTCAAGGCCTGGGCGGTTCCCGGTTCGCAGACGGTCAAGCGCGAGGCCGAGGCGGAGGGGCTCGATGGCGTCTTCCGCGCTGCCGGCTTCGAGTGGCGCGAGCCCGGCTGCTCGATGTGCCTCGCCGCCAATGGCGAGACGGTGCCGCGCGGCCAGCGCGCGGTATCGACGTCGAACCGCAACTTCGAGGGCCGCCAGGGACCGCAGGCGCGCACGCATCTTGCCAGCCCCGCCACCGCCGCGGCGGCGGCGATCGCCGGCTGCATCGCCGATCTCCGCCGGCCGGCGGACTAGGGGAGCAGCGCCATGGAGAAATTCACCACCCTTACCGGCGTCGCCGCACCGCTTCTCAAGGCCGACATCAACACCGACATCGTGGTGCGTATCGAGCGGCTGATCTATGTCGCGCGCGGCGAGCTCGGCCGCTATTGCTTCGAGGCCTGGCGCTACCGGCCCGACGGCTCGGAAGATCCTGAGTTCATCTTGAACCGGCCGGGCTACCGCGCGGCGAAGATCCTCCTGGCGGGGCCCAATTTCGCCTGCGGCAGCTCGCGCGAGGCCGCCGTGTGGTCGCTGTGGGACATGGGGTTTCGCTGCGTCGTCGCGCCCAGCTTCGGCGACATCTTCTTCAACAATTGCTTCCAGAACGGCATGCTGCCGCTGATCCTGCCGGCCGACATCGTCGCCGCGCTCGCCGACGAGGCGGCGGGCGATGCGGCGTTCACCGTCGATCTCGAGCGCCAGGCGATCACCACCCCTTCGGGCCGCGCGGTGCCGTTCACCGTCGACGGCGCGCGGCGCCGGGCGCTGCTCGATGGTCTCGACGAGATCGGCATGACCTTGACGCGCGAGGCCGAGATCGCCGCGTTCCAAAGCCGCCACCGTCAGCGCCGACCCTGGATCTATGGAAGCTGACCTCGTCCCCCGCGCCGCAAGGAGAGCCCGCGTCGATGCGTAATCAGCGCCCCAACATGATCGTGCTGCCCGGCGACGGCATCGGCCCGGAGGTCATCGCCCAGGCCGTCCGTGTCGTCGAATGGTTCGCCGCGCATCGCGGTTTCGATTGCGACCTCCAGCACGAGGCGTTCGGCGCGACCGCCTGGCACCGCACCGGCACGATGCTGAAGGACGAGGTGCTCGCCGACATGATGACCGCCGATGCCGTGCTGTTCGGCGCGATGGGCGGCATCGCCGACGCCTATCCGCTGCCCGACGAGGTGCGGCGCAAGGGGGGCCTCTTGCGCGTGCGCCGCGAGATGGCGGTCTTCGCCAATCTCCGCCCGGTCAAGGTCTTCCCCGCCCTCGCCGGCGCGTCGTCCTTGCGCGAGGAGATCGTCCGCGACGTCGATCTCGTCGTCGTGCGCGAGCTCAATGGCGGCATCTATTTCGGCGAGCCGCGCGGCATCGAGACCTTGCCCGACGGCCAGCGCCGCGGCTTCAACACGCAGACCTACACGACGTCGGAGATCCGCCGCATCGGCGTCGTCGCCTTCGAGCTCGCGCGCCAGCGTCAGCGCCGCGTCACCTCGGTCGACAAGGCCAATGTGATGGAGAGCGGGCAATTGTGGCGCGAGGAGATGCAGAAGCTGCGCGACGAATCCTATCCCGATATCGCGCTCAATCATCTCTATGTCGACAATTGCGCGATGCAGATCATCCGCGCGCCGCGTCAGTTCGACGTCATGGTGACGGACAACATCTTCGGCGACATCCTGTCGGATTGCGCCTCGATGATCAGCGGCTCGCTCGGCATGCTGCCCTCGGCCTCGCTGAGCGCCCCCGGCCCCGATGGGCGGCGCCGCGCCCTCTACGAGCCCGTGCATGGCAGCGCCCCCGATATCGCCGGGCAAGGCAAGGCGAATCCGCTCGGCGCCATATTGAGCGTCGGCATGGCGCTCGAGCTGTCCTACGATCGCCCGGACGATGCGCGGCTGCTGGAGAACGCGGTCGCGACGGTGCTGGCCGGCGACTGCCGCACCGCCGACATCGCGCGGCCGGGCGTGAAGGCGGCGTCGACCGCTTCGTTCGGCGACGCCGTCATCGCCGCGCTCGATCGGCTGGCGCGCTGAGTCGCGGAGGCGACCATGAACGCGGCGCGGACGGCACGGATGACGCGATCGGGCCCTCGCCTGCTGCTGTCGTCGCTGCTTGCCGCCGCCCTGTTGACCACGGGGCCGGCGCGGTCTGAGGACATCGTCGCCGCGCAATACGGCAATTCGACCGGCTCGATGCCCTACGCGGTCGCGCTGGCGAAGGGTTTCTTCGCGGCGGCGGGCGCCGATGTCTCGGGCGTCATCGGCTCCAATGGCGGCGGCGCCGATGTCCGCAACCTCCTCGCCGGGCAGCTTGCCTATGCCGAATCGGCGCTGCCTTCGGTCATCACGGCGATTCAGAAGGGCGCCGATCTGGTGATCGTCAGCGACAACGTCCAGAACGCCGCCAGCATCGTGCTCGTCACTATGCCCAACTCGCCGATCCAGAGCGTGCGCGATCTCAAGGGCAAGCGGATGGGCTTCTCCAGCCCGCAATCCTTCACCCAGGCGATCGAGTACTGGCTGCTCGATGCCAACGGCTATAGCCGCAACGACGTCACGCTGGTCTCGACCAGCGGCTTCGGGCCGGGGCTGACGGCGCTCGAGAATAACGGCGTCGACCTGACGGTCAGCCCGCTGCCGAACTTCCTCATAACTCCCGGCAAATACCGCGCGGTGGTGTGGGGGCGCGACGCCTTCCCGCCGATCTGCAACACGGTGGGGGTGGTGTCGCGGCGCGTCGCGCGGGAGCGGCCGCAGATCGTCAAGGCGATCATCGCCGCGCGGCGCAAGGCGGTCGAGTTCATGGCCGCCAACCGCGCCGAGTCCGCCGCCATCATCGGCAAGGTCTATCGGCTCGATCCGGCGATCATGCTCGAGGTCATGCAGCGGCTGATCGATGACGGCAAGGTCGACGGCATCCCGTATTGGGGCCTCGGCAATTTCAACTACCCCGGGATGGAGAATATGGTCCGGGCGGCGCGCCTCAACGGCATGGTCGAAGGCGAGATCGAGCTCGCCAAGATCACCGATGAGAGCTTCCTGCCGGAGGATCTGCGCAGCAAGCCGCGATAGAGAAACGCAACGATTAGGTTGGGAGTTCCCGCCGATGGCGACGAAGGGCTCGAATGAGCATCCCGTCATGGAGGTTCGGACGGAGGCGCAGGTGGCGCTGCGCAACGTCACGCGCTATTTCGACGCGGTCGACGGCAGAAGGCTGCATGCCCTGGGGCCGCTCAGCCTCGAGTTGCGCAAGGGCGAGTTCTTCTCGGTGGTCGGGCCGTCGGGTTGCGGCAAGTCGACGCTCCTCGAGGTGGTCGCCGGGCTGAGCCGGGCGACGGAGGGCGCGGTGCTGTTCGAGGGCAAGCGCGTCGCCGGCGAGGTCCCCGAGGGTATCGGCGTCGTCTTCCAGGAGGATGCGAGCTTCCCCTGGCTCTCGGTGCGCGACAACATCGCCTTCGGCCTGCGCGAGCGCGGCGCGGCGGCGCGCGAGATCGCGCGGCGCGTCGACGACGCTCTTGCCCTGGTCGGGCTCAGGGATTTCGCCGGCGCCTATCCGGCGCAGCTCTCCGGCGGCATGCGCCAGCGCGTCTGCATCGCCCGTACCCTCGTCCTCGAGCCGCGCCTCATCCTGCTCGACGAGCCGTTCGGCGCGCTCGATCAGCAGACCAGGCTGCTGATGGGCGACGAGGTCCTCGCGTTGTGGCGCGCGACCGGGGCGACGGTGCTGCTCATCACCCATTCGCTCGACGAGGCGACGCTGCTCTCCGATCGCGTCGGCGTCATGTCGGCGCGGCCGGGACGTTTTCTCGACATCATCGAGACGGGCTGGCCGCGCGAGCGCGATAGCCGCCTTGCCAGCGAGGCGGCGTTCGGCGCGATCACCAGCCAGCTGTGGCGGCTGTTGCGCGAGGAATCGAAGAAGTCGATGGGCGCCGGCGCGCCGGCGCGAGTTACCGCATGAAGCTGGGCATCAAGCCGGCCGGCACGATCCGTCTCGCGGCGATCGTCGTCTGCCTCGCCGCGCTCGAGGTCGCCTGCCGGGCGGGATGGATCTCCCGCCTGACGCTGATCCCGCCGAGCGAGATGGCGAGCGGCCTCGTCGCCATCGTCTGGGGCCGCGCCATCGAGGGCGAGATCGCGGCGACGATGGGCGGCATCGCGCTGGCCGCGCTCGGCTCGATCGTCGTCGGCTTCCTGCTCGGCGTGCTCCTCCATGCCTGGCCGCGCATCCGCACCAGCCTCGATCCGCTGCTCGCCACCTATTATTCGATCCCGATCTTCGTCTTCTACCCGATGTTCATCGTCTTCTTCGGGATGAACCGCATCCCGATCATCATCATCGGCTTCCTGTTCGCCGTCGTCGCGATGATGACCAACGTGATGAACGGCCTCGACCGCGTGCCGCGCGTCCTCATCAAATCGGCGCAGGTGCTGCGCATGCGCCGCGTCGCCACCACCTTCCGCATAATCCTGCCCTCGGCCGCGCCCTATATCTTCACCGGCGCCAAGCTCGCCATCGCCTATTCCTTCGTCGGCGTGCTCGGCGCCGAGTTCATCCTGGCGAATACCGGTCTCGGCTATCAGATCGCCTTCGCCTTCAACGATTTCGACAACGTCAAGATGTACTCGCTCATCCTGCTCGTCGTGCTGGTCATCTCGGCGGTGAACGGGTTGCTCTTCGCGTGGGAGCGCGCGCTCCTGCAGAGGCGCGGGCAATGGTAGGCGCGCAAGTCGCCGGACGGGTTCTCGGCAGGCGGTTCGGCGACACCATCGTCCTCCTGCTCGTCCTCCTGCTCGTCTGGCAGCTGCTCTACGAATTCGTCGGCGCGATCGCCCTGGCGCCGCCGCTCGCCACTGTCGCCAACGCCTATGGGCTGCTGAGCTCGGCCGATTTCTGGCCGAACGTCTATACGACCTTCCACGCCCTCTTCCTCGCGCTGATCATCGAGGTGGTCGTCGGGCTGCTGCTCGGCGTGATGCTCGGTCTCAATCGCCTGATGGGCGAGGTCGTCGAGCCCGTCATCGTCGCCTTCTACTCGGTGCCGAAGATCGTCTTCTATCCCATCGTCCTCATGACCTGCGGCATCGGCGCCACCGCTGTCATCGTCTTCGCCATCATGCACGGCATCCTGCCGATCCTGCTCTTCACCATGAACGCGGTGCGCAACATCAAGCCGATCTATCTCAAGACGGCGCGCATCATGCGGCTCGGCACGCTGCGCACGATGTGGCGGATCGCGCTTCCCGCCGCCATCCCCGAAATCTTCACCGGGCTGCGCATCGGCTTTGCCGCCACCATGCTCGGCGTGCTCTTGAGCGAGATGTTCGGCTCGAAGAGCGGGCTCGGCTTCATGCTGATGAACGCGATCGGCCTCAACCTCGTCAACCTCATCATGTCGCTGACCCTGCTGCTCGCCGGCTTCGCGGCGATCGTCAACCTCATCCTGCTGGCCATCGATCGGCGTCTGCACCGACGAATTTGAGAGAAAGAGTAGAGTATGCGTTGGATCAGATTCACCGCCGACGGCAAGACCGCCTACGGCATTCTCGAAGGCGACCGGATCGTCGAGGTCGCCGGCGACCCCTTCGCGGGCTATGAGCGCACCGCCCGCACGCACGCCCTCGCCACCATCAAGATCGAGGTGCCGGTGATGCCGCGCACCTTCTACTGCGCCGGGCTGAACTATACGGCGCATATCAAGGAGTGGGCCGCGAAGGGCGTCGTCTCGTCCGATATCCCGACCAAGCCCGATATCGGCTATCGCGCGGTCAACGCGCTGATCGCCCATGGCGAGGACGTCGTCATCCCGCGCGACGCCAGCGAGATGGTGCAATACGAGGGTGAGCTGGTCGCGGTGATCGGCAAGCGCGCCAAGCATCTCAGCGAGGCCGAGGCGCTGTCCTGCGTGCTCGGCTATACGATCGGCAACGACGTCAGCGAGCGGAGCTGGCAGCGCGCCGACCGCACCTTGTGGCGCGCCAAGAACAGCGACACGTTCAAGCCGATGGGGCCTTGGATCGAGACCGCGGTGGATCTCGATGCGCTCGAGACCATCGTTCGCGTCAACGGCGCGGCGACGACGCGGTTCCGCACCAATGCGATGCTGTTCGGCGTCGCCGTCTTCATCAGCGCCATGTCGCGCTATCTGACGCTCTACCCTGGCGACGTCATCTGGATGGGCACCGACGGCGCCTCGCCCAATCTCAAGGCCGGCGATCTCGTCGAGGTCGAGATCAGCGGGATCGGCACGCTGCGCAACACCTTCGTCGCGGAAGCCTGAACGAAGATTTTGAGTCCGCAGTAGCCCTTCATGGCACGGCGCATGCATCGCGAGATGGGCGAGATTGCAAGAAGCTTGCACGCTCGGTCCGAATAGGATTGTTTCCTTATTGGACCAGATACGGATGCAGTGGCGAATGAAATCTAAACCAGGCTTCGTCGAGATCGGCCATTGGGGTCCGGCCCATTGGGGTCCGGCCCATTGGGGTTCGACTGCGGGGCGGATCGCGTGACCCAGTATGTCATCAGACGGCTGATCCAGCTGATTTTCGTGCTCATCGGGGTCAGCCTCGTCGTCTTCCTGACCATGCATGTCCTGCCCGGCGACGTCGCGACGATGCTGCTCGGCGACCGGGCGACCAACGTGCAGCTCGAGGCCCTGCGGCGCCAGCTCGGCCTCGACCAGCCCATCTACGTCCAGTATCTGCGCTTCGCGATCGGCGCGGTCGAGGGCGATTTCGGCCTGTCGCTGCGCAGCAACCACCCGGCCTTCGATGATGTCTGGACCGCCTTCCCGGTCACCATCCAGCTGTCGCTCGCGGCGCTCGCTTTCGCCGTCGCCGCCGGCGTGCCGCTCGGCGTCCTCGCCGCGCTGCGGCCGCTGTCGCGCTTCGACAATGTCGTCATGACGGTGACGCTGTTCGGCGTCTCGATGCCGATCTTCTGGTACGGGCTGATGATGATCCTCGTCTTCGGTGCCTTCCTCGATTGGCTGCCGATCGGCGGCGTCATGCCGATCGGCGTCGAGCCGCCGCGCATCACCGGCATGTCGGTGATCGACAGCCTCATCTCGGGCGACTGGCACCTCGTCGTCGTCAGCCTGCGTCACCTTGTGCTGCCCGCCTGCACGCTCGGCACCATCCCGGTCGCGATCATCACCCGGATCACCCGCTCGGAGATGCTGTCGATGCGCTCGCACGACCATGTGCGGACGGCGCGCGCCAAGGGCCTGCCGGAGTGGCGCGTCGTGCTCAAGCACGTGCTGCGCAACGCGCTCATCCCGGTCGTCACCGTCATCGGCCTGCAGCTCGGGCTGCTGCTCTCCGGCGCGGTGCTCACCGAGACGATCTTCTCGCTGCCGGGTCTCGGGCGCCTCATGATCAACGCCATCCTGGCGCGCGACTATCCGGTGGTGCAGGCCGCCGCCCTCTTCACCGCCTTCCTCTTCGTCGTCGTCAATCTCTTCGTCGATCTCAGCTATGCCTGGCTCGACCCGCGGATCCGCTATCGATGACCGACGTCGCCGTCATTCCGCCCGGCCAGGCAAGCTGGACCAAGAGCGCGACAAAGCTGCTGCGGCGGCCGACGGCGCGGCTCGGGGCCGGCATCGTCGCCGTCTTTCTGCTGCTCACCGTGCTCGCCCCGCTCCTCGCCCCCTATAGCCCCTTCGACCAGGATTTCGCCGAGGCGCTGCAGGCGCCCTCCGCCTTCCATCCCTTCGGCACCGACCAGTATGGCCGCGACATCCTCAGCCGCGTCATGTATGGCACGCGCATTGCCCTGCTCTCGATCCTCGTCGCCGACGGCTTCGGCCTGATCGTCGGCACGCTTCTCGGGCTGATCGCCGGCTTCTACGGCAAGTGGGTCGATTCGGCGGTGATGCGGGTCGTCGACGTCCTCCTCGCCTTTCCCTATCTGCTGCTCGCCCTCATCATCGTCGCCGCGCTCGGCCCGGGCCTGCTCAACTCGATGATCGCCATCGGCGTCGTCTATACGCCGCAATACGCGCGGCTCATCCGCGGCCAGGTCCTCTCGGTCAAGACCACCGAGTTCGTCCTCGCGGCGCAGGCGATCGGCGCCCATCGGCTGCGCATCATGCTGCGCCACATCCTGCCCAACAGCTTCACCCCGGTCATGGTGATGGCGACGCTGCATGCCGGAACGGTCGTCGTCGAGACCGCCGGCCTCTCCTTCCTCGGCATGGGCTCGCAGCCGCCCTCGCCCGATTGGGGCGCCGTCCTCGCCGAGGGGCAGGGCTATTTCCTCACCGCCTGGTGGATCGCGACGTTTCCCGGCCTTGCCATCTTCGCGGTCGTCCTCGGCTTCAATCTGCTGGGCGATGCGCTGCGCGACCATTTCGACCCGCGCCGGCGCAAGGAATGAGCGACGCCGCGCAGCCGCCGATGGCGGCGAACAGGCTATTGGAGGTGCGCGGTCTCACCGTCGAGTTCACCACCGAGGACGGCGTCGTCCGCGCCGTCGACGACGTCTCCTTCGATGTCGAGCGGGGCGAGACGCTGGTCGACGTCGGCGAATCGGGATCCGGTAAGTCGGTGACCAGCCTCGCACTCATGGGGCTGGTCGCCAATCCGCCGGGACGCATCGCCGCGGGAACCATCCGCATGCGCGGGCGCGACGGAGGCGTGCGCGATCTCGCCCGGCTCGACAACCGGGCGCTGCGCGAGATCCGCGGCAACGAGATCGCCATGATCTTCCAGGAGCCGATGACCTCGCTCAACCCGATCTACACGATCGGCGACCAGATCATCGAGGCGATCCGCCTGCACCAGGGCAAGAGCGGCCGCCAGGCCTTCGCGCGCGGCGTCGAGATGCTCGAGCTGCTCGGCATCCCCGAGCCGGCGCGGCGCATGCGCAGCTACCCGCATCAGATGTCCGGCGGCATGCGTCAGCGCGCGATGATCGCGATGGCGCTGTCGTGCCACCCGGCCCTGCTCATCGCCGACGAGCCGACGACCGCCCTCGACGTCACCATCCAGGCGCAGATCCTCGAGCTCATCAAGCGCCTGCAGAGCGAGCTCGGCATGGCGGTCATCTTCATCACCCACAATCTCGGCGTCGCCGCCGAGATCGCCGATCGCATCATGGTGATGTATGCCGGGCGCATCGTCGAGGCGGGGCCGGCGCGGGCGATCTTCCGCCAGCCGCATATGCCCTACACGATCGGCCTCCTGAACTCGGTGCCGCGCCTCGGCATCGATCGCGCCGCGCAGCACGAGCTCGCCGCCATTCCCGGCAACGTGCCGAGCCCGCGCGACCTGCCGCCGGGCTGCGCCTTCCATCCGCGTTGCGCACATGTCGCGCCCGGCCTCTGCGATTGCGCCGTGCCGCCGCTCGAAGCCTGCGCGCCCGGCCATCTCGTCCGCTGCCTGCGCTGGCGCGACATCGTTGAAGGCGGCGCGGAGGGACGGCGATGAGCGCAGCGCCCTTGCTCGAGATCCGCCACCTCAAGACGTGGTTCGAGGCCGGCAGCGGCGTCTTCGCGCGCAGCAAGGCCTACGTCAAGGCGGTCGACGACGTGTCCTTCGCCATCGCCGCCGGCGAGGTGCTGGGGCTGGTCGGCGAATCGGGCTCCGGCAAGACGACGGTCGGGCGCACCATCCTACGCCTCATCGATCCGACCGCTGGCGAGATTCTCTTCAAGGGCCGGGATATCGCCCATTTGCCGCAATCGGCGCTGCAGCTTTATCGCCGCGAGGCGCAGCCGATCTTCCAGGACCCCTTCGCCTCGCTCAACCCGCGCATGCGCGTCGAGGAGATCGTCGCCGAGCCGCTCATCGTCCACGATATCGGCAGCGGCCGCGCCGACCGCCGCCAGCGCGTCGCCGAGATACTGCGCCTGGTCGGCCTGTCGTCCGAGCATATGAGCCGCTATCCGCACGAATTCTCCGGCGGCCAGCGCCAGCGCATCGGCATCGCCCGTGCGCTCGCCGCCGGTCCCGAATTCATCGTCGCCGACGAGCCGGTCTCGGCGCTCGACGTCTCGATCCAGGCCCAGGTCGTCAACTTGCTGCACGATTTGAAGCGCCGGCTTGGCCTCACGCTGCTCTTCATCGCCCACGACCTCGCCGTCGTCGAGTACATCTCCGATCGCATCGTCGTCATGTATCTCGGCCGCGTCATGGAGAGCGCGCCGGCCAGCGAGCTGTGCCGCAGCCCCAAGCACCCCTATACCGAGGCGCTGCTTTCCGCCGTGCCGGTCCCCGACCCCGACCGCAAGGGCAAGCGCATCGTCCTGCAGGGCGACATCCCGAGCCCGATCAACCCACCCTCGGGCTGCGTCTTCCGCACCCGCTGCCCCTACGCCATCGCCGAATGCGCCGCGCGCGTGCCGGAGCCGCGCGAGGTCGCGCCGGGCCACGTCAAGGCCTGCATCAGGGACGATATTCTTTAGGGTCGGCGATCCTAACGCTTCCGCTCTGCAGACCGCCATGGATAGAAATGCCGTCATCTACCTTTGTCGTCATCCCGGCGAAAGCCGGGATCCATCTTTCCTGCGGTGCGCTGTCAGGAGGCGATGCCGGCGTACAAATCCGCCCAGTCGGGATTGGCCGCCTCGATCAATGCGATCTTCCAGTCTCGCCGCCATTCCTTCAGCTGCTTCTCGCGCGTGATCGCGGCCTCGGCGCTGTCGAGCATTTCGAAATAGACAAGCCGGTCGCAGCCGTAGCGAGCGGTGAAGCCGGGCAGCGATTTCGTCTTGTGCTGCCAGATGCGGCCGACGAGGTCGCTCGTGACGCCGATGTAGAGCGTTCCGTTGCGACGGCTGGCGAGAATGTAGACGGAGAACTGCTTCACCGCCGCACTTTACCAATCGCGCTCCCCTGGCGTCACCCCGGCGCGTTGTGCGCCTGTCGGCAAACCGAGCACACGGCGCCAATCTGCTCGTCACTCCGGCGCATGCCGGGGTCCATCTTTCGGGTGTCGTGTTGCCGGAAGCATGGATTCCGGCTTTCGCCGGAATGACGACGTCGAGTAGGCGGGAGCACCAGAATCACGCCCTTTCAGCAGAACGGCGCCGCGCCTGGACTTCCGGCGCGGCGCCT
>WNFM01353949.1_pt1 | contig 21376 bp, 24 predicted proteins | sample 5400271 | NCBI WGS metagenome assembly WNFM01 (sample SAMN13153352, study PRJNA577476) | soil metagenome | isolation source: 60 cm saprolite on Douglas fir-dominated hillslope | place: USA:California | collected 2013-09-17
CCTGGTGCAGCGCGCGCAGGTGGCGGCCGTAGCCGCAGCCCAGGTCGGCCACAGGCTCGCCAGGCTCCAGCCGCACCAGGCGGAGCGCAGCACGCACGTCCTCCTCCGCCAGCCGCGCCGGCGCGAACCTGCGCGTGGTCTCGAGGAAGATCCGGTCCGCGATCAGGTCAGCGCGATCCACTGCTCTGCCCACCGCTGCAGGCCGCCGACCACGCGGCTGAGCGCCCGTCCCTTGTCGGTGAGGCGGTATTCGACGCGCACCGGCCTGTCGTCGACGACCCGCCGCTGCACGACGCCCGCGCCCTCCAGTTCCTTGAGGCGCTCGATCAGCATGCGCTCGCTCACCTGGTCGAGCGCGTCCGCGAGCTCGCTGTAGCGCCGCGGCCGTCCCTCGAGCTGCTGGACGATCAGCGCCGTCCAGCGCTTGCCGACCAGGTCGGCGGCGGTCTGGAAGCGCTTGCAGAGCGTGGGGGACTGACGGGCGGCCATGGACAAAGCATAACAGGCCGAATCCAGTTACGCACGCGAGCATCAGTAGCTTACGAAAGAGAAGCTACTAACCATTCAGAAGCCTACAGACGGCTCGCAAAACACGGAGGAGACAAGTCATGGCTGCAAACATCTGGAACATCGACCCCTCGCACTCGGCAATCCACTTCTCGGTCCGCCACATGGTGGTCTCGAAGACCCGCGGCCGCTTCACCAAGTGGGGCGGGCAGATCGCCTTCGATCCCGCCGATCCGGCCCAGGGTTCGGTCGAGGTCAACATCGATCCGGCGAGCCTGGACACCGCCGACGCCCAGCGTGACGCGCACCTGCGCTCGGCCGACTTCTTCGACGTGGAGAAGTTCCCGGCAGCGTCGTTCAAGAGCACCGGCATCGAGGATCTGGGCGGCGGCCAGCTCCGCGTGCGCGGAAATCTGACCGTCCACGGCGTCACCAGGCCGGTGGTGCTCGAGGCACTCTACGAGGGCAACGGCAAGGACCCCTGGGGCGGCGAGCGCGCGGGCTTCTCGGCCAGCACCACCATCGACCGTCGCGAGTTCGGCCTGCAGTGGAACAAGGCGCTCGAGACCGGCGGCGTCCTGGTGGGCGACAAGGTCGAGCTGACGCTCGAAGTCGAAGCCGTCAAGCAGGCGGTGCAGAAGGTCGCGTAATCAGTTTCGGGGTGCGGCGCCGACGGACGATCTGCCCAGGCAGATCGCCGGCGGCGCTCGCGTCATTCTGCTTCAGATGACGGACGAGGACCTCAAGTGGGTCTTCGCGTCGATCCCGGCCATCAAGAACGAGGTGCCGGCGCACAAAGTGCCCGACGCGGTCATCGAGCAGATGCCGGTGAACACGGCGAAGTACATGGAGCACATGCGCAAGACCGCACTCGCCGAAAAGCCCTGAGCGCTGCGCCCTAAAACGTGCCCTTCTCGCGGTACGCGCCCCACACTTTCCGGAAGACGTCGCAGACTTCGCCGAGTGTGGCGTAGGCGCGGACGGCGTCGAGGACGGGAGGCATCAGATTCGCGCTCCCGCGGCAGGCGTCCTCGACGGCGCGCAGCTTGTCCTGCACGTCGCGCTGCGAGCGGCTGCGCTTGACCGCGTTCAGCCGCTCGATCTGCCCGTGCGCCACCGCGTCGTCGATCTTCAGCGTCGGGATGGGCGCGTCGCGCTCGGTCTTGAAAGCGTTGACGCCGACGATCTTCCGCTCGCCCGAGTCGACCTCCCGCTGCCACTGGTAGGCGCTGTCGGCGATCTCGCGCTGCGGATAGCCCTCTTCGATGGCGCGGATGATCCCGCCCAGCCGATCGATCTTCCCGAGGATCTCCATGCAGCGCTTTTCGGTCTCATCGGTCAGGTACTCGACCAGGTACGAGCCGGCGAGCGGATCGACCGCGCGATCGACGCCGCTCTCGTGGGCGATGATCTGCTGCGTGCGCAGCGCGGTGGTGGCCGCCTCTTCCGTCGGCAGCGCGTAGGTTTCGTCGAGCGAATTGGTGTGCAGCGATTGCGTCCCGCCCAGCACCGCCGCCAGCGCCTGCAGCGCGACGCGCACCACGTTGTTGTACGGCTGCTGCGCGGTCAGCGAGACGCCGGCGGTCTGCGCGTGGGTGCGCAGCATGAGCGAGAGCGGCTTTCTGGCCTTGAAGCGCTCCCTCATGACTCGCGCATAGATGCGGCGGGCGGCGCGGAACTTGGCGATCTCCTCGAAGAAGTCGTTGTGCACGTCCCAGAAGAAGCTGAGGCGCGCGGCCACGTCGTCGACCTCCATGCCGCGCTTGACGCACTCCTCGACGTAGCCGAAACCGTCGGCCAGCGTGAAGGCCAGCTCCTGGATGGCCGTCGCTCCGGCCTCGCGGATGTGGTAGCCGCTGATCGAGACCGGATGCCAGCGCGGCATATGCTTGGCCGTATATTCGATCATATCGACGACTATGCGCGTCGCAGGGCGGGGACCGACGACCCATTCCTTTTGAGCGATATATTCCTTCAATACGTCGTTCTGGATGGTGCCGCCCAGCTTCTCCTGCGAGATGTTCTGCTTCTCGGCCACCGCGATGTAGCTGCAGAGCGCGAAGATGGCGCTGGCGTTGATGGTCATCGAAGTTGTGACACTGTCGAGCGGGATGCCGCTGAAGAGGACTTCGAAGTCCTTCAAGGTGGAGACGGCGACGCCTTCTTTGCCCACTTCGCCGCGCGACATGGCGTGGTCGGCGTCGTAGCCCATCAGCGCCGGCATGTCGAAAGCGGTGGAGAGTCCGGTCACGCCGTGCTCGAGCAGGTACTTGAAGCGCTGGTTGGTGTCCTCGGGGGTTCCGAAACCGGCGAACTGGCGCATGGTCCAGAGGCGCCCGCGGAACATGGTCGGCTGCGGGCCGCGCGTGTAGGGGAACTGGCCGGGGAAGCCCAGGTCGCGTTGGTACTTCTCGACGTCGGCCTCGCTCGGATCGCCCACGTCCGCGGGCGTGAGCAGATCCGGAATGGGGATTCCGGAGTCGGTGTGGAACTCGGGCCGGCGCAGCGCGCTCTTCTGCTGGGCGGCCGCGAGATCGACCTTGCGCCACGCTTCCTTCGCCTGCTGGAGGCGTTGCTTCGCGTCCTTCATGAGCGGCAGATAACACGCTCCGCGCCGGGCGGCCAATGGGGTAGAACCGGACCGTGCGCCTCGCCATCGCCCTCCTCTTCGCTTCGCTCGCCGCGCGGGCCGCCGAGCCCCCGGCCATCGCGGTCACCGAATTCCAGGCAGACCCGCAGGATCGCGACAAGGCAAAGGGGCTCTCCGGCGTGGTGGCTGCTCGACTTGCGACCTACCGCGCGCGCGTGGTGGGGCTCGACGAGATCGGGGCCGCCTTCGATTTCGAGAAGCAGAAGCAGCTCGCAGGCTGCAACGAGGGGAGCTGCCTCGCCGAGATCTCGGGCTCATTGGGCGTCCGCTACCTCGTCCACGGGCGTCTCGACCGCTTCGGCAAGAGCGCGCTGCTCAATGCCTTCGTCTTCGATTCGCGCACGGCGCGCGGTGTGTTCCGCTGGTCGCAGCGGGTCGATGACGAAGCGCAGCTCGTCGCCGAGGCGGACAAGTTCGCGGTGCAGGCCGCCGCCGCTCTTGCGCTGGAAGCGCCGCCGGTCACCGCGTCTGGAGCCATCGCAGCGGTGGCCGCGGGATCGGACGCGCTGCTGCCGGACTTCCACCTCAACCTCAAACTCGGCAACACCATCCCCTCTCTGCACGGCGCGACGCTCAATACGTTCAACGTGCGCTTCGATCTCGAATGCGACTACTACTTCTCTCCTCGCTGGCAGGTGTTCGCGGAGGCGGCCGTGGTGATCGGCAGCGCCAGCGATGCGACCGGCACACAGGCCGGTTCGAAGAGCTTCAGTCTCTTCGAGCCGTACGCAGGCGCGAAGTACACCTTCCGCGCGCTGGAGTCGCTGCGGCCCTACACGAGCCTGGGGCTGGGTCTCAGCTTGCTCAACCAGATCTTCCAGAAGACCAGCACCACGGGTCTGACCGCGCAGGGCGTGCTTGGCCTCGCCTGGGTACCCACGCGACACATCGGACTGAACCTCGAGGCCAGCATCAACCTGGCAGGCGTCTCCAGCGACGGAAGCGGGCTCTACTTCGGCTTCAGCACCAACTTCGGTGTGATGGCGCTGTTCTGAAGCTCCCGCCGGCGTCATGAACCGATCAGCACGAAGCAGTCGCTACTCTTTCAGCACCTCTCGCGCGATGACGATGCGCTGCACTTCGGAGGTGCCCTCGTAGATGGTCGTCACCCGCGCGTCGCGATAGTGGCGCTCCGCCGGGAATTCGTCGATGTAGCCGTAGCCGCCGTGGATCTGCACGCCGATGTCGCACGCCTTGTTCGCCTTCTCGCTGGCGAACACTTTGGCCATCGACGCCTCGCGCGTGAAGCGCTGCCCGGCCTCCTTCAAACCAGCGGCGCGCAGAGTCAGCAGGCGGGCCGCCTCCAGCTCGGTCGCCGCGTCGGCGAGCATGAACCGGATCGCCTGGTAGTTGGCGATCGGCTGCCCGAACGTCTGCCGATCCTTCGCGTAGCGCACCGCCGCGTTGAGCGCCGCCGTGCCGATGCCCACCGACTGCGCGGCGATGCCGACGCGTCCGCCGTCGAGCGCGGCCATGGCGATCGAGAAGCCCTGCCCGTCGCCGCCCAGCATCGCCGAGCCCGGCACGCGCAATTCCTCGAACGCGAGCGGCACGGTGGTCGAGGCGCGCAACCCCATCTTGTCTTCGTGCTTGCCGACGTGCAGCCCGTTCGCTCCGCCCTCGACGAGGAAGCAGCTGATGCCCTTCGAGGGATGACCCGCGACGGTCTCGGTGCGCGCCCAGACGATGATCACGCCGGCGTGATCTCCCGAGGTGATCCACTGCTTGCTGCCGTTGAGGATCCAGCCGTTGCCGTCGCGCCGGGCGCTGGTGCGCAGCGCCGCCGCGTCCGATCCGCAGTGCGGCTCGGAGAGGCCGTAGCTGGCCGCGGCGAAGCGCCCCGAGGTGATCTCCGGGACGTACTTCTCCTTCTGCGCCGCGGATCCGAAGCGCACCAGCGTCTCCGGCCCTGCGCGATCTCCATCATCGCCAGCGCGTACGAGACGGCCCCCGCCTGCGCCCCGCCGAGCTCCTCGGGGACGTTGACGCCCATCAGGCCCAGCTCGGCGAGCTCGCGCAGCTGCTCGCGCGGGAAGCGCGCTTCGCGATCGAGCTGCGCGGCGATGGGCGCGAGCGACTTTTGCGCATAGCTGCGCGCAGCCTGCTGCACCATCGCCTGCGTTTCGTTGAGCTCGAACATGCGCCCCGGTTACCCGCGAAGCGGCCGCGGGTCAACGGGCTTCTATTCGGTCGCGGGCGAGTACCCGCTGGGCCGCGAGATGACCTTGTACATTTTCTCGAACTCGAGGGCGAACTCGTCGAGGCGCTTGCGCAGGAGCGCCCGATCGATGAGCACGCCATCGTTGTTGACCAGCTGGAAATCCTTGGCCACCGCGAAGCCCTTCTCGCTGATGCTCCAGCGCGCGTGCCCGTCCTCCTTGAGCACGCCCAGCCGCACGAAGTCGTTGATGGCCCGCGCCAGCGAGGTGTGCCAGCGCGCCAGCCGCCGCTCGAGCGGGTTCGACTCCCAGTCGCGCGCGCTGAGCGGAACGATGTCGCGGATGTGCACGTAGATGTCGCTGATGCCCGCTGCTCCCCCGCCGAAGAGGAGCGCAGACAAGAGAGGCGCGCAGAACATCTGGCGTGGCGTCAGCTGTTCCGACATGTCCCCTGAAAGCCAGCCTTCCTTTGGCACCGCACCCTGGACAACCATCGAACCCACCCCCGGGTCGATTTAGGACTTCAACAATGCATTGGAGATCACGAGCCGCTGGATCTCGGAAGTACCTTCATAGATCTCGGTGATACGCGCGTCGCGAAAATGGCGCTCGATGTCGAGCTCTTTCGAGTAGCCCATGCCGCCGTGGATCTGGAGCGCCTTGTCAGCGACGCGATTCGACGCCTCGCTTGCGTAGAGCTTGGCCATCGCCGACTCGCGCGTGTGGCGAACGCCCTGGTCTTTCATCGCCGCCGCGCGCAGCGTGAGCAGCCGCGCGGCGTCCAATTCCGTCGCCATGTCGGCGAGCATGAACTGGATGGCCTGGTGCTGCGCGATCGGCTGGTCGAAGGTCTTGCGCACCTTGGCGTAGTCGCGCGCTTCCTCGAACGCCGCCCGGCCGATGCCGATGGCCTGCGCGGCGATGCCGATGCGCCCGCCGTCGAGCGTGCCCATGGCGATCTTGAAGCCTTCGCCCTCGGCGCCGAGCCGCTGCGAGACCGGCAATTCCATGTTCTCGAAGAAGATGGTGCAGGACGGGCTGGCGCAGATCCCCAGCTTCTCGTCCGCCTTCTGGCGCAAGAAGCCCGGCGTGCCGGTGTCGACGACGAAGGCGGTGATGCCCTTGGTGCCCTTCGAGAGGTCAGTCATGGTGAAGAGCACCATCGCGTCGGCCACCGGGCCATTGGTGATCCAGTTCTTGGTCCCGTTGATGACGTAGACGTCACCGTGTGCTTCCGCCCTGACGGGCTCCAGCCCGGGAGCCGGCGAAGCCGTCTCCCTCCGTTTGCGTGTCGCCGTCGTCCGTTGCTCGGCCGCGTCGCTGCCCGCCTGCGGCTCGGTCAGCCCGAAGCAGCCCAGCTTCTCCCCGCGCGCGAACGGCTTCAGCCACCGCTCTTTTTGCGCGTCGGTTCCGAACTTCGTCACCGGATCGCAGTAGAGCGAGTTGTTGACGCTGAGCGTGACCCCGACGCTGGCGCAGCCGCGCGAGACTTCCTCGATGGCTAGCGCGTAGGAGACGTTGTCCATGCCGGCGCCGCCCCACTCGGCGGGCACGGCCACGCCGCCCAGGCCGAGCTCGAACGCCTTCTTGACCGCCTCGGCCGGATACCGGTGCTCGCGATCCCAGTGCTTGGCGTTAGGAGTCAACTCGCGCGCGGCAAAGTCCCTGCACGTATCCCTCAGGAGCCTCTGTTCGTCGCTGAGTTCGATTTCCACGGTGACGGTCTCGCGAGGCTGATGAGCAGGGGGAACGATCATACACATTGAGGCGGAATCGTCCAAGAGCGTACAGCACAGTCCTCGCCAGCAATCCCGGAGATCACGTTCCGCGATTTTTTGCAAGCCGCCGGGATCAGGAGGACTTCTTGTCAGCGTACTTCGCAGGATCTTTGACGAAGTCCGGCTTGCAGTCCGGGCAGCAGAACGCGTAAACGCGGCCCTGGTAGGTCTCGAAATCCGTCTCGGAGGAGACCTGGAACACGTCTCCCGAGACCGCGCACTTCGCCCAGGTTCCCTCGGGCGGCTGCTTGTCGAACGAGCGCGGCGCGTTGGCGGGGGCGCCCTTGGCAGCGTGACCCGCGGGCATGTGGTGCTCGCCGTCGTGGGCGAGCGCGGGCGCGGCGGCAAGGAGCGCTGCGATGATCAGATGGGTCTTCATGCGCGGGTTTCTAGCACGGACGGTTGGACAGCGCCGCTCCGCAAAGCCTACGCTCGGGCCGGCAAAGGGGGCCTCATGCTGCGGATGATCTTCGTCGTCGACACCTTCGTGGCCGGCGCGTTCGGACTCGCCCTGGTCTTCACGCCGGACCTGCTCTTCACGCTCTACGGAATCCACAACGACCCGACCAGCGAGTTCCTCGCGCGCGCTCTTGGCGCCTTCGTACTGGGTCAGGCGCCGCTCCTCTGGTGGGCGCGGGATCACACCACCACGCCCGCGGGACTCGCCATCACGCGCGGCCACGGAATCATCGACACCGTCTCGACGGTGCTCTTCACCCAGGCGTGTCTGCGCGGCCTGATGAACGCGCAGGGCTGGGTGGTGGTCGCCTTGTTCGTGCTCTTTGCGACAGGCCGCATCTACTACGGCTACCTCGCGCCTACTGCCCCTGCGACAAAAGGTTTCGCGCGATGACCATGCGCTGGATCTGCGAAGTGCCTTCGTAGATCTGCAGCAGCTTCGCGTCGCGCATCAGTTTTTCAACCGGGTATTCTTTCGTGTATCCGTAGCCGCCGAAGATCTGCACGGCGTCGGTGGCGACGGCCATCGCCGAGTCGGCGCCGAAGGCCTTCGCGTACGACGACTCGATGGCGTCGAGCTTTCCCTGCCCGATGCTCCACGACGCCTTCAGCATGAGGAGCCGCGTCGCCTCGTACTTCATCGCCATCTCGGCGAGCATGAACTGCACCGCCTGGAACTGCGCGATCGGCTGCCCGAAGGCCTTGCGCTCGAGCGCGTAGCGCCGGCACTCGTCGAGCGCGCGGCGCATGATTCCGGTCGCGCCCGCCGCGATCCAGGGACGGCTGCGATCGAAGGTCTTCATCGCCACCTTGAAGCCCTGGCCCTCTTCGCCGACCAGGTTCGCCTTGGTCAGCTTCACTTCCTCGAAGATGACGTCGCTGGTGTCGCTCGCGCGCTGGCCGAGCTTGTCCTCCTTCTTGCCCACCGAGACGCCGGCCGCGTCGCGCGGAACCACGAAGCAGGTGATGCCCTTGTGGCGATCCTTGATCTCGCCGATGCGGCCGAAGACCGTGTACCAGCTGGCGTAGCGCGCGTTGGTGATCCAGCGCTTCTGCCCGGTCATCACGTACTCGTCGCCCACTTTGCGAACGGTCGTCCGCATGCCCGCGACGTCCGAGCCCGCGTCGGGCTCGGAGCAGGCGTAGGCCGCGAAGATGGGCGCGTCGGTAAGCGTGGTCAGCCACTTCTTCTTCTGCTCCTCGGTGCCGGCGAGCATGATCGGCATGGCGGCGAGGTTGTTGCCGAAGAGCGTGGTGCCGATGCCGGCGCAACCGTAGTTCACTTCTTCCGCCATCAGCACGTGATCGACGGTGCTGGCTCCAAGGCCGCCGTATTCCTGCGGCACCTCCGCGTTCATCAGGCCCAACTCCCACGCCTGCTCGCAGATCTCCTTGGGGAAGGTGCCGTGCTCGTCGAGCTTCTGCGCGACCGGGATGATCTTTTCGCGCGTGAACTTGCGGGCGGTGTCAACCAGTCGCTGCTGCTCGTCGGTCAGTGAGAAGTCCATGATCTACTTTCCGGTGAACTTGGGAGGGCGTTTTTCCACGAAGGCGCGCATGCCCTCGCGGCGATCTTCGGTGTCGAAGAGGAGTGCGAACGATTCGGCTTCCTGGCGGTTGGCGGCGCGCAACGGCAGATCGTAGCCGCGCTCGACGAGCCGCTTGGCGCGGATCTCGCGGCAGTGCGGCAGGAGCTTCTCGCGCGGGAACACGGCGTTGACCAGGCCCATGTCGAGTGCGGCCGTGGCGTCCACCATCTCGCCGGTGAAGATCATCTCCTTCGCTTTCAGCTTGCCGACCAGGCGCACGAGCCGCTGCGTGCCGCCGAAGCCGGGCGTGACGCCCAGCGAGACCTCGGGCAGTCCGAGCTTCGCGTTCTCGGAGGCGAAGATCATGTCGCAGGCCACGGCCAACTCGAGTCCGCCGCCCAGCGCGTATCCGTTCACCGCGGCGATGGCCGCGCAGGGAATGTCCTCGATGAGCGCCGTGAGCACGTGGCCCAGCTCGCTGAACTCGCGCGCGGCCCAGGGCGTCATCGGGGCCATTTCGGAGATGTCGGCGCCGGCCACGAAGGCGCGATCGCCCGCTCCGGTGAGGATGATGGCGCGCGCGTCGGCGCAGTCGCGCACCGCGCTGGTCAGCTCGCGCAGCGTCTGGCTGTTCAGCGAGTTGAGCGCCTTGGGACGATTTACCGTGATGACGGCGACGTCCTGATCGCGTTCGACGAGGATGTTTTCGAGGGTGGCCATGAGCGTCCGATCAATATTTGTAGAAGCCGCGCTTCGTCTTGCGGCCGAGCCAGCCCGCGTCGACGTACTGCCGCAGCAGCGGCGCAGGCCGGTACTTGTCGTCGCCGAGGCCCTTGTGCAGCACCTCGGCGATCGAAAGGCAGGTGTCGAGCCCGATGAAGTCCGCCAGCGTCAGCGGGCCCATCGGCACGTTGGTCCCCAGCTTCATGGCGGTGTCGATGTCCTCGGCGGTGGCGAGATTTTCCTGGAGCGCGAAGCAGGCTTCGTTGAGCATCGGGATCAAAATTCTATTAACTATAAATCCCGGCATGTCCTTCGAGAGCACGGTGGTCTTGCCCATCCGCTCCGCCAGCGCGCGCGTCGCCGCGTAGGTCTCGTCGCTCGTCTGCGCACCGCGGATGATCTCGACCAGCTGCATCACCGGCACGGGATTCATGAAGTGCATGCCGATGACGCGCTCGGGCCGCTCGACGCTGGCGGCGATGCGGGTGATGGGAATGCTCGAAGTATTGGTGGCCAGGATCGCCTCGGGCCGCAGCGCGCGCGAGAGATCAGCGAACACCTTCTTTTTCACGGACTCGTTCTCCGTGACCGCCTCGACGGCAAAGTCCGCATGGGCCGCGTCGGACGCCGAGCCCGTTCCGCGCACGCGCGCGATCGCCTCCGCTGCGGCCGTCGCTGACAACTTGCCCTTGCTCACTGCCTTCTGCAGCTGCGCGCCGATGCCCTGCAGCGACTTCTGCACGAGCTCCGCGTTCAGATCGATGAGGAAGACGTCGACGCCGCTCTGCGCGGCCACCTGCGCGATCCCGGCACCCATCTGTCCGGCGCCCACCACCGCCAGCGTTTTTACTTCCACCGAAGCCTCCACCGAAGTGCGCGCGGAGATAAGCCACAGCGGTGCGGGAGTCAAATGCGCGTAGTTGGGTAGTTGAGGCAGTTGGGGGGTTCAGGGGGCGAGCGAGCTCCCCCTTGAGTGGAGGTGCCGAAGGCGCCGGATCCAGTCAGCCCATCAAGGCACGGGGGTCGCGGGTTTTGAAATGCTAATCTCTCATCGTGGAGCATCGGGTCAGCCAGGGCATCGTCGACGATGCTGCCGCCATCTGCGGGGCGGTGATGGCCGAGCTGCGGCTGCGGAGCGACCTGGTGGGTGGCGAGCGCGGCGCGTCCGAGCTGGTGCAAGCCGCGGTCGGTGGTTCGATGGCCTCGCGTAAGGCCGAGCGCGTGGAGGCAGGTCGAAAACTTCAGGATTTGATCGCCCGCGGCGTGCTCCCCGACGGGCCGGGCCTCGAGCGCAACGTCCACCTCGCGCGCTGCTCGCCGGCGGTCGTCGAACTGCTGGATCCGGGCCGGCTCGATCATCCNNTGACGGTGGAGAGCGAGTCCGCCGGAATCCTGCGCCTGGTGCTGGATCGCGAGCCGCGCCGCTCGCTGCTGCGTGCGCTGCGGGGAATCGGGCACGAAGCCTCCGGGCAGCTGGCGCAGGAGCGCGGACGCCTGCGCGCACTCGAGCAGCTTCAGCAGGCGCGGCAGAACCTGGCCACGCTGGCGGCGGCCGCGGCGCGGCTGCGGCGCGAGTCCGAGCGGGGCGAGGTGCTGCGGGCCATCTCCGAGGAGCTGCGCAAGCTGGGCTACCAGTGCGCGCTGCTGCTGGCCCAGCCGGAAGGCCTGGTGCTCGCGCACATGTCGTACAAGCGCGCGCTCATCGACGAGGCGATGAAGCTGGTCGGCGTGAAGAAGATCTCCGAGATGCGGCAGATGGCCGTCGACCCGCAGCGGCAGGCGCTGCTGGGCGCGCTCCTCTCGTCTCCGGAGCCGGTGATCGAGGTGCGGGCGCACTCGCTTCTGCGCGCGCTCTGGGGAAGACGGGCGCCGCACCCGGTGCGCGAGAAGCTGATCGAGCTGCTCGGCCTCGGAAATCTCATCGCCGCGCCGCTGCGGGGAGCGGGCGATTCCGCGCTGGGCGTGCTGGTGGCGGCGCCGCTGGCCGCCGATCCCGATCTGGGGGTGCTCAGCTCGTTTGCGCTGCAGGCCGCGCTGGCGCTCGAGCGCGCGTCGATGCGAGAGCGGATGCGCGCGCAGGCGCGGCTGGTCAACGAGGCGGTGGAAGATCGGACGCGCCTCTTGCGCGAGGCCAACGAGCGCTTGCAGGAGGCCGATCGCCGCAAGGACAACTTCCTCGCCAACGTCTCACACGAGCTGCGCTCGCCGCTGGTGACCATGCTCGGCTACAACGATCTCCTGCTGGCCGAGAAGATGGGCGCCATCAACGACCGGCAGCGGCAGTGCCTGCAAGTCGCCCGCTCGTCGGGCAAGCGGCTGCGCGCGTTCATCGAGGAGCTGCTCGACTTCTCGCGCTTCGAGCTGACCCGCGAGTCGATGACCTTCCAGCCGTTCGATCTCGACGGCGCCGTCGCGCAGGCGCTCAACGACCTGCAGCCCAAGTTTCTCGAGCGCAGGCTCAACGTGCGCCACCGCGTCGCGCGCGGAACGCCGCGGGTGCTGGGCGATCGCGATCGCATCCTTCAGGTCTTGACCAATCTGGTGACCAACGCCGAGCGCCACTGCCGCGACGGCGGGAAGATCGGCATCTCCGCGCAGCCGCGTCCGGGCTTCGTCCTCGTCTCGGTGAGCGACAACGGAACCGGCATTCCGGCCGCGCACCTGGGAAAGGTCTTCGATCGCCTCTACCAGGTGGGCGACGTGAAAGACGCGCGCTCGCGTGAACAGGGCCTGGGGCTCGGCTTGAATATCGTCAAGAGCATCGTCGAGGCGCACGGCGGCGAGGTCTCGGTCGAGAGCGAAGTGGGCAAAGGCTCCGTCTTCTCCTTCACGCTGCCGCTCGCGGACGTGAAGCCGTTAGAATCCGCGGCCGGATGAGAATGCAATCAGCGCTGGCGCTCTTCCTCGTGCAGCCGCTGCGCTCGCTCGCGCGCAACACGCTGCGCAGCGTGCTGGCGGCGCTCTCGATCATGATCGGCATCGGCGCGGTGGTGTGCGTCGTCGCCATCGGCCGTTCCGGCTCGCGGCGCGCCGAGCAGGCCTTGCAGAACCTCGGCAACAATTTCGTCTGGATCGAGGCCGGATCGCGCGCTCCCAACGGCGTGCGCACCGGCTCGCACGGCACCACTTCGCTCACGCTCGAGGACGCGCGGGCGATCGCGCGGGACATGCCGCTCATCAAGGCGGTCTCGCCCAACGTCGACGGCCACGCGCAGATCGTCTACGGCAACCGCAATTGGAACACGGGCTGGCGCGGCATCGACTCCACCTACTTCGAGATCCGCAACTGGAACGTGGAGTCGGGTTCGGCCTTCCTCGCCGACGACGTGGTGCGCAGCCGCAGCCTGGTGCTGATCGGGCAGACCGTGCGCGAGAAGCTGTTTTCGAAAGAGGATCCGCTCGGGAAAGTGGTCCGCATCAACGAGCAGCTCTTCGAGGTCACCGGAGTGCTGGAGCCCAAAGGGCAGAACGCGATGGGCCGCGATCAGGACGACACCGTCATCGTCCCGTGGACCGCGGCGGTGCACAAGCTGCGCGGCCGGACCAACGAATACCTCGACGACATCCTCTGCTCGGCGGTGAGCCCCGAGGCGGTGGTACCCGCCATCGACGAAGTGCAGGCGCTGCTTCGCCAGCGCCACCACATCGCTCCCGGCAAGGACGACGACTTCAATATCCGGCGGCCGGACGAGATCCTGAAAGCGCAGATCGAAACCAGCCACACGCTGGAGGCGCTGCTGATCAGCATCGCCGCCATCGCGCTCATCGTCGGTGGAATCGGAGTCATGAACGTGATGCTGGTCTCGGTCACCGAACGTACGCGCGAGATCGGGCTGCGTATGGCCGTCGGCGCGACCGAGCGCGCGGTGCAACTGCAGTTCCTCGGCGAAGCCGTGTTGCTGACCTTCCTCGGCGGACTGCTCGGCCTCGCCGGAGGAGCCATCGCCTGCGTCGTGATCGGAAACGTGCTCGGCTGGCAGATGGAGATTCCGCCTGACGCGCTCGCGGTGGCGCCGGCATGCTCGGTGGCGGTGGGGATCTTCTTCGGCTTCTATCCGGCGCAGCGCGCGGCGCGGCTCGATCCGATCGAGGCGCTGCGGCACGAATAGACGTCAATACCCGGCGAACTGCTTCGCGACCAACAGCTTGATGACGACGCCCTCGAGCAGGTCGCGATCGCGGAGCTGAATGTCGGTGAAGGACACGCCCATCTCGCCCTGCGGAGGCGGACGCCTCCAGACCGACTTCGCCGCTGCCAGGATCGACGCTTGCCGCTGCGGGACGCGGATCGACAACTCCAGCGCCGTGCCGATGGGCGGCGGATCCTCCATCGGCATGGAGAGCCCGCCACCGCCGATGCTGCTCGTCACCAGCCCCCGCAGCGCGACGGGCGCAAGCACCTGCACGCCGAGCGCGGTCGCGACTCTCAGATGTTTGCGACGCTCGCTGCCGGCGAGGCTGATGTTCTGCAGGGTGGTGAGAAGGCCCTCGGTCAGCGTGCGCCAGCGCTCGCGCTCGGAGTCCGCGAGGCCTGCGCCGACGGCTTTGTCCGCGAGTGCGAGGATTTCGGTGAAGCTCTCCGGTGTCTTTGACGTCGTGCTCATGGCGGCGCTCCTCGGAAAGCCCCGGAACCCTAGCGCCGTCGCGCGGAACTTGCCAGAGAGGCGGCAGCGGCGCAGCAAGTCTTCATCGCGCGCTGACCCGCGCAGGCGCCGATGCCGCGAGCGTGGTTTGCGAGACGCTGCGGCGCGCCGGCTTGCCGGCATAGACGAGCGTCGTCTCCACCTCTGCCTCGCCGGGCGCTGCGTACAGCGGAAGCTGGAGAAGGCCGGGCGCGCCCGACGATCCATAGCGGACGTCATGACGGGCGAGCGCGTGTCCCCCGCGGCGGACCACCACGTCGACCTCGGCGATCTCGCCGGGCAGCGCCTGCGTCAGATCGATCTCGAGAAGCAGCTCGCGCGGCTTGCGCTGCTGCGACCAGAAGAGAAGCCCCCCGCCGAGCAGCGCCAGGAAGATGAGGCGGGGAGCGAGCCGTCTCATTCTTCGTGTTCTTCGTGCTCGTTCTTCTTCTTCTGCTTGAGCTTGGCTTTGAACCCCGGCTCGCCCGACGGCTTGAGCTGCACGGTCGCTCGCGGCGGAGCGTGTCGCTCTCGAGGAAGCGGCGGATCTCCTGCGTCATCACGCGCGCCACCTCGCTGCGCGTCTTGTCGGCCTGCGCGAGCAGGAACGCGAGCGCGTCCTTGGGCAGCTTCATCTCGCCCACCAGGTTGCGAATGCCCTCCTCGGTCATGAAGAGCGCGCCCACGCCGGTGAGCACCGCCCGGCGCACGATGTCCGGCACCAGGCCCGAGAGCTTCTTCGCATCGTCGGGCGGCAGGTCGTCTGGGAAGTCCGGATTGTCCTGCGCCATGATCAAGGCCCTCCGAGGTGCAGCATGAAGGTGAGGCTGGGCTCGTTCGAACTGTGGCCCTGCCCGTCGATCGCCACCAGGCTGACGGAGATCTGCTGCCCCTGGTTGAGGCGATCGAGCGTCATGTCGTCGTCGATCCGCAAGCTCCCCGTCCGAGCGCCCGCCGGAATGCTCTGCGCGGTGAAGATGTCCGCCAGCGAAACCGTCTGCTGCGTGTTGCCGTCGACTCTGAGATTCAGCACGCCTTTGTCCAGCGTGCCCGAGTCGTCGGAGAAGTCCACCGCCAGCAGCACTTTGAGGGGATCCTCGACGTCCTGGCAGTGCGCGGCGTCCCGGCAGCGCAGGTTGTTGAGCCGGGGACCGCCGCCGCAGGCTGCGGCCAGCAGCAGCGGCAGCAGCTTCACTCCTCGCCCTCGCAGCAATCGGGGGCGGAGCCGGTTCACTTCTTCCCCAGCTGCACGAGCGGCTTTCCGCCTCCGCGCGGGACGGCGGTGAGGTTGGCGAGCGCGACGCGGTCGGCGATGTTCTGCGCGATCTTCGTCAAGGCCTGCGCCTCGGGCAATCCAGGATCCGAAGCGACGATCGGGCGGCCGTCGTCGCTGCCGATGCGAATGGCGAGATTGATCGGCACGCGCCCGAGGAACGGGACGTTGAGCTTTCCCGCAGCCGCCTCGGCCCCGCCCTTGGAGAAGATCTCCGTCTCCTGGTGACAGTGCGGGCAAACGAAGCCGCTCATGTTCTCGACGAACCCGAGCACCGGGATGTTCACCTTGTCGAACATCGTCTTCGCCTTGATGGCGTCGCTCAGCGCCACGTCCTGCGGCGTGGTCACCACCACCGCGCCGGAGACCGCGACTTGCTGCGCGATGGTAAGCTGGATGTCTCCGGTGCCCGGCGGCAGGTCGAGGATCAGGTAGTCGAGATCGCCCCAGGTCACGTCGCGCAGGAGCTGCACCAGCGCGCCGTGCAGCATGGGGCCGCGCCAGATCATCGCCTGATCGGGATCGACGAAGAAACCGATCGAGATCACCTTCACGCCGTATGCGGTCAGCGGGCTGACGCTCTTGCCGTCTTCGCTGGTCGGACGCGCGCCGAAGAGTCCCATCATCAGCGGCACGCTGGGGCCGTAGATGTCCGCGTCGAGCAGGCCCACCTTCGCGCCGAGCTGCGCGAGCGCGACGGCGACGTTGGCGGAGACGGTGCTCTTGCCGACGCCGCCCTTGCCGCTGCCGATGAGGACGACGTTCTTCACCGAGGGGATCAAATCGTTCTGGTTGTTCGCCTTGGCGGGCGAGCCGCGGACCGTCCAATCGAAGGCGACCTCGACGCGCGCGAAGAGCGGTTGCAGCGTCTGGCGCACGGACTCCTCGATGCGGGCCTTGTGCGGCGAGGCCGGAGTCGGCAACTCGACGCGCACGCGCACGGCGCTGCCGTCGAGGATCTCCGCGCCCTTGAGCATGGAGAGCTCGGCGAGCGTGCGGCCCGAGGATGGATCTTTCAGGTCCTTCAACGACGCAAGAACCTGCTCTGAGGAGACGGCCATAGGGCGCGGGAAGATGCTCGGCGAGACGCTTCAAGTCAAGGCGCATGCAAGAGAGCGCGGCCCGGGCGTTCTCGCGTGCGCTTGCCGTTCTCGAGGACGATCTTGCCGTTCACCAGCACGTGGGGAATTCCCTCTGGATACTGGAGCGGCTTCTCGAACGACGGCGTGTCGCGGACGTTCGCGGGATCGAAGGCCACCAGGTCCGCCTTCATCCCCGCGCGCACGAGGCCGCGATCGGCCAGGCCCAGCCGCCGCGCCGGAAGCGAGGTCATCTTGCGCACGGCTTCCTCGACCGTGAAGAGATGCTCGTCGCGCGCGTAGTGGCCGAGCATGCGCGCGGTGCTCCCGAACGCGCGCGGGTGCGCGCTGCCCTCGGCGGCGAAGGGCCCATCGATGCCCATCGCGCCGTAGTCGTTGTCCATCGCCACCCACGGCTGCGCGAGGCCCAGCTTGACGTCGTCCTCGTTCATGCCGAAGCGCGCGACGCCCACGTTGGCGCGGTCCATCGCCACCAGATCGAGCAGCGCCTCGGCGGGCGGCTCACCCATCAGGCGCGCGACCTCGTCGAGCCGCTTGCCGACATATCTCTCGCGGATGCCGGGATCGACCGCGGAGAGCAGGAGGATGTCCTCGGGATGGAAGTCCTCGCGGATCTCTTTCACCATGCGCGCGCGCTGCTCCGGATCGTGGATGCGCGCGATCAGCGCGTCCACTCCGCCGTCGTGCGCCCAGTCGGGAACGGGGGACGCGTCGAGGCCGTTGGCGCTGGCGATGTACGGGTACATGTCGGCGGTGACGTCGAGTCCGGCCGCGCGCGCCAACTCGATGCGCGCGATCACCTCCTTCATGCGCCCCCAGTTGGTGCGGCCGGCGACTTTCAGGTGCCACACTTCGACCGGGATCCTCGCTTCGCGGGCGATGGTGAAGGCTTCGTCGAGCGCGTCGTCGATCTTCTTCGCCTCGCTGCGGATGTGGCTCGCGTAGAAGCCGCCGTGCTTCGCGGCCGCCTTCGCCAGCGCGATCAGTTCGGGGGTTTTCGCGAAGCTGCCGGGCTGGTAGATCAGCGCCGTCGAGACGCCGAACGCGCCCTGCTCCATCGCCCGCTCGACCAGCTTCTGCATCTGCGCGAGCTGCTTCTCGTCGGGCTGCACATCCTTCATGCCGAGCACGATGCCGCGCACCTGCGCCGCGCCCACCAGCACGGCTTCGTTGATGCTGGGCCGCGCCCGCCGCAGCCGCTTCCAGTAGCCGCGCAGATCGGTCCAGTCGATCTTGAGCCGGTACTTCTTCAGCCACGGCTCGCTCTCGTGGATCCAGGCCGCATTCATCGGCGCCGGCGAGATGCCCTCGCCCGTCAACTCGGTGGTGATGCCCTGCCGGACCTTGCTCTCCTCGCGCGGATCGACCAGCGCGTTCAGCTCGCTCTGTCCGAGCAGATCGATGAAGCCCGGCGCGAGCACGAGGTCGTGCAGCTCGAGGCGCTTCTTCGCGCGCGCGTGCGAGAGATCGCCGACCGCCGCGATGGTATCGCCGCGAATGCCGACGTCGGCACGGAACCACGGTGCGCCCGTGCCGTCGATGACGCGGCCGCCCGAGAGGATCAGATCGAAGACGATGCAGAGGAGCGGAATCATGCCGGCGCAACCACGATCACGCCTTCTTCGCCCTCGGCGCCGTCGACCACCGCGCGGATCGGCAGCGCCTGGCGCGCGATGGTCGCGAGCTCGAGCAGCGCGGGAGTGATCTCGCTCGCCGTGTAGTGACACGAAGGCGGCGTGCCGGCGCGCGCACCCAATCCCGCGGCACAGAGAAACGAAGGGAGCAGCAGGCGCTCCGCGGTGGCGGCGTCGACGGCCCCGCGGCGCTGCAGGAAGAGGCCGAGGCGCTGCGCGACCCGATCGCCGATCGCCTGCGGCTCGCTGCCGCCGAGAGCCGGAGCGGGCCCCAGCTCCGACACCGAGACGATCGAGTGCTCGAACTCCGCCGTCGCCGTCACCGCCCAGCGGCCCTTGCCCTGCGCCGACGGCAGCGGTACGCGCTCGGCTTCGGCGATCACGCCCTGCCGGCGCAGCGCGCGCACCGCCTGTTCGGCGGCTTCGAGCGCGGCCTCGTGACGGCCGCCCGCGACGGCGGCAACGATCGAGACCTGGCGGAGCAGCCCGCGGTGGACGATGTGCAGCGGCGTCAGCGCCGGCGCCGGATCGAGTGCGGCCACCATCTCGCCCGAATCCTCCTCGAAGCCGGCCAGCGTCAGCTCGACCGAGAGCTTGAGGCCGAACTGCGCGGCGAGCGGCGCCCAGCCCAGGCGCAGATCGTGAAAGGAGGGCGTACCGTCGCTGTGGTTGGGACCGCGCAGCCGCAGCTCGGCCGGCTTGCCGAGCACCGCGAGCGGCCAGGAGAGCGTGCAGAGCGCGCGGGCGACCGCGCCCGGTGCCGGCAGATCGAGCAGGTGAACGCCCGCGCGCGGATGCGGAAGCGTCAGCTCGGTGCCCGGCTTCGAGAGCTGCTCGCGCGCCGCCTCGACGGCCGCAGGATCGCCCAACTTCACCGCCGCCAGCGCGAGCTGCAGATCCGCGCCCGCGAGCGGCGATCGCAGCCGCAGCGGCACGCCGGTGGCGAGCGCGAGGCCGAGGGCGCCGTCGAGCACCGCCTGCGCGGGCGCTTCGCCGAGCTCGATGGGCGCACGCATGAGCGGAATCTACCGCGTCGGAGGAAAATCGGGGGAGCGAGCGCGTCAGGCCCGCTGCCCGTCCAGCAGGACGTTGCGCAGGCCCGCGGCGCGCGCCGACTCGATGGCTGCGCGAACCTCGGCTGAAGTCGCGCCGCGCGCGATCACCGGAAAGCGCGAGGCGCGATGGACCGGGCGGTACTGCGAGAGGACGTTCACGGCCAGGTCCTTCGACACGTCCGCGATCAGCGGCATCACTTTCCCGGCCGCCGCGACGCCTTCGGGCAGGACGAGATGCCGCACGATCACACCCTGCGGCCCCACCTGCCGGACCATCTCGATCAGGCTCTCGCGCAGCGCAGCCGCGTAGCCCTTGCAGCCGGAGAGCTCGAGGGCCGCGGCGTCGTCGCCGTACTTCGCGTCGGGAAGATAGATATCAACTATACCTTCAAGCAACCGCAGCGCTTCCAAACTCTCGTATCCGCCGCAATTCCACACCACCGGCAGCGCGAAGCCGTGCTCTGCCGCGACAGCCAGCCCTTCGAGCAGCGCCGGCAGCACGTGCGTCGGCGTGACGAAGTTGGCGTTGCGCGCGCCGCGCCGGGCCAGATCGAGCAGCAGCGCCGCCAGCTCCGCGGGAGTGGTGCGCACCAGGCCGCGCCGCTCGAGCGAGAATTCGAACGTCTCGCAATACGCGCAGGCGAGGTTGCAACCGCCGATCAGCACCAGCCCCGACGGCACCAGCTGCGGCTCTTCCCCGAAATGCACCCCCGCGCCGGCCAGCCACAGCCCGTCGTCCTCGCTGCACACGCCCGCGGGCCCGCGCGTGCGATCGACCAGGCACTGGTGCGCGCAGAGATCGCAGCGCGCGTAGTGCGCCCTCGCCTCGGCAGCGCGCTTCTTCAACTCTGCCGCGGCGAGCTTCACACCGGCTTCACCTGCCCTCGCGGAACCACCAGCAACGCGCCTCCAGAGACGCAGATGTCCTGCCCGATGAGGTGGCCGGCGGCGTCGCTCGCGAGATAGAGCGCGGCGTTGACCACGTCGTCGACTTCGGCCACGCGGCGATTCGGAATGGTGGCGGTGAGCGCGGGCCCGATGCGCTGCAGCGATTCCTCCGCCATCGGCGTGCGCACCCAGCCGGGCGAGACCAGGTTGACGCGCACGCGCGGCGCGAGCTCGACCGCGATCGACATCATCATCGACTGCAGCGCGCCTTTCGACGCCGCGTAATGAGCGTGGCCCGGCTCGCCCCGCTGCCCCGCTGTGCTGCCGATGAAGATCACGTTGCGCAGCCCGCGGCCGAGCAGCTCGCGCACGAGGTAGAAGGCGCTGAAGGTGTTGGCCCGAGTTATAGATGCCCGCCGAGTGCACCAGCAGATCGACGCTTCCCGCCGCCTGCGCCACCGCGATGCAGCCTGCCTCGGTGCCGAGATCCGCCCGCACGCCCGAGCACCCCGGCGGTGTCTCGTGCGTCCGATGCTGGGCGACCACGCGCACGCCCTGCTCGACGAGCGCCAGCGCGATGCCGCGGCCGATGCCGCTGGAAGCGCCGGTCACCAGCGCGCTGCGCCCTCTCAGATCCTGATACGTCGGGAACATTGCTCCTTCTTCGCATACCTTGCCGCGGCGGCCAACCCGTGCGTGCTCGCACTCGCCGGAAACAAGGGCCGAATTTCATTCGTGCAGTTCCTTAAGCCGGCCTTATTGTGTACCTTCCTGGCGCTCCTGCTCGCTCTCCGCCCAAAGAAAGCTTCACCTCTTCTGAAATAGGCTCCGCAGCGCACCGTTGAACAACCCGTGGACACGGCACTCTCCCTTCCCATCCCTTTGTCGCCTTCCACCGACCTGGCCCGGCCCGGCTGCCCCGCTGACGAGGCGGAATGGGCGCGCTCTGCCGCCGGCGGGGACAAGACGGCCTTCGCGCGGCTGGTCGAGAAGCACAAG